>OLIW01003443.1_pt1 | contig 10108 bp, 4 predicted proteins | sample 1601321 | NCBI WGS metagenome assembly OLIW01 (sample SAMEA2452114, study PRJEB22498) | human gut metagenome | reverse complement strand
CTCCGCGCGCTCTAACGTATCAATATCGGAATGGAGATATTTGACGCGGATCCCCAGTTCCCGCATGTAATCGGTCAGATCCTCCGCCATTTTTTTCGTCAGGGTCGTAATCAGCACCTTGTGGTGGTTCTTGATCTCCTTGTTGACCTCACCCACCAGATCATCAATCTGCCCCTCTACCGGGCGCACCACAACCTCCGGATCGAGCAGTCCCGTCGGCCGGATAATCTGCTCCGCGCGCAAAAGTTCATGCTCATCCTCGTATACGTTCGGCGTCGCCGAAACGAACAGCATCTGGTCGATCTTGCCCTCAAATTCCTCAAAATTCAGCGGGCGGTTATCCTTCGCAGACGGCAGCCGGAACCCGTAATCCGCCAGCGTAGATTTGCGGTTGCGGTCGCCGCGATACATACCGCCGATTTGCGGCACCGAAATGTGGCTCTCGTCAATAAACAGCAGCGCGTCTTTCGGAAAATACTCAAACAGCGTCGGCGGCGGCTCACCCGGCGCACGTCCGGTCAGATAGCGTGAATAGTTTTCAATCCCTTTGCAGTGCCCGGTCGTTTCCATCATCTCCAGATCAAACCGCGTCCGCTGCTCCAGCCGCTGCGCCTCCACCAGCTTGTTGTCGCGCCTCAGCTCGTCAAGCCGCAAAGCCAGATCTTCCTTAATGTGCATCATCGCCTGCGACAGCGCCGGACGCGGCGTAACATAATGGTTCGCCGGATAAATCGTAATCTCTTCCAAATCCGCGGTTTTTTTGCCGGTCAAAACGTCAAACTCGCTGATTTTCTCAATCTCGTCGCCGAAGAACGACACCCGCCACCCGCGGTCTTCGTAGTGCGCCGGAAAGATATCCAGCGTATCGCCCTTAACCCGAAACGTGGAACGCACAAAATTCGCCTGATTGCGCTCATATTGCAGCAACGCCAGATTTTTATAGATTTCTTTCGGCTCAATGCAGTCGCCCTTTTTAAGCGAAAACGCCATCGCCGAATACGATTCCATGCTTCCCAAACCGTAAATACACGACACCGACGCCACGATAATCACGTCTTTCTCTTCCAAAACGTTACGCGTCGCTCCGTGCCGCATCCGGTCAATCTGCTCGTTAATCGCAGAATCTTTTTCAATATAGGTATCAGTCTTCGGAATATATGCTTCCGGCTGATAATAGTCGTAGTAGGATACGAAATACTCAACATGGTTGTGCGGAAAAAACTCTTTCATCTCCGCATACAGCTGCGCCGCAAGAATTTTGTTCGGCGCCATAATCAGCGTCGGCTTCTTCATCTCCTCAATGATTTTGGCCATGGTAAAGGTCTTGCCCGAACCGGTAACGCCCAGCAGAACTTGATTTCTCTCGCCTCTTCTCAGGCCGTCGCACAGTTGCCTGATTGCTTCCGGCTGGTCTCCCGACGGCTCAAACGGGCTGACCACTTCAAATTGATTGCTCATAGAGGTATATATAGCGCCGTCTGCCCCCAAAAGTCAATAGATATAAAAACCAGCCATTCCCTGCTTTCGCCGTTTTTCTTCTCAGTTTTAATATTTCCCTTACTGTACAGTTTTTTTCGCACTGGTTCTTACATTCTTGTATTCCTTACCCTTGCGAACAATCCGGACTGCTGAAAAAAAAGGGTCGTTTAAAATCAACAGAACTGTTTCTTTATTTTTATAATACAATCAATCAGTTAAAAAAACGTAAATAAAACTAAAGATGTATATTTTAAACGACCCCAAAAAATCAGCACGACACACTCCAAAAAACAAAGGCAACCTATATCAAAGGACAAAACCATGAACAAAAATATCTTACTGGCAGGAACCGCTATTTGCTTGTTAAGTATGGCCTCAATTGTCCATGCCCAGACAACAAATAATGAGGAAGACACTTTTGAATCCATTCAGTTTAATAAAGGAACCGGATGGATTGCCAGCGATGAATCCGGATCAAGCTATACCCAAATCAATTACCTGACAAATAGCGACCTTACCACTCTGCAAAACAGTATCAATATGATTGGCAATACCGCTTATGCCACCGCGGCCAATCTGCGTACCACACAGGAAGACGCTACCACAGCCAAAACTCAGGCGTCCGAAGCCAAAACAGCCGTCGACAATTTGAGCAAAACTGTTGAAAGCGAGTTGGCACTCAAAGCCGATACCACCACGGTTACCGAACTGTCCAATCGCATCACCACAAATGAAGGAAAAATTGACCAAAACAGCAATGACATTGCCGCTCTTGAAGAAGAACAAGACGAACAAAATACAAAAATAAACAACATATCTTCCGGCACCACATACTCTGGAACCGGGCTGGAAGCCAACGTCAGAAATACGGCAACTTCCGTCTTTAACAGCAACCTGAATACGGCGCTGGAAAGTGGCGGACAAATTTATACCTTCACCAACAACCGCATTAACATCGGCATAGAAACGGCCCTTGAAAGCGGCGGTTCCATAAAGTCAGCCATAGACAAAGCCACAGACACAAGCGAAGGCATCGGCAACGGCCATGATAACCTTGTCAGCGGCGACCAGGTTTATGATGCCATCAATAATGCCAAAACCGAAATTTCCGACACCATCGGCAGCACGGCCGAAGAAGTCGCCAACACGGCAATTTCCGACGCTCTTAAAGAAGAAGGCAGCATTACGCAGGCCATAAATCAGGCAACGAAAGACCTTGCCTCAGGCGACACCATCCAAAACGCCGTCAGCGAACAGGTTTCTTCCGCGATTGAAGAAGGCAATTTCGCCACCAAAGACGATATTACGCAGGCCATATCCGACGGCGTAGCCGAGGGCGGGACAATTAATACGGCCATCAACGATGCCGTCACGGAAGCCGGCAGCAACTATGCCACCAAAGAAGATTTGGCCGGCCTGGCTTCGGGTGAAGAAATGCAAAACGCGATAAGTGATGCCGTTAATACGGCCACCGAAGGACTTGCCTCTGAAGAGTACGTCAACAGTGCCGTTGACTCTGCCAAAACCGAAATCAGTAATTCTCTGGAAGGCTATGTTACCGACGGCGAATTAAATGACGCCGTCGCCGGCGCGGTCGGCTCCGCAACCGGTGCTCTGGAAACGCAAATCGCCGACAAAGTCTCCAAAGACGATATGAACAGTGCCATTTCGGAAGCAACCACCGGCCTGGCCAGTGAAAGCTACGTTGACAGTACCGTTGCCGGAGCCACCGAAGGTCTGCTGGACAAAGATACCGCCGACGGCCTGTATGCATCAAAAAACGATCTGAACAACTACGCCACCAAAGACGAGTTAAACAACAAAGCTGACGCTTCCGATGTATACAACAAAACCGAAGCCGACAATAAATTTGTCAGCAAGGACAATCTGGATACGATTAAGAATGAAATATCCGCAGAACTGGACGGGCAATACGTTTCTCAGGACGAACTGGCCTCAACCGTCCAGAATACCATTACCGACCAGCTGGACGATACGGTCAGCAGCGCTGTCAGCGACGAAATCAACAAGCAGACTGAAAAGCTGGAACAAACCGTAACTGACAATGTCATGGGCGGTCTGGATAAAACCTTTGCCAGCGATGAAGAACTCACTGCCGTCAAAGACGAACTGCAGGGCAGCATTAACGATGTCGCCGAAGATGTAACCGAACTTGGCGGGCGCCTGGATACGGCAGAAACGGATATTGACAATCTGCAAAGCGACATGGCTACGGTTAAAGACGACATGACTACGGTTAAAAACGACATCAGCGGCTTGCAGGATACCGTTGCCAATCTGGATAACACCTACGCAACGGATAAAGAGCTGCAAAGTACCAAAGACGAATTGCAGGGAAATATTGATAAAGCCAAAACCGAATTGCAGGGAAATATTGATAAAGTTTCCGGCGATCTGGCCAGCACCAGCGAAAAAGTCGGCAACTTGGAAAACTCCCTCTCTGACACAAATGAAAAAGTCGGCAATCTGGAAACATCGCTTTCTGATACCAACAAAAAAGTTGACAGCCTTGAGAGCAGCCTGGCGGACAAAGCCGACACATCTTACGTTGATGAAAAAGTATCCTCGGTAGAAGACAAACTGGCGGACAAAGCCGACACGTCTTATGTAAACGAACAGCTGGCCGGCAAAGCCGATGCTTCCGACGTAACGGCGCTGGAAGATGAACTGGGCAAAACCAACCAAACCGTCTCCGATTTAAACGGCAAGCTGGAAACCACCGACCAAAATGTGGCCAACCTTGAAAGCGAACTCAACAAAACCAACGAAACGGTTACGGCCTTAGACGGGGAACTGGAAAAAACCAACACCGCCGTCGCCGGCAACACGGCCGCCATCACCGCCAATACGGAAGCCATTGACAATTTGGAAAGCGGCAAAGCTGATAAAACAGAGCTTGAGCAGGCCAAAACCGAACTGTCCGGCCAGATTAACGACATCACCAAAGAAGGCGGTGCGATAGACACGGCGGTAAATACGGCCAAAGACGAATTAAACGGCACGATTTCCGATACCAAAACTGAACTGCAAGGCAACATAAACACCGCTAAAACCGAGCTGGAAGGCAATATTGCAGACAGCCTGCAGGAGAGCAAAGACTACACCGATTCCCAATTATCAACGGTTGAAGAAAACATCTTTGCCAAAGCCGATGAAAAATACGTTACCAACGAAGGGCTTGACGAAAAAGTTCAAAACTCGGTTGACAATACTATCGGCACCCGGGTTGAAGATACCGTCAATAAGACGGTCGGCGACATCAGCCAGCTCGGCGTCGGCAACAAAAACCTGTCTAATGGTTCTGAGGATGCGCCGAAAACGATTGTTGAGGCCATCAACAACATAGACCAGTCTCTGGGCACTATTCACGGCCTCGCCGACAAACTGGGCGACCAGCATCAGGGCAACCTGGCCGACGGTACCACGGTGGAAGATCATCTGACATCTTTGGATTCTGCCATCGGCAACCGCGATAACTATACCAACGCCAACGGTTCCAATAACTATCTCGCCACAGCCGGTGCAGACATTTCCACCGCCATCAGCGAAATCGCCTCCAACATCGGTACGGCAGAAGATTTGGGTACCGCACAAAACGGCGTATCATCAAGCAATACTGTCAATCAAAACATTGCCGCAGTCAATACCGCCATCGGCAACACCTCAAAACTGGCCAACACGCATTACGTCTCCGGCGCCACCAATCTAACCGACGCCGTTGCCGGATTGGATAACCAGATTCACAATTTGGATTCTCGTTATTACCAGTTAAGCGGTGACATTAATGATCTGCGCGATGACTTCAATGCCGGTATGGCCACCATGTCTGCCATGACGGCTCTGGTGCCGAATGCCCGCGCCACCGGCAACACGCAGCTTTCTTTCGGTACAGGCATGTACGAAGGCGAAACGGCAATGGCGCTCGGCGGCTTCCACTGGATAAACGACAACGTTCTGTTAAATGTCGGTGCCGCCTGGGGCAGCGCGGATACGGCCTATCGTATGGGAATAACCTATTCCTGGTAAAGCTGATTCTTAACAAAAAAACGGAAGCACAATGCTTCCGTTTTTTATGTTTTTTCTGTTTTCACGCCACGGCATACGCATGTTTTTCCGCATCGTAATGCAGCCTTTTCCGACTGCCGTTTTCGTCTGCAAAAAAAATTTCCGGCACATTTTCAACCCGAAACGCCGCAACCGCTTCACCATTGGAAAATAAAGCCTCAAACACCAGACATGAACCATCGTTTTGTTCGGCGCAGAGAAATCGTGTTTCATCAACGCGATACGCATCGCAAAAACTGTCGTACTCGGCCGCGTCAATACTCTCTCCGCCATCAAGCGCAACGTATGTCGCCTCGCCCCAAAAATCGGACATCATTTCATCTCCCGCCGCAACGCCGGCAATCCCCGAAACTTTGCCAAGCAGGCCCGGCTCTGCAACCCGCAGCATTTTTGCTTTTTTGCTATAGAAAAACACTAACGCGTCATCAACCGCCTCGCCTAAAATCAGCCCTTTGGGATAAGCCGCACTATACAGGCAGCAGGAAGAGAAATCTTTGGGCTTGATAATCAGCGTCCGCTCGTCCAGCAGCCTTTCCCGGCAGTCTGTAACCGGAAACATATCGACAATATGCAATCCTTTGGCTTTGATAAACACGCCTTCGCTCAAACGGCGTTCCCCTCCCTTTTTGGTAAAACCGGTAGCAAACACGATACAACGGAATCTTTCTCCGCTGTTCGCAAACACGCCTCCGGCATCAGCAGACATTAAATCCGCCATTAAAATAAAAAGATAAAAGAACAAAGGAGCCGCCCACATTGAATTCGGCTTTTCCAAAAGCGGCGCGATTACATAAAATATGCCACACAGCCACAACAACGGTTTGCTCTTGCTTACCGCAACCTTCCAGTGGTTTGCCGAAAACAGCAAACCCGTCTGTAAAAACAATAATAAATTCATACAATATAATTTAAATTAGACATAATTAATAAAATTTTGGGCAACATATCATAGATATTTTTATATTGCAACAAAAATATCACCCATCGCCCGCCTTCATAATACCCGTTCTCCGCCCGTACCCGTTCTCCACTCGTACACGTTCTCCACTCGTACACGTTCTCCGTCCGTACAAAAAAACACCCGGGTTTTACAATCCCGAGTGTTTTAATACCAAATCGGCAAGCAGCCAGCACGCACCGCAGCCCAGCGCCAGATTGACCGCTGCCAGATATACCCGCGTCGCCGTGTCGGTTTCTTTCATCAGAAAACACACCTCCAGCAGACGCACCGTTTTTGCCCCGGCGAACGCGCCCAGCGCCGCCCAAAGCATCAGCCTGCCGAGATTAAAAAAATCCGCAGCTGCCGCCACAAGGGCAAAAAGCAAAAATATCAGTGCCCAATAGAACAAAAAGCTGTTCCACCACACCGCTTTAAACTTCAAATCTGCTTTCATACGCAACAATTATAAACTAATTAATAAATACAAACAACACCGCAGCAACGCCGCACAAAAATAATTCCCGCGACAGACAAATATCAATCTGCCTGTTTTTTAGCATTGCCGCCAGATAATTGCAAGCCTTTTTTCCGCGCAGCTTCCGCCGTTGCCCCTCCCGCCAGACAATAACCGCACACCGCCTCTTATTTTCCGGCACCGGCCAAACGGCTCCCCCGCCGCTATAAAAACGCACGCCGTTCGGCTTGCTCTCCTGCTGCAAAAATCTCACGCCGCAGCGCCCATTCCAGCACTCGCTCCCTGCATCTACTTAGCCGTGCAAGGCAGGCGTCCGTTGTCCTGAAATGCGGCCAAATCAGCAATATCAAGTTCCCGGTTTTCCCCGTTTCGCGTACGGCAATGCCCCGCCACGGCTTTTCCCTTTTCAAACGTTACCGCCGCCAGCAAGTCGCCGCTGGCATAATAAATTTTTGCAACGCCTTCTTCTTTGCCGTCGGCATAAGTTGCCTCGCTCAGCAACATTCCGTTTTCAAAAAACAAGCGGGCCGAACCGTTTTTGACGCCATCGGTATAATAAGACTTTTCTAAAATTCTGCCGCCCGGATAATACGCCCGAACCTCGCCCGTAACCGGAATATTGTTAATGTCCGCCAATTTGCCGTCTGCTTCATGCAGGTCTTTCTCGTCGTATATGCGAACTGCGCCTTCCGTAGGGGCTGCATCTTCATTCGGCTGCCGGACAGCTTCCGCCGCTGCCGCACCGCCCCATGCATTGCCTGCTGCCGCCGCTGGAAAAGCCGCCTCCGCTGCTGAAAACGCTGCCGTATTTCCGGTAACCGTCAGCCAAAGCGCTGCCAGCATTATCTTCCCCAGGCTCTGCCCGGCCGTACGCTGACGCCGTCTTTTCCCTGCCGCATACCGCCGCCGTCTCGCCTCCAACACCGTCGTCTCTCTATTTTCTTTCGCTAAAATCGTCATTGTCTTTCTCCCTTTACAGCCTGATGCTTATACGTCCCAAATATTTATACGTCCTAATACTTATGCATCCTCAATATGTATACATCCCAAATGCTCATCGCCGACGACAGCCCAAAACAAAAAGCCGCCCCAACCGGAGCGGCTTTGCAAAAACTGGCGGAGATGCAGGGATTCGAACCCCGGGAGGACTTGCGCCCTCGTCTGATTTCAAGTCAGGTGCATTAAACCAGCTCTGCCACATCTCCGTCTGACCGGCTGTCCGTCTGCAACAGCCCGGCGTCGAAACGCCGCTATCCGACCGGACAACAAAAGCAAACTAAAACACTTTTTTCCAAACGTCAAGAACTTTTTTCACCTTGTCAAAACACGGGCATAGCCTTACCGTTCCTGAACCGTTCTGCCTGCAGTACTCCGTTCCTGAAGCTTTCCCGGGCAATGCCGTCCGCACGCCCGCCCCCGGCCGGACCGTGCAACCCGCAACACCCCGCCGCCCGGAGTTTGTTCAAACTACGCCGCCCGCAGCATTCCGCAGATTAACACCGATTCTCTACCGCCGCAGGCCGGCGCCGATTTTCCGTCGGTACCGGTCTGCCTCTCCCTGCAGGGCTTGCTTATTCCACCAGCGTAATCACGCCGCAGTCGCGCTGCTCCAGCTTATTCTGGATACTTGCCTTAAGTTCCTGCGTTGCGCCCGGAGCCACCGTAAAGCGCCAGACGTGTTCGTTGCCGTCCCCGGCCTCGCCTTTGATGCTCTCTTTGACAATTTTTGCATCAGTCGGCATTGGCTGTTTCAGTACGATATCCGCCGGATACTGCGCCTTGTTGGTTACGCGGTAAATCGTTTCATAAAGGTTGGTCGTTTCTGCCGTAACGCAGGTATCAGCCGGATTTTTCTTATATTTGCGCTCGCTTAGTTTCTGGATGTCATCGACTTTTGCTTCGGCATAAACGTCGAAAAACTTGCCCAGATTAAGCGTCAGGCGCTGCCCTTCCGCTTTGTTGTCAATCGTATTTTCGCCGACAAACTGCAACGCGCCGTTCTTGTCATAGTCATAAAAACTGATTTTCCCTTTCGGCAGCGGCATTCCCAGCCCGTCTTCCGCATTGTTTGTAAAATTATAAATCAGGTTCGGATGGACGTCCTTATAGAAAGACTTGTTCTTGCCGAACGACAGCGTTGAGTCGACCACGCCGCGCTTTTTATATTTCACTGCCGGCGCATTGACAAAAGACACCTGCTTAATCTGCCCGTCTTTCAAAGACGTCGGCTGCGGTATCTTGTAAATATAATAGCCGTTCAAATTCTGCGGGGCAGAAATGACCGGCGCCGCCTCCATCGTATCCATCGCCGCACCGAGTGCCATCGCATTGACCATCGCCCGCTTAAACATCCGCGGCTGCAACACTGCGCCGACCGTATTGACGTCGCCCGCAATCAGGTTGACGCTGACATTGTCGTAAGCGCTGCCCGAACTGTTGCTGAGCGAAACCCTCCCCAGCAGTTCCAGCGTTTTTTCATCGTTGACTTTTGCAACATAATTCGCTTCCCACGAAAAGCCGGACGTCAGATATGCCAGACGCAGTTCTTTTTCTCCCGCTTCCGCCGTTTCTGCCCGGGCTTTTAAAACCGGCGTGCTGTTCAGCCCCAAAGGCACCTTGTCAAACAGAACCCGCCCCGGAAAATTCGTCTCAATTCCGTAGTCGAACTTCAGCACCGGCGACATTCCGTCCGCTGCCAGCAGAATTGCCTTTTCATAAATGTTTTCTCCTGTCGCCGGATTGGTGCGCACGGTCTTGACTTCCTTACCGACAAAAGCGCTCAGCATATTCATATAGTTAACGCCGGCATAGTCATAGTTCTGTTCCAGAATTTTTACCCCGTCGCCGAAAATAAACGCCGATTCCGGACGCATCTGCCGCGCCACTTCGTCAAAAACCACTTCGTTGATGCCTTTGTTGAGCTTAACCTGCTGGCGTTTCTTTATCAGCGCCAGATCCTGATTGTAAATAGTGATTTCGGTCGCCGGTCCCCCCGCGGTCTGCCCGGCCGTCGCCGCAGCGTTTTCGGCCTTTTCCGCCGCCTTGCCAGCCGCAGCTTTATCAGTTGCCGACGTTTCCCCTGCCGGCAGAAGCGCCTGCGCCGGCATCACCATAATTGTTCCACTATC
>OLIW01003437.1_pt1 | contig 10120 bp, 5 predicted proteins | sample 1601321 | NCBI WGS metagenome assembly OLIW01 (sample SAMEA2452114, study PRJEB22498) | human gut metagenome | reverse complement strand
AAGGACGCTTAGCGTCCTTTGAGGCGGAGCCTGAGACAAGTATACTTATAATTAATAAATATCAGCTCTGCTGCTTAACCAGTCGATATTCATACACCGCTTCGGGATCTCCCGAATGCTCAACATTAAAAGTAAGCTCATAGGTAGCAGTATCCGAGTCGTACCAGGCCTGCCAATAATCATTGCCGTTATACGACTGATCCACCATAACCCATTGTTCCCCTTCCTTCTTTTCAAGCCGATATCCCGAATAAGAAGGAACATTGGTAAAGGTAATAGGAACATAGCTTATGCCGCCTGTAATGGTTATCTGAGCAGCTACGTCTCCCTCCACCGTTTTAACTGTTATGGGCACCGATTTTGTTATTTCGCCTATGCTGGCTTCAGTGGTATATTTGCCGCCCAGCACATAATAATATGCCGCACGGTAAGTATTGAAATACTCTTCCGGAATGGATTGCATAACCTCACTGGGACCATAATACGCTTCTTTGCTCACGGGCAGATTAAGATACTCAACCACGCCTTCAACTGTACTGCCTTTTTCAATAGTATTGCCTACCGCTGCCGGAGGACAAAGCTCTATAAGATTGCACTGTATATTATAATTAGTAGTGCAGCGAATATTGAAGGACGGCTTTGTATAAGTTTCGCCGTTGAGCACAGCGTTATAAGATATTACATTCAAAGCCCGGTTGGAGTCAGGGCCCGACTTATGCTCCTGTCTCTGCGCTCCCATATATGCAAACCACAGGCCTTCACCCTCAATATCTATCCTCTGCATAACGTCCTCACTGCCGTAATACCGTTCAGTATCGCTTAAGGGCAGCGCAAATTCACCCGAAAAAGTCTCTCCGTCAATAGTGAAGCTGGCCGGACCGTCATCGTTCCCTACCGCCATGGTCATCCATACATTGTCGTTATAATCGTCTGCGCCGAACTGATAGAAAGCCATACGGTCAAAGGTAACATCCTCAAGGAAGGTATACTTAAACGTATGATATACCCTGGCCATATCGTCTGTACGGGGCAGATTGGCCGTTATCTCAAATTTGACCTTGCCGTCCCTGGTGACACCCGTATAAATAACCTCGGTCAAATTGGGACCCTGCTTTTTAAACTGCGTCCGTACTTGCTGGAACATCATCATAGAGGCATTGTAGTTTACATTATAATATAGGAAATTGCCGCCGCCGTTGCATGAGGTCCAGCCGTATTTTCCGCCCATGCTATCCACATTCAACGGCCGTATATCGTCTATAAATGCGCGCCCGTGCGCTGTTTCGGGGTCATAGCAGAACGCCTCAGAAAAAGCGCCAATACTGCTGGTTTCCCACTGCTGATAATTGCCGCCCCAGCCGGCTAGGCTTATCTGAGCATGGCTGGAAGCATAAACGCCGCCCCAATTAGCATAGGTCATGGTAAATTCATATGTAACGCTTGAATTGGCAGGCACCTCTATAATCGTATATCCATGGAACCATATGCCCGACCAGAATTTAAGAGGATCATCCTCAGCTATAGCCGCATTATCATGCCAGTTCTTGGTAAGCTGCACCTGTACGCCTATAGGCTCGCCTGTTTCAGCGTCCCTTAAAAAAGGCGAACAGCCCTGTACGGCAAAGGGCGCGTCCTTATAGAACTGTAAAGGCACGCGGATATTCTCATCCGTTGGGTTCTCAATGGTAAATTTCAGCCTGTCCAAAGCGTTGCGGTTGCTGCTGGATACAAAAGACGCTCCCGACGCGCTGAACATACGGTTAAGGCTTATGGCCACATAGCCCTTAGGATCAAATTCGACGTCCTGCTCCCTGCCTTCTCTCGGCTCAATCTGCACAGCGCTGACTGAAGCCTGCTCTGAACCATAATAAATATCCGCATTTGAAAGAGAAGCCTGAGTAGCGGGAATTACTATTACATTAAAGCCTGTATACTCGCTCTTGGGCACAGCCAGGCTCTCAGCCCTGAAATAAACCGTATTGCCCTCGGCCCGGATGGACCATCCGTCACGGTTAGGCATTACAAAGGTTATTCCGCTGCCGTTATCCTTAAAAAATGTTATTACCCGGCCGTCCTCGCTGGTTTCGCTGTGCACATACTCCTCCGAAAGCGCCATGCTGAATTCCAAATCTGCGTTCGCAATCTCATAATCAGAAAATATCGAATACTCAAGCGAAAAATATTCAGGCAATGCAGCTATTTCAAGCCGCCCCAGCACATCAGACAGCTGTGAATATCTCAAATGCATTATATCTATGCGCTGCATATACCGCCCGGTTTCCAGTATACGAGAATAAGCACTACTATTGTCATCCGGCTTTTTTACAAAGGAAAATTCATATGTTTCTCCGTCGATAGCGACATTATAATCCATGCTCACAGCACTCATGCCGTCTATGCGCGAATTATCTTCCGTCCCAGCCTCTGTCTGAGTTACCAGCTCGTTTATTGAATCCAGTTTTGTTATCTGGCCCTGAGACGGATTGACAGCCATTCCGTAATAGCCGGTCTGTATATTGAGCTGCCCGCCTCCCGCCGGATTATTAAAGCCGCTCTTCCACCACATGTAGGAATAATCCCTAGCCGAAGGCTGCTGAACAAAGGAACCCGTTTCTGAATCCAATATGGGAGTATCCTCAGTAACAGCAGGCAGCGTACTGGACGGAGCCCAGCCTTCATTTGTGACAGCCGAAGCGCTGGGACTGGGAAGTGCGTCGCCGTTGCAGCTCGCCAGCGCCAGCATGACAATAAACACTATTGCCAGCGCCGTTAATTTTAAAGATATTTTTTTCATTATAGTCCTCCTTCTTGTAAGCAACGCGAATAAATCACATCATATTTTATTATAACTTTTTCCCAAAGCAAATTACATGCACAATTATAACTATTTTTACACCAAAACTAAGAAAACTAATTTATATATTTGTTATCGCGGCTATCCCGCATTATTATCCGCTGTATTTTTATATGCTAATTAAGTTCTATTCCCCCCGGTGGCTTAAACTGCTTTTTATTCAAAAACCATCCCCGCCTAAACACAGCACGCAGCTTAAAAGCAGCCCCTGCCGCCGCAGCTTTAAAGCAGGCAGCATTCCCGGCTGAGCTTTAAATCTTAAGCCGCATAAACTTGCCTTTCTGATAGCCCCGCGCCCGCTTGACAGAATAAAACAGCATAAGGCAAAGGAGTGCTTAATATCCAATACCCTCAGTTTGCAAGGAATACGGTCAGAAGACAATAAAATCCGCATCCTGCCGCGCTGCCTTGGCTCCATGCGCGCCCGGCACATGTCGTTTAAGCGCGCTTTACCCGGCACAAATTTTATGCCTTCCGACTTTAAAACCTCAAACGAATAGAATTTCTTCATTTTCAAGGCAGACTAAAAAAGCGCACCTTGGAGTATGCCGAGAGAGAATAACGCGGAAAAGGGAGAAATTATCACATTTTGAGGCGTATAGTTACTGGTAAACCGAGAAAAGCATATGTGCAAATAAAAATATCACTTCTTAGAATTGTGCTATAATACATTAATAAAAACACTTGAAAATTAATGTAGGATATATTAAAATAATAGTAGGGTATTATGCCAGTATTGTTTTTACAAACTCAAAATAATACCTGTGCTGAATAATACCCGCCGGCTCATAGACAGGCGCTTGTTTAACGCTGTTTGTAGATAAATAATAATACTTTAAACAAGGAGACCTAACACATGATGAAAAAACTGCTAATTTGTCTTTTGGCGCTGTGCATGCCCCTTTCTGCGGCCGCGTGCTCGCCTGACGGCACTGAGAGCTCTCCGTCCAGCACCGGCCTTGCGCCCGAAACCGGCGCTGCCGCTACGCCGACGCCTGAGCCTACTCCCGAACCAACCGTCATAGACCAGGAAAATCCCTTTGAATGGCTGGAGGAATATGACCGGGGCGCCGTTAAAGGCTACGACGTTTTAAATATAACCGGCGTGGACGCTCTGGGCAGGGTCATAAATACAGCCGAAGCCAGGGATGACAGCAAAACTGTGGGTATATTTTATAACGCCGCCCTGGGTTTCCATGATACAAGCGGAATTTACGATATATCAAAAATCCTGGCGGAATACGGCTCCCAGGCTGAAGAAGTGCTGTTTTTTTCTGACAATGCCATAAGTCCTGCCGGCGCATACCATTATGCGGCAGAGCCCCTCTACGGCTATTATAAATCAGCTGATTCATATATAGCCAAAAAGCATGTGGAACTCTTCACTGCCGCAGGGATAGACTATATAGTTCTGGACGTCACCAACGGCTGGACCTACCCTGCCGCTGTGGGTAATCTTCTTAAATACATAGTGGAGCTGCGCGGGCAGGGCTGGGATGCGCCCCAGGTGGTATATTACGCACACTCTCTCAATAATAAGACGGTGCGCGAGCTTTACAGCAGCATGTACAGCAATCCCGATTACGAGGAAGCCTGGTACAAGGTGGACGGAAAACCCGTAATTATTGCCTATACCGACACCGAAAAGGACAAGGCCGAAGCGGCCACCAGAGGAGTAACCGACTTCTCCTCCTCTGATTACGATCCTTTAAGCCAGGAGATACTGGACTACTTCTATTTTGTTGAGCCCCGCTGGCCCAACGACACTCTGCCAAGCCTTATTGGCACCCCCATATATGACCCGGACAAAAAGACCGGCTACACCAATATCGAATGGACCCAGCCCCTGCCTGTAAGAGAAACCTCGCTGGGCTCATATATGAACGTTGCCGTTGCCAGCCATCCGGCCATCCCCTTCTCCTTCAGCATCACCCACGGCGCACAGAACTGGAGCCGCGCATATAACCCTGTTTCAGGCCGAGAGGAAGAAAACGGCGTAATGGAAGGCACATACTTCCAGGCCTGCTGGGACCAGGTAATTGAAAAACAGCCGGACACCATCATGCTTATGATGTGGAACTACTGGGGTGCGGATAAGCTGGCTTACGACCAAACAGAATATATGTTCGTGGATTCGGTAACGGTTGAATACTCTCTGTCCATAGAGCCGGCTAAGGGATATTTTAAGGACAACTACTATATGCAGAGCGCCGAAAATATCCGCAATTACAAATTTACGGGCGAAGCCCCAGCGCGCGAGCCCCAGACCATTGACATCAACGGCTCATATGCTCAATGGTATATAACCGAAGGGGTTTACCGCCAGATCGGCCAGGACGCGTACCGCAGAATATCCTCCAGCGTGGACGGCAGCATCACCTACCGCACCACTCTGCCCGAAAATAACATCCAGGAGATACGCGTAGCGCATGACGATAACAACATCTATTTCATGCTGCGCACAGAGGATGATATATCCGCGCGCGAAGATGGCAACCTCAGCTGGATGAACCTCTTTATAGGCGCAGGGGAGCCTGCCCTGGAGGGCTGGGAAGGCTATGAATATGTGCTCAACCGCTCAGGCTCGGATACGGCGACCGACATAGTCAAGCTCAACGCTGATTTTACCGGCGAAGTGGTGGGCCAGGCTGAAATGAAGATAGACGGGAACCGAATGTTTATCTCGGTGCCTAGGAACCTCATAGGCATGGAAAATGAAACTCAGTTCTACTTCAAAGCCGCCGACTCGGTAGCGGTTCCGGACGATATCATGGAATACTACGTTTCCGGTTCTGTCATGCCCATGGGCCGCATGTCCTATGAATACAAAATGGCCGAATAATTTAAGCAGTAAATATATCCGCCCAGCCGGGCGGATATATTTATATAAAATTAGTGTTAGTTACGGGGATAAGACGGTAAAAAACGGCCGGATTTGCCTCCCTGCCGTGTTGCTTATGCTTCATGCGCAGCCCGGTACATATGCCCCAATGCCCGACAGGGCGGCAAATCAGCACATTTTGGCTCTGCGGTCTCAGTCCTTAAAATTTGACTGCTTTCAAGGCCGGCAAAGAAAGCTCAAGAAGCTCTGCACCCACTGGGAACGACACAGAAAACAGGCAAATTTACAAAAGGAATGCGCGGTATCCCTTGTACGCTGACGCTATAATAAGAAAGGAGCAACTCATGAAGAAAAAACTTTTAGCATTGGCAACGGCGCTGTTTCTGGTGCTGGGTGCTTCGGCCTGTTCTGAACAAACAGGCACGCAGGCTTCTCCCTCTCAGACCGGACTGTCTCCCACTCAAACTGCCGATTCAGGTGAAGCAGGCAACAGCGCAGCGGCCACACTGCCCACCCAGGATGACCCGTATACTTGGTATGAAGCGCTGGATAAAAACAGCGATAAGGGCTATGATGTTTCATCCATAGTAAGCGTGGATGATTTAGGACGGGTGCTGCGCTCCGCAGGCTCACAGCTTGAAGACAAATCGGTAGGAATTTTTTATACTCAGGCCAACGGCTTCCATGCAGGCAATATTTCAGGCATATATGATGTCAGCAAGATAATGGCTGAATACGGCGCGGATATAATTTTCCATGAGGACACCCCCATAAGCCCAAACAACACTGAGCACTGGTGGGGCGAGCCTCTTTACGGCTATTACAAATCAACCGATCTGTATGTTATAAAAAACCACGTTAACCAGTTCACTGCCGCCGGCATAGACTACATAGTCATGGACTGCACTAACGGCTGGATGTACAACGATGCGCTGAAGTCCACAATGGAATATATCACCGAACTGCGTCAGGATGGATGGGACGCGCCGCAGGTAGTGCTTTACATTCATTCTCTCAATAATAAAACCGTTCGGGAGGCTTACAAGGATATTTATTCGCTGACAGAATACAAAGATTCTTGGTATATGAAAGACGGCAAGCCGGTTATCATTGCCTATACCGATACAGAAAAGGACATAGCAGAGGCTTCGGGCCGGGGAGTGACCGACTTTGACGTGCCTGAATACGAACCCCTAAGCCAGGAAATACTGGATTTCTTCTATTTCGTTGAACCCCGCTGGCCGGATGATTATCTGCGCCAGGGATGGCCCCAATACGATCCCAATAAGGACACCGGCTACTGCTGGATTGAATGGACGCAGCCCCTGCCCGTAAGGGACACCTCTTTGGGCACATTTATGAACGCCGCCGTTGCCAGCCATCCTGAAATTCCCTTTTCCTTCAGCATTACCCGCGGCGCAAACAACTGGAGCCGCGCATACAACCCTGTTTTAGGCATAGAAGCAGAAAACGGCGTTATGGAGGGCACCTATTTCCAGGCCTGCTGGGATCAGATTATAGAGGAAAGCCCTGATACGGTATTCCTTGTGGCATGGAATTTCTGGACGGCATTAAAACAGCCCTATATGGGAGAATACATGCTATGCGATACCGCCACCCTGGAATACTCTCTCTCCATAGAAATTGCTAAGGATGCATATAAAGACAATTATTATTTACAGATGATTGAGAACATGCGCGATTACAAATTTACGGGGGAAGCACCGTCATATGAAGCGCAGACTATAGATATCAGCGGCTCTTACGAGCAATGGTATGACGTAAGCGCGGTATACAGGCAGATGGGCAAAAACTCCATGCGCAGGGTAGGCTCCAGCGTAGACAACAGCATCACCTACCGCACCTCATATCCGGATAACAATATTCAGGAAGTGCGCATTGCCCATGACGACAGCAATATATACTTTATGATAAGAACTGAAGAAGCTATCTCTGCCCGAAATGAAGCGGATAACTGGATGAACCTCTTTATTGGAACGGGCGAGCCGTCAGCCAAGGGCTGGAACGGATATGAATATGTTCTGAACCGCTCAGGCTCGGATACAGCAACTGACATAGTTAAGCTGAACGCCGATTTTACCGGCGAGGTGGTAGGCCAAGCTGAGATGAAAATAAACGAGAATTTCATGTTCATTTCCGTGCCCCGTGAGCTTATCGGCATGAACCAGCAGGATAGCTTTTATTTTAAAATGGCAGATTCGGTTGCGGAAATGGACGATATTATGGACTACTATGTAACCGGCTCTGTACTGCCGCTTGGAAGGCTTTCATATGAATATAATATGGCTTAAATTTGCAGGATAAATAACTCAGAGCACAACAACAGTCCAGGGAGGGACGGCGTTTGGCAGGCAAAGCCTGCTCAGGGCCGAGCTTGCGCTCGGCCCTGCGGCCGTTTTACGGCCGCAAACGCCGTCCCTCCCTGGACTGTTATTGCGCTCTGGACCGTTCTAATCGGAGGCCGGGGGATACCAGGGGGCGGCGCGGGATTTTGGCGCATTGCGCCAAAATCAAGGGTTTGCGCCTTCAGCGCAAACCCTCAGGCGGCCTTTGGCCGCCCCCGCGCCGCCCCCTGGCATTCCCCGGCCTCCGATTAGAGCCAAATCTTTCCCAAAAACTAAATGCAATTTAAAGTTTTTATCAGTTCAGCCAGCTCATTCGGCGACGCAACAATATAATCCGCTCCGTATTCCGCCAGCTCTTCCCTTGTTCCGTAACCCCACAGCACTCCTGCACTCATAACTCCATTAGCTTTTGCAGCTATAATATCATACTTCCTGTCCCCCGCCATAAGACAGTTTTTTGCACCGGAGCGCCTCAGCAGTTCAGCCAGTCCCTCCGCCTTATCATTATATTTGCCGTCAAAGGTAGGCCCTAAAATATCTTCAAAATAATCTATTAGCGCAAAATGCCGCAGAACCTCCCGTGCATATGGTTCAGGCTTGCCCGTGCAAAGCATGAGCCTGATCCCCATTTCCTTCAGCTGCAAAAGCATGGCGGGTACTGCGGGGTACACATCATTCTCATATATGCCTTTTTGCGCAAAATATTCACGGTATGCCTTTAGAAACTCCAGGCTTTCCTCTTCGGAAATATCCAAAATCTCCATTATATGCTCAGCCAGCGGCGGCCCTACGCATGAGCGCAGTTCGGGCATAGTCAGTTCCCTATAACCCAGCTTTTTTACCGCATATTTAATACTATTAATAATGCCGGGAGCCGAATCTGTCAGCGTACCGTCCAAATCCAATATAACTGTTTCCAAGCGAGGCATGGCCTTCTCCTTTATTTTGCTTTATTTTTACTGATTATATCATAAAACGCCTTGGACAGGCAAACAAAAGGCCCGCTCAAAGCGGGCCGTATTACTATGCCTTGGGGACTAATAAGGTTAACCTAAAAGGAATAACCCGCATACTACCTGTAAAATTCCCCATTGTCTGTGTTATCCTCAGTCGGAGCAGAGTTCCGTGCGCTTTGCCCGTCTGTTTGGAGAGCGGGTAAAATTACAAAAGCTGGGGCCGCATTACCAAAAAAGCGCTGATTTACGTCCCCGCAGGCGCTTGAACGGTATGTAACTATGTAACAGCCATGATGGAGCGAAAGCAATGCAGCAGAGACGCAAATTCAGCTATTAAAGGCCCATTATCCCTTGCGCACTAACTCTATGTAAAGAGCTAATTATCCTCTGAATAATCAAATGCCGTATAAAGTCCGTCAGGCTGGGAGGTATCCTCGCTGGCAGTACGCTCCGCCGTATAGCTGGCAACATCCAGCTTATTGAATTTAAACACAACGCCTATGCTTTCCGGCACGTTGCCGTCAAACTGCTCAAGCAGCGCCGCAAAATTTTCCTCGCTCAGCAAAGCTTCGCGCGTCTGGTCAAGCACCTCTTTAATCAAAGCGTCATCCCGCTCGCCGTCAACAAAATAAAATATGGAAATACCTAAATCCTTGTAAATATAATTATCCTGTATCCCCGTTATTTCGGGATGATTATATTCTATCTCCCGGAAAGCAGCGGCTATCTGAGGCACGTTGTCGCTCAGACTGGTCTTTTCATTGAGATACCTGACACCAAGATATCCTCCGACAGCTATAACAACCAGCAGGATTAAAGCCAAAAATGATTTTATCACTTTGGTTATCAGCAGAATTACAACTACCAGAGCGAGAAGCGCCGCGGCAATTATTACTATAGTGCCAGTATTCATAATATTATGCCTCCAATAAAATAAGGAGTTTTGAAACTCTTAATAATCTACCTGTACCTACCCTAAATTGACAAGGGCATATACGGTCAGGGCAGGGCTGTTTTCGTGTCCTGCTGTGTTGCTTTTCGCTCCGCGTACGTCCAGTACACGTCGTTCAAGCGCCTTGCAGGGCACCCAAACGGCCGCTGT
>OLIW01003434.1_pt1 | contig 10125 bp, 8 predicted proteins | sample 1601321 | NCBI WGS metagenome assembly OLIW01 (sample SAMEA2452114, study PRJEB22498) | human gut metagenome | reverse complement strand
TTGCCGCTCCTTATATGGAGGAAGAAGCGGAGCTGCTCGTTAAAGCTGAGCTTCTTAAGAAAGTTGAAAATAATAAATATTTAACTAATTTTTTTATAGTACCTGTGGAATGCCAGAACAGGCTTAATGAAGTTATTTGTGCTTTTGCCGAGCAGCATGCCGCCGCAATCTGGCAGCTTGCCGAGCCGGCCTTGAAAAAAGCGGACGAGCTGGGAGCAACATTTGGCAATTACAGTATAAATGATGTGCAGATGTATTTCGCCCTATACCTGGAGCAGCTAATGGAAGCATCTTCTTTTACGAGCAATATTTTTTCTCATTTCAAGCGGAGCGATGGAGGGGACTGGGGTATAATCGGATTTGAAGAGGGGGCTGTATGCCGTTTGCCCTCCTCGTTTTTCAATAATAACGGAAACGGCTGGATAGGTACAAGCTGGAAAGGATATCAGGCGCAAACACAGGATACGGTATTTTCAAAAAGAAGATATAAAAAGGATGTCCCCGATTATTACCTGAACGCAACCCTTAATGCAATCGTAAAGGATGTGCCGCTGACACAATTTTCTGAAGCAGAAAAAGAAAATCTGCAAAAACTGACGGATGAAGGCTTCTGCGCTGTGCAATGCAGCGGCAGACCATATGTAAATGCGATTGTATTTAAAGACAAAATGGAAGTCCGGCTTAATGAATACTTGTGCTCCCTGGCTGGATATAAGTCTTTATCCAAGGATATGAGGCATTGTATTGATACAGCAAAAGAGATTGTAGCGGAGTATTCCAATAAATATCTTAAAGAGGATTTTGAATATTATGCTGTAATGTCGATCGTAGAGCTAAGATCGGTTTTTGCGCGGCTGTGGAAGGACAGCGGGATGTATAACGGGGACAGCGCTCAATTCTGCGCGTTTTTCTGTTAAATCATAATTTATTAGCTTTTGGCAGGCAGACGAATCAAGGCATAAACAATCGTCCCTGCTGTTCCAGTAATATCTACAGCAGGGACGATTAATTCTTTAATTCTTTAAGGCTTGCATGTATAAATGAAGGAATACGGCTGGATCTGTGTTTAACATTCAAACCTATAGCTCTTGGGATGCGGAGATTTTTAATATTACTATATTTATAGACTGCTTCATTTATCATTTAAGCCATGCTATAAAAAGGACAGTAATTTGCTTGGAACTGATTCCCCGGCAAATCCTTGCTAAATTAAGTATTTAAGTTTTTGCTACCATATGCTGTTTTGAACAGAACTCCCTCTCCCGGTTATTGAAGCGTCATAGAGCCTCATATTATTTTCTGTCACCTCTAAATGACCGACAACTTCAATATAGTCTCCCTTTTCAATATCTTCTATTGAATCCAAGCGGACTTCTATTCTTTTGCTGTATTGAGTCAGATAAACAATGGTATAATTTCCGCGCTGCCGCACCAGTTCTACCTCGCCCTGTACTCTGAATGCGGTTCTCTGCATGCAATAGGTAAGCGTTTCTAAATCAAGTATGCTTGCATCGACTATCTCTCCGTCCTCAAAGCCGCAAAACATAAAAATCATTAAATTGATATCTCTTTCTTCGGCTACTATATCTAAAAAGTCGGGCTGAGTATTCTCCACTGTAGCGGTCTGGCTGGGTTGAGCGGCGTTTTCGCAGGCCGATAAAGATATTGTCAATAAAACCATGACAATAGTTACAAGAAATTTTTTCATTTACAATACCCCCTGATTATTTCATAAATTCATATTAAACTGCAAAATATATGTTAGTTATAAATATAATCAAAAAAACAAGATAATATTACATTTATGACGCAAATATATCATGTCAGTTGTGAAATGTCAACAGATTTCCAGCATTCATTGATGGCCGCGGCGCCTTCTTTTTGTTTCTTTTGGGGCTTGTTGTAATCTGGTGCTATGCCATTCACCATATTATCTGTGCGCCAGCTTTCTTTTTTAATAGGTTTTTGAGTATGCTAAAATATATCTCATTATTATACTTGACAAAAGCAGACATTGGCTTTAGAATGAACTAAAATAATAAGAAATCAGGTAAGTAAAACGGAGAGCATTAATACAAAACATCAGGTGTGAACCCGACATTTCGGGGCTTATATAAGCGATGCGGCCAACATTGATTTATAAATTTGATATATTGGATTGCATCTCTTTATTGTTTGCCGGGTCAACCGAACCTTTGCGCCTTATGACGGTAGGTTCGGCTTTTTTATTAAGAAGGGGCGGGCAGCAGCCCTGCTGTTCAATCTTGGCTGGAGGTGGAGCTTAATGGCGATAGATATGAAGGAAGAGATAGTTGAGGCTGCCAGAAGGCTTCTGATGGATAAAAAGGTTAAAAAGCTTACGGTAAAAGACATTGTGGAGGAATGCCATATAACCCGCCAGGCTTTTTATTATCATTTTGAAGATATACCCGATATGCTTAAATGGATGCTGGAAAGAGGCGCGCAGGCAATGCGGGAAGCGGGCTTTGGCAAAGACGGCGAGGAAAGGATTCGCTATTTCGTGCTTATGGCTCTGAATGCGGCTCCTCATGTAAAAAAGAGCATGCAGACTAATTACGGTGACGAGATTGCACGCATTTTAACCGAGCATGTTTATAATATATTTGAGCAGACGGTTGAAGAAAAGAATTTATATCAAAAATGCAGCCGTTCCGAATTAAAATTTATTTTGCGTTATCACAGCGAGGCTATAATGGGCGTCCTGCGGAGCTGGACAGAGGAGGATACGAAAAATCTGGATAGAATCGTACATCAAATATATGTCTTATTAGTAGAAGGGGTTTCGCCTTATTCTTAAATATGTGTTTTACAAAACGGGCCGAGTGTAAAAGCTTTTTACACTCGGCCCGTTCTATACACTTTAAAATTATTGGCTATTGATGAAATTAAAAATGGCGGGTACAATAAAACAGTAAACTGATAAAAGAAGGGAGCGGCGTTATGGCGTGTGAGGTACTGTCCGTAAAATTGGACGAACTGGATAATGAATTTGAAAAAATGCGCCATCGGATTAAACTTAGCAGGGAAGCGTGTCACAGCCGGATAAGGGAGGAGCTTGTTAAGGCGCACAGAGAGTATGCGCAGAACGAACTGGCTTTGCGCAGCAGACTGAGCTCTTCCCGTGCCGAGACGGTTAGCAGAATTTCGCAGGTTTACGGCCGGGTGGAGCAGGTTATACAGGATGCTAAAGCTGAAGTATGCAGGCGGACGGCGATGGAAGAGTGGAGCAAAGCATTGTCGGCCGAGGAAAAAGCGCTTCTGGCTGAATACGCGCTGGATTTTGCAATGCAGGCGGCCAACCGCGCTCTGCTCATATCTTTAGAGGCTATAGATGCTGAACTTACTCAACAGGAAAAGGAGGAGGAATAAATTTGCAGGAAGTTAAATCTCCTAAAAAATCGCTTTTATATTATTACGGTATCGCGTTAATAATTCTGCTTCTGTTTAATTTGATAGTTGCGCCTCTGCTTGCGCAGAGACAGGTAACTGAAGTTGATTACGGCACCTTTATGAGCATGATTGAAGAAAAGAATATAGGCGAGGTGCAGATTGAGGATTATGCAATAGTTTTTACTGATAAGGATAATACGGCCATATATAAAACGGGCATCATGGAAGATCCGGATTTAACGCAGAGACTGTACGATTCAGGGGCAAAATTTGCCCGTGAGATAACCGAACCCATGTCTCCCATCCTAAGCCTGCTGCTGTCTGTGGGCATACCCCTTCTTATATTTGTAGGCCTAGGGCAATATATGAATAAGAAGCTCATGGAGCAGGCGGGCGGAAAAAATTCTATGGCCTTCGGCATGGGAAAGAGCAATGCTAAAATTTATGTACAGTCCACGCAGGGAATACGCTTCAGCGATGTTGCAGGCGAGGATGAGGCAAAGGAAAGCCTGGCGGAGATAGTGGATTATCTGCATAATCCCAAGAAATATACGGAGGCAGGCGCTTCAATGCCTAAGGGCCTTCTGCTTGTCGGCCCGCCCGGAACGGGCAAAACCATGCTGGCCAAGGCGGTAGCGGGTGAATCCAATGTTCCGTTCTTTTCCATTTCAGGTTCTGAATTTGTGGAAATGTTCGTGGGTATGGGCGCTTCCAAGGTGCGTGATTTGTTCAGACAGGCTAAGGAAAAAGCTCCCTGCATTGTTTTTATAGATGAAATTGACGCAATAGGCAAGAGACGGGACGGCCAATTAGGAGGCAACGACGAACGGGAACAGACCCTTAATCAGCTTTTGACAGAAATGGACGGATTCGAGGGCAATACCGGAGTTATAATCCTGGCCGCTACCAACCGGCCCGAAGCGCTGGATCCGGCGCTGACCCGTCCGGGCCGATTTGACCGGCGTATCCCGGTAGAGCTGCCCGACCTCAAAGGCCGGGAGGAAATCTTAAAAGTCCATGCCAAGAAGATTAAGACGGCGGATGACGTTAATTTTCATACTATTGCGCGTATGGCGGCTGGCGCCTTAGGCGCGGAACTGGCCAATATCATTAATGAGGCGGCGCTGCGGGCGGTGCGCAATAACCGTGTTATAGTAGAACAGGCTGATTTGGAGGAAAGCATTGAGGTGGTTATAGCAGGCTATCAGAAGAAAAACGCCGTGCTTTCGGATGAAGAAAAGAAGGTTGTGGCCTATCATGAAATAGGGCACGCGCTGGTGGCTGCAATGCAGTCGCATTCCGCTCCGGTGCAGAAAATAACCATAATTCCGCGCACTTCAGGCGCGCTGGGTTATACTATGCAGGTGGAACAGGGAGATAAGTACCTTCTAACTAAGAAGGAAATAGAAAACAAGATTGCAACTTATACCGGGGGCCGGGCGGCTGAAGAAATAGCTTTCGGTGAGATAACAACCGGCGCCTCAAACGATATAGAGCAGGCAACCAAGCTTGTCCGCGCTATGATAACCAGGTACGGCATGAGCAGGGATTTTGATATGACGGCTATGGAGACTGTAAGCAATCAGTATTTAGGCGGCGACACTTCTCTTATATGCTCGACTGAAACTCAGAAGGAGATAGATAAAGAGGTGGTAGAGGTGATTAAAACCCAGCATGCAAAAGCTGCGCAGATTTTAAAGGAAAATCGCGGGAAGCTGGATGAACTGGCGCAGTTTTTGTATGAAAAAGAGACCATTACCGGTGAAGAATTTATGACTATATTAAGAAGGGAAGGGGGCGCCCTGCTGTGAAAAGGCGTTCAGGTTACGGCTGGCTTGAGCTCATAATGGGCATTCTGCTGATTCTTTTAGGTATCTTTACCTTTATCCGCCCAACGGAAACGCTGACGGGAGTGGTAATAATATATGGCATTATTGCTGTACTGACAGGAATTGCAGATATAGTGTTCTATATTAAAATTGACAGGCATATGGGGTTTGTGCCTACCATATCTTTAATTTCCGGCCTGTTAAGCGTAATGGCGGGTGTTATGCTCCTGGCCTATCCTGCCGCGGGCACATGGGTATTGTCCCTGCTTTTCCCGATATGGTTTATTGCGCATTGCATTTCCCGGCTGTCCCATTTAAATATTATACGCATGACTGCGGGAAACTTTTATTATGGCTTTACGTTGATAGTAAATATAATCGGACTTGTCCTGGGCGTTATAATGATTCTGAATCCGATTATATCTATTATATCCGTGGGTTATATTATAGGAGCGTATTTGATCCTGCTGGGGATAGAGAGCGTTGTAGTGGCTTTGAGCAATTTTGGTTCAGGCTGGTAAGAAAGGAGAATGTGAATTGATTAAGATTTTAAAGAGGATGCGCGCTAAGGAATGGCTTATGGCTGGTCTGTGCGCGGTGATGGTACTGGGCCAGATTTATTTTGATTTGCGCCTGCCGGACTATATGAGCGATTTGACGGTTCTTATTGAAACGCCGGGGAGCACTATTTCCGAGATTATAAATACCGGCCTTGAGATGCTGGCGTGTACTGTTGCAAGCGCAGTTTTAAGCATTATATGCGGCTTTTTGTCGGCGCAGGTTGCCGCTGGCTTCAGTTATACTCTGCGCGAGGGGGTTTTTAACAAAGTAGCGGATTTTGGGCATCAGGAAATGCAGGCGTTTTCGGTTCCCAGTCTGATTACTCGTACGACAAATGATATAACCCAGATTCAGATGCTGGTAGCTATGGGGCTGCAGATACTTATTAAATCCCCGGTTATGGCGGTTTGGGCTGTTATAAAGATAATAGATAAGAGCTGGACCCTTTCTGTTATTACCGCGGGTTTCGTAGCGGCGCTGATTATTATGATGGCTATCGTAATTGTAGTAATTCTGCCCCGTGTAAGACGAGTGCAGAAGCTTACCGATAACATTAACCGGGTTTCAAGAGAAAATCTTACCGGCATCAATGTAGTTCATGCTTTTAACGCTGAAGAGTATCAGGCGGAGAAATTTGAAAAGGCCAATGATACTTTGATGAGGACGCAGCTTTTTAACCAGCGTTCCTTGGCGTTGCTTATGCCGGCGGTATCCCTGGCCATGAACGCTCTGGCTCTGGTCATATACTGGGTGGGCGCATCCATTGTCAATAATGTTGATGTTGCCGATATGACAGCCAGAATTGCGACCTTTGGCGATATAGTGGTATTCGGCACTTATGCGACTTATGTTATCATGTCCATAATGATGATGGTTATGGTGATTATGTTCCTGCCTTCTGCTCAAGTATCGGCAGGCCGTATCAATGAAGTGCTGGAAGCCAAAATAAACCTGCATGAGGGCAGCCAGACGCAGGCGGAAGAAACAGGCACAGTAGAGTTCAGAGACGTATCCTTCCATTATCCTTCTTCAGGTAAGGATGTTTTAGAGCATATAAGCTTTAAAGTAAACAAAGGGGAGACTATAGCTTTTATAGGCGCTACAGGCAGCGGCAAGACCACTTTGGTCAGCCTTGCGGCGCGTTTTTATGACGCAACTTCGGGCCAGGTGCTGATAGATGGCCGGGATATAAGGGAATATACCTTCGACGCCCTTTATGACCGCATAGGCTATGTTACGCAGAAGGCAATCCTTTTTGCCGGGGATATAAAAGAAAATGTTCTGTTTGGCGAAAGCGCAGCCGAGCAGACGGATGAAAACGTAAACCGCGCGCTCAGTTTAGCGCAGGCGTCCGAATTTGTCTCCAAGCTTCCGGGAGGAATAAACGCGCCTATTACAGAGGGAGGCACCAATGTTTCGGGAGGACAGAAACAGCGTTTGAGCATAGCAAGGGCGCTGGCACGGCAGCCGGAAATTCTAATTTTTGACGATTCGTTCTCAGCTTTGGATTATAAAACCGATTCTCTTCTCAGAAAGGGACTGGCAGAAAATCTCGGAGAAACCACCCGTATGATAGTGGCCCAGCGCATCGGCACCATACGGGATGCGGATAAGATTGTTGTTTTGGACGAAGGTCGGGCCGTGGGCATAGGCAAGCATGAAGAACTGCTCAAAAATTGTCCTGTATACAGGGAAATTGCCATGTCGCAGCTTTCAGCCGAAGAGCTTGGCGCGTAAAGGAGGGATATAAAATGAGTGCTAATAGAATGAATGGGCATATGAATGTGCCTGAAAAAAGCAAGCGGGGAATTATAGGGCTTATCAGAGAGCTGTTTATATATTCCAGCAAATTAAAAGTACCCATGATTATCGCTATGTGTCTTGCTGTCGGCGGGGCTGTACTTACCATTATCGGGCCCAATCAGCTCAGCCGCATCACCGATTTGATTTCGGAGGGCTTGTTTTCCAGCATTGATATTGCTGCAATAGGAAAAATCGGATTGCTGCTGTTGGGAATGTATCTTTTGAGCGCTCTGTTTACCTATATACAGCATTACATTATGGCTACTATAACTTTGAACCTTTCTAAGGAACTGCGCAGGGATTTGTCCTATAAGATAAATCATGTGCCCATGAAATGCTTTGGAAAGTATTCGCACGGAGATATTCTGAGCCGTGTTACCAATGATGTGAGCACTCTCCAGCAGGCTCTTTCAAACAGCCTGCCGTCCATTATAAGCTCGGCGGCGCAGTTTATTGGCTGTCTTATAATGATGCTGGTTACAGAATGGCGCATGGCCCTTGCGGCTATTGCCGCTACCCTTTTGGGCTTTGGCATTATGGCGGTCATAATGTCCAGGTCTCAGCAATATTTTATATCCCGCCAGCAGAGCCTGGGCCGCTTGAATGGTTATGTGGAAGAAATGTATACCGGGCATGATGTGGTTAGGATTTCCAGAGCCAACCGTAAAATCAAGCATGTTTTTGACGGAATGAACCGAGATGTTTATGATGCTGATAGAAAGAGTCAGTTCCTGTCGGGCGTTATGCAGCCCTTAATGAATGTAATCGGGAATTTAGGCTATGTGGCTGTATGCGTATTAGGAGCGGCGCTGGTGCTGGATGGTCAGATTTCCTTTGGCGTTATAACTGCGTTTATAATGTATGTCCGGCTCTTCACTTCTCCGCTCAGCACTATCGCTCAGGGCATGACGCAGATGCAGACGGCGGCGGCCGGCGGCGACCGTGTGTTTGATTTTCTTCAGGAGGAAGAGCTTGAGGACGAGAGCCATAAGACTGCCAAGCTTACAAATGTGAGAGGCGAGGTGGAATTTGACCACGTTCGCTTCAGCTATCCGGACAATCCGGATAAAATAATTATCAAGGATTTCTCCGCCCATGTAGAGCCCGGACAGAAGGTAGCCATTGTAGGACCTACGGGCGCCGGCAAAACTACTATGGTTAATCTGCTTATGCGCTTCTTTGAAATTAACAGCGGCGATATCAGGATTGACGGTGTATCCACTTCTCAATTAACGAGGGAAAACGTCCATAATCTGTTCGGGATGGTATTGCAGGATACATGGCTCATAGAGGGGACTGTGCGTGAGAACCTTGTTTATAACAATACCGGAATTACTGACGAGCAGCTGGAAAAAGCCTGCCGTGCCTGCGGAATATATCATTTTATCGAGACTCTGCCTGACGGCTTTGATACGGTCTTAGGGGAAAATATTACAATTTCAGCGGGTCAGAAGCAGTTATTTACCATTGCCCGCGCTATGGTTCAGAACAGCCCCATGCTTATTCTGGACGAAGCGACCAGCTCGGTAGATACCAGAACCGAGCTTATTACGCAGGAGGCTATGGATAAGCTGACCGAGCATAGAACCAGCTTTGTTATTGCGCACAGGCTGTCCACCATAAAAAATGCGAACTTGATTCTGGTTATGAAAGACGGAGATATAATAGAGCAGGGCGATCACGAAACCTTGCTGGCTAAAGGCGGCTTCTATGCGGATTTGTATAACAGCCAGTTTGACAAGGCGTCGTGATTTGGGAGTATACAGGAAGGAGAATATTTATGAGGTCTTTGGCCATTGAAAGAGAATTCGGGAGCGGAGGCCGGGAAATAGGAATAATGGTCGCCCAAAAAGCCGGCATTCCGTATTATGACAGCGAGCTGATTAAAAAAGCGGCTGAGGCCCAGGGAGTATCAGCCGGAATGCTGGAGGAATTTGATGAAAAATACAGCGGGAGCTTCCTGCATGATTTTGCTTCGTATTTAAATTATTCGCAGGGAGCGGCCAATACGGTTTATGATTTGTTTTATGGGCTGCAAAAGACCATTTTAAGGCTGGCGCAGGAGAGCCCGGCAGTCTTTATCGGCCGCTGCTCTACGGAAATTTTGAAGGACAGGCCGGATGTCCTGCGCGCATATATTTATTCTTCTGATTTGCAGAAGAGGCTTTCGCGTATTGTAAGCACTGAAGGTATTACTCAGGCTGAGGCTCAGACTCTTATTGAGAAAAAGGACAGGCAGAGAAAGAACTATTTTAAGTATTGGACCAAAAAGGAATGGGCTGATAGGCGAAATTACGATATTGAGCTGAATACATCTTCTCTTTCTTCGGAAGAGTGCGCTGGAATCCTTTTGGACATTATAAACCGGGGTTAAAACTGGAAAAAGGAAGGAGCCTAAACTGTATTTTTTATAGAGGCTTGATATATGCTGCGGAATGGAAAAGGGCGGGCTCCCGCCCAAGCACAGAACAGCCCGTCATTTTGACGGGCTGTTCTGTGCAATAGGAGGCCGGCTGACGCC
>OLIW01003430.1_pt1 | contig 10130 bp, 7 predicted proteins | sample 1601321 | NCBI WGS metagenome assembly OLIW01 (sample SAMEA2452114, study PRJEB22498) | human gut metagenome | reverse complement strand
AGTTTCAAAAGCTGCTATTTTGCGTGGCAAAAGCGGAGAGCCTATGCGCATCCTTACGGTTTCTCGCTTTGCCTTTCTAACTAATTCCCTAACCAAGAGCGCCGTCCGTAGGCGCGGGTGGAGAAGCCCTGCAAGCTGGAAAAAATTGCTATTTCTGCCCCTGAAGTATATAGGCAAAATGGTAGCACCCGTCTTTCGCGCCAAGGTGGCGAGGTTTGTATTCCACTCGGGATCCGAAACCGACATGTTGCGGGGTTGGAAGTAAGATACAGTGCCAGACGGAAAAGTTGCGATGCAGCCGCCCTTTTTCAAGTGCCTTATAGTATCCTTCATAGCCGATATGTTGGAGCTTGTCGCGGCGTTTCCACCAAAGGGATCTACGGGAATAAGCCAAGGCTTAATCTCCTCCATATGCCCCAGCAAATAATTTGCCAAGAGTTTTACGTCGGGGCGAACCTGGCAGAGCAAAGCGCCAAGCACAATTCCGTCCAAGCCACCCATCGGGTGGTTTGCAACAACAATAAGCGGACCCTCCTTCGGAATCTTTTTTAACTCGTGGCCTGAAACTTGATATGAGCCATCTAAGGAGGAAAGCGCCCTGTCAAAGAAGTTGCGCTCGCTCGACAAGCTGCGCAGCACATCGTAGGAGCGGTTTAGATCGCGAATCCCCATAAAGGATTCAAAAGGCCGCTGAAATAGGCCGTAAAGCCCCCTGAGAAAGGGGTTTTTTATGTAACTTTTTAGGTCTATGAGCTTTTTAGCCATAAGTAAAATCCGCCGCCGAAATCAATGCAAGCAAGCTAACACAGTATTTTTCAAAATACAATAACTAATGCTACATTTTCTGAAGCTTGTATTCCACAGCATCTTTCAAAGCCTCCCAAGAGGCCTCTATTATGTTGTCGGAAGCACCAACTGTACCCCAGATTTTATCACCGTCTTTAAATTCAATCTGAACTCGCACAATGGCGTTTGCACCCAAGCCGCTATCGATTACTCTAACCTTAAAGTCTATAAGCTCCAATTCCAAAATCTTCGGGAAGTGCTTTATCAGGGCCTTTTTGAGAGCCATATCCAAAGCCGCAACCGGGCCGTGGGCCTCTGCTACAGTGTGCTCTATCGTGCCGTTTATATCGAGCTTTACTGTTGCCTCGGAACGCACAACATGATTTCTTTCGTCGCGCTCCACCATAACGCGATAAGAGCGAACGTCAAAGGGCGTTCTGTACTTATTTAAAAATTTGCTAAGCAAAAGCTCAAAGGAAGCATCGGCCGCCTCATATCCGTAACCCGCAAATTCAAGCTGTTTTAGCTCGTCCAAGAATTTCTTTATCTGGGGATCCTTTGCGTCTATATCCATTCCAAGCTCGCGCGCCTTCATCATGACAAGCGCCCTGCCCGACATGTCGCTAACAAGAACCCTAGTCTTATTGCCTACAAGCTCCGGAGCAATGTGCTCATAGCTGCGCTTTACCTTGTTTGCCGCATCCGCGTGCACCCCGCCCTTGTGGGCAAATGAGGACGCCCCAACATAGGGCTGGCGCGAGTCGCTTCTGACATTTGTCATCTCATCTACGAACAAAGACAAATCCCTAAGCTTCTTGAGATTATCTGCGCAATTTAAATCGTAGCCCAGTTTTAGAATCAAATTTGGAATTACCGTGCAGAGATTTGCATTGCCGTTTCGCTCGCCGAGGCCGTTTAGAGTTCCCTGAACCATTCTAGCTCCGCTTTCGACGCCCGCAAGCGTTAGCGCCACCGCAAGGCCGCTATCGTTGTGGCAGTGCACTGCAACCGGCACTTCACCCGCAACTTCCACAACTTCGCAAACTATGCTCTTAAACTCCTCGACCATAGTTCCTCCATTTGTGTCGCAAAGGCATATAAACTCCGCTCCGCCCCTCATTGCAGCCCTCAATGTCTCCAGCGCGTATTCGGGGTTATCCTTGTAGCCGTCGAAAAAATGCTCGGCGTCGTATATAACCCTGCGCCCGTTATCCCTCAAAAATGCGACGCTTTCCTCTATCATCTTTAGGTTTTCCTCGGCGGTGGTTTTTATTACCTCCTCCACGTGCAAGAGCCAAGTCTTGCCGAATATCGTCACATACTCCGTCCCGGAATCTATTAAAAGCTTTAGCTGATTGTCGTCTTTGCACTCTATATTAGCTCTGCGCGTAGAGCCGAAAGCAGCTATCTTTGCATGCTTTAAATTGAGCTTCTTTACCTCGTCAAAAAACGCCATGTCGCGCGGGTTGGAACCCGGCCAACCGCCCTCTATAAAATCAATGCCAAAGGAATCCATCTTCTCGGCAAGGCGCAATTTGGACGCCACCGATATAGATACCCCTTCTCCCTGCGTACCGTCGCGCAAGGTTGTGTCGTAAGTAAATATTTTTGATTTCATTTTTTTATTCCTCTGGACTCTATTATTTTTTTGACTTCGCTTGCAGACGCCTCTGCACATATTCTTTCTATCCGCTTTTCCTTCAAAGCCTCAAGTATTGGCGACAGCGGCCTTTCCCCCACCGTCTTTTCTATCAATTCCGGAAACTTAGCAGGATGCGCCGTAGATAAAATTACATTCACCCCGCCGTCCAAATCCTGAAAACCGCAAGCCGTATGCGGATCTATAATCTTGCCGTAACGCTTGTAAACTCTGGCTATGTTTTCAGCAATTTGCAAATCCTCACACTTTGTGGCGCTAAAATTCTGAGCGTCGAAATTATCAAAGACCCACTTTCCATCGCTTTTAAATGCCGCCATAATTTCGCGAACCTTTGAGCAGTCTTTATTTTCCATAAAGTAGATGAAGCGCTCAAAGTTTGAAGAAACTTGAATGTCCATGCTTGGCGCGTAGCTCGGCTTTACCTCGCCGACCTCATAGACACCGCTTTTAAAGAGCCTGTAAAGAATGTCGTTTTGATTTGTCGCAACGCAAAAACCGCGCGCCGGCATTCCCATTTTATACGCTAGCCACCCGGCCAATATGTTGCCGAAATTACCCGTTGGCACCACGTACTTTACGAGCCCGCGCTGCGACTTAGGAAATTTTAAGCCGGCATAAATATAGTAAACGCACTGCGCAAGTATGCGCGCAAGATTTATAGAATTTACGGCAGCCAAATTCCACTTCGCTTTGAAATCCGCCTCTCCAAAGAGTTCCTTTACTATTGCCTGCGCATCGTCAAAGGTCCCGTCTATTGCTATGGGAAAGACGTTTGAAGCCCCCGTGCAAGTCATCTGCCGCTGCTGAAGCGGCGAAACTCTGCCGTTGGGATAAAGTATGAAGATATTTACGTTTTCCTTTCCAAGCAATCCGTTTATGGCGGCACTTCCGGTATCGCCGCTTGTGGCTCCCAAAACGTTTATCACCCTATCCGACTTCGCCAGCAAATACTCGTACAAATTGCCCAAGAGCTGCAAGGCAAAATCCTTAAAAGCCAGAGTGGGCCCGTGGTAGAGCTCCAAAAGCCAAGTCTTATCATCAAATTTTGTCAGCGGCGCGATTGAGACATCGTCAAATTTTTTGTATGAGCGCTCCACTATGCCCCTCAAATCGGATTCGGGAATGTCGTCGGCAAAGAGCTTTAAAAATTCAAAGCAAAGCTCCGAATAGCCCAAGCCCTGCCAAGAATCCAACTTCCCACTTATGTCGGGCAGCGCTGCCGGCACAAACAAACCGCCGTCGCTCGCCAAACCCTCCATCACTGCCTCCGAAAAACTCAACGGCTTGGCCAGACCTCTCGTACTTACAAATTCCATAGCAAACCTTTATTAAAAGCTATGCCCGACTATCTTCAATAATCGGGCATATTCCAAGAAAAAAATTAAACACCTTCGCCCGCAAAAGCTGCGCGCAAAGTCTGAATATAAAACGCGGATTGCAATACTCGCCGCAAAACTACTTGTCGAGATTGAATGCCGTGTGCAAGGCGCATGCGGCTTCGTCCGCCCTATCCAAACTTATCGCAACGCAAATTTTAATTTCGCTTGTCGTAATAAGCTGAATATTTATCCCAGCCTTAGCCAAAGTAGTAAAGAAGGTTGCGGCAACTCCGCTGTTGGAGCGCATACCTATGCCGACTACCGAAACCTTGGCTATGTCGCCCGTTAGCGAAACCTGCGCGCCGAGCTTTGAGCAGACGTCGCGCAAAATCTTCTCCGTCCTGGCAGCATCGTCTTTGGCAACCGTAAAAGTTAAGTTTGCCATGCCCGCGCGGCCGAGATTTTGAACTATCATATCAACACCTATGCCGTTTGAGCCCAGGGCCTCAAAGACTTCAGCCGCAGCTCCCGGCTTGTCGGGCAAGCCCGAAATCGTGACCTTTGTCTGATTTTTGTCGACGGCTACGCCGCTTACGACGAGCCCTTCCAATGATGGTACTTCCGCTTTCACTATCGTTCCGCTATTGTTGTTAAAACTCGATCTTACTTCAAAAACTACGTTGTACTTGCGCGCAAACTCGACAGAGCGCGCTTGCATGACCTTAGAGCCGCTCGAAGCCATCTCTAAGAGCTCGTCGTACTCCATGCACTCAATCTTGCGCGCCTTTTTAACTATGCGCGGATCGGCCGTGTATATGCCGTCTACGTCGGTATATATCTGGCAGATATCGGCCTTGAGCGCGCTTGCTATCGCCATGGCTGAAAGGTCGCTACCGCCCCTGCCGAGAGTCGTAACATAACCGTCGGGGTCTATCCCCTGAAAGCCCGCCAAAATAACGACGTTACCGGCTGCGAGCTGCTTGGGTATGTCGCCGCCAGTAACTTCTATAATGCGGGCGCGAGTGTGGTTAAAGTCGGTCAATATGCCGGCCTGAGCCCCTGTTCTCGACACCGCCGGAACGCCCAGTGCGTGCAGCGCCATCGCAGTAAGTGCGATAGTCTCCTGCTCGCCGACAGCCAAAAGCATATCCATCTCCTTCTCATTCGGAATGGTATTCAGTGCCTTGGCACGCTCTATGAGCTGGTTTGTAACTCCGCTTCTTGCAGAGACCACGACAACCACCTTGTTGCCCGCATCTACAGTATCCTTGATGCGCTGCGCAACAGCCTTTATTCTATCGACATCGCCGACAGAAGTCCCGCCGTATTTTTGTACAATTAACGCCATAGCTTATACCTCGTGGGAAAATCTATTAGAAAATCCTCTCTAAATTAAGCATCGTAAGATGACACATATAAAAATTCAGTCAAGTATTAACACCCTGTAATTTTTAATACGCCAATCAAAAGAGCCCTACTCGTTTTCAAATATTCTCAGGATAAAGGGCTTCTCCAACACAAATTCAGACCCCTCGAGCTCCTCGCAAGCCTTGCGCATTGAAAGCTCGTCAGTCTTGTGGGTCGTCAAGATAAGGCAGGCCTCGCCCTCATTTTTGTGCTTTTTTTGCTCCAATAGCTCTATTGAGATTTCGTGCCTAGCCAGTATGGACGCAACTTTCGCAAGTATGCCCAACTGATCCTTCACAGACAACCTCATGTAAAAAGAGCTCTTCATATCCGAAAGCGGCATAATCCCATCTATGTCGACCTTCGGCAAGAGCGATCGTATGGGCTTTGACTTAAGCGTCTCAAAAGCATCGGATATATCCGATATAACTGCGCTTGCTGTCGGGTTTTGCCCCGCTCCGCGCCCCATGTAAACAGTGCGCCCGACCAAGTCGCCCTTCACTGCAACTCCGTTAAAAACTTCATTTACGTTCGCAACTACATCGCTTAGCGGCACGAGCGTAGGACATACGCTAACTGCAACTTTGTTCGTCTGCTTGTTCTTTCTTATAGTCGCCAACAGCTTTATGCGGTAGTCGGATTCCTTCGCCCAGAGCATATCCTCCAAGCTCACGTTGCGTATCCCCTCTATCACCATATCCGAAAGCGGTATCCACTTGCCGTAAGCCAAATAAGCCAGAATGGACGCCTTGTGCGCCGTGTCTATGCCGTCTATATCCAAAGACTCGTCGGCCTCCACATACCCAAGCCTGCGAGCGTCCTCGAGAATAGTCTCGTAACTCGCCTTCTCGCGCTCCATGCGGGTTAAAATGTAATTGCAAGTCCCGTTTAGAATGCCGTATATGAGCGAAAATCTGTTTGCGACAAGCCCTTCGCTTATCGACTTTACTATGGGGATTCCGCCAGCTACGCTCGCCTCAAAAAATAGCTCGGCCTTGTCTATTTTCTGGGCCAGTGCCACTAGCTCCTCTCCCTTCTCGCAAAGCAGGGCCTTGTTTGCAGTTATGACGATTTTCCCATTTTCAAGAGCAGTCTTTACGCACTTGTAGGCAAACTCCACACCACCCATGAGCTCGCAAACTATGTCGATTTCAGGATTTGCCACAACTTCGAGCGGATTTTGAGTTATGAGGCTCTTATCTATCGGAACTTCGCGCCTCTTTGAGGCGTCGCGCACGCAAACCTTGGCAAGCTCGTACTCCGCTCCCAGTTTGCCCGTCATAAACTCGCGGTTTTCCGACAGGTGGCGCCACACTCCCTGCGCCACGGTTCCCATTCCTAAAAATCCGATCTTGTACTTCATTTAAATCTGTTTTCCGTTCCGTTTAACAAACGCTTTATGTTAGAGTGATGCTTCAATATCACAACCACCGCTAAAAATATCGCAAGGTAAGTCTGCGGAGTTTTGACTCCGTAAATTAGCGCCGAACTAATCGGCAGGCTCAGCGACATCGCAATGGAGGCAAGCGATACATACTTTGATGCGTAATACACAACTAGCCACAGCACTAGCCCTATGAGAATCGAAAGCCACATAAAGCCGGCGAGGCCGCCAATAGTGACAGACACCCCCTTGCCGCCCCTAAAGCCAGTGAAAACCGGATACATATGCCCGATTATTGCAGCAATCAACGCCGCAATTTTTAACATAACTTCAGAATCCGCAACGTCCGCCCCAAAATATAGAGAAAGGCTCGGCAGCATCACGGCAATAAAGCCCTTGAGGGCATCTAGTATAAAGCACAAATTACCGGCCGCCTTTCCACAGGCGCGCTTTACATTTGTTGCTCCCGGATTGCCGCTGCCAAACTTGAATATGTCAACGCCCTTAGAGCGCGCTATAATAACGCCAAAGGGGATAGCTCCTAAGAGATATCCCGCAAAGGCAAAAATAATTCCGTAAATTAACATCCGAAACTATGAAAAATCGACAACCTTGACCTTGTCTATGGAATTCAGCTTGCTGATTTCATCTACAACTTCGGCCGACGGGTGCTCGTCAAGCTCATACACGCTCAAGGCGCAATCGCTGCCGGTCATACGGCTTACGGTCATATTGGCTATGTTGCAGTTGTGCTTGCCAAGGATTGTCGCAACGGCTCCGACGATTCCGGGCTTGTCCTTATTTACCAGCAAGAGAACGGAATTCTTAGCGGTAATTTCGACGTCTATGTTGTCGATTTTTACCACTCTCGGGCTCAGGCCCTTGCCCATTACAACGCCGGAAACCGAGCGAGTCTCGCCGTCTTCGCAAGTCGCGGAAACTTCGACCATCTCCGCATAATCGACTTCGCCCGACGAATTTACAGACTCAACATCTATGCCCAAGTGCTTTAGTTTGCTGGGGGCATTGACGTCGTTTACAGTGTCGCTAATCTGCTTTAGATAGCCCTTTTGGACGGAGAGAAGCAGAAGCTTATTGTCTATCTGGCTCAACTTTCCAAAGAAAGTTACCTTCAACTTGGCAACCTTGGAGGAGCTTATCTGCTGAATCAAAGTTCCCAATTTTTCGCACAATCCCGCGTAGGGGCGAACTGCCGCCAATGTCGCAGAATCCACGCTCGGAGCATTTATTGCATTTCTTATAACACCATTTTTAACAGCCGACGAAATTAGTTCAGCAACTTCAATTCCGCAAGATTCCTGCGCCTCCTTAGTGGATGCGCCCAAGTGCGGCGTAAATACGACGTTTGTAAACTGGCGCAAGGGATTATCCTTAGCAAAGGGCTCAGATTCGTAAACGTCGAGCCCCGCGCTTGCAACTTTGCCGCTCTTTAGAGCCTCAACCAATGCGCTTTCCTTTATAATTCCGCCTCTAGCGCAATTAAATACGCGCACGCCCTTCTTCATTTTTTCAAAGGCTTTTTCATCCAGCATGTACTTTGTAGCTGGAGTTAGCGGCATGTGAACCGTTATGTAATCCGCCAATGGCAAACCGTCGTCCAAATTCTTTACAAGCTCAACGCCCAGAGACTTTGCCCTAGCTTCAGTCAAGAACGGGTCATAGGCCATAACCTTCATTTCAAAGGCCTTTGCGCGCTTTGCAATTTCGCTTCCAATCCTGCCCATTCCAAGGATGAACAAAGTCTTGTGGAAGAGCTCGCTGCCCTTGAATGACTTTCTGTCCCACTTGCCTTCGCGTATGGAATTGTTCGCTTGAACAATCGGGCGCGTTCCGCACATCATGTGCGTAAATGTGAGCTCGCAAGTTGCTATGGTGTTGCCCGTCGGGGTATTCATAACAACCACGCCCTTTTCCGTAGCTGCGGGAACGTCGATATTGTCAACACCCACTCCCGCCCTGCCGACCGCCTTTAGCTTGGGAGCATTTTCGAGAACATCGGACGTAATCTTTGTCTCGGAGCGGACTATCACGCCCTCTGCGTCTTTTATGAGCTCTTTTATTTGTTCCGGGGTCGAGCCGTAAGCTTCGACCACATCAAAACCCTGATTTTTGAGTAATTCTACACCCTTTGGTGAGATTGGATCTGCTACTAATATTTTCATACTTTAAGTAATAATCGCGGGACTGTTTTCCAACTCGATTATTAAGTGCTTAAAGCTACACCACATACACCCTCTGTCAAGTTGAAACTAAGCCCAAAAAAATTTGCAAAGCCCCATCTGCCATCTATTGGCGAATATTTGAGGGCAAGATCCACCCCTAAAAACAAAATTAAAGCCGAGCACTAAATTCTGATGCCCCCATACACAAGCTGTCGGATCTTGTGCGTAAAATTTGCAAGGAACTTTAGAAGACAAAAGATGCGGAAAAGTACTAGACATAAAAAAAGGCCTGCCACAAACGAGGCAAGCCCTTCAAAATATTTTTCGGAAATCAAATTTATCTTCTTCTAAAGCCCAATAGCCCCAAAGCGAACGCACCAAATAAAGCTGCGAAACTCGCCGGCTCAGGTATTGCCGAGTAGGAAGCCGATAGAGTGCCGTCTGCGTAATTTAGTATAACCTCGCCATTGGCTCCCACAATAGAAATTCTATCGCTCAAAGAGCTCTGAGAATCGCTATCCCAGGCAAAATCATTCCAAATTGCCGACCAATCGTTGCTCGAAGAAATTAAGTCAAAGGAATACTCACCTGCACCAAGGGCGCTGAAATCCAAAACCAAAGTCCCGGAAAATTCCTCTATGCTTACAACGTTCAAAGTTGAAATGCTACCTTCTGTAAACTTAAATTCCAAGACTCCGCCCGATATAGCATCGCCAGAAACGCTCGTGCCAACTCCGCCAACGACGCGCAATTTTTCTACATTTATATCGGAGCCGCCGCCCGATATGGAAAACGTCGAAGTGCTTCCCGCAACTTGCGTATTATTGCCAAGCGCAAGCACATTGACATCGACATCGTTTCCGGAATTGTTCACTTCAAAGCGCGACTTTCCATAAGCAGTGAAAGTCTCGGCCCCCGAGGAATTGATGTGCAAATCCATATTGCCAAGCGCACCGGAATCTCTGTCTTTTTTCTGAAAAGTTGCGTTGCCGTCCATAACAAAGACGTTTGAAACATCGTTTGTGGCAGATCCGTTAAACTTAAAGGCACTCTGCGCATAAAAGTAAACTCTGCTATCGCTTGCTGAGCCGTCGCCCTTTAAATAGACCTTGTTGGTGCCGGCCGTTTCTGCGCCGTTTCTGCCCAGATACAAGTAGTCTCTAAAAGCTCCCGTATGCTGGAATACATTGTTTGAGCCCGTCATAGAAAACAATGTCGAGCCACCTGAATTTCCGCGACCGATTACCATGGATCCGGAAATAAATGTGTTGTTGCTTCCGGAAACTATTATTTGCGCATCGCCGTAAAATGAATTTTGCGAGTTTCTCGGCTATTAGAGGGCCTATTGCATGCTCCATCTTGCAGGCCGCCTCACGCGCAATCGAAGCAGA
>OLIW01003425.1_pt1 | contig 10143 bp, 6 predicted proteins | sample 1601321 | NCBI WGS metagenome assembly OLIW01 (sample SAMEA2452114, study PRJEB22498) | human gut metagenome | reverse complement strand
AGCTGCAATGCGTAAGGCAGTAAAGCTTATGGCAGGATTCGCAAATAAGCTTCTTGCAGGGAAAGAAATTGGTCTGCCAAAAGAAGAAGGATATTATCCAAAAGGAAAGAGAGTGAATGTATTCCGTCAAAAGAATGGCGCTGAGCGTGCGATGGATATGTTGCTGAAAAAACTGAAAGGTGAACCATATGAAACAGAGCTGGAAATTTCTGTTTATGAAAAAGTAAAACCGGCAGAAGGACTGGATACTCTTGCAGGAAAAAAGATCGCACTTTGTACTTCCGGTGGAATTGTCGCATTTGGCAATCCGGACCATATGCCTGCTGCGACAGCAAAATTTTTCAAACAGTACAGTATTGAAGGCATGGATGGCTTAAAAGCGGGAGAGTTTGAATCTGTCCATGCAGGATACGACCCGGTCTATGCAAACCTGGATCCAAACAGAGTAGCACCGCTTGATGTGCTTCGCATGATGGAAAAAGAAGGAAAGATAGGAAGTATTTATCCATATCTGACTACAACCACCGGAAATTCAACTTCAGTAGCAGATGCAACCCGCATGGGAATGGAGATTGGTGCAATCCTGAGTAATGCAGGAGTAGATGGTGTAATTCTCACCAGTACCTGAGGTACCTGTACACGTTGCGGTGCAACGATTGTAAAACAGATTGAAAAAGCAGGAATTCCGGCAGTTCATGTATGTACAGTAACACCTATTTCCAATACAGTTGGTGCAGCAAGGATTTCCGGTGCAGAAGCAATCCCTTACCCAACAGGAAATCCGAATCTGACACCGGAAAAAGAACTTATCAGAAGAAGAGAGATTGTCGAGACAGCATTGGCAAAATTATTAAAATAACGGGGGGAAAAAAGATGGACTATGGTATTTTATCTTTAGCACCGGCGATCATTGCGCTGGCACTGGCATTTGCAACAAAGAATGCGTTGTTTTCTATATTGATCGGAGTTGTAGTCGGAGTTGCGATCACCGGTAATAATTTATTATTCGGATTTTCGGATCTGATGCAGAATGCACTTGGAAATGCGGATTTTATCTGGATCCTTGCACTGGAAGTATTTGTAGGAATCCTGGTGGCATTATTTCAGAAATCAGGTGCGATCCAGGCATTCTCGAATGTCGTTGGAAAAAAGAACCTGAAGCAGAGAGGAGCACAGTCTCTTGCGTTTCTGCTTGGTATTTTTATTTTCTTCAGCGATTACTTCAGCCCACTTTATGTAGGAACTGTTATGAAAGGAATTACAGATAAAGCACGCGTGTCAAGAGAAAAGCTTGCATACATCTGTGATTCGACATCAGCACCGGTTTGTACAGTTATTCCATTTTCTTCATGGGGAATTTATATGGCAGGTCTTCTGGTTGCACTTGGAACCAAGAATATTCCGGATACAAATGCAGCACAGAAAGTGATCATCCATATGGTGCCATATAACTTTTACGGAATTGCAGCTGTTCTGATGTGCGGACTGATCGCAGTGGGAATTATCCCGGATTATGGTCCTATGCGTAAAGCAGAAAAAAGAGCAAAAGAAGAAGGAAAAGTAATCAGCGATAAAGCAAGGCCAATGATGAGTGATGAGCTTGATAAAATCCAGTTAAAAGAAGGATGCAAGCCGAATCTGTTTCTGAATTTTCTGATGCCGGCGCTCATCATTATCGCAGTTACGATCGGAACTTATGTGTGTATGGGAAGTGCCAAAACACTGGAAGCATTTATCGCAGCCGTTGTATACCAGTTCATTGTAATGCTGATCCAGAAAATGGGAACGGTGAATGAACTTGTCGACACAGCAGTAGAAGGAATTAAGAGTGTTATGTCTGCGATGCTGATCCTTGCAATGGCATACTGCCTGAATTCTATCAGCAGCACACTTGGAACGGCAGATTATGTAATTTCTATTACAGAAAGCTGGATGACACCGACGATCCTTATGACATTGACTTTTGTAGTATCTGCTTTTATTGCATTCTTTACAGGAACTTCATGGGGAACCTATGCGATTGTTACACCGATCTGTGTACAGATGGCTCTGAATATATCGGGTGGAGCTTTAACACCGGTCGTATATGCTACAATAGCAGCTGTAATGGGTGGAGGATGCTTTGGTGATCATTGCTCACCGCTTTCTGATACCACGATTTTATCATCACTTGCAACCGGATCTGATCATATCGATCATGTAAAGACGCAGCTTCCATATGCACTTACGGAAGGAGTAGTTGCATGTATCGGTTTTCTGATTATTGGAGTGACCTGTGCATAGTTAAAAGTTGAATTTATAGAAAGTTGTTACTTGTACAAATTTGTAGAAGTAACGGCTTTTTTTAATTTCTTGCTATTTATTTTTCTAAAATGTATAATTTTTGGTAAAAGTATGATTTTTTGCATCGGAAGTATAGTTTTTGATAAATTCTTTATCATGTCTTATCTAAAATAAGAAGTAGGAAGATTATCAGGAATGGGGAAAAACGGTATGAAATTATTAAAACTTGTGATCGTAGATGACGAACCAATCCTTCTGCAGGGACTGGTTAAGACGTACAACTGGAACGAAATGGGATTTGAAGTTGCCGGTCAGGCACAGAGTGGGGAGCAGGCAATCGAAGTGATCAAAAAAGTGAAGCCCCATGTAGTACTGACGGATATCCGGATGAAACAGATTTCCGGTCTGATGGTGATGGAAGAGATCCAGAAGACAGAGCTGGATCCGGTTTTTATTGTACTCAGTGCATACCGTGACTTTAATTATGCACAGCAGGCGTGTGATCTTGGTGCATATGCATATCTGCTGAAACCAATCGAGGAAAATAAACTACAGGAGACTATGCAAGGTGCATACCAGACCTGTATGGAGAAACTGGAAAGCGAAGAGCGTTATGAAAGCTGGGAAAATATGGTCCGAAAAGATTCCACCAGTTTTCTCCAGGTTGTTGTACAGAAATATTTACAGAATAAAATTTCCTATGAAAAGATGCAGGAAGTATTTGCAATCCTGAAGGATGTGATCGAAGAGGGCGACCGTTTTATCGCAATATGTGTGGATCTTGATCTTACATATAAGATTACGGATGCACTGAATTACGAAGCAGCCAGGCTGGAATTGATACAATCTCTGGAAGAAAAGTTTTCAGAGCGGTATTTTTTCTGGCATTTTGAAAAGGCAGAAGGCTGTCATGTATTTCTGATCAAGACAAAGGAAAATGCGACGGTGCGCGAGATTGCACAGATTCTGGATCAGGTTAAGAAGGAACAGAAAAGTCCGGTTACCGCATCGATTTCTAAACCGTATAAAGGACTGGAGGGAATCCGCAGGAGTTACGAAGAGGCGCAGGGACTTTTCGAGCCAATCTGCAACAGAGCCACAGATGAGAATACTTTTTCCATACCTGTGAAAAAGGAAGAAAAAGCGGCAAAGAGTGATTGCGAAGAGGCAGGCCTTACGATCGTCAATGCTGTACGGAAGAATGCGTTTAAAGAGTTAAAACAGGCTTTTATTGCGTTGATCTACGCACTTCCACATGAGGAAGAGTTACAGATCCGTTATATACATAAGGTTATGCTACAAGCGGAGATGATGCTGAACGATACTTACGGAATGACGGAAAAACTGCAGAAACAGTTCCGGAATTATTATTCGAATATGGAGAGTCTGACAGCGGCACAGGCGGTAGATGTCAGTTATAGGATCCTCGGAGAAGCAATTGAGGAACGGGAAAAATACGCAGAAAGCGGAGAAAATAAATGTGCAAAGGAATACATGACAGTGGCACTTTCTTATATCAGCGAGCATTTGCAGGATGAAGAACTTTCTATTGTTCAGGTGGCAACGCAGATTTACCTGAATCCGGTATATTTCGGCCGTGTATTTAAAAATACATTTCATATGACCTTTAAAAAGTATCTTTTGCAGCAGAGAATGGAGAAAGCAAAGCGGCTGATCCAGGATGGATGTGAGAGTATAGGAACGGTATGTGAGCAGGTGGGAATCAGCAATGCATCCTATTTTTCGCATTTATTTAAAGAATATACAGGAAAATTACCGAGTGAATACAAAAAGGATTACGAAGAATGAAGAATTGGGTGATTAAATCCGGAATACAGAAAAAATACCTTCGATATACGATGGGGCTTCTGTTGCTGGCAATTTTGCTGTCAAGCATCGGTGTCTGGATCTATGTAAGGCAGAGTCTGACCACAGAGGTTACAGATAAATATGAATTTTTAAATGAGAAGATGGGGCTGGCTCTGGATACACTGTCAAAAGAGGCGGATGAAGGGACGGCAGAATGTATTACTTACGATCTGGTTCAGGAAAGTCTGAAAAAAGCTTCACTTGCAGATGTGGAAAAGAACTCCCTTCAAAAATATTTTGCCTATATGAATCTGGATCATGTGGCAGAATACTGTTATGTGGACAATAAAAATAATGTTTATGCCAGATCCTATTCTAATATAGATTATGAAGATTTTTTAGACAGCCATCTGGAAGATTACATGGGAGATTCTTATGCGAAAACACAGTGGTTCTGGGCGAAGGATACTCTGTTTGGAACGGAGAAAGAAACATTGTTTATCGGAAGATATGTACACAGTATGGAATACGCCAGCAAACCAGGGCTGTTGCTTATCAAGATGAATGACAGCTTTCTGGAAACGATACTTGGAAAGGATCGGAGTATGACAGATGACGTGCAGATCGGAATTCTGGATAAGGAGGGGAATTTATGCGCTGCCTGGTGCCCGAAAGGGACGAAGATTGCGGATGCGGTAAAACAGGAAGTCTATAGGATCAGCGCACAGGAAACAAGCGGTATCCTTGCAAAGAGCCGGAAAGTAAGCGGTGGTGTTTGCTCGGTTTATAAAGAGAGCGGATCGGGAATGACCGTTTTTACAGTTGTTCCATCGAGTATTATGACACAGGGGACTATCCGGGTAATTACGGTGCTGGCAGGGATCTATTTGTTTGTAGCGGTTGTGGCAGTGGTACTGAGTATTTATTTCTCCAAACGTTTTACCAGTCCTATCCGGGAAATTAGCGAAGAAATGACGCAGTTTGATGGGAATGATTTCAGCCGTCTGATCGAATTGAATACGAATACGGAGCTGGATCAGATCGGTCATTCGTATAATAAGATGCTGGAAAATATTGAGAATCTTCTGGCGGAGATCAAAGACCAGGAGGGGGAACTCAGGAGAACTGAGCTGAATATGCTTCTGGCGCAGATCAATCCACATTTTCTTTATAATACGCTGGATACGATCTATATGCTTGCGCGGATCAATGGCGAAGAGACGACCATGAAAATGATTCAGGCACTTTCCAGATATCTGCGTCTGTCACTCAGTAAAGGCAGCGATATCGTAACGGTAGAAGATGAACTGGAAAATGTAAAAAGCTACATGGAAATCCAGCAGATCCGGAATGCAGATCTGTTCCATTATGAGATCGCGTGTAGTGTAGAAGAAAAAAATACATGGATCCTGAAGCTGATCCTGCAGCCACTGGTGGAGAATGCGATCAAGTATGGATTTTGTGAAATCTATGAAAATGGTCTGATCCGGATTGAGATTTCAAGGGAGGATCAGCAGTTGAAGATCGTGGTATTTAACAATGGAAAGCCGATTGACCGGGAAATGATGGAGAAGATCAATGCCTTAAACGGGCAGTCGATCCTTAAGGCGAAGAAATGTTTCACGGACAAAGAGCATGGATATGGTGTGGTGAATATACTGACCAGGCTGCGGCTGAAATATGGGGAGGATGTGTTGTTTTATTATGAGGCAGAGGAAAATGGAACCCGGTGTACGATCAGGATTCCGGATGACGGAAAGGAGAACCGTGATTTATAGAAAATATATGCGATCTTTGCTATGTATTGTTCTGATTCTGACACTTTTGTCCGGATGCGGCAGGGATACGGATCGGACCAGTCAAAGCGCGAAGAAGAAAGAAATTGATATACCGATCATTCTGACGGTAGACCCGACTTCTGGAAAGAAAACGGAACAGGATGTGATCGATGCATTTAACGAAGAGTATGCCGGCACTTATCATATGAAAGTGGAATGGATCATGGAAACGGAAGAGGAATATCGTAAGAATCTGAAACGATTAAATGTAACGGATGAGCTTCCGGCAGTCATCTATGATGTGCGCACTCTGCCGTCTTTTTATCAGATGATGGTTGCCGATGGCAGGATTGAGAATCTGACTCCTTATCTGGAAGCGGATGAAAAGTGGAGAGAGATGATCGAACCGGCAGTTATGGAAGGCTGTACGGATGAAGATAGCAATGTCTATCTTGGACCGATCAGTACCGCAGCGTTTGCCTGTTCTGGTATGTTCTGGAACCCGGAACTTTTCGAAGAGGCAGGAATTGATAAATTTCCGGAGACCTGGGAAGAATTCTGGGAATGCTGTGAAAAGCTTCAGGAACATGGGATCATACCGCTTGGCCTTCATACAGAAGGAACCGGATGGGCACCAATGCTGATCGCAACTGCGGAAGCGGCATCCACGGAGGAAGGATACAATTTTATGAAAGAACTTCTGCCGGAGAGCTATGCTAATGATACTGGTCTTGAAATCGCAGAGACACTTCAGAAATTATTCCAGTATACAACGGAAGATGCATTTCATGCAGACTATGATGTGGCATACAATAATTTTGTTTCCGGGAAAGTAGCCATGATTCCAAACGGGTACTGGATGATCAACCAGCTTCCGGAAGAATGGCAGGAAAAGATAAGATTTTCCGCATTTCCGGAAAATAAACTGATCGCTTCGCCGGAAACTTTTGGCTGGGCGGTAGTGTCTACATATAGTAGAGAAATCAAAGAAGGAGCTGTAGAATTTCTGAAATTTCGCACCAGATTCAACCAGGAAGAGAAAAAGGAACTGATGGATAAGAACGGGCGGAATGGCAGCAGCCAGCTCCTTCAGGATTATGTAAATGCCTATAATAACAATCCGCAGATCGTTCCGAACTATCAGGTAAAATGGAATTCCATCCTCCAGGAAGAAACACTCGGGGAGTGCCTTCCGGAGCTTGCCGCAGGGAAAATAACACCTGCACAGGTTGTGGAGGCTGCAAATGAGAGTATCCGGGAGTATGAAGCGGAGAGGTAGGAGAAGACGGACGCGACCGCTGGCGCATCCCTGAAGTCTTGGTGTGTGTTCAAGAGTTTTACGTTGAGGTAGAAAATAGAAAAATTGTTATGTTATCAATAGTCAGCCAACAGCCATATTCTCTGGCAGACCGACTTTGCACAATGGAGGAGAGTCGCAATCCATCATGAAGGCCATTGCCGCGCATGATGGATGGTTTAAGCGGCTCGCCGGAATGGTTTGTGCAACGGAGGTCAGACGGAGAATATGGCTGTTGGCGTCCCTTTATCAATAACAAATTTTTTACATACCCCAAAGTATATTTTTTGGTATATGAGGTTTTCTATTTGCTACATCCTTTGCCTGGATTCTTGCTATTATCTAAGCATAGAAAAGAAATCCAGACGAGGAGGAACGGAAATTATGAAAAACAAAAAAAGATGGCTGGCACTGGGGCTGGTAGGAATCATGACACTTGGATGCTTTGCAGGATGTGGAAGCAAGAGCGATGACAAGAGTGCAGACAGTAAAGGGGACAGCAGCAAAGGATCTGTATATTATCTGAACTTCAAACCGGAGCAGGATGAACAGTGGCAGCAGCTGGCAAAGGATTACACAAAAGAGACAGGTGTAGATGTAACGGTTGTTACAGCAGCTTCCGGAAACTATGAAACCACTCTGATGAGTGAAATGGGAAAGAGCGGAGCACCAACATTATTCCAGGTAAACGGACCTGTAGGACTTGCAAACTGGAAAGATTACTGCTACGACTTATCAGATTCTGATATTTACAAAGAACTCACAAGTGATGATTATGCACTGAAAGATGGAGATTCTGTAGCGGGTATCGGATATGTTATTGAAACATACGGAATTATCACAAATAAGACATTATTAAAAGAAGCAGGATATACACCGGATGACATCAAATCCTTTGCAGATCTGAAGAAAGTAGCAGAAGACATTACAAAGAGATCTTCTGAACTTGGATTCTCTGCATTTACTTCAGCAGGTATGGACGGATCTTCAGACTGGAGATTCAAGACACACCTTGCAAACCTTCCAATCTACTTTGAATATCAGGATGAAGGAATTAACACAACAGATGCAATCAAAGGTACATATCTTGACAATTACCGTGATATGTGGGATCTGTACATCAACAACAGCACATGTGCTCCAAAAGATCTTGCTGCAAAGACAGGCGACGATGCAAGAAATGAATTCCTGAATAAAAAAGCTGTATTCTATCAGAATGGTACATGGGAATATACACAGCTGATCGATGGCGGTCTTACAGATGATGATCTGACCATGCTTCCGATTTACTTTGGTGTAGGCGATGAAGCAAACCAGGGACTCTGCACAGGTACAGAAAATTACTGGTGCGTAAATAAAGACGCAGACGAAGCTGATATTCAGGCTACATTAGATTTTATGGACTGGTGTGTAACTTCAGATGAAGGAACAAAATGTATGGCAGACGATATGGGATTCAATATTCCGTTTAAGAAAGCTCAGGAATCTCAGAATCTCTTTATCAAAGAAGACAAACAGATGACAGAAGACGGAAAGACTCCGGTAGCATGGAACTTCTCAACAATGCCTTCAGAAGAGTGGAAAAATGGTGTTGGATCTGCACTGACAGCTTATGCAGCAGATCAGACAGATGCTAACTGGGATGCAGTAGTAAGCGCATTCGTAGATGGATGGGCATCAGAATACAAGCTTGCAAATGAATAAATAAGTTGCATAAAAAGAACTGACCTAGGGGCAGGCGGTCTGCCTGCCCCTTTTTTAATTTCATAGGAAATTCCAAAGGAACTTCCTATGAAATTAAAGGCACTGCGTGCCGGAGATGCGCACTCGCACGAAGATGAAGAATGTCGCAAGCGGTCTACGCTCCGCTTCGGTCGTTGCTTAACGAGCGCCACTGGCGCTCAGCAACGCGCTCGGCGCGAGAATGTGCTGAGGCACATTCTTTCTTAAAATGAAATGAGAGTTAACCTGGTAGGGAGATCCTTCCGGGCAAAAGGAAAAGAGGAGGATTTCTATGGAAAAGGCACTGAAAAAACATGCACCAATATTTGTTCTCCCAACATTTCTTGCATTTGTGATCGGATTTATCATTCCGTTTGCACAGGGATTTTATCTTTCTTTCTGTAAATTTACAACAGTAGGAAATGCAACATTTGTTGGAATATCAAATTATACAGCAGCGATCAAGGATACATCATTCACAAGTTCATTTAAATTTACAGTATTATTTGCGATTGTATCGATCTTACTGATCAACGTACTGGCATTTGGTCTGGCACTTTTAGTACGTGAAAATATTAAAGGCATTGGGATTTTCCGGTCTGCCTATTTTTCACCGTTAGTAACATCCATGAGTGTTATTGCAATTTTGTGGACCTTTATTTACAATCCAAATCCAACACAGGGCCTTTTAAATGCTATTTTAACAAAATTTGGCCTTCCGGCCTGCGATTTCCTGCGAAGTGCTGATACAGCCATGAATTCCATTATCTTTATGTCAGGCTGGCATGCAGCAGGACATCAGATGATGATTCTTTTGGCAGGTCTTCAGGCAATCCCGGAAGATCTTTATGAAGCAGCTTCCATTGACGGGGCCGGTGCATTAAAAAAGTTTCTTTATATCACTATTCCAGGTATCAAAAATGTGCTGATCTTCGTAGTTATGATGACGACGATTGCTGCCATGAAGCTGTTTACACAGCCTTACATCATGACTAACGGCGGTCCAAAAGAGTCTACTATGACACTGACCTATTATCTGTATCGCCAGGGCTTCCAGTACCGCAATATGGGATATGCTTCTGCAGTTTCAGTTATTTTCTTTATTGTAGTAGTAGGTATTTCAGTTGTAGTAAAGAAGCTTATGAAAGCAAGATAGGAGGATAAACAGATGAATAAGAATAAAAAATATTTTCTGATCTATGTAGTCAATATCCTTCTGGGACTTTTGTATATTTCTCCCCTGATCTGGATGGT
>OLIW01003420.1_pt1 | contig 10148 bp, 9 predicted proteins | sample 1601321 | NCBI WGS metagenome assembly OLIW01 (sample SAMEA2452114, study PRJEB22498) | human gut metagenome | reverse complement strand
TTATGGATAGATTTACAAAATGGCTTGGCAATATTCGGAGAACGGATGAGGTGCCGGATGCGGTAAAACAGACGATTTGTGATACATTGCAGAATCTGCCGGATGCACCGGAGAGAAAAATTGAAGAACGCACGTGGAAACGTCTGGCGGTGGCAGCTTGTGTTGTTATTTTGATATGCGGCAGCGTGCTTGCGGTAAATCCGTCACTTGCGGCAAATCTTCCGATTCTTGGAACCATTTTCCAAAAGGTAGAGAAGGGAGTTATTTACTCCGGTGAGTATAAGGATGCGAAAAAGATTACACAGGAAAAGGAAAACCATTTAAGTGCACAAAGCCAAGGAATCAAACTGACGGCGTCGGAAGTTTACTGCGATGGATTTTCTGTGTATGTTACGATGAAAATGCAGGCAGAGCAGATGGATTTTTCAAAGGAAGGAAATCGAATCTGTGTGAAAACGCAGTATAGTTTTGGAAAACAGATGTCAAAAGAAGATTCCGACATTTTGATGGATGGAAAATGTGTTGACAAGCATACGTTTATCGGAATGATGAAATTTGATAAAGAGGATGTCATTAAGAAAGACGGAACTCTTCGGATTCGGATTTTGACGGTTTATCTTCAGGATAAAGAGCAGTCTATCTGCGGTTCATGGAATTTTGAAATCCCGTATACGGTTTATAAAAAAGGGAGTAGAGAGATTGCAGTCAATAAAAAGCTAAACAGTCATTTGGCAGTAAAAAGTGTGTTTGTTTCCCCTTATCAGATTGTTGTGTTTACAAAGGAGAGCGGAGGCGTGCACAGCCAGATTGTATTGTTTGATCAGAACGGCGAGAAGATTTCTTTTGAAGAAATTGGTGAGAAAAAAGGTCCATGGGAGCAGAAAATTTATGCAAGGAGAGGGCGTGTGATAACGAAATTGTATGGTTATGTCACAACGGCAGATAACCTCAAATTGTATCGCGCAAAAACAAGGAAAGAAGCAAAAAAACTTTCCAAGTATCAGTTTTGTGTGGATATTTTGTAGGGGAAATTAAGAAGTAAACTTGATAGAAAGTGAGGCAGCGAATGAAGAAAATAGGTATAGCAGTCATGATACTGGCGGTAATGGGAGTGGCGGTTACCGCAGGTGTTTTTGTCACAGGGCATCCAGAGACGACAAAAGTAGAACAGAAACACGAAAAGATAAAAAAGGAAGGAAAAGCGTATGCCGGCAAATACCGGATGAACATATTGCTTGACACCAACAACAAGGTTCTTTCCGGAACGGTCCGTGCGAAACTAAAAAATGCGACCGATGATGATTTGAAGAGTATTTGCGTGCGCAACTGGGCAGCCGCTATTTTGCAGGAGAAAACGAACCAGAAAAAGAAAGCGTGCAAAACCGAGATAACCTCGGCAAGAATCGGAGGACATACTTTGCAGATTGATAAAAAAGAAGATGCATCAGTTCTTTATTTATCTGATAAGAACCGGGTTTTAGCACCGGCCCGCGAGTGTGTAACTGTTGAATTTTCATTCCGCACCGAGATTCCAAAACAGAAAAACCGGTTTGGTTATATCTCTTATGACGGGCACGAAATGTATCAGCTTTCGTTTTGTTTTCCCTGTATCTCTCGCTATCAAAAGGGGGCGTGGAACGAAAATCCTTATGTGGGTGACAACGATGAGACGTATGTGTATGAGGCAGCAGATTATGAAGTTACATTCCGGTATCCGAAAAAATATACAATCGCAGCGACCGGCACGCAGCACTCTGTGCAGGATGGAACAACGATTACCGGCAAAAAGTTAAGAGAGTTTGCAGCGGTTTTGTCGGATGATTTTTGCCGTCTGGATGCGAAGACCGGCAGCACAACGATTTCAATTTTGGGACCAAATTATGAGAAAAATCAGAGCTATTACAAATATTCCATGCAGCTTGCGAAAGAGGCAGTCCGCATTTTTTCGGAAAAAATAGGTTCGTATCCGTTTTCACAGTTAAAAATCGTGCACTGCTTTATGAACAGCGCGATGGAATATCCGGGACTTTGCATGATTGGCATGCCGGATGTGAAGGACTTTCGCAAAATTGACAAGAATTCTTACGGGGGACTGGAAGCACATGTTCCGCATGAAATCGCCCACCAGTGGTTTTACGCTGCAATCGGCAACGATTCGTACAAGGAGCCGTGGCTTGACGAGGGCTTTTGCGAGTTCTGTGAAGACGTGTTATTCCCTTATTATGCAAATAAAAAATTACAGAAAAAACTGTGGAGCGACAAGTATTCCACCCGCAAAGACATGGACCGCTGGTTCCAAAAAATTGTCATCCCCCAGTCCTCCCGCACCAAAGCAATCAACCGAAGCGTAAGCGATTATCAGGACAAGCCGGACGAATACTCAAACTCTGTTTACGAGGGCGGCGAACTATTCCTGTATGAACTGTGGAAAACAATGGGCGATAAAACATTCTTTCAAATGCTGCATAAATATTATCAGACATATCAATTTCAAATCGTAACAACAGACGACTTTTTGAAAATTGTGCGGTCGTATGGAACGGATAAGAAAGTTGAAAGAATAATAGGGAGATACATAGAAGAAAAATGAATTTGAGATGATGGGACTGCGGCAAATGTTCGCTGCCGGTTCCTTTGGATTCCAGTAATTCAGTAGAAAAGCTTTGTGACTCATGGGTACAAACACGTGGGTATGAGGCTTGCGTATTTTGCATGCCCATACCCTTACGCGTTTGTTAAACGAAAGTGCCCATGAGACGCAAAGCTTTTCTACTGAATTACGGAAAACAAAAAAATCGACAACGAACACTTGCCACAAACCCTTTCTGCACCAAAGTTGATTTTTTCCTCCAAAATGAGTATACTTACGTTATAAACATGAGAAACCATATCTCAAACCAAGGAGGATGCCAAATGAAAATCAAGAGAATTGCACACCGCGGTTTCAGTTCGGAGGCGCCGGAAAACACGCAGGCGTCATTTGCAATGGCGGTAGAAGGGGATTTTTATGGCGTGGAATGTGATATCTGGAAATCAAAAGATGGCGTTTACGTTGTCAGCCACGATGGACATTTGCGCAGGATGTGCGGAATTGACCGCTGGATTCCCCAGATGACTTTTGAGGAAATAATCAGCTATCCGGTGACAGCGGGGAAAAAGAGAGAGGAGCATCCCTTACAGCATTTGATTTCTTTTTCACAGTATTTGTCCATTATGGCGCGGAGTGAAACGATTCACCCAATTGTGGAATTGAAGATGGATTATACAACTGTAGAACTAAGAGAAATCGTTGATTTGGTGAAACAAAAGGGACTTCTTGAGCGAACGGTTTTTATCAGTATGCACCTTTTGGCACTATTACGTTTGAAAGATATCGGAATCCCGGCGTCAAGGCTTCAGTACGTTTATGGGGCGGTTGGCGGCAATAAGTGGACGAAAGTTTCGGATGAGCTGATTGCATGGCTTACTGAAAATGAGATTTCACTCGATTCACGTTACACGCTTGTTTCCAAAGAAGATGTGGAAAAACTTCACAAGGCGGGGCTTTTTGTCAATGTCTGGACGGTGAACAAAGAGGAAGAAATGAAGCGTCTCTTGGATGAAGTTGGTGTGGATATGGTAACGACAGAATACTATTTTGAATGATTGGAGGGTGATTATGAGTTTATTAAAACAGTTGAAATGGAATTTGATTTTGCTCGCAGTAATTTTTATTGCACTTGGTATCGTTTTGATTCTCTGGCCGGGGGCAACGATGAAAACGATTTGCTATCTGCTGGCGGCGATGCTTTTGGCAATAGGAGTGGTTTCTCTTATTAATTATCTTCGAAAAGACATCAGTGGAATTATTTACCGCTATGACCTTGTCGTTGGTTTGTGTGCAATCCTTGGCGGAATTCTTGTGATTGTGAAAGTGGACAAACTGACGGATTTGATTCCGGCGGTGCTTGGTTTTCTGGTAACGATGAGCGGTATTATGAAAATGCAGAATTCGGTCGATATGCTTCGCCTCGGACATGGTACGTGGCACGTGGCGTTTGCGATGGCAATTGTAAATATTGTTGCCGGGATTGTGCTTTTGATGAATCCATTTGAGGCAGCGCAGATTTTGATTATGTGTCTCGGAATTGCATTGGTCTACAGCGGTATCACGGACTTGTATGTGACGATTTCGATATCCAGAAGATTGAGCCGGTTAAAGACGGAAATCGTTGTGGCGGAGGACGATTCGGAAGAATAAAGAAATGAAAAATGGAGGGAATTATGGCGCAGTATCATTCATTATCAAAGGAATTGCAGGAGCGGATTTTAGAGGACAGGGAGAAACATAAGAAAAATCCGTATGCATTTCCGGATGAGAAAATCGTGAGACGACGCATGAACCACGATAAGGCGAATTTGTGGCGTCCGGCGTTTGTGCGGGATGTGGAGAAAATTATGCATGTGCCGTATTACAACCGTTATTCGGATAAGACGCAGGTATTTTCCTTTTACCAGAATGATGACATTTCAAGGCGTGCCCTGCATGTTCAGCTTGTGTCACGAATCGCAAGAAATATCGGCAGTGTGTTAGGTCTCAATGAAAGTTTGATTGAAGCCATTTCTCTGGGACATGATATCGGTCATACGCCGTTTGGCCATGCCGGCGAGCGGATTCTGAGCAGTCTGTATCAGGAGCATACCGGCCGTTATTTTAACCATAATGTACATAGCGTCCGCGTGCTGGACGATATGGTAAACTGGAATATCAGTTTGCAGACCTTAGACGGAATTCTTTGCCACAATGGCGAATTGGAATTAAAAGAATACCGTCCCTGCGAGATGTCTACCTTTGTAGAATACGATAAAAAGGTGGAAGCGTGCTATGTCGATGAGAATGCAATCGGCGGGTTGATTCCGTGCACGTTAGAGGGCTGTGTGATGCGTATCTGCGATATTATTGCCTATCTTGGCAAAGACAGACAGGACGCAATGCGCCTCAATTTGTTAAAAGAATCACCATTTACCGCCGGGGCGATTGGCACCAGCAACGGTGAAATTATCAATAATTTCAGTGTCAATATCATCGAAAATAGTTATGGCAAAGATTATTTGAAAATGGATGAGGAATATTTTGACGCTTTGCGGCAGGCGAAAAAAGAAAATTACGAAATGATTTATAACAATAAGTCGCTCAACGATTTATATGAAAATGAAATCCGACCAATGTTTGGTGAATTGTATGAGGAACTTTTGCGCCAGGCAGAAAGCGGAGACAAATCTTCTGTTTTTTACCGCCATCACATGGCATACATGGAGAAAAATAATTTTTATGTCAAATCCCATGTCAGAAAGCCGTATGCCGAGCAGGAGGAAAATCAGCTTGTCGTCGATTATCTTGCCAGCATGACAGATGATTATTTTATCGCACTTTACCATTATTTGTTCCCAAAAGGAAAGCATGATGTCAAATTTGTCGGGTATTTTGATTTGTAGGAGTTTTCATTGACCCCATAGGATGTTTCGTGATAAAATGTGTTAGATGCTAGGGGTAAAAGGTACAAAAGGCGTTCGTGCCCGCACGAAAAGGCTTTTACACAATATTATTAGAATCAAATGAAGAAGGAGGAAACTAATTTTGAATAAGGAATTAGTCATCGTATTGGACTTTGGCGGTCAGTACAACCAGTTAGTTGCGCGCAGAGTTCGTGAATGCAATGTATATTGTGAAATTTATTCGTATAAAACGGATTTAGCAAAAATAAAGGAAATGAATCCAAAGGGCATTATTTTGACCGGCGGACCAAACAGCTGCTATGAGGATGGTGCTCCTTCTTATGATAAAGCATTATTTGAAATGGGTATTCCGGTACTCGGCCTTTGCTACGGCGCTCAGTTGATGATGCACGTGCTTGGTGGAACGGTGGAGAAAGCACCGGTTCGTGAGTACGGAAAAACCGACGTTCATGTAAATACCAATTCAGCATTGTTTACGGATGTCAGCGAAGACACCGTATGCTGGATGAGCCATTTTGATTATATTTCCAAGGTGGCACCGGGATTTGATATCTGTGCACATACGGCAGATTGTCCGGTGGCAGCCGCAGAAAATCCATCGGAAAAATTGTACGCCATTCAGTTCCATCCGGAAGTGCTTCACACCAAAGAGGGAACGAAAATGCTTTCCAACTTTGTTTACAATGTATGTCATTGTTCCGGTGACTGGCGCATGGATTCGTTTGTTGAGCATCAGATTAAGGCAATCCGTGAGAAAGTCGGCAATGGCCGCGTGCTCTGCGCTCTTTCCGGTGGTGTTGACAGCTCGGTTGCAGCCGTGCTTCTTTCCAGAGCCATCGGCGACCAGCTCACCTGCGTTTTTGTAGATCAGGGACTTCTCCGTAAAAATGAAGGCGATGAAGTAGAAGCGGTATTCGGTCCGGACGGCGACTATGATTTGAATTTCATCCGCGTCAATGCGCAGGATCGTTTTTATGAAAAATTAGCCGGTGTCGAGGAACCGGAGAAAAAGAGAAAAATAATCGGCGAAGAATTTATTCGCGTTTTCGAACAGGAAGCAAAAAAAGTAGGTGCTGTTGATTTCCTCGTACAGGGAACCATTTACCCGGATGTTGTAGAAAGCGGCTTGGGCGGAGAATCCGCAGTCATCAAGAGCCACCACAACGTCGGAGGTCTCCCGGATTACGTTGATTTCAAAGAAATCATCGAGCCTCTCCGTGACCTTTTCAAAGATGAGGTCCGCAAGGTCGGTCTTGAACTCGGCATTCCGGAATACCTCGTATTCCGTCAGCCATTCCCAGGTCCGGGACTTGGAATCCGTATCATCGGCGAAGTAACTGCTGAAAAAGTCCGCATCGTGCAGGACGCAGACGCAATTTACCGTGAAGAAATTGCAAAAGCCGGTCTCGACCGCGACATCAACCAGTATTTCGCCGCCCTCACAAACATGCGCAGCGTCGGTGTTATGGGCGATGAGAGAACGTACGATTATGCCGTTGCGCTTCGTGCCGTGAAGACCATTGATTTCATGACCGCAGAAAGCGCAGATATTCCGTTTGAGGTGCTGCAGACTGTAATGACGAGAATCATAAATGAGGTTAAGGGAGTCAATAGAGTATTCTATGATTTGACTAGTAAGCCGCCTGGAACGATTGAGTTTGAATAGGAAGAAAATAGCGGGAAGCCCTGTAAATAGGGGCTTCTCGTTTTGGATGTAAGCAGAATGTAAGCAAACGACATGATTTTTTCGCAAAGAGAAGGTATAATAATGTTTGACAGTAGTAAAGATATTATAAAAAAGACAGAGTTTTATAAAAAAATAGAATCTTTAGATGAAACAGAAATAGATCAATATAAGATAAAAGTGCTGGATAAAAAATGTGGGGGGAAGTTATTTAAGTTTATTCAGTTTGATCAAAATATGGAATTAAATAGAATTAAATTGGATACTCTCTACAATAATAAATTATGGTTTGGATGTCCGTGGACAATGAATGATTCTACAGAATTTAAAATGCCGAGTAATTCGCATTTTATGACAAGTAAAGAAGCGGGTTATTTCAGGTATCATTGTGAACTTTTATATGAAATGTATGTATTATGTTCTTTTTCTATAGATATTACTGAAAAAATGTGGAATGAATATGCAAATAAAGGAAATGGGATATGTCTTGTTTTTGATGTTGAAGACTACGACTGGTTTTTTCCAGTAGAATATGTGAAAAATAAGAACAGATATTCTTTTGTGCCTTCATGGCGAAGAATGCTGAAACGATACACAGAAAACGAGGCTGGAATACTACCTAATTTGTCATCGCTTTCGATTGCACCGTTTTTTATAAAAGAAAAGATAAATCCTGATACAGGAAATGATTCGTCATTGGAAAAAGAAGTACGAGCTATTTATTGTATGTATTCTGATGATGAACTTCATCAAGGAATATTGTCTCCAGGATATTGTCAGGAAAATAAAATTTATGGAACACAAGTTGAATGGGAATCAATTAATTTAGTGTTATCTAATGTGATTTTGGGTTATAATTTGCAAAATGATATTAGATTGGAAATTGAGAAAAAATTTAAAGATAAGTGTGTGTACGCATGATATGAAAACAACCAAGAAATTATAAAAGAGTACGAAATATGCGTTTTCATACTCTTTTTGATGTACGGTTGTTACTTCTTTATCTCTTTCAATATCTTCACCCGTTCCGGGTCAGAATGGTTTTTCTTAAGCAAGGTTATATATTCAAATAATTCCTCGCGGGTCATATCATCCAATACAAAGAAGTCTGCGATAAGTTGATCGACTTTTGGTAAATCGGAATAATCAAATTTCGTAAAAATGGCTGATGTACGATTGGATAGGTAGGCTTTTTTTGAACGTTGATCGGACATGCCAAGCAATTTGCCAACTTCTGGAAGTGATTCATCCTCTTCATTATAGGGATTCTCATTGCATATGGTGGCAAGAGGGATGTCTAATGTATTGGCAAAGCGTAAAGCGGTATCATAGCGTATGGGGGTGTCCCGACGGATGATAGAATAAATTGTTGGTGCTGGAACACCGGTGTTTCTGGAAAGAGTTTTTACGCTCATCTGCTTTTCGTCTAATATTTCTTTTAACACTTTTCCGTAGCCCATGTTGTATCTTCCTTTCAAAAAATATAATTCAATTTTATCATGAAACCTATGAAAAGAAAAGTAAAAATGAAAGAAAGTTATTTATTTTTTATGCAGTTAATAGGATGAATAAAAATAATACGCATAAAAAATAAATAATATTATTGACAAAATACGCAACGGAGAATATAATGACATTATAGAACGCATAAATTATAAATAATCAGATTCAATATTTATGCGATGATACCAGGAAGGGAGGTGCTGATATGCAACAGATACATGAGGGAAAACCGTTGTACGTCGGAGTGGACACGGTAGCATATGACTTTGGTGTAAGTCGAGCAAAAGCCTATGCAATTATCAAGGATCTCAATATGGAATTGAAAAAAGAAAATCCAAGAGCCATTGTTGTGGCAGGAAAAGTCAACCGCATTTTTTATGAAGAATGTGCAGGAATTAGACGATAAGTTGCTGAAAAGATGCAAGGAGGTGGAGCGATTGGCGGTATTTCGAGATACATGGGATGGTTATAACGGAAAGGCGTGGCGTGTACAACTGCGTTATATCGACTGGCAGGGAAAAAAGAGACAGCATACCAAAAGAGGTTTTCGAAGTAAAAAGGAAGCGCAGGAGTATGAGCGTGAGTTTACAGCCAAAAAGAGCAGAGACATCAATATGGGATTTGCAACATTTGTAAATTTGTATTTGGAGGAAATAAAACCACAAATTCGGATTACTACATACGAAACAAAGATTCACATTGTGAAGACACATATTTTGCCGTATTTCTCGGAAAAGAATCTGTCTGAGATTGACGCAACGGATATTTTGAGATGGCAGAATGAAATGCTGCAAAAGAGAGATGAGAATGGACGAGGCTATTCAAATACTTATTTGAGAACTGTAAACACGCAGTTGTCAGCAATCTTCAATCATGCAGTAAGATATTATGGCTTGGCGGAGAATCCATGTAAGCGGTGCAAAAAGATAGGAAAATCCAATGCAGGAGAAATGTTTTTTTGGACGAAGGATGAGTATTTGAGATTTGCCGAGGAAATGAAAACAAAACCGATTTCGTATTATGCGTTTGAAATCCTTTACTGGACGGGAGTCCGTGTCTCAGATGATGATGATAAAATAAGACTAAATCAACGGAAACCCAGTAAATACAAGGGGTTGAGTCGATTTGGTCCTGAAAAAAACTTGCAACGAATCAACAAATTTATGAAGGAAAGGCCTATCTTTTATAAAAACCTTATTCAGATGAAAGAAAATATTCGCTTTTATCTGAGATGCTTTTACTGTATCACGAAAGTGATGATATTACAATTTAATAGCGAAAACAGGACCGAATTAGCTCGTAATGGATGAAAATCTGTTTAGCTGATTCGGTCATTTTTATTGATTGAAAGGTGATGAAAAAATGGCTAGAATTATTTCTATTGTAAACCAAAAAGGGGGAACTGGAAAGTCCGCATGTACAGCTAATTTAGCAGTAGGATTAGCACAAAAGAATATGAAAGTGT
>OLIW01003419.1_pt1 | contig 10150 bp, 9 predicted proteins | sample 1601321 | NCBI WGS metagenome assembly OLIW01 (sample SAMEA2452114, study PRJEB22498) | human gut metagenome | reverse complement strand
CATACGGCTGCAAAGCTCCTTTGTGTAAGTCTTATATGCCTTTCCACCGTCACCCATAACAGGGTCTACGACCTTCAGGGCGTTAGGAAAAGCCTCGAAAAACTCAAGGCAGTGGTCTATCTGCTCGCTTGAAGCTAGAAACCCGCTGTACACACAGTCAAATTTCATATCCATTTTTTTATAGTGTTCCAATGCAGGCTTCATAAAGTCTGTAAGATCTCTCATAACAAACTCGCTGTAGCCCGTGTGTGCCGAAAGCACAGCCGTAGGCACAGGACACACCTGAATACCCATAGCGGAAAGCACAGGTATCACAACTGTTAGCGAACACCGGCCAAGACCTGATATATCCTGAATGGAAACAACCTTTTTACAACCCTGCATAATAAAACCCTCTTAAAAAATACTCATAAGCATTATTATAACATATCCATCAGGATTTTTCAATAGCCCATGGCTTGCCGGCAATATTTTTTTCACTATATTTTTTCATATTGTTCATATCAATATAATATGATTTATGTGCTCTATGAAAAGCAACAAAAAAGCGCCATTTTTCGCACTTTTTAGGCTAGCACCTACAAAATTCATCATGATAATTTGTACAAATTTAGTCTTGCAAAAACGTTTAAAATAGTATATAATATATCTGTTAAAGTAAAGTGATTTTGTTTATAACATCAAACCAAATATCAAAGAAAGAAACAAATGTATGAAAATAAAAAAAGAAATAAACCTCTTTGCGGGAATGTTCACCGCAGAGGAAATATATCGCTATGGTGATATCATACTGCTGTTAGGTCATATAATATATCTTGCGCTGTTTTATCGGTTCGGAGTATACCAAATGGTATATTATAACTATTTCAGCGTAGCATTCTATGCAGTGATGTATTTCCTGCTTCATTTTAAGAAGATAGGCAAAATATCATTTACTTACCTTGTGCTTGGCGAGATAATAGTGCACGCCTGCATGGGTGCTTATTACATAGGCTGGTCAGCAGGATTTACGCAGATAATGCTGTGTATAATACCTATTCCATTTTTCATTGTACAAAACAGGAAAGCGATACCATATATACTTTCGTCCTTTGATGTTGTTGTGTTCATAGTCATGCGTATCATAGTCACAAACAGGGTCGCACCTTACAGCTTTGATACCAACAGAGAGAATATCTTATACATTTACAATACTCTATGCAACTTTATTATAATAATCTATGTATCTTCCATATACATTTTCACAAATGAGCATAACAAGCGTGAAGCAAAAGCACAGAACGAAAAGCTTCAAAAGCTCGCTACTATCGACCCACTCACCCAGCTTTTCAACCGCCGTGCCATGATGGATTTTATCAAAAAGATAGAAAGCAACAGCCGCAGGACAAACAGCGTATATTCTATGTGTTTGGGCGATATTGATGATTTCAAGCACGTTAATGACACATATGGTCACGAAGTCGGTGACAAGGTACTTAGAGCGGTATCAGATGTTATAGCTGGAAACGTGCCTAGCGAGGGCTATGTGTGCCGTTGGGGCGGTGAGGAAATACTATTCGTTGTGCCAAATACAGACACAGAAAGCTGTGAGAAGATAGCAAAGAGCATTTGCCAGAAAATACATGAGTGTACATTTAAGGAAAATTCTCGAAGTTTCAATATATCCATGACTTTTGGAGTTTACTCAGTGACTCCGAACGAAAACTATGACGAAGGTATCTCAAAAGTGGATAAGCTGCTATACAAGGGCAAAAATCAGGGCAAAAACTGCGTTGTATCTAAATAAAATCAAGGCAGCCGTGTAGAAAAAAACTCCACGGCTGCCATTTTCATGCCTATTTTGCAGAGAGATATCCTCTCATGTCTACAGAAAGGCGTTCCTCAAGACATATAAGCTCCTTGGCAATGTTCTTGGACTTCTCGTCTGCCGCCTTATAATTGTTGAGATATCCAGACAGGGACTTCACGCCCATATTACAGCCGTCTGTTATAAAATCTGCCACAGCGTCGTCACTGCTCTCTGCCGCAAGCTTGAAGTTGGTTTTAAGCCATGCCATGCCCTTTGCCACAGCAGGCGGTTCTTTTCCGCTGTCATGATATGAATTTAAAAGTCCCTGAAGCTTCTCTTGTATCTCCACGTGCCCTGCAAGATTTTTCTCTAACGTTCGCTTTAGCTCTCCGTTTGAAGTGTATTTCAGCGAATCCTCAATAGACTGCACGCCCATTTTTATTCCTGCGTCGCACTCCCTGAGAAGCTTTATTGTATCCTGTTCTATCATATAAGTTCGCTCCTTTCATAACTGCAAATAGTTTTCCACAAAAATTTCTCTTTATGCCTGCATAAATTCAGCTAAAACCATTGAAAAATCTTTAAATTTGTGATATAATTTTTTTATGGCTTACGCCTGAAGTATATAAGGGGGTATTTTAAATGGGAGAACACAAACATTACAAAGAGTCGGGCAAATTCAGCCCAGTTGGAGCATTGCTCATGGTGCTTGCAACGGCAGTATGCGGTGGATTGCTTTTCTGGCTCTATCTGCTTTTTGAGGGCTGGTGTACTATCATCTATCTCAATGTTATCGCTGCGATAGCAGTGTCATGCGCACTTGGCTTTGTGGGAGGAAAGATAGTCAGAGCATTCAAAATGCGAAACACAGTTGTGGCAGTTGCCTGTGCAGTGGTGGGCTTTTTATTTGCCTCATATTTTAAATGGGCGCTGTATGATTACAACGATCTGAAAAAATATGGCTATGAGCTTATGGGTGAATACACAGCCTATGATTATTATGACGAGCTGAATATGCTTTTTGATGAAAACACAGACGGCTTCGGTGATTATTATGACTTTTATCACCAGACCAAGGCATATGATCTTTTCAGCAACGATTCAACAGGCGATTTCACAGACAAGGACATTGCCACCATGCAGAAAAAGTCTGTATGGCAGTTTTTCGAGCTTGACAAGCTCCTTGGCAAGGATAAAAAATCCGCACAGAAAAGCCTTGAAAAGTCATACACCATGAACGCATATGACTACACTTATGATTACAGAGATTATGATAAAACAGGACTTTTTGACATAATTGCACACCCGTCTGACCTTTGGAATGATATAAAGTCTATCAACAAGGAGGGTCGCTGGTCTTACAAGTCATCACATTCATCAAGAGATAACGGCTCGCTTGTGAACGGCACGATCCTGTGGATAGTATGGGGCAGTGAATTTATCCTTCTGCTGGCTTTCCTTGTGGGCGGTGTGAGAATCAAGTCAAAAGAGCCTTTCATAGAGTCTGAGGACGATTGGGCAGAATACAAAAACCTCAAGGGTGCATACAAATTCATGGTGCCTGAGGACATAAAGTCATTTAAGGTTTCAATGGAGCAAAGCCCTTACACGCTTTTTGATTATCAGACGGCTGTTACTCAATTCCTGCCTACATATATGGTGATAGATTGCTATGTGAGCAAGTCAGGCAATGAGAATTATCTCACAGTTTATCAGCAGACGATCAACCCTAAGAACAAAAATCCTGACACAAAGGTGCTTGTGAAAAACCTCTTTGTTGACGGTGATTTCATGAACAGGCTCTATTCCCTTGCAAATTTTGCTCCGCAAATGCAGGACGTTCAGCAGACTCCGCAGTAAAGATAACAAAATAAAGACATACAAAACAGGATGACTTAGATTTCATCAAAAGGGGATATGATTATTATAATGAAATATGTTAAATATGTATTGATGAGTTTCATATATGCTCTTTTGTTTAATTTAACTGCATATTTAGGAGCAGGGATAGCTTCTGTTATTTCTATATTTATTTTTTTTATTCTTTATGCAGCGGTACAGTTGGCTTTTTTTGTTAAGTTAAGCAGCCATAATATAAAAATATATTGTTTGGGTGTTATATTGACCATTTGTTTTTCTGTTATAATCGGTTATATATTTTACGATACTGATTTTTTTATTCATATATTTATGGCTTTCAATGGTGATTATGGAACACCTAATGCAGGAAGCGGCTTCGGTATGATTCTAAGTTATAGTCTTAATGGGATAGCATTACTTTGTTCAATTCTAATTGGTATATATAATATACTGACTAATCGACAGCAATAAGTCTAAATAGTTCAATCTAAGTTAGGTGGTATAGAGCATCCTCAATATTTACAGAGTTATTATATTTTTTCTGCTCATTTTTTTGCGAATAATTTTAATTAATGTAGGTGTCTGGGTTCAGCAATATTCTATACATATCATGACGGAGGGAAAATGCTGTGAAAAAAATAGATTACTATCCGCAGTGATAACACTGATGGCATATATACTTTTATCCACACAAAACATTGTATATGCTGCGGAAGATAAAGCAAGGGCGATAACAATTCATACGCAAGGACTATCTGATGAGGCGTATTATGTTGATCTTCTAAAGATAACAAAATAAAGACATACAAAAAACACGGCTGAGAAAATATCAGCCGTGTTTTTTATGCCAATTTTTATAGCTTACAGCCAAGCGCCGTAAATAGTTTCCCCTGTAAGCTCACGATATGAGCGCACTCTAAGATCCAGCATATCGGCTCTCGCCTTTGCAATGACCTGTGAAGGTGAATTGTAGTTCACCACTGTGGCAGGCTCGCTGTGAGATGTGTGGTCAAGCTTATCCTTGACCGCTTCTGATACCTCATAGCCCTGGGCTTTCATTGTAGGCTTGCCCGTAACGATAGACTTGCGGTTAAGCTCCTGCGGCTTTATGGCCATCACATTGTCAGACTTTAGCATTATGTCAAACTGAAAATCAGCCGAGTCGCAATACTGACCAATGCCTATAACCGTCACCTTTGCAGTTCCAATGTTCACGTTGTCAGAGTAAACTGTTCTGTAATCAACGTCAGGAATAAGCGTTTCTCCGTCTACAAAAACGTCAAATATCTGTGTTCTCTCCTTGCCAGTGTATGACATAGAGCCACGCATATTTGTGGTACAGCCCACAATAGTGAGCTTTGTTTTTATGCTCATATCCGCACTGTCGCTTCCCTCTTGGACACTGTCAACAGTGTCAAGAAAAGCTTTCACTTTATAAACATATCTTGTTTTTGGAACAAGTCCATAGTCTGTAAATGAAGTGCCGTCTGTTACAGTTGCTATCTGCTCAAACTCTGCGTCCTCAGCGTCGGTTTTTCTGTAAACATAATAGCCGTCAGCCTGCGACACCTCGTCCCATGTTAAAGTGAGCTTATCAGAGCAGATATCCTGCGACTTTACGTTATCAGGTGCGTTCAGAAGCACTGCCGCACTGCCTGTGACGTAAACATCGCCCTTGCTGTTGTCAGCAAAGCTGTTTCCGCTTATTTTAACCTGAGATTTCTTATTAGCTTTTATTCCGTAGCCTTTATTTTTATTACAGGTGTTGTTGAAAAATTCCACAGAAGCGCTGTTGTCAGCCATAAGACCGCTAAGACCGTTTTCTTCAAGGATATTGTCAGAAGCCTTACCGCTTCCGGCGGTGAATATAAGTCCGTGATTTTTAGACTTCTTAACAGTGTTTTTTCTCACATCTGCCTTAGCTTCTTTGGTTATCTTTATGCCGTTGGAGCCTGCGGAGGTTATAGTATTGCCTGATATGGTATTTTTATCAGAACCGCCTGAAACATAAACTCCCGACACGCCTGGCTTTTTAATGGTATTTGAGCTTACCTCATTGCCTGAACCACCGCTTATATAAACGCTGTTCTGCTTTGTGCCTGTAAGCTTATTTTTGGTCACAGTCACCTGTGACGATTCACTGAGCCATATAAGATCCATGGAATAATTATATCTGTCATAGTCATAGCTTATATCGTTAGAACCTATGAAAATTCCCGAAACGTCCGTGAGCCTTACTGCCGAACCAGCTGTTTTTATAGTGTTGTCTACTATCTTCACACCCTTTACAGTGTAATTGTAATCAGGGTGTGAGTATGACTTTTCAAGCTTCTTGCCGAATATCTGGATAGCATACGGCTGGGGATAATAATATGTACCCACTACAGTTATGTCGTTGTTTCTTATTATGGTGTTGGCATTATCGTCAAGACGATCCTTTATGCCTGCATATCCTGAATTAGGCACATGGAAATTTGCATTTTCATAATCGGTCATGTACTTGAAATCTATGGCACAGCCAACGTTTTTCATAGTATTGTTTTCGATTATACATTTTTTATGATTAATAAGTACGATAGCTGTTCCGCTCATATTATAAAATGAGTTGCCTGATATAAGTGTATTAGTATAATATACACCAAGACAAGCTGAATGTGAGCCAAGACCTCTTATAAGGTCATGGAATTTGTTGTTCTTTATTACAGCATTGTCGCAAGGGGTATCATCAAAAGGCTCATACGCCGGGAAAACATCACTGTTACTTATGGTATCCAGCTGTATAGCCTCTTTCTGAAATGTTCCCGTATAACCATGAAAATCACAATCCTCGATAGTGATGCCCTTTACACCGCCTATCTCAACATGATGACCATTGTAATTGTTTTTTATCTCAACGTTCTTTATCCAAAGGTTTTTCATGTGACCAAATCTCATATTAGAAAATGGTCTTGAAGTAGGCGAAGGGTTGCCGTCCCAACAGCCTCCTTCGATAACGATATTTCTCTCGCTGCCATATCCGCCCGCACCATTTGCCTGAGCGTTCTTTATCATACAGCCCTTGTCAAAATTTCTGACAATAGTCGCTCCGTCCTCAAGATACAGCCAAGTGTTTGAATATATCTCCAAAAGCTTGTCTATCCTGTATTTTCCTTTCGGCACAACGACCTTTATCTGCACAGAGTTGGAGCCGTTGTCAATGGCATAGTCAAGGGCTTTCTGTATCGCCTTTGAGGAGTCTTTCTTTCCCTTTTTGTCTGCGCCGAAGTCAACAACATTCACTTCAAGCGCTCCCGAATATCCGCTTATTTCCGCTCCACTGGCTTTTGTGCCGGTGATAGTGGAATAATCATAAGCAAAGCACCTTACTGTCATAAGCATAATGGCGAATAAACACGCCGCTGCAGAGGCAATAAAGGTGCGAGTTATCTTTGTCAATTCTCATCTGTCCTTTCGTTGTCTTAGGGTTATCGCTGCTCTCTTTTTGTTCTTTTTATCTTTTTAGCAGAACATATTTTACACATATTCAATTATACCAAATCATGCCCCGTTTGTCAACCGAAAAACGTCAAAAAGACCAAAGCAATAACTCACAAAGTCAACACATGATACTTGTGCGTTATCACAACAAAAAAACTGCGGCGAAAAATTTCACTGCAGTTTTTAACAAATATGCCTTTTTATCCTAGTGCCACATCAAGTATCATCATAAGCAAGAAGCCTAGCATTACGCCAACTGTTCCCATGTGACCTTCCCCCAGATGTGCTTCGGGGATAAGCTCCTCCACCACCACATAGAGCATTGCTCCTGCGGCAAAGGCAAGAAGCCACGGAAGAAGCGGTTGGATAGCACCTGCGGCAAGAACGGTGAGAAGTCCGAAAACAGGCTCAACAATTCCTGAGAGAGTGCCAAGGCCGAATGCTTTCGCCCTGCTCATGCCCGATTGCCTCAGCGGCAGTGCGATAGCCGCACCCTCCGGAAAGTTCTGTATTCCCATGCCTATGGCAAGTGCGATAGCAGAAGCCAGCAGTACCGAGCTGTCATTATGTGCCGCCAGTGCAAAGGCAAGACCTACTGCCATGCCCTCCGGGATATTGTGCAGTGTGATAGCGAAAATAAGCATTCCCGAACGCTTTAGCCCCCTGCGAACACCCTCTTCCCTTCCAGGCTCAGGTAAAAAATAAGGCATTGCCTTGTCAAGCCCCATAAGAAACAGCACGCCTAGCGCAAAGCCGCCTGCGGCAGGTATCCAGCCTATCCGCCTCGTTTATGGCAGGGATAAGCAAGCTCCACACGCTTGCGGCTATCATAACACCTGCGGCAAAGCCTAAAAAGGCTTTCTGCACCTTTTCGCTCTGCCCCTCTTTTCTCATGAAAAAGACCACAGCCGCACCTAACGTCGTCATAGAGAATGTAAAGCCCGTGCCTGCCGCAGCCCAAAGTAGACCATTCATACTATTATGTTTCCTTTCAGACAGTATTATGTCAGATACAATGACATATCTTAGTCTATGAAAAGCCTTTACGCTGTGTGAAAAAGCCTCTGCCGACAAAATACATTAAATTTGTCTGAGATTTTCAGAATATGACCCGTCCCAAGTGAATATAATGTTCTCAGCAGGGCATTACAAGCCCTTTACGATCGTATGATCAGTTTATTTTTAGGAGGAAACAGACAAGATGAACACTATGGATCTTAAGCTTAACAGAGAGATGCTGTCAATGACACGGACTATCCTTGACGCCTCCTGCGAGCAGGCTGTGGAAAAGGATTTTCTGCTGCCCGACTATTATCCCGATATTTTCAGGGTACTAAAATGCGTTATCATGCCAACAGTACAGAGCCATTCCATAAACGGCGGAAAGCTCAGCTTTGACATGGCAGTGCTCATAAGAGTGCTTTACATCAGCCAGAATGACAAGCGGATAAACTGCATCGAACAGAAAATGAACTACACAAAGTCTTTCGACCTGCAAGGGGATTGCGGCGACCCTATGATATGGCTCACGCCAAAATGCGATTATGTCAACTGCCGTGTGGTAAATCAGCGCAGACTTGATATCAGGGGTGCTGTGACTATCCACGCAAAGGTGACGGGCGAAGTAACTGTGCCTATAGTCACAGACGCATTCGGTTGCGGCATTCAGCTTAAAAAAGTTGCTGTTACATACCCTGCAAAACGTCTTACCGCTGCAAAGCGTATCACACTAATAGAGGAATTGCAGCTTTCTGCGGCAAAAGCCCCTGTTGGCACTATCCTGCGGACAGATTGCCGCATTATCCCACAGGAACACAAAATGATAGCAGGCAAGCTTGTGACAAAGGGCGACGCTGAGATAATGATGCTTTACTCCTGCGTAACTACCGATGGAGAAGAAACCGCTGAAACAATGCGGTTTACTCTGCCGTTCTCACAGATAATCGACATAGACGGCATTGACGATACTTTCACCGCAGACGTGAGGATAACCCCTGCGGGGTGTGATATCATACCAAAGTCTGACGATTCCGGCACACTTGAATGTGAGCTTGTGCTTCTTGTGAACTGCGTTGCCAAAAAGCTTTCCACCTGTGAGATCGTCACAGACGCATATTCCACCTGCTTTGAGTGCGAGGCTGAAAGGTGTGAAAGCAAGCTTGACAGCGAAAGCATAAAGTTATCTGACAGCCACAGTGTTACTGCAAAGCTTTCCTGCCAGGAGGGCGAGATACGCTGTGTTCACGACAGTTGGGCGACCCTTTCCAATGTGACATCAAGGCTTGACGAGGAAAAGAAAGCCTTTATCATCTCAGGAAGCGTGACGTTCTGTATTATCGGCAGGAACGAGGACGGCACTCCCCTTTATCTTGAAAACGATTCGCCTTTTGAGCATGAGATACCCATTCCGGAGAATGTCAATGGTGAGATATCCATATCCCCTGACCTGTGCATAGAAAACTGCACATACTATCTTGCAGACGAAACAACAGCGGAGCTTAAAGCCGATATCAAGATAGGCGGCGAAATGACTATTCAACAGACAGGGACTATGATATCAGAGCTTAGGGTACTCACAGATAAGCCGAAAGAGAAAAATGACAAATACGCTCTGAAAATATGCTACTGCAATGAGAGCGACGATATCTGGGAGATAGCGAAAAAGTATTCAACTTCCATAACAGCCATACTTGAAGAAAACGAGCTTACCGACGATAAAATATCAAAACAGGGAATGTTGCTTATCCCATTAATGAACTAGGAGGACAGACACATGAAAAACGATATTTACACCGACATTGCCACACGGACGGGGGGCGATATCTATATAGGCGTGGTAGGTCCTGTCCGCACGGGAAAATCCACCTTTATAAAGCAGTTCATGGAGCAGTTCGTTATACCGAACATTGAAAGCGACTACCGCAAGGAGCGTGCCATTGACGAGCTGCCCCAGTCCTCCGCAGGCAAGACTATCATGACCACCGAGCCTAAGTTCATTCCTGAGGAAGCTGCGAACATCACCCT
>OLIW01003417.1_pt1 | contig 10154 bp, 10 predicted proteins | sample 1601321 | NCBI WGS metagenome assembly OLIW01 (sample SAMEA2452114, study PRJEB22498) | human gut metagenome | reverse complement strand
ACCGTCATTCGCGAGAACTCGGGATGCTCGGTCTCCGAGACCGAGCATCCCGAGTTCTCGCGAATGACGGTTGTCTCCGAGGTTGAGCCGGAGCAGGTAAAACAGGTCGAGGCTCAGCTGTTGAAGCTCGAGGATGTCATAAAAGTGGCGCATCTCGAAGAGGGGAAGCTCGTTTCGAGCGAACTTCTGCTGATAAAAGTCCACTGCCTCAACAAAGACAGACCGCAGGTCCTAAAGACCGTCATAGCCTACGGCGCGAGGGTCAAGGACATCGGTCACACGATGCTCACGGCGGAGCTGACGGGCGAGCCGGAGCGAATAGACGCGTTTATCGCGGACATGAGCGTCCACGGAATAGCCGAGCTTTCGCGCTCGGGCATAACCGCTCTTGAGAGCGGCGACACGGTCATAAACGACTGATACGGGAGGGAGAGAGTTGAAAAAAATCGAACTGCTCGATTCGACCCTGCGCGATGGCGCTCAGGGTGAGGGAATATCCTTTTCCGTCAACGACAGGCTGGAGATAGTCCGTGTGCTGGACGATCTCGGCATACCGATAATCGAGGCGGGCAACCCGACATCCAATCCGCGCGAGCTTGAGTTTTTCGAGCGGGCGAGCAGGCTGTGGCTCAAAAATTCCCGCCTGTGCGCATTCGGTTCAACGCGGAGAAAGGGCGAGAGAGTCGAAGAGGACGCAGCGTGTGCCGCTCTGCTCAAGGCGGGAACCCCGTGCGTGTCGATAGTCGGCAAGAGCAGAAAAGTTCAGGTCGAGGGCGTTTTGCAGACGAGCCTCGAAGAAAATCTATCTATGATAGAGGAAACCTGCCGCTTTTTCAAAAGCCACGGCAAATATGTCGTTTTCGACGCCGAGCACTTCTTTGACGGTATGTCGGACAATGACGGCTACGCGCTCGAAAGTCTGCGCGCGGCTCTGCGCGGCGGCGCGGACTGCCTGACGCTCTGCGACACGAACGGCGGCTCGTTTCCCGATTATATTGAAAAAATCACCGGCGAGGTCGTAAAAGCCTTTCCGGGTACAGATATAGGAATCCACACCCACAACGATTCGGACATGGCGTGCGCGGGCGCACTCATGGCGGTCAGAGCGGGCGCGAAGCAGGTGCAGGGCACGTTTATCGGCTTCGGCGAGCGGTGCGGAAACGCGAAGCTCACTTCGATAATCCCCAATTTGCAGATAAAATCCGACTATGAGTGTATCCCGCAGGAGAATTTGAAAAATCTGACATCTTCGGCGATAAAAATAGCGTCGATAGCGAATGTCACTTTGCACAGGGATGTTCCGTTCGTCGGGCGCAGCGCATTCGCCCATAAAGCGGGAATGCACGCCGACGGTGTTTTGAAATTCAGCGAATCGTTCGAGCATATCGACCCCGAATCTGTCGGCAACCGCAGGCGATTCCTGCTTTCTGAAGTGACCGGCAAGGCGGCGGTGCTCAAGAAGATACAGAAGCTCTATCCCGATTTCGACAAGGATTCGCCGCAGGTCGCGGAGCTGCTCGATATCCTGAAGCAAAAAGAATACGAGGGCTATCAGTATGAGGGCGCGGATTCGTCGTTCGAGCTGATAGTTCACCGCCTCGTCAGAAAATATAAGCCGTTCTTCGATCTCATCAGCTACAAGGTGCTCGACGAGCTGCCCTATGACAACGGACACAGCGCAACGGCGACAATAAAGCTCAGCGTCGACGGCAGAGTCAGGATAGCGGCGTCGGACGGCGACGGCCCCGTCAACGCGCTCGACCGCGCTCTGCGTGAAGCGCTCGAGGTGTTCTATCCGTGCCTTAGAAAATTGAGGCTCATCGACTACAAGGTTCGCGTCATGGAGCCGAAAGATGCTACGGCGGCGAGCGTCCGCGTTCTTATAACTTCATCCGACGGCGAGGATATCTGGACGACTGTCGGCGTGTCGCAGGACGTTATCAACGCGAGCTGGATAGCGCTTGTCGATTCTATTGAGCATAAGCTCGTGAGCATGGGCGAGAATCTGCACAGGTAAATATACGAAATTTTGTAACAAAATGTTATTCCGCCATTCACACAAACTTTTTTGAATGGTCTATAATAATTACAATGGGTTCGTTTAAAACAAAGGAGAGGTACTTATGGCTAACGAAAAAATACTTGTCGTTGACGATGACGTTAATATCTGCGAACTGCTGCGCCTCTATCTTGAAAAAGAGGGCTACACAGTCAGCATAGTGAACGACGGCGAGAGCGCCGTGAAGAGCTTCGGCGAGATTCAGCCGGATCTGATGCTGCTTGATATCATGCTGCCCCGCCTCGACGGCTGACAGGTCTGCCGCGAGATCAGAAAATTCTCGGATAAGCCGATAATTATGCTCACCGCAAAGGGCGAGACTTTTGATAAAGTCCTCGGTCTCGAGCTCGGCGCGGACGACTATGTCGTCAAGCCCTTCGATGCAAAGGAAGTTGTGGCGCGCGTCAAGGCAGTCCTCAGACGCAGCGCGGGCGCCCCGGCGGCGGATATAAAGCAGGTCGAATACGACAAGCTCAAGATAAACCTGACGAACTACGAGCTCTGGGTCGACGGCAAGCGCATCGACACTCCGCCCAAAGAGTTGGAGCTTATCTATCACCTTGCCAGCAACCCGAACAGGGTGTTCACCCGCGATCAGCTGCTCGACGAAGTCTGGGGCTTCGACTATTACGGCGATTCGAGAACGGTCGATGTCCATGTCAAGAGGCTCAGAGAGAAGCTCGAGGGCGTGTCCGACAAGTGGGAGCTCAAGACCGTCTGGAGCGTAGGCTACAAGTTTGAGACCAAGGATTGATGTGCATGAAAAAAGCACGCAAAAAGTTTGAAATAAAAGATGCAAAGAACGCAGGCTCGAGAACAAAAAGCTCGGGTCTGTTTCACCGTTACTTCTATGTGACGGTGCTGATACTGTTTATCGGCTTCACCATTCTCGGCTCGTCGTTGTTGATATTCATCGCGCGCTACCAGTCCGAAGAGAAGACGGCGCTTTTAAAGCAGAACGCGCAGACCGTCTCGCAGACTGCCGCGGCGCTTATTCAAAAAGGCTACTCGCTTGAAGAGAGCAACAAGAATTCTACTCTGCTCATGAGCGTTTCGACCGCCCAGCTCTCGCAGGCGATAGATGCGGATATCTATATATGCGACACCGACGGCAAGATAATCTGCTGTAAGGATATATGGCAGTCCAATCTCGTGATGTACATGGGCGAGTGCATAGTCCACAGCAAATATACAGTCCCAGAAACAGCTCTGTCGAAGCTCAGCAGCGGCGGATATACCGAGACGGGAACGCTCGGCGGGATGTACAAGAGCTCGCATTTTATAAGCGTTGAGCCGATAGTGGCATCCGGCAAGCTTTGCGGCGCGGTCATCGCTTCGCAGGATACGGATTCGCTGCACGAGCCTGTCAGGGCGATGCTCAAGATGTTCCTGTTCTCGGCAATTCTCGCGCTCGCGATAGCATTCGTTGCAACATATGTTATGACCTATCAGATGACAAAGCCCCTGCGCGAGATGTCGGCGGCGGCAAAGCAGTATGCAAAGGGCGATTTCAGCAACCGAATCTCGGTGCCCTATCATAAAGTGCTGGGCGGCGACGAGGACGAGGTCGCGGAGCTTGTGACGGCGTTCAACTCGATGGCGAACGCGCTTTCGGCTATCGAGACTTCGAGACGCAATTTTGTCGCGAATGTCTCGCACGAGTTAAAGACCCCGATGACCACTATCGGCGGATTCATAGACGGAATACTCGACGGCACGATAGATTCGTCGAAGAGCACATATTATCTCAGAATAGTCTCCGACGAGGTCAAGCGCCTTTCACGCCTTGTCACGGGTATGCTCAATATGTCGAAGATAGAGGCGGGTCAGTTAAAAATCCAGCCCAAGGAGTTCGACATTTCGGCAATGACCTTCAAAACGATGCTCGGCTTCGAGCGCGCGATAGATGAAAAGAAGATAGAGATACGCGGCCTTGATAAAGTCGAGCCGCTCAACATCTGCGCCGATGAGGATATGATAAATCAGGTCGTATATAATCTTATCGACAACGCCGTGAAGTTCACGAACGAGGGCGGCTATATCGAAGTCGCGATAAAATCGGACAGCGAAAAGATGATATTCTCCGTCAAAAACAGCGGCAAGGGAATCTCGCGCGAAGAGGCGGGCAAGGTCTTTGAGCGCTTCTATAAAACGGATAAATCGCGCAGCTACGATGTCAAGGGAGCGGGTCTCGGACTGTATATAGTCAAGACCATAATCGATATGCACGGCGGTCAGATAACCGTCAACAGCGAGCCGGGCGAATATACGCAGTTCGTGTTCTGGCTTCCGCTGAGATGAATTTTTGCGGAAAAAAGTTGAATAAAAATCCAAAGGTTATTTACCCGACGTTCAAGAAATCGTAATATTGAGAGTCCATAATAGTGTCAAAAGATGAAGGATATCCCGAAGGCAATGGATGGAGGTAAGTCAGATTTATGTACAATGATGATTATATGAATAATTTCGGCAGCTCGGGCGAGACTCCGCCCGAGGACAACTCAACGGACACCGGCGAGCAGCAGTCTGCGCCGCTTGAGCCCGATAAGGTCTATTCCGCACCGCATGAGTCCGGGCAGGACAGCCGTACTCAGGCTCCGTATAACAATCAGCCTGAGCAGAACGGCTACGCTCAGCCCCCGTATAATTCTGGCAGCTATACTCAGCCGCAGCCCGAGAAAAAGAAGAAAAAGATGAGCGCGAAGAAGAAAGGCGTTGCGGTTTTCGCCGCAATCCTCGCAGTTGTTATCGCGGTCTCCGCGACCGTCACCGTGCTTGCAAAGAGAAACAATAACAATAGCTCGGGCGGCGGTACTTCTGTTACCGGCACTTCCGAGGGCGACGCTCAGCTGAACATTGCCGAGACCCCGAAGGCGACAACGACTTCAAAGGGCAACGGCGTGCTCACCTCGGCTCAGATATATGAAAAAGTTTCGCCGAGCAATGTCGGCATAGTCGTATACAGCCAGTCGTCAAGCTCGGCTTCCGGCGAAGGCTCCGGCATAGTCATGGGCGAGAATAAAGATCACACTTATACCTATATAATCACCTGCGCCCATGTTATCAGCGGCGAGGGCGTCAAAGCCGTCGTTCAACTGCATGACGGCACACAGTATGACGCTGAGATAGTCGGCTACGATTCGCGCACCGATATCGGCGTGCTGAAAATAAAGGCTACGGGCTTCACCGCCGCAGAGTTCGGCGATTCAACGAAGCTTTCGGTCGGCGAGACTGTCTATGCAATAGGCAACCCCGGCGGCACCGAGTTCTTCGGCTCGTTCACGAACGGCATGGTCTCCGCGATTTCGAGAACGGTCAGCAGCCAGATAGGCTATTCCATGGAGTGCATCCAGCACACGGCGGCTATCAGCCCCGGCAATTCCGGCGGCGCGCTGATAAACGAATACGGCCAGGTGGTCGGAATAAACTCGCTTAAAATCAGCGACAGCAGCTATGAGCTCATGGGCTTCTCTATCCCGATCTCGTCCGCAAAAGAGATAATTGACGATCTTATCGCCTACGGCAGAGTGCCGAACCGCCCGAAGCTCGGCATCAGCTACTTCTCCAATACATCGAATCAGCAGTATAACATGATCGTGCAGATAAAGGGTCTGCCGGCGGGCTCGCTCATAATCGCGGACATCAACGCGGACAGCGACCTTGCAAACAGCAGCGCTCAGGTCGGCGATCTTATAACGGCGGTCAACGGCAAGGAGCTGAGCACCTCGGAAGTTCTGCTCGAAGCGATTGAAAACTCCAAGGTCGGCGATACGCTGACCCTGACCCTGTGTAGGATATCGAGCAACTATCAGACAAAGGAATTTAATGTCAAAGTGAAGCTCGTCGAGGATACCGGAAACACTGCTTCCTCTTCCTCTCAACAGCAGCAGGAGCAGACAACTCAGCAGGATAACAGATCATTCTACTACAACCCCTTTAATTGATATATCACCTTTCTAACGAAAAACGCGGGTGCAGCGAAAACTGCGCCCGCGCTTTTTGTTAAAAAATACAGCCCCGGCAAAATCTGCCGAGGCTGTTGGTTTTGATTATTTCTTGAGTCTCTTGTCGGTCTTTGTTGCAAGGTGGGTGCCGACGCTCTGGAAAATCTGAACGAGCGCTATGAGCAGGATAACCGCAAAGATCATGACGAGATATTTGTAGCGGTAGTAGCCGTAGTTTATGGCTATCTTGCCGAGTCCGCCGCCGCCGATTATTCCGCTCATTGCGGAGTAGCCGAGGATGGTGGTTATCGCTATCGTGAAGTTCGAGAGCAGCGAGGGCACGCTCTCGGGAATCATGACTTTGATAATTATCTGCATGGGCGAAGCTCCCATGCTCTGCGCGGCTTCAATTATATTCGGGTTGACCTCGCGCAGGCTGCTTTCAACAAGGCGCGCCACAAACGGGAACGACGCGATGACGAGCGGGACTATCGAGGCGACTGTGCCGACCGCCGTGCCGACGATAAGACGGGTCAGCGGGAAAACGAGGATCATCAAGATCAAGAACGGCACCGAGCGCAGAAGGTTTATAATAACATTGAGAACCTTCATCAGAGCCTTCGGCAGGGGAAGAACGCCGCCCTTTTCGCCCGCGACGAGCAGCACGCCGAGCGGCAGGCCGATGATTATTGCGAAGAGCGTGGAGAGCAGGGTGACATATATCGTCTCCCAGATAGCCAGCGGGAAATCATTTTTTAATATATCGAGGGCTTCCGTCAGCGCCTCGGAAGTGAATGCATTGTCAAACATCTTTTAAACCTCCTCAACAAGAATATCCGGCATACTCTGCAGATATTTCGACGCGCGTTCAAGCTCGCTGTCCCCTCTGGGGATGCCGAGGAGCATATTGCCGTAGACCTTGTCGCCGATGCAGCGCGTGGAGGCCGCCAGGATGTTCGCCGCGATTCCCTCGTCTATAGCCATCTTGGTTATCAGCGGGGTGTTGGTCGCGAACGCGCCGTTGAAGACGACTCTTATCCTGTGCTCGTCCGAAGCGGGAGCAAAAATCTCATCCGAAGCGTCGGGGAACACGAGGCGTTTTGCTGCCGCCGACTGCGGATGGGCAAAGACGGTGCTGACTTCGCCCTGTTCAACGACCGTGCCGTTGTCAAGAATGGCGACTCGGTTGCAGGTCTCTTCGACAACGCTCATCTGGTGGGTTATTATAATAACCGTTATGCCGAGCTTTTTGTTTATGTCTCTTATGAGGTTGAGGATCGAATGTGTGGTGTTCGGGTCGAGTGCGCTTGTCGCCTCGTCGCAGAGCAGAACTTTCGGATTTGTAGCGAGTGCGCGGGCTATCGCGATTCTCTGCTGCTGACCGCCGGAGAGCTGAGCGGGGTAAGCCTTCGCTTTGTCGGGCAGACCGACTATCTCGAGCAGTTCGAGCGCGCGTTTCTTCGCGTCCTCTTTCTTCATGCCCTCAAGCTCGAGCGGAAAGCAGATGTTTTTCAGGCAGTTGCGCTGCATGAGCAGGTTGAAGCCCTGGAATATCATGGTTATATTGCGGCGGGCGTCCCTGAGCTGCTTGCTCGAAAGCGAACCCATATCGACCCCGTCTATGAGTATCTGGCCCTCAGTCGGGCGTTCGAGCATATTTATGCACCGCACGAGCGTGCTCTTGCCCGCGCCGCTCATGCCGATGATGCCGTAAATATCGCCGTCGTTTATCGTCAGAGAAACATTCTTGAGCGCGTCGAGCGAGCTGTCGGCGGTCTTGAAAGTTTTTGACAGATTTTTAATCTCGATCATTTTATGCCTCCGAACTTCTGGATAAAAAGATAATGCCGGCAAGCAGCCCGATTAAGAGCAACTTAGCCCGGCATTATATTTTATAACATTTACTTCACTGCGTCAAGAGTGGTCTGCTTGCCGCCGTAGAGAGCCATGGGCTCGACGTGGACATAGCAAACGGTGACGATGTTCGTGTTGTTCTGCTTGTTGAAATCGTCGAGGTAAGGCTCGTGCTGGAAGTAGTTTGCGTCGATCTCGCCGGACTCAACAACATTGTTGGGCTGGACATAATCTTCGAACTCTTTGATGTCAAGAGTGACGCCCTTAGCGGCAAGGATCTCCTTGGCAACGGCGAGGATCTCGGCGTGCGGTGTGGGGGATGCAGCGACGGTTATGGTCTGACCCTTGAGTGCGTCGTAGTTGACGGAGGGATCGTAGCCGTCACCGGGGTTCGAAACAACGCTGATAACTGCGCCGTTATACTTGGAAGCGATGAAATCGGCGACCTTCTTGCTCTGGAGAGCGGCGGAAAGAGCCTTTATCTTGTCGGAATTCTCGTTGCCCTTCTTGGCGGCGAGGATGTTTGAATATGCGCTCGAGGAGCCCTCAATGGCGAGATTGTCCTTTACGGGGTTAAGACCCGCGGAGATAGCGTAGTTCGAGTTGATAACAGCATAGTCAACATCCTTGAGAACGTTGGGGAGCTGAGCGGCTTCAACCTCTTTGAAGGTAATGTTCTTGGGGTTGTCTTCAATGTCTCTTACGGTTGCGGTGATGCCGGCGCCGTCCTTGAGCTTGATGATGCCCTGCTCCTGAAGAAGAAGGAGCGCACGGGCTTCGTTGGTCGCGTCGTTGGGAACGGCTATGGTGATGCCCTTGCTGCCAGAAGAGCAGGCGGCGAAGCCGAAGATGCAGCCCAGCGCGAGAACCGCTGCGAGAATGATCGATATTGTCTTTTTCATGTTGATTATCTCCTTTGTATTTTAATTTATAAGGTATTGGGTTGAAACGGACTTTTTAATCATGCGCCTTGCGGCACATTCGCCAATGCCTTATATCAAAGGGCGAGAATAATTTCAGATACTGCACTTTTCTTCCTCCTCAATGCAAATAAAAAACGGGAAACTCCTCACGAAGCTCCCCGAATCTCTGCATATATCAGATTTATTCGTTTGACGGAAGCTCGTCGGAAAAAGGCATGCACATGCACATGCGCATGGAGAACATGCACATTTCCATCATCATAATGTTGCTGTCAAACTTTTTCATGATGCTTCCTCCCTGTTCAGTATCTATGAGCGTATTATAGTCTCTTATACCTACGCTGTCAATAGGCTTTTACAAAAAATTCCCGATTTGTCCCGATGCACAAAAAAGCAGGCGAAAATGCGCCTGCTTTTGAACCGGTTGACTTAAAATTTGCTGTTATATATCGCGGCTGCGTCTGAAATTGCGCTCCGCCTTGCGGCGCGCCGCGGTCTTTCGCTCTTCGGCGAGCTTTTTTTCGTGCACTTTTTTGCGCACAGACGGGCGGTTCGGATTCTTCGTACCGGTTATCTTTTTCTTTTTATCTTTCGGCTCGTGCAGCTCCGGATTCTCCTTGAAGAATATCAGACTGCCACCGACGACCTGAACGACCTCGGACTGCGTCTTTGCCGCAATCTCTTCGGCAATTTCGCGCGGGGGCTTGGGTGCTGTCTCGAGCAGGACCTTGAGCTTGAGCAGTTCACGGGAGCGGAATGCGTCGAGCGTCTGGGCTATCAGTGCGTCATTGACGCCGCCCTTGCCGACCTGAAAAAGCGGCTCGAGCGAATTTGCCTGCGCGCGAAGCGCGGCTCTCTCTTTGCTTGTCATATAATTTCCTCCAGTTTTTTTGCAAGGAGTCTTAACGCCTTGCCTCTGTGGCTGATGCTGTCTTTTTCTTCTGCGGTGAGTTGAGCCATCGTCTTGCCGGGGAACTCGTCGGGCAAAAACAGCGGATCGTAGCCGAAGCCGCCCTCGCCTGCGGGCTCAAAGGCAATCTTGCCCTCGCACTCGCCGCGCACGGTCATGTGCCTGCCGTCCGGGAAACAGCAGCAGACGGTCGAAACGAACCGCGCGGTGCGCTTGTCCATAGGAATATCGGACAGATTCTTGAGCAGAAGCTCGTTGTTCTTCTCGTCGTTTCCGTGCTCGCCCGCGTATCTTGCGGAATAAACTCCCGGCGCGCCGTCGAGCGCGTCAACGGCAAGTCCCGAGTCGTCGGCGATGCAGGGCATACCGCTCTCTTTGCAGCCGCTGTCGGCTTTTAAGAATGCGTTCTCTTCAAAGGTGACGCCCGTCTCCTCGACATCGGTAAGCTCGACTCCCGCCTCTTC
>OLIW01003412.1_pt1 | contig 10171 bp, 9 predicted proteins | sample 1601321 | NCBI WGS metagenome assembly OLIW01 (sample SAMEA2452114, study PRJEB22498) | human gut metagenome | reverse complement strand
ATCCCGGTATAACGGCATAAGCATGCTTTGCAAGGCGCTCGGTCATAGCCTCGTTTGTCTTTTCAGAATCAAATATGCCGTTTTGGTCAAAGAATATTACATCTGCCGCATCAATAAAATCCCATTTCAGCGCATGAGCCAAAATAAGGCCGTTAAGATATTCGCCCCTGGAGGCAACATAATCCCGCCTCTCGCCTTTTTGTATGTTCCGGCGTATCTGCTCAAGCTCTTCTTCAGGGCTGTAATCAAGCCCCAAATCCTGAGCTATATTAATATATCTTGAGCGTATTATATCAAACACTTGGTCTATGCTCTTGCCTGCCGTCGCAATATCATGACATTTATACAAAAGGTCCGTGATTTTATCGTCCCCGCTGAAGCGCTTGCCCGGCGCCGAGGGAACAGCGTACCGCCTTTGAGAGTCCGCCTTTAAAATATCAATTACCTTCTTAAACTGCTCGGCGTTAGCCAGCGAGCTGCCTCCGAATTTCGTTACCTTTATACCCATCCTTACTACTCCCTTATAAGAATTTCAGTAAAATTATATATAGGCGCACTGCGCCTGTCAAACTGATTTATATTTCAAGGCTTTATGCGCCTGGCTTCCAGATAATATCTCTTATCCCTGCCGTTTCCCATAGAAAAAGTTTTTCTGGGCAGCGGTCCGTCCAATATAACCGATTTAAATAGCTCGTCCTTGCTCATGGGCGAAAGAATAAAACCCATATTGCCCTTTAAAGCTCCCAGGGAACGCACTGTATCCTCCTCGTGTATATAATCCAGTTCAGCCTTATCGCTCTCCTTCATTATCTCATCCAGGAATTTTTGAAGCGTACCCACGGCCAGCTGGTGCGCGGGCCGCGCCAAATGCACCGGGTGGCTCTGTCCGCCAAAGACAATTTCAAGCGCCTGTCCCTCATCGGCAAAGCCGCAGAATTCCTCCAGCTTCTTAAATATCTTTTCAGGCTCAACATTGAAAAGCACGCGGTGTATGGGCTCAAATTCCAGCGAGGAATCATGCAGGTTGACCAGTTCCACAAGAGCATAGCGCGCCGGATGCCTCTTCGCTTCTTCGGGCGAAAGCTTTTGCTTTATGCCCTCCCAATAGGATTTAGCAGACGCCAGGGAGTGGTTGCCGTCTCCGACTGCATATAAAAGCAGCGGAGCATCCTCCTTGAGCGCATATTTAGCCCGATAGCTATCCATATCCGCCAGTTGCGAAAGTGCCGCAAATATCTTTTCCTGCCCGGCTTTGTCTACTAAAAAGCCTTTAACGCGCCCGCCTCCCTGCATTAAATTGATATCGTAAACAGGCTTTAAGCCCTCAAGAGCCAGCGGCTCTATAACTGTTTTGTCCCTGTCGTCTATCAGGAGCATAATATGCGGCAGCTCAAGAGGCGCGTTCTCCCTGATTCTTATCCGGGCAGGCAGCCTGCTTTCTATAGTACCCTCAGTAGCCCGTATTAATGACGCTGAGCTGGGAGAATAATCATATTGTTCCAAATCGGCCGCCAGCACCAGCCCTTTGCGTACACGCCCGTCATTAAGCATGCGTTCCACATATATTATAGCTTGGGGATATTCCTCAAAAACGCCCTGCTCTAAATATGCTCTCATATTGCGGTTAATTTCTTCAATCCGCTCCTGCGGACGGTCGTTAAGATAAATTTCAGGATAAATCAAGCGCAGCGCCGAACAGCTTTGGCCCACCAGGCGCTCGGTTTCCTCCCAGTAAGCCGAATCTGAAGTAAATTGATCGCATGCGACGACGCAGAAATTATCACGGTATTCAGGCCGGGGCAGAAGTATATCTGCCGGCGCAATTCCAATATTATCCCAATTTATGTTCATATAAGCTCCCTGCCGGCATAAAATTATATTAACGGACAATTCTTTAAGCCGCTCAAAAGCCAGCTTTGATAACTATAACATGTCCGGCCCTTTTACGCAACCAAAATAAACCTAAAAGCATTCACTTTCCCGCCTCCGGGCGCATAGGATAATATTGAAATACAGAACTTATGCTCTATATTGAATTTCAAATATAAATAAGGAGGAGCCTATATGTCTTTTTATTCATATCGCAGCAGCGATAATGACATATGCCCCGGCAGAATTACCGGAGACTGCACAAGAGGGCTTACAGAAAGAGTTTGCATACAAGTAAAGAAGGTATATGATTCCTGCATACAGCAGGAGCAGCTGGACAATGTAAACGTCAAGCTGGTAGATATATGTCCGGCAGGAGCGCAGTTCACAGCTCCCATAACCTTTATCAGCTGCCGCAGCACCAACACCAAAGGCTGCGTGCGCGACCTTTGCATAGACCGCCTCTGCGACCGTCCGAACTTCGCGCGTGTACGCTGCAAGGTGGATATCCCCGTTGAGATCCTCTTTGAGGACGCCAACTGCCAGGAAGGCCGCGGCAACGGAATAATAACCGTCTGCAAAGACGTAGTGCTGTTCGTGCCCGACGAATCCATAATCCCCTTTATGGTGGATACCATCGTCAGCGCCATATGCGTACAGGGCTGCTATCTTTCGGACAACACCTTCCGTCTTACCAGCTGCGTAACGGTTATACTTAAGATAGTCGCTGATGTGGAGCTTGTTGTACCCGCTTACGGCTTCTGCCGCATCCCCCCCTGCGAGGAATTTGCCTCGGAAGTCTGCGACGAATTTTTCAATCTGCCCATATTCCCGCCTGAGCTGGACAGCTCAAACAGCGGCTGCGACTGCGGCGGCATAAGATAAAGCCTAAAAATACTTAACTTAAGGGCGCACTGCGCCTGAAAGACAAACCAGAATAAATACAAAGAGGCCCGCGCAGATTTCCCGCGGGCCTCTAATTATATATATTTTCAAATATAATTATTTATCCTGCTCAACGTAAAGCACGCCTAAAGTACCCGGTCCGCAATGGCTGGAAATAACGCAGCCCGCTCTGGTTATAAGCACTTCCTTAAAATAATTCAATTCGTCCACATAGCTTTTTACCATCGCTATGGTCTCCTCGCTGCTGCCCGAATGGGTGATGAACACACGGTCAGGACGAGCCTGCAAAAGAGAGGGAATCATATTCTGAACATATTTTTTAAGCGCTCTGTCTATTTTGCCGTGATATTTTGCGTCCGGACGCATTTTGCCGTTTTCCACCACTATAGACGGCTTTAAATTAAGCGCTGTAGCCCCGAAAGCCGCAACCGCAGAGCAGCGGCCGCCGCGGTAAAGGTATGTAATTGTATCCACGACAAAGCTGGCCCGCACCAAAGGAGTGAATTTATCCAGCTCTTCCTTTATTTCTAAAGCGCCCAAGCCCTCCTGGGCAAGCTCGGCCGCTCTTATTACCGTATGCCCTACGCCCGTGGAAAGATTTTTAGAATCCACTACAGCGATTGGGGTATTGGGGAATTCCTTAGCCGCCATCTGCACAGTACCATATGAAACAGACATTTCAGAAGAAATCCCAGTATAAACAATCTCATAGCCCTGGTCGGCATACTTTTTAAAAACCTCGCACGCATCTTCCTGGGTAATAGCCGCAGTTTTAGGAGTGGTTTTATGCTCGTCCGCCCAGGCATAAAGCTCGTCAGGAGTTATATCCACGCCGTCCTTCAAGCTCTCGTCTCCCAGAGTGACATACAAAGGAATTATCTCTACATCATATTTCTTAATAAGTTCCGGGGATAAATCGCATGTGCTGTCCGCAATAATTTTTACCTTATGTGATTCATTCATAAGTACCTACTCCCTAATATAGTATAGTAGCCATTATAGCACAGTTTGAAAAATATGGCCATATAAAACTGCTCTGCTCCGGCATTGTTAATGTAAACTTTTTTTGAATTTGACATGTATGCATCAAAAAAGAGGCGTGCCCGCTAATAACCAGCAGGCGCGCTTTTAATCAAAAACTATTCCGCTATTTCAAAATCCTCAAACTCCCGGACCTCCGTATGTATTACAGCCTGCATGACCGTATTGGCCGTTCCCATCATAGTAGCCGTCATGTCGGCGGTTATTGTAAACTCCAAAGGCTCGCCGTCCCTGTAAATTACTTCGGCCTGCAAATCGTTTGAAAAAACTGCATCTGTAAGAACGCCGCCGCCTGATGAAATCAGCATTTCTCTCAGGCTTTCGGGCACGCTGTCCTTATTTATGATTATATTATAAATCTCTTGTCCGTCTTTATTTTCAATCGTGCAGCTCCTGATATTATCTTCACTGAGCATATTTTCACCCGTCTGCATATTAAAGGAATTTTGGAGCAGGCTGTCCAGGCTCTGGCCTATGTCCTCACCGTCCTGATATACAACGCCGTCCTGCGCATAGAGAGTATAATTCATAATCTCCTCTCCGCCCATAGTAACGCTGCTCTTAAGCTCCCCTACCCGGCTGGAGCCGTCCCATTTCAATTTTACGCTCATATTATCCGCAAGCACCGTCTGGCTCTGACCAGAACCAAAGGACAGCTGAGCCGTGCCCGCAATATAAAGCTGCTGAGCATCGTAATCAAATACAAATCCGTTAAAAGCCTCAGCCGCTTCTCCTGCTGCCACCGAAGCGCAGCCTGCAAAGGAGGCCGCGCAGCATAAAATCAGCGCGGCTGTCAGTAATTTTTTCATTTCATCTCTCCTTATTTGAGATTTTCAGGGTTAAGCCCCTGAAGCTCAGGCAAAACAAAGCGCCCGTCCTTGCGTATAAGCACATCGTCAAAATAAATTTCGCCGCCGCCGAAAGACGGAGTCTGCACATATACAAGATCCCAGTGCAGCGCGCTCTTATTGCCGTTAAAGGCGTCGTCGTAGGCCATGCCGGGCGTAAAATGTATGCTCCCCGCTATTTTTTCGTCAAACAGGGTATCCAATATAGCGTCGTTAATGTACGGATTAATGCCGAAGGAAAATTCGCCAATATAGCGCGCACCTTCGTCTATATCAAAAATTTTGTTTATACGCTCGGTGTCGTTGGCCGTTGCAGACACTATTCTGCCTTTCTCAAAGCGCAGGCATATATTTTCAAAGGTAAAGCCGTCGTGCAGAGAACGGGTGTTATAGGTTATAACCCCCTCTACGCTGTCCTTAACCGGAGCAGTGTAAATTTCGCCGTCGGGGATATTGCAGTGCCCTGAGCACTTTATGACGTTCATGCCCTTAATGGAAAAGCGCAGATCCGTTCCCTTTCCAACAATATGAACCTTATCCGTCCTTTCCATAAGCTCCTTTAACGGCTGCATGGCGTCGTCCATCTTCTGATAGTCCAGATTGCAGACGTTAAAATAAAAGTCCTCAAAGCTCTCTGTGCTCATATTGGCCAGCTGGCTCATAGCGTCATTAGGATAGCGCAGTACCACCCATTTTGTCTTGGGCACGCGTATCTGGCTGTGTACGGGCTCGTTATAAAGCTTATTATAAAGCTCCATGCGCTCATTGGGCACGTCATTCAATTCAAAACTGTTTTCTGAGGCGCGTATTCCTATAAAAGCCTGCATTTTGGACATAAGGCCGCCGTCTGTCTCCGCCATCAATTTAAGCTGGGCTTCGCTGGCCTGCATAAGCAGAGCGCGTTTAACCTTTATATTCTGCGACCACACAAAAGGCACGCCGCCAGCTGCATATATCTCCTTTATGAGCAAAGTTACCAGCGTCTGGTCCCTGTCCCCTACGCATTCGATAAGGCATTTTTCGCCCGGCTGAATGCGGCAGGAATAGTTTACCAAATTATGCGCCAGTTTTTCCAATCTTGCATCAAACATTATCTATATCTCCTTTTTATCCTCAAAATTAACAGTGCGTAAAACGGTATACAATGGGCGTCCCTTGGCCTCGTCGTATATTCTTCCGATATATTCTCCCAAAATGCCCATTCCTATTAATATTATGCCCGCAAATATGCCCATAAATGCCACAATAAGCTGCCACTGCCTGAAGAATACGCTGCATATGGCCAGAATTATAAGCACCAGCAGCCATAAAAAGCACACGCCAATACTTACGCAGCCCAAAACGCTCAGCAATTCAAGCGGCTTGGAGCTGAAGGAAATTATGCCGTCCTTAGCCAGCTTTATCATCTTTTTAAGGGGATATTTGGTAGTGCCTGCCCAACGCTCGTCCCGCTTATATTCGTAAGCGTACTGCCTGAATCCCACCCATGAGCCCATGCCGCGCAGAAAGCGGTTATGCTCCGGCATGGAATTCATAGCGTCCACCACAGCTCTGTCTATAAGCCGGAAATCGCCCGTATCCATAGGTATCATATTGCCCGAAAGGGAATTTATCAGTTTATAAAAAGCTTTAGCGGTAACAAGCTTGAATTTCGTCTCCCCTTCTCTTTTAAGGCGCTTGCCGTATACCACCTCATAGCCTTCCTTCCATTTTTCTATCATTCCGGGGATAAGTTCGGGAGGATCCTGCAAGTCTGCGTCTATTATGACTACAGCGTCCCCCGAAGAGTATTTCATGCCCGCCGTTACCGCCGTCTGATGGCCGAAATTGCGTGCAAAATCCACTATTTTAACATGCGGATCCTTTTTCGCCACATCCAGCATTATCTCCATGGTCCGGTCCCGGCTGCCGTCATTGACAAATATAAGCTCATATTCCTCTCCCAGAGGACGCATAACATTGTCCAGCCGCCGGTATGATTCCAGAATAACTTCTTCTTCATTGTACATGGGTATTATTACCGAATACTTTATGCCGTTCATATATTCCTCCTTAAAAAGCAAACCTAAAGAAGCATGTTTATATTATACTACATATGCGGACATTTTCAACATAAATTTGCCCGTGCGCAGGCAAATTATTCTAAATATCTTTATAGAGCGGAGCAAAATGTGCTGGCCAAAACGCTGAAAAGATACTATAATAATAAAAAAATATAACAAGGAGTTGACTCTCATGCCCTTAGTTACTACAAAGGAAATGTTCAAAAAAGCTTACGAAGGAGGCTATGCCATAGGCGCCTTTAACGTAAACAACATGGAAACCGTACAGGGAATAGTAGAAGCCGCCAAAGAGACAAGCGCTCCCCTTATTCTCCAGGTGAGCTCAGGCGCCCGCAAATATGCCAAGCATACATATCTTGTGCACCTTGTTCAGGCCGCCATTGAAGATTCGGGACTTCCCATCGCGCTCCATCTTGACCACGGCGACAGCTTCGAGCTGTGCAAGAGCTGCATTGACGGAGGGTTTACCTCTGTTATGATTGACGCGTCTCATCACAGCTTTGAGGACAATATCGCTCTTACCAAGCAGGTAGTTGAATACGCCCATGATCACGGCGTAACGGTTGAAGCCGAGTTGGGCCGCCTTGCCGGAGTGGAAGACGACGTAAATGTTTCAGAAGCGGATTCCAGCTATACCCGTCCTGAAGAGGTAGAGGAATTTGTATCCAGAACGGGAGTTGATTCCCTGGCCATAGCCATAGGCACCAGCCACGGCGCATATAAATTCAAGGGCGAGCCCAAGCTGCGTTTTGATATACTTGAAGAAGTGGGACGCCGCCTGCCCGGTTTCCCCATAGTGCTGCACGGCGCTTCCAGCGTTATGCCCGAATATGTTAAGATAATTGAGCAGTACGGCGGACAGATGCCCGGCGCTCAGGGTGTTCCCGAAGATTTGCTGCGCAAGGCCGCTTCCATGGCTGTCTGCAAAATAAACATTGATTCAGACCTGCGCCTGGCTGTTACCGCAGCTATCCGCAAGCATCTGTACGAAAACCCCACTCACTTTGACCCCCGTCAGTATCTTAAACCCGCAAGAGACGCTGTAACCGAAGTAGTTAAGCATAAAATTATCAACGTTCTGGGCTGCAACAATAAGATTTAACAGCTTTAGACTCTTTTCCAGTGCTTAAATGGCTGCGCTTTAAGAAGCTGAGCGCATTCGGTTTTTACCCTTAAATCCAATTAAAAGCCTCCCAGGACGGCGCCGTTTGGCAGGCTGAAAGCCTGCTTACGGGCCGCAAACGGCGCCGTCCTGGGAGGCTTTTAACTGCGCTCTAAAATTCCACGGCTTGATAAGAAGCATGCGGCTTATGCATACATTAAAAATCTTTATGCAGTTCCTGATTATCCTTAAACGCTCTTTTTTTAATTAAAAGCAGTCCCAGCAGTGCCCCGATAAAAATAAAAATGCTTATAAACTGAGAAGTGGATATACCCAGAATAAAACCTCTTATTTCATCCCCCCGCCAAAATTCCAATATAAAGCGGCACACAGAGTACATTAAAAGATATAAGCAGAACAATTTACCCTTTAACCTGCCTTTCTTAAGTATACCATACAGAATAAAAAACAAAATTAAATTTACCGCCGCTTCAGCCAGCTGAATGGGAAAGCGGCGCACGCCGTTTGCTAAAGGGTCCAGAGCCTTTGTATATATAAAGCCGATATCACTTTCCACACCGTAACAGCAGCCGCCAAGAAAACAGCCAATCCGGCCAAACACATGGAACAGCGGCACTGCCGGCGCGCATATATCAGAATATTCAGGTACGCAAAGCTTTTTGCATTTCAAATATATGAGCATGGCCGCCATGCCGCCCAGCAGTCCGCCATAAAACACCATCCCGCCGAACACGAAATAAAGGCCCTGAAAAAACTGCCCAGCAGTAATTTCACCTATTAAGCTAAACAAACGGATAAGATACCGAATATTGGTAATGCCGTAAAGCAAATGCCCGCCGGCAAAGGCTCCCAGGCCCGCCCAAAGCAGACCGAAAAGCATCTGGTTTTGATCCAGCCCGCGCTTTTTAGCAACGTGTAAAGCAAAAATTCCGGCAGAAAATATTCCCGCCAGAGCACATATAGAATAAAGTCCTATTTCCCTGCCTAAAAATTCAAACGACGGAAACATTAAGCCCACCCCCGAAAAAATATTAAATTAAACATACGCCTTTGTCAAGGCAAATTCCTGTCCTGCAGTTCCTTTTATGCCCTAGCTCGGACAATACAATCAGAGTGCAATGCTTTTTTGCTCAAGAGCTCGCCGCTTCCACTTTGTTGAGCGGTCTTTAAAATACCACGGTATGCCTATAATCGTGCACCACGCAGCCATCAACGGGCATTGAAATCAAAATCTCCGACCGCGTAGGAGGCGAATTGTCTGGTTCTACAAGGTGGCACACGGAAATACCGGGCGTATTTCAAGAACGGCAACACAGCAAAATCCAACAATTCACCCCTTTGCGGCGCATTGTACTATTATTTGTATTGTCTAGTGAATAAACAAAAAGCCGCACGGGAAAACCTCCGCACGGCTTAAAATTTACCCCTTAACCTTAGTGTGTGAAATTAACTTATAACCAAGGGATAGTAGCAATAGCAGTCCAGGCGGCAATAACGCAAACAATAATAACTAAAGACAGCACTACGCCTATAATACCCAGCACCATACCGGCTGTAGCCATTCCCGTTTGATTGGGCGACGCAGTTTGACGGCCTTTTGCTCCAAACACAATGGCCAAAATAGAAAACAGCAAATTTATAAAATTAAAATACCTTAAGGGTATAAACCAGAATACCAGAGCCAGCAAACCGCAAATTAAAGCAGCAACCGGCATATTGTTATTCTGCGGAACCTGATTGGGGGCCTGATTATTATTTGGACTAAAATTTTGATTACTGTTCTGATTATTATTTTCCATATTACTATTATACCCCTTTTTTATATAAAAAATTAAGACGACAAATTGAAACCATTCTTTTTACAACATCTTAAGTTTAACATATGAAATCAGTTTATGTCAATAATCATTGAAGATAAAAATGCAAAAAGGCCGAGCAGAAGCACTGTTTTACAGTATTACGATGAAATAATATGCATCAAAATAACGGAAGCTAATTTTTGTAAGAAAATAAAAAAACAGCGAAGCCGGAGAGTAATATACGGATAAAGCCCTCTATTGCCGGCTTGCACGTCACGCTGCGCATGTACAATCATAGGGCTTAATGAAAACCCATAGTTTTGCCGGGGACGCCGGCTTTTGGGCGCTGCTGCGGTTTATTTGCATGGGATGTGCAATCAAAGCAAGGTTGGAGGGCCGGCAAAGCGAAAAACGCAAGCGCTGAATAAATGCTTTTGCGGTATTTTGAGGGGAAAAGGGTTAATTACGGTTCTTCTTCAAATTATGTGTAAAGTCCAAAATACGGTATAAAAAAGCAAAGTG
>OLIW01003408.1_pt1 | contig 10173 bp, 12 predicted proteins | sample 1601321 | NCBI WGS metagenome assembly OLIW01 (sample SAMEA2452114, study PRJEB22498) | human gut metagenome | reverse complement strand
TTTGTATCGTTCTTGTCATATAATGCAGAGATAATTTTAATCTTGTAATAACATATAGTGGAACTGACAGCAGAGGAAAAGGCGGAAGCACGGCAAAGGGCTATCCGACAGTACCAAGACGAGGAAGTCCGCAAGTTGCAGAACCGCAACAAGCCGAGAACCGCAACAAAAGCGACCGCACAAGCCATACAAGAACCCTCATTATTTGATATGTTATGAAACCCAAGACACGCATACAGAAAGAGGTAGCCAAGTTATTCCCCACGCTACCCGAACTGACCGAAAGGCAGACGGCATACGCATACGAACATTGCTTCAAGCACTATGCCCACAGGACAAAAGGCGGCATCCTCACTTGCACCGAGTGCGGACACCGTTGGAAAGGCGGACATCCGCTTGCGGAGAGCGTTTGCGGTTGCACCTGCCCCCACTGCGGAAAGGAACTTGAAGTGCTTGACACCCGAAAGCGAGTGTTCAAGGAGATGGAATACTTCTCCATCATCACGACCTGCAAGCATTTCCAAGTAATCCGTTTCTTCGCAGTCCATCTTGAGCGGAAGGTGTGCCAACCTGCCAAGTATTCCATCAGCGAGGTAGTCCAGCGGTGGATTGCCCCCGATGGCAAGACGGAAACCGTGGCAAGGTTGCGTTGTCAGAGCCTTCTCTATTGCGACCTATGGAACGAATGGAGCAGTATGGAAATCCGTAGTAACAAGACGTTCAGAGCATACGACATAGACCCCGTCTGCACCTATCCGACAAAAAGGGTCATTCCCGAACTGAAACGCAACGGCTTCAAGGGGGACTACCACAACATACTGCCCTACGACCTTTTCACGGCTATCCTTTCCGACCGCCGAGCCGAAACACTCTTGAAGGCAGGACAATATCCTATGTTGCGCTACTACATCCGCAGTTCCTTTGATATGGGGCAGTATTGGAACTCCATCAAGATTTGCATCCGCAACAGCTACACCATTTCGGACGGCTCAATGTGGAGAGATACCATAAACCTACTGCAACATTTCGGCAAGGACACGAACAGCCCGAAGTACGTTTGCCCTGCCGACCTCAAAGCGGAACACGACAAGTGGGTGGCAAAGCGCAACCTGCAAAGAGAACGTGAACGGACGGAGAAAGAACGGCAAAGGGCGATTGAAGACGAGAAGGACTATCTGAAAGCCAAAGGGATGTTTTTCGGACTTGTATTCTCAGACAGCCTTATCTGCATCAAGGTCATTGAAAGCGTGGCGGAAATGGTAGAGGAAGGACGGATGATGCACCATTGTGTGGGCGGTTATCACGACAAGGCAAATTCCCTTATCCTCTCCGCCACCATTGACGGCAAGCGGATAGAAACGATAGAAGTGTCACTTACAACGCTGAAAGTGGTACAGAGCAGAGGGGTATGCAATTCCAACACCGAGTACCACGACCGCATCATCCGACTTGTGGAGGACAATGCCGGACTGATACAACAGCGGATGAACGCAGCATAATATCAACCTATAATACAAAACGATATGGAAGTAAGATTTGAAAGCATGGTATGCTTGTGGGACGATAAAATCCCCACGATGTTCCTTGAATTTATGAACCTCCTCACTCTTGCAACGAGTGAGGAGCAGTTAAGGGCGAGCGTCAAGGACTTTGCCGAGAAACACGAACTTGACAAGTATTTTCATTACGGCTACGGCTCACACCATTTCTACCTGCACCAACGCTATACAAGCAACCCCGAAATGGTGATGCGGAACAGAGTGCTGTCAGTACATTTCTAACCATCTAAAAGCAACGATTATGAGTACACGAATGACCATCAACGGAGTAAGTACCTGCACAGAGGCAGGTACGGAGAAGTACGAGAAATTCCAAACAGGTATCGGCAGGCGCAAGCGGACACTTGTGCAGTACGACTACCGCCACACGGACGGGAAATTGTTCTCTTGTGTCAAACCCACGTTGGACGAGTGCCGAGCCGCACGGGACAAGTGGCTGACGGCAAAAAGAGGAAAGGAGGACGAGCGATGAACGAAGCAGGCTACCAAACGCTGATAGTAAAGTTCGGCAAGCCTATCACGGAATTGGACGGCATCTTTGATGATGCCGAAGCGTGGGGAGTTGAAACCCTTAAAGGGTGGATAGAGGACTATGAGAGCAGTCGGTTTACCGCCATTGACACCCATACGGCAGTCATAACGAGCGAGTACAACATGGAGTGTGTGAAAACATGGTTGGAAAGAAACACGCCCATAGCCGAGAAAACAGAATTTTGAACATTCGGGCGGTGTCCGCACCGCCCGAACATAACACCCAAAGAAGAATGAATATGATAGCAAAGACGATTTTGGAGCAGATAGGCGGCAGACGCTTTGCCGCCATGACGGGAAGCAAAGACTTCATAGACATGGGCAACGGCTTACGCATGAGCCTTGCGAGGAACAAGACGAGTGCCAACCGCCTTGACATCATCTATGATGCAGGGGCAGACCTCTACAATATGCGCTTCTACCGCAGGACGTTCAGCAAAAAGACATTCGAGTGCAAGACGAAAGACATAGAAACGCACGAGGGGATATATTGCGATATGCTGGAGGAAATGTTCACGATGGTGACGGGGCTTTACACCCGTTTTTAAGGGAGGTGGGCGGCGAAAGCCGCCTACTTTCTTTCATGAGCATGATGGCGGATAAGAAAGTAGGCAAAGAAACCTTTGTCCTAATCTACGATAGTATTTACAAAAACAAGTTTTTATCATGGAAGCAATCAGACAGAACGGAAAAATTATCTTGCACAGCAATGACGGAACAAGCATGAAGATGATTTTCAAAAAAACAGAGTTTTTATTTGAGAAAGAGTAAGATATCGACATTATTCTCAAAGAATTATTACTTTATTGGAGAAACCGTCACATATAACTGATATAAATCATTCAATGATAACAACTAATCCCAAAAATTTCCGTAACTTTGTACTATGTTAAAAGCATTACAGATACAAGAACTTGTGAAAGGAGGCGAAGGCTATAATGTGGACTTCAAACGTAGTGTGCCTTCTAAGGTTAAGGAAATCTCCGATGAGGTTGCGAGCTTTGCCAATGCAGCTGGTGGTTATGTTCTTATCGGAGTTGATAATAATAATCAGATTATTGGCGCAGAGATTGATAACAATAAACGTTCTGCCATTCAAGATACGATTGGTGAAATTTCTCCTGCATTGAGATGTGAGTTTTATCCTGTTGATGTCGAAGGTAAACAGGTATGGGTCATTGACGTTCCTAGTGGTAAAGATAAGCCATATATTACGGGAGGTGTTATATACGTTAGAGAAGGAGCCAATTGTCAGAAACTTCGTTCTGCTGAAGAGATACGGGCATTCTTTGCTGAGTGCGCCAAGATTTTTTATGATGCCATTCCTTGTCGATGGTTTAATATTGATAAAGATATTGAGCCTCGCAATTTACAAACCTTTATGGAAATGGCAAATCTTTCAGATACATTGCCTCTCAGAAGGCTATTTGAAAGTCTTGAACTCTTGACAGAGGAAGGTATTGCTAAAAATGCCACGGCTCTCTTCTTTGGACGCGAGCCAGAGCACAAATTTCCCCATGCAATTATCAGGTGTCTTCGTTTCAAAGGACTTGATAAGGTGCATATCATAGATGACAAAACTTTTGGTAGTCCTCTTTATCAGCAATATATTAATGCTCTTTCGTGGATAGAGAGTAAACTTGAAGTTGAATACATTATCAAAGGTACAGGACCCCGTGAAGAAATATGGGAAATTCCTCTTGATGTTTTTAAAGAGTCCATTATGAACGCCATTTGTCACCGCGACTTATATGAAGAGGGTGGTACAATTATGGTGGAGGTATATGATAATCGAGTTGAAATATCAAATCCCGGTGGATTATTACCAATAGTAGCGGCAGAATTTGGTCATAAGAGCATGAGTCGTAATCCTCTCATCTTTGGACTCTTCACAAGAATGCAGGTTGTTGAAAAAGTAGGATCCGGCATTCCCCGTATGCGTAGATTGATGAAAGAAGCTGGGTTACCAGAGCCGAAATTTGACACCCAAGGCTTCTTTACAGTCACCTTCATGAAGCGGGTTAAGACCAATAATTTCACAGATGGCACATTAAATGGCACATTAAATGGCACATTAAATGGCACTGAGCAATTAGTCTTTGATTGTATCAAAGCTACTCCTGGCATAACAGCGAACACTTTGATTCAGCAAACAAATAAAAGTGTCAGAACAATACGAAGAATAGTTAAACGGCTCATTGATAATGGAATAATAGAGCATAAAGGTTCCAAGAAAACAGGAGGTTACTATATTCTCTATTCTTATAACGACTAAATTGTGATAATATGCCATTTACCATTGTTTGTGATCGTAGTTTTCATCAACCTCACATTAGATTATTACGTATTCGACCTAATAATCTTCAGTTAACAATCCGCCATATATTTGTCTCTCTTGCAAATATGAGTTGGATTGATTCATTTTTGCCAGAATATCTTAGACAGTCTTTATATGCAAGAGTAGAACCTACCGTTAGAACGATAGCAAATCACCTTAATGATGGTAACCTTACCGCTGTGGATTCTCATTCCGGGGAACTTGTCGTTTCAGAACTTGCACGGCAAGGAGTTGTTAATCGTTATGGGTACCTTGATATACCTATAGGAGAGCTCATTGCTACTCAGGTAGCTCAAAATCCGGGTTTTGACTTCTATTCGGTAAATCTAAATGACATTATTCTGTTTGGAGAATCAAAATATGTTGCTGCAAGGACTGCTCATAATGATGCCTTAAAACAAATTGTTAATTTTAAGAGAGATCAGAAGGATGATAAAGATTTAGTTACAGTTCATCCTTTTGTTCCCGAAGGTAGGCGAAATGCTTTCGTAAATTATAATAATGGGCAAAAGGGATATATTGCTGCTTTTGCAGCAAAAAATGAGAGTGATGATGAATTAATTACTAAAATCCAAGCTAATGCTTATTTTCAGCGATTAACAGATAGCTCAGAATTAATTTGTGTAGCAGTTGATGTATGAATAGAATGAAACAAATTTTAGAAGGTAATGATATTGAGCTACTTCTTAATGAAGTTATCTCAAATGTATTTCATAAAGGGCTTATTGACATATCTGATTCTGAGACTTTATCTTTAATAAAAGTATATTATCCTCAAATTTTTGCTTTAAAAGAGATAGAGATTTTACGCTTTATGGCATTGTTTTACAAAGACTTGTCCGAGCCAAAAACATTAAAAGAGCAAATCTTTAGAATGTATCAGGATGTAATCTATGAACATTACAATTATACCTATACTCCTGTACAAGTTGGCATAGCTTCTGGTATAGCTCAGAATAGAGTGTTTAGCTTTTCTGCTCCTACGAGTACAGGGAAGTCCTATCTCATAATGAATTTAATTCGGGATTGTGATACGGATGTAGTCGTAGTTGTGCCTTCTAGAGCACTCATAAATGAGTATTACTCTAAACTTTGTAATCTAATTCCGGATAAAAGTGTCAATATTCTTACATTTGTTGAGAAAGTAAATACTGCACACGCTAACAAAAATGTTTTTATTGTTACACCAGAGCGTTGTAGAGAGATATTTAAGTATGCCAATGATTTTAATATTGGGTTATTTTTGTTTGATGAAGCGCAATTAAGCAATGAAGAAAATCTAAGAGGAATGTATTTTGATAATATAATACGCCGTTGTCATGATAAATTTAAGAATGCAAAATTAGTTTTCGCTCAGCCATTTATTGAAAATCCTGCTTCTCAGATAGAACGAAATAATTTAGGGAATGAACAGACCGATTTTAGAAGATATAAGCATCGTAATGTCGGACAGCTCTATCTTACATATGATAATTCCGAGTTTTTTCACTTTGGTATAAATAAAGAAATAATGGGTTCACGAAAAATCAAATGCAACTTCGATCCCATATTAAAATGTATTAAAGAAGAAGGCTCTGTGTTATTTTATGTTTCCAAATCAAAGATACTATCACGTGAATTTTATCAGGAATTCAAACCCTATATTTCACTATGTAAAAAAATATCAGATAAAAGAGCTCTTGACCTTATAAGTAGAATACAGATGTATACTGGAGGTAAAACTGATTATTCAAGGAATTACTATTCTTTATTTATTGATTTACTCTCATATGGCATTGTTGTACATCATGGTTCGATGCCTTTAGAAGCACGACTTGTTGTTGAGAACTTCACAAAAAGTGGTTTTTGTAGAATTTGTTTTGCCACTTCAACCTTAGAGCAAGGTATAAATATGCCTTTCGACATCGTTTTTTTAGATCGACTTGAGGCGAGTGATCCTATTGGGGTTAAAAATCTAATAGGGCGTGCAGGTCGTTCATCGGAATCTCCTGAATTTGATTATGGGTGCGTGGTTATAAGATCTTCGGGTATGACAAAGTTTCGTAAATTAATGAATACGGAAGATCGGCTATCATCCAAATCAATGCTAGATGAAGAAAAATTAGAAGATGATGATTTAGAAGAAATAAAACAAGAATTGAACGATGGTAGTTATGACGACTATCTTAACTTGCCACAAAGCAAGTTACAGCGATTAAGCGATGACGAAAGCGATCAGCTTATATCACAGTTACTTGATTACTTATTCTATAAAAATAAATTCATTCCATCTGAAATTGTCATTTCCAATGGCGAACGCTGGAAAAATATGATTGAATCGTTCGAAAAATTCTATGCTCACTATATAAGACGAGATTTGTCAAAAGGAGAAATTAGTATTCTTCATACAGCAATCCGTATTTTGGTTTGGCGTGTAGAAGCCAAAACATTTAAAAATATGTGTCAGTTACGCTATCAATATGTAAGTCGAACAAAGGAACGTTCTGAATATAAGCGAAATAAGTGGGAATTTAAATTAGAGGCTAGATTCACTGCTAAATATCAAGAAATACCTAATAAGAATTGCTTTGCTGTGCCACTATTTGAATATGGCACAGCGGCTTCGTCTGTTGACTATGATAGCATTATATATGATACATATGACTATTTAGATAAACTCATAGGGTTTAAATTATCTGATATACTCTATGCGGCATTTTATAAATTCTTTGAACGTCATCAAGAAGAACGGGCATTGGTGGCTGCAAATTATATTAAATATGGAACAGACGATCCTAAAGAAATATGGCTCTTAAAATATGGCGTGATGTTTGAAGATATGGAAACATTAAAACCTCATATCCAAGATATCAATGAGCAGGAGATTGTTGTTGCACAATCTTACTATGAATTACCACCTGAAAATCAGAAAGTAATAGAACGATTTGTAAACTAAAGACAATAGTATAATTCCTCCGCAAAAAGTAAGAGTTGATTTATTCGTCTGTACACGTTCGTTTAAAGTCCTTTTGGATGAACGTGTGCAGACAACCTGCATTAAGCAGAGAAAAGGGCTTTACCTCACGCCAAAACAGATGATTATTCTTTTTGCTATCTCTTTGAGCTAAAATCGGGAAACTGCATATAACCACCTGATCCATAGATGGAACAATCCGTCCTCACAGCAGGCAAATTAGGAAGAATGATTTTATCCCATGAGCCTTGTTAAAAACAAGACCTGTGCCAACCACCTTGATATCATCTTTGACGGAGGAACCGACCTCTGCAATATGCGTTTCTACCGCAGAGCGTTCAGCAAAAAACATTCAAGAGCAAGACGAAGGACATAGAAACGCGCGAGGGAATATATTGCGATATGATGGAGGAAAAGTTCACGATGGTGACAGGACTTTATCCCCGTTTTGATGGGTGGAAGAATATTGCAGAACGTAATTTTTATTAGTGCTTTCCAAAAAAGAGTGATTAAAATACTATGTGTTACAAAATACAGTTTCGGAATTTTGGGGAGTTCTACAACACTTCCTTACTTTCTTTCATGAGCATGATGGCGGATAAGAAAGTAAGCAAAGAAACCATTGTTTCAATATAAAATAGTATCCACAAAAATAGCATATAAATTCTTTTTGAATTTTGTTTTATAAACTACACACTCAACTATATATCTAATGGTAGACTCAATAAAAACTCATTATTAGCATAGGGTATTCCATTGATATTTGTTACATTTACTCCTGCATTAATACTAAAATATCCACCATTCATTTCTATTAGATGTTTAATATAAAACATGCCTATTCCATGTCCATCTTTTGATATCATTTTTGCCCATTTTCCAGAATACCCTTCTGTATAAATGTCTTCTATTTCATCATTTTCAATTTTCAAACTATACATTTTTATACTTGTAGTAAGATTGTTTTCATTACAATAAAAACTAATATCCAAAGATGAACCTTTATAAATATACTTAATAGCATTATTCCATAAATGACCTAACACAACCGAAATTGTTGGATAGTCAATTAACACATTTGTATAACAATCACCAATTTTTATATCAATATTATTTTCAACAAATTCCAGGAAATAGGGTTGTAATGATAACTTGACTATTCGATGCATGGAATGAGAGTACTTCTCCAATTTTATATTATCTGCATTTATATAATCATGTACGGTCATTTCTGCTGTTACAAATGTGCTAAATTTCATTGTCTTTAACAATGTAATGGCAGTTAACCTTGGATTTTCTTGTACCATTTTTTCAACAAACGGAACAACATCTTTCCACTTGTTATGAATATCATCAAGTGGTACTAAATTTGTGATTTCATCTTGTATGGTTGCGTTATATGTGTTTACATTATGCTGAAGCCTTCTTAGATCTTTCATCAATCTTTCTTTTTCATTTTTGATTTTTTCTTCATATGCAATATGTACACTTCTAAGCATATCAAAATAATGTAGAAAAATCTTATTGGTTATACTCGTGTCATATGAGCACATATAGATGTAACCATCTGTAATAATTTCTTTATTCTGACGTTTCATTACGTGTCGAATAGGACACATTGAATTTGTTAAATTGCAACTACATCTATCTGCTTCCTCTCTTAATTCTTCAGGAAGATTTGAAAGTAAAACGGAATTGTTTTTAAATATATGTATGTAATATTCTTTCATTATCTTCACATTAAAAGTAATTGTATTATGCTTGCAATCGATCCTGCATTTGACAAACTAAAAGCTGAAGCAATAGTGTTTTGATTCTTATAGCCTTCATTATCGTATAAATCAGTTATGATTTTAGTAATCTCTGTTTCGTCTTTTTCTATGCCAAATTCCCGTCTAAGTATAACCTTCAAATGCTTAACACAATTATCAAGACAAAACGCTTCTTTAGCTAATCGCTCTACAGTAGAAATAAATTCATATAAACTCGCAGTTTTTCTTAACCGAGCATCTACTAGTTCTGCAGCTGGATGAAATGCGTCTATCTGTCCTTGACTTTCAGCACTGTACATTACAATTTTTTTATCTGGATATTCTTTTTTGAGAGCGACAATCAAACCAAGCCCTCCATCTTTAAAATTCATTTTTTTACCCACTCCTTGAATATCTACAAAAATGATATGAGATTCTTGTATTTCCGTTTGTGATAATGATTCTACGTCTACAATCCTTGAGACATTTTTCCAACCGTTTTTCTCTTTTATATTATCTATGACCTTGAATGCCTTGTCATCAACAAATAAGATCTTTGTTATATTTTTTAATTCATCCAAGGTACGGCTTGGGATTTTTTTTACTTTAGATTTATTCTTAAATATATTAAACAGCCACATAAATCATTCTATTTTTAGTTAATACTTAAATCTAATGCAAAGATAATCAATCTTAAACAAATACTCATCTTTAATCCAAAGAAATACCCTTAACAAAATTTAGATTGCTAAGGGTATAACTGTTTTTATGGTGCATACAGCAGCGCAAACTCCGCCTTTCTCCGTTTGAGCAACATGGCATGGCGTTTACCCTTGTAGTTGCAGAAAGCGATATACTCCCGATAAATGTTTCTGTCACCCGCCTCCAGCTTCCGGATCAGCGTGCTTTTGGGTATCTTTCCGCTTCCCAAGAGTCGGTACGGACCGACATTGTATGCAAGCGTGGCAAGGAGCAAGCTATCCTTCCCGAACTGCCGGAACATTGCGCAGAACTTCCGTAAGTCTTTCCGCAAAAGCGCTT
>OLIW01003401.1_pt1 | contig 10192 bp, 9 predicted proteins | sample 1601321 | NCBI WGS metagenome assembly OLIW01 (sample SAMEA2452114, study PRJEB22498) | human gut metagenome | reverse complement strand
GCTTATTGTTCTTGGTGTAGAGTTCCTGAATCAAATTGCCGCGCAGATCGTAGGTATAGGTGGTAGAAATTTTCCAGTACCGCAATACTCATCGGGTGCAACTATCTTTGAAAAACCGCAGCCACCCCGACCAGGGGTAGCTGCGGTTTCTATGCATGGTAGATTTGGTATTGAGGTTTTAGTAGATTTCTAAAGGGATTTCTAGCCCCTCTGGTCGAAAATCTAGTCTAAATACACTTAGAACATATCATTCTTATTCTTGTTTAGGGAGTTGTTCTTTTTGCTATATGTGACAGGCAATTTAACGGATTGTCTGTCCACATCATGCAATTTTCTATGTATAGATGTTCAGTAAATATCTACCTCAATACATTTAACCCCACATTGTAACAGCCCCGAGAAAAGGTCGTTATCATTAGTTGAGATATACATTATTTGTTCATGGGAAATAGTTTCTATCCAAGGATTGTCATTGATATAAAAGGTGGGGTCTTCTGGATAATCTGGGGTACACCATGCGGTTAACGCAGGAACCGATAATATAGTTTTCTCTAATCCCTTTGTAATCCGATAGATATGGTATTGTTGCCCTTTTGTGTAAATTCTAGGCGTTTTTAGGTGTACGTTTTCACCTTCTTCATATTCAGAAAGACAACGAACAAAGCTAAAATAGTTTTCATTTAGATCTTTAGCATGATGATGTTTAAATGAGCACAGGCTAAGAAACTCACTACGCTTTAATGCATATTGAATTGCTGCTTTATATATGTTGTTGTCCTCTATATTTAAAACACGGTATTTTTTCATAGCCTTAATCAAACAATATAAAAGATGTGTGCACTATTTGCATGATTCTTAATATGGAAATGGTTAAAATAGCCTGCACCTCCATGCCTTTGATGATGCATGGCGCGCCCACCTCCTGCTTCATTTGCTGCAGATTGTGCTACAGATCTAAAATAGGTAATAACATTCAGTCCGTGGCGCATTCTTGATATTGCCTTTGTCCTGCTCAGACCTCGTCCAATAATAGGTGCACCAATAATGTCGAACCATATTTCGAAAAAGTTATAGAAATTATTGCGTGCAGCCTTTACTTTGGCAATGACTTTTGACTCTTTCTTTTCAATTTGAGCCTGAACCGATGCTTTGGCATTGCATACAACTGATTGGAAGTATCCACTAACACTATCTATTGCCGACTGTACTTTACCACCAATCCAATCAAGACCATCAACAACTTTGCCACCGACCCATTTCAAACCGGAAGACACGCCGTTTTTCAAAGTGCGAATGGTGTCTACTGTAAGCCTTGAAATCTGTTCCCAATTAGATATAACAACGGCAACCCCAATACCACCAACATAAATTAAGTCACCAACAGGGAAAGGCCCATCCAAAGCACAGAGTCCCCAAGAAGTTCCTGTCCAATAAGCCGCATAAGATTTGGCGTTTTCACCTGTTGGGTCAACATATACAATAGGATTGTTGTTGGTATAGATATACTGCACCAATTGCACAGGATTGTCCACATACTCCTTGATACTGTACTGGCTGGGATCAAGGATGGGGTCCATAGCGGTAAAGTGACGATTCTCCGCGTCATAGAACCGTGCCTTGGCATAGTACTGGTTCAGCACCGCATCGAAGTCGTGGGTCGCATACCTCTTCACCAGGTCCAGTTCCCGCTGGCCGCACTTGAGGACGGCGTTGTGGGTGATCTCACCCCACTCGTTGTAGTGGGTCCAGCTCTCCACCTTGCCGGTCAGGGGGCTGGTCAGGTAGTCGGCTGTGCCCAGGTAGTCCATGTGGTAGTACAGCCGAATCTGGTTCCCGTTCTCAATGAGCTTGCTGGAGCCGTTCTCTACACCGGTGATGTTGACGCTCAGGCGGTCGTTGCCGTAGACATAGCGGTAATCCAGGCCATTGACCTCATACTCCATCAGCGGCTCATAGGTCTCTGTGGTGTAATCCACTACGAACTGCTTGACCACAGTAGAAGTCTTATTCAACTCGGGAGAAGCCGCCACTTCCTCCTGGGACTTCTTCTCCTTCTTGTCCTTCTTTCCAGTCTGCTTGTCCACCACGATCTCGCCATCTACCATGCCATCTTCGACCAACGCAGAGACATCATGATAGCCATAAGCATTTTTCTTAATCACCCAGGTGTTCTCCACCAAAGCGCCAAGGCCATTGTAGAGATATTCGCTGCTTTCGCCGATGTCGTTGACGCCCTTTACCATCTTATTGGTCTCATCATAGGTATAGGCGCCGGTGACGCTCTGCTTATTGTTCTTGGTGTAGAGTTCCTGAATCAAATTGCCGCGCAGATCGTAGGTGTAGGTTGTAGAAGTTTTCCAGCCATCGTCGCTGCTGCTGGTGATCTGGTTGAGATTATTGAGCTTGTAATCAATAGACTTATTGCCCTGGCTGGTTTCGTAGGTCAAATTACCAAGAGAATCGTAGGTGTAGCTACGGTTGTCGTTACCATAGTTCTCGTGGACCGACACAATGCGGTGCAGCGCGTCATAGGTGTAGGTATTCTCCACCGTGGCCTCACCGGTGCCATTGCCCCGCATATATTCATAGACCATGTTGCCGCAGTCGTCATACTCATACACATGCTTCTGCTGCTTCATGTCCTTGCCGCTGGGGTCGGTATCCTCCACCTTCAGCAGCTGACCGATGGAGTCGTAGTGATAATCCTCCACCCAGCCATGGGGGTATTCCATCCTGGACAAGCGGCCCATACCGTCATAGGTGTAGGTGGTGATGCGACCATCATGCTCGGTAACCGTCTTGAGCTGCCCCAACAGGTCATAGGTCTTGGTGGCAGTAGTGCCGTCCGGGTAAGAAACGCTGGTCTGATTACCTGTGGTATCGTAGGTATACTCTACCACTTGGCCCTTGGTATCGGTAGTCTTAGTAATCCGATTGAGTAGGTCTACTTCGAAGGTAGTAGTACCTGTCCAGTCGGTCATCTCCACCAGATCGCCAACCTTATTGTACTGATAAGTTACCTCCTTGCCATTATTATAGTTGATGGAGGTTACCATATCAAGGCCATTGTAGCCATAGGTGGTAACATACCAGACTCCCAGTTTTGACTCCGACAGTCGAATTTCCACTGCTGAAATCCACATTTGCCGCTACTGCCTTAAAAAACCGCAGTCACCCCGGGTCGGGGTAACTGCGGTTTTTGTACGTGGTAGATTCGGTATTTAGGTTTGGGCAAGTCTCCGTAGAGCGCACTGGCCCCTCCGGATGAAAATCTGACCTAAATACACTTAAAGCATACCATCCCCATTCTATTTTGAGTAGTTGCGCTTTTGGCTATTTCTTTTTGCTCATCAACTCTGTAACAAAGTCCTTACAGAGATTACTTAATCTCGAGATGGATCATCCGCATAAATGCTCTCATAGTCAATTGCCACCTCATAACTATCGCCTACGGTTTCTTTAACAATCTGAAATGCTTCGCGCAAATCTTGTTCAAGTTGTTGTTGCTCACCCTCTGATGCAGGACCATTATAAGCAAATATGGTATCGTCATCTTGAAAGAAACCATCATAAGTTTTACTAATACGTATGAAGAGGTTTTCCAGGTGTTTATCGCCACATAGTTCTGGAATCATAGAATTTTGCTCGACGCTACCATCTTCGTTATAAAGCCATAATGGAAAGCAGTGATAATCTAAATAAATAAGTAACTTCTTCATGTTATACCTGACATTACTTCATATTTATGACCATTCCTTTCCGCTGCGCTGCAAGGCACAAAAGGGAACGAAACAAGGATGCCTCTAACGCAGCAACGAAAAATTTGTTAGAATATGCTTGAGGAAGCAGGCACACTACAGAGCACGTGGAGGTGAGTAGGCTCAACCTTGGGTTGAACTGAATATTTATGTGTGCTGGCCGCTCTTTCAAGCACAAATGAGTAGGGCATGGAACCCTGTAAACTTATCTTTGGAGAGACAGACTACTTCAATCTTTCAGTGAGCGGCCAGTCCCTGCCTGTTCTCCTCAAATCTTTATACTGAGGGGATGTGTTATGCTCAAGATTGTTTATCCAATCTGCTGTGGGATGGATGTCCACAAGTCTTTTCTGGTGGCATGCATCGCTTCCACCAACGAGCAGGGGGTTACCACCTACAAAAGCAAGCGGTTCTCTACCTTTACCGGAGACCTCCGCAGGTGTGCCGCATGGCTTGGGGAAAACAACTGCAAGGATGTGTGTATGGAATCCACCGGAAAGTACTGGATCCCCATCTACAACATTCTGGAGACTACCTGCAGTATTGTCCTTGCCCACCCAAAGTACGTCAAAGCTATCCGGGGTAAGAAGACAGACAAGAAGGATGCAAAGTGGATCGCAGACATCTTCAAGCACGATCTTATCTCCGGCAGCTTTATCCCTCCTGCGGATATCCGCCAGCTTCGGGACCTGGTGCGTTACCGTTGGAAGCTGACCAATTTCACCACTGGGGAGAAAAACCGAGCGCAAAACTGTCTTACTGTTTCCAACATCAAGCTGGATGACGTCTTCTCGGATGTCTTTGGAAAAGCGGCCTGTGCTATCACCGCTCGGATACTGGAACATCCAACGGAGAAAATCACAGATGTTTCCGGCTTCCGTACCAAAGGCATGAAAGCCACCAACGAGGAAGTCCTTGCCGCTGTGGACGGAGAAATGTGTGAGGAGCAAGCTGAAAAGCTCCGCATTATTCGTTCTCACATGGACTCCCTTGACCTTTGCAAAGCCAACCTGGAATCCCTTATTTTGACTACTGCCCAAAAGTATCTCCCTCAGCTTAACCTTGTTATGACGGCTCCGGGTATCCAGTCCTTTTCCGCTATTGCGATTATTTCGGAGATCGGCGTGGATATGTCTGTGTTTCCCTCCTCCAAGCATTGCTGCTCCTGGGCTGGGCTTACGCCGCAAAACAACGAGAGCGCAGGGAAGAAGAAAACCACCAGGATTGGACGGGCCGGAGCTTACATCAAGCCCTTACTTGTCCAGTGCGCTCTTTGCGCCATTCGGGCAAAGCAGTTTCCCGAAGTACGAAGCCGCTATCTGTCTTTGAAGAAACGCCGTGGTCACAAAAAAGCCATCATTGCTATTGCCAGAATGCTGTTGACCGCTATCTACAACATCCTGAAGAAGAACGAACCCTACGATCCTGAACTTTACCGTAGAGCTGACCGTCCCCCTACCCACCGTGAGGTCTCCGTTGACCAGGCGATTTTTATCCTTCAAAGGCAAGGCTATCTGATCACCGCTCCTTCCTGACAGTCTCCATTCAACTTTGGCCGCCCCAGGACGGTTTTCTTTTTTGCGCCCTTTTTCGGAATCGTACTAAAATTACAATGTTTCAAACTTGCTCCTACAATAAAACCATTGTTACCTACGGTAATTGCAACTCGTTGTGTTCGGCCACGATATACCAGCTCATAAATGGGACGGGTATTCTGATAGCCAACTACTTTGCCTCTAGTTACCGCTTGAATAAGGAATTCCGGAATGTTATCTTTTGGGATACCCTTTTGAACAAATTCGTTTGCGTGGTTTAGTACATGCGTAAGGCCCGCCTTTGCATTACCTTGTTCAAGCCAGACCAAACGGCCACTCTTTGTTTTACCAATAGCAATCACATCGGACACTGTGACTTTCTTCCCACTGTTGATAAGATCGTCAAGGTACTTTCCGCCAAGTAATCTTCCACCACGAGTAGATTCGACTCCAATATGAGTAATATCATATAGCGCATTGCTGAGATTGGTTTTATTGGTACAAACAAAGTCATCAAAATACCCTTTGGCCTGTTTCGCCAAACTGATTATTCTTTGACCAACTTTGCTCCCCTTGAGAACATCAAAAGCTTTATCAACAATGGTTGCGCCAACAAGTGCCAAAACAATATCTGTTCCTACACTGCCAACAGCACGACCATAACGATATACTTCAGAGTCTGTGTTCTTCTTAAAGGGATTAAGAACCCCAACATTTCGGACGACATACCAATAGTCTCCCATCGCTCCGGTCAGAACCGCTTTTGCGAGAGTTACGATATCAATGTCACCACTTACAACACCCTTAATTAGTTCCTTCAGCATCGGGATTGCCTGTGGTACACTCTGAACCAGTCCAACAACCCTTACCAATAAATAACCAAAAAGAAAAGAGGACAAAACAATGAACAACAACGACACATTCAAATTAGGAAAATACGAATTCACATCAAGATTTATCTTAGGCTCAGGAAAATATTCCCTTGAATTAATAGACGCCGCCGTAAAACAGGCAGAAGCACAGATAGTAACACTTGCACTAAGAAGAGCCAACGATGGCGGAATTGCCAATATTCTTGATTATATTCCAGAAAATGTAAAGCTTCTCCCTAACACATCAGGTGCAAGAAATGCAGAAGAAGCTGTAAGAATTGCAAGACTTTCAAGAGAATTATGCCACAGTGATATGGTTAAGATAGAAGTTATAAGAGATACTAAATATCTTCTTCCAGACAACTACGAAACAGCTAAAGCAACAGAGATACTTGCCAAAGAAGGCTTTGTAGTAATGCCATATATGTATCCAGACCTTAATGCAGCAAGAGATATGCAGAATGCAGGAGCTGCCTGTATTATGCCGCTTGCAGCACCAATTGGTTCTAACAGAGGTGTATGCACTAAAGATTTTATACAGATACTTATTGACGAAATTGACCTTCCAATTATTGTAGATGCAGGTATAGGTCGTCCATCACAGGCATGTGAAGTTATGGAAATGGGTGCAGCTGCGGTGATGGCTAATACAGCTATAGCAACAGCAGGAGATATTCCAGCGATGGCATCAGCATTTAAGAATGCAATAAATGCAGGACGTGAAGCTTATCTTTCAGGCCTTGGAAGAGTAAAGAAGGACGGTGCAAGTGCATCATCTCCATTAACAGGCTATATACACGAATAATAATGCAATAGATTACAGAAACGAGGATAATTATGAGCGACAGCAAAGATATGCACATCAATGAAAGTATATTGAGTGATGAAATAAGAGAAGATTTGAAGAAAAACAGAACTAACCATATGGAATATCTTCCAGATATGGAAGTACTTGAGTCAGATATACAGCAAAAAGTTATAGATGCTATGAACAATTATGACTATGATAAATATACAGCAAAGGATGTTCTTAATGCTATCAATAAAAGCAACAGGACACCAGAGGATTTTGCCGCACTTTTATCACCAGCTGCACTTCCGTATCTTGAACAGATGGCACAGGCGGCCAAGGATGAGAAAGAAAGACATTTTGGTAATTCTATATGTTTTTTTACACCTATATATATTGCTAATTACTGTGAGAATTATTGTATATACTGTGGTTTTAACTGCCACAACAAGATTAAGAGAGCCAAGCTTAATGCACAGGAAATAGAAGAAGAAATGGAAGCAATTGCCAGGTCAGGCTTGCAGGAGATACTTATTCTTACAGGTGAAAGCAAGAAAATGTCAAGTGTGGAATATATAGGAGAAGCCTGTAAAATAGCAAGAAAATATTTCAAGGTTGTTGGTCTTGAAGTATATCCTATGAATTCAGATGAGTATGCTTATCTTCATAAATGTGGTGCTGACTATGTAACTGTATTCCAGGAAACTTACAATTCAGACAAATATGAGACACTTCATCTTGCAGGACATAAGAGAGTATTCCCATACAGGCTTAATGCACAGGAACGTGCATTAAAGGGAGGTATGAGAGGAGTTGGTTTTGCTGCACTTTTAGGACTTGATGATTTCAGAAAAGATGCTTTTGCTACAGGTATGCACGCATATTTATTACAACGCAAATACCCACAGGCAGAGATAGCATTTTCTTGTCCAAGATTACGTCCAATAATCAATAATGACAGAATTAATCCTAAAGATGTACACGAAGCACAGTTATTGCAGGTCGTAACAGCATACAGATTATTTATGCCATTTGCCAGTATAACAGTATCTACAAGAGAGTGTGCCCGTGTGCGTGATAATCTTATGAATATAGCGGCAACTAAAATATCAGCAGGTGTAAGCACGGGCATAGGAAGCCATTCAGAAGATATTGAAGAAAAAGACAGAGGCGATGAGCAGTTTGAAATATCAGACGGAAGAGATGTTAAGCAGGTATATGATGACCTTGTAAAAATCGGACTTCAGCCAGTTATGAGTGACTATATATACTGTGGCTGATTAGGATTAAGGAGATTAGGAATTATGCAGGACGTGATTGCAATTACTAACCGCAGGCTTTGTGACAGACCATTTTTAGAACAGATAGAAAGAGTATGCAAGCTTTATCCAGCAGCTGTTATTCTAAGAGAGAAGGATCTAAGTGATGCTGAATATGCTGCACTTGCTGCAGATGTGTATTCGGTCTGTAAGAAATATAACGTAAGACTGATATTGCATACTTATGTTGCAGTGGCAGAAAAGACTGGCATTAATGCTATACATTTGTCAATTGATAATCTAAGAAAATATCATAGTCAGCTTAAAGATAGTAATGTAGCTATAAAAGGTTGTTCAATCCATTCCGTTCAGGAAGCTGTCGAAGCGGCAGAACTTGGTGCTTCATACATTACGGCAGGACATATATATAGTACGGATTGTAAAAGAGGTGTTCCACCAAGAGGCCTGGAATTTCTGAAAGCAGTATGCGAAAATGTTAATATTCCAGTATATGCCATTGGTGGAATTAACATAGATGGCAGCCGCAGGCAGGAAGTACAAGAGTGTGGTGCAAAGGGAAGCTGTATTATGTCTGGAATGATGAAGGCATAAATAAAAACAAAGCTTGCATAATAATATTATAAAAATAATATAGTAAAAATAAGTTGACTTTTTGATAGAAAATGATACACTAATATTAGTAGTTGTTACTATTATTGGTGTATCATTTTTGAATTAAATCCAATAATGAGCGTGATTTATCAAATGGATATTATGTACATATAAAATATTAAACAAGTAACAGTATATAATGACAATATTAATTTAATGTAATTTGAATAGAGGAGTTACAATATGGCAACAGTAAAAAGAAGCAGACAAAGAGATGCAATCAGGAGCTTTTTGATGTCAAGAAAAGACCACCCTACGGCAGAGGTTGTGTATGATAATGTCAGTAAAGAGTTTCCTAACATAAGTCTTGGAACTGTATACAGAAATCTTACATTCCTTGTAGACAATGGAATGGCTATGAAAGTGCCGTGTAGTGATGGTTCGGTGCATTTTGACGGCAACGTGAACCCACACTACCATTTTCAATGTGTCAATTGTGGCAAAGTTATGGATTTGAACTTTGACTCACGGGAAGTTGAGAAGAATTTTAATGAAGCGGCGGCAAAGAATTTTGATGGTACAATCCGGGGAAATGTGACATTCTTCTATGGAGAATGTTCTGAGTGTACAGATAAGTAAATATATTAATAGGAATTATTGCTATTTTGCTTGACAAATGAAATAAGGAGTGTTATATTAAACTTACAAAACAGTAATAATTACTATTTTTAATAAATTAAACAAGAAAAGGAGATTAAGATTATGAAGTATGTATGTACAGTATGCGGTTATGTTTATGAAGGAGAGTCACTTCCAGCAGATTATGTCTGTCCAGTATGTAAGGCACCAGCAGACAAGTTCTTAGCTCAGGGAGATGACAAGGTATGGGCTGCTGAGCACGTTGTAGGAGTTGCTAAGGGAGTAAGCGAAGATATTATTGAAGATTTAAGAGCTAACTTCAATGGTGAATGTTCAGAAGTTGGTATGTATCTTGCAATGGCTAGAGTTGCTCACAGAGAAGGTTATCCAGAAGTAGGTCTTTACTATGAAAAGGCAGCTTGGGAAGAAGCTGAACACGCAGCTAAGTTCGCAGAGCTTCTCGGTGAAGTTGTAACAGACAGCACTAAGAAGAACCTTGAGATGAGAGTAGAAGCAGAAAATGGAGCTACAGCAGGTAAGGTTGACCTTGCTAAGAGAGCTAAGGCTGCTAATCTTGATGCAATCCACGACACAGTTCATGAGATGGCTAGGGATGAGGCTAGACATGGAAAAGCATTTGCAGGATTATTAAAAAGATATTTTGCTTAATTGTATAAAATTAAGAAATATGGTTAAACTTTAAATAAATGATAGTTTTAATTTAGCA
>OLIW01003398.1_pt1 | contig 10202 bp, 7 predicted proteins | sample 1601321 | NCBI WGS metagenome assembly OLIW01 (sample SAMEA2452114, study PRJEB22498) | human gut metagenome | reverse complement strand
ATCGACAGCATTAACAATAGTGGCACGTACGTCTACCTCCTTAACCGTACAGGCAACCGTTGCAGCACCGGCAGGCAAGAGTTATGAATACACAATTGATGGCACATCATGGCAAACGCAGACCACCTTTACTGATTTGCAGCCTGCTACAAGTTATACCGTGTCAGTACGCTATGCAGAAACCGACAACTATCAGGCTAGTATGATCTCTGACCATACGTTGACAGGAGGTACACTAGTTGAAGATGTGTATAAGATCGACTTGTCTAAGCTGGACGATACGACTTATGTCGATGGCATGTTTAGCAAAGATGATGCAACCGGTAAATCTTATGCAGCAAGTTATGATGCTTCCAGTAATGAATTGACATTATCCGGGACAGATCATACTTTTGAATTGGTCGCTGATAATGCGAAAGTCAAAATTATATTAAAGAAAGGCGTTTCTGCAGCGTTATGTGGAGTGACTTGCGGAAACATTTCCAGCGAAGATGATACAAGCCTTGAGATGGTTCGAGGTAGCAATACTACTGGAAGTATTGAGGCAGCAAATGTCATTGTTTCCGGTGGAACTAACAACACCGAGCAGATTATGGCAGATACTATCGCGGTAAAGGGCGGAAGTCTGACCGCTGTAGCTGCCAAAGAAAGTAATAAAACAGCATTATCTGCAGACAAGATCACAATCACGGATGGAGAAGTGACTGCGATCGGGGACGGAACAGGTGGCGCATTATATGCAGATAGTAAGATCTCTTTGATCGGAGGAACACTGACGGTGAAAGCGGGTCCGAATAAAACGGAAAAATCTGCTATTGATGTGAAATCAGATGAAAGCAGCGTTATCTTGGTCGGAGATATTAAGATCATTAATCAGACCGATGGCGCACTTGGAACGGACGATTTGTTCTCGAAGGAGACAATTTCCACAGGGGGAACAACGACGAAGTTAGTTACCGTAACGTTTGATACAGTAGATGAAGTTTGGACCGTGACAGTGGAACAAGGTTCTGATATTATTTTGCCGAATAGACCAAAGGAGAATTTAATTTTACGGTGGTATAGTGACCGTGATGTACAGGGATATGCCCCGGGAATTATATACACGGTACAAGAGAATCCATACTTCTGTGCAAAATATTTTGATAAGGCGCCGGTAGAACCGAGCAGCAAGCCAACAGTGGCACCGAGCAGCGAGCCGACCGTGGAACCAAGCGAAGAACCAATCGCGACCCCGACGGCAGAGCCAACGAAAGCGCCGGAACCAACGGCAGCACCGATGATAACACCGGTACCTAGTGATGATCCGACAGAAAGTGCTGCTCCAAGTGAGAAACCAACGATCACACCAATGCAGAAGCCGGGAATTCAGGCGACCGGAATGCGCGTTATTGCCAGTGTGAAAAAGGTAAGTAATCTTCCGGTAAAACAGCAATTGCAGCTTGCAGCAGGAAAGAGTATGCAGCTTACGGTGACTTTGTTGCCGACAGGAGCTAAGCCTCAGAAACTGACGTATACCAGCAGTAAACCATCAATAGCAAAAGTAAGCGGTAGTGGTAAGATTGTTGCTGGTAAGAAAGCCGGAACGACAGTGATCACGATTCGTACAGCGAATGGATTGCAAAAGAAAATTACCATTCGCGTTATGAAAAAAGCGGTGAAGAAGATCAAACTGTCTGGCGTTAAGAAGTTAAAGGTTGGTAAGAAACTCAAACTGAAAGCCAAAATCACGCCTAAGAAGAAGTATGCATCTGCTAAAGTATTCTGGGTATCTGGTAATACTAAAATTGCAACAGTGACACAGAGCGGTGTTGTAAAAGCGAAGAAGAAAGGCAAAGTTAAGATTACTGCAATTGCAACAGATGGCAGTGGTAAGAGGAAAGTGATCAAACTTACCATTAAATAAATTTTAACAGATCGACCTACAGTTGGTGTGTGACACGGAGAAGTTGTCGGGAGAGGATCAGCAAGCCAAGAGTATCGGACAAGCGGCGGGTCTGTTAAAAGAACTTTTGAGTACAAAAGAAAGTTTTGATCTGCAGGGCAATTTAACACCAACAGGACAAAAACTATTACTTATGCGTTATGCTTTTTGTGTGTTTTCTTGCTATACAACGGATCGCAATCGGTCGACCAGATGCGGGTTAGAATATCTGATCGAAGGGAAAGAAAACGAAAAGGACTGTATGCTTGGCATTGTAAATCGCATGTTACTTTTACGTACAATGATCAATTATGCGTACGTGAATACGGATGAGCAGTTGAAAGCAGAAAGTCTTGCCACTGCGACTGTAATTGCGGGGGCAACAGGTCTTCCGCCGGTCATACAAGCAATCAACCAGACTATTTTATTGATTTTGGCAGTCGAGGAGAGCTTGATTGATATAACTGCATTATTATGTGGTTATAAGGTGCCATTATTCAAACAGCACGCATCTTTTCAAATGCGTTATTCGGAAATATGTATGGTTTCAAAGAGCTTTTTGCGAAAAAAAGCAGAAATATACAGGAAAGGCGGTGGTGTCATAACGGGAAAGGCGATGTCATATATGCAGTATTTAGGGATGCTTATGGCTTTAACTGCGGAGAAAAGTATGCGGGAACGAGCAATATCATTGATCGAGACGGATCTTCGCGAGCGATACAACCAGACTTTTTGTGTCGATCAATGTATTGATCTGGCAAAAGTGAAAGTGGTATATCGGCAGTCTTTGTTCTGGAGTATGTCCCAATTGGGCGTTGTGCAGGAACAGCGACAGTTAGAGGTGATGTATCAATATTAATAGAAGTGCTGTTTGTTACAGCAAAAAGTCGAGCAGGATGTTCTCTGGCATTTCTGCGCTTACAATCTAAGAATTAAAATCTTTATCATAGGTCAGACTCTCTTTTGCATAACCTAATGTCAGAGGATGTCCTGCTCGACTTTTTGCAAATCTGTTGGGAAAGGCAGGTGGTAATTTGGGTGCATCAGAACAAACAAGATCCTAACATGGATTATTACAGCAGATTGACCATGTGCCGTGGGGCATTGACGGTTGAAGCAACATTTGTTGTTCCTATTTTTTTCTTAGTGTTTTGCAGCTTTTTGTATCTGTTTCAGATTTTGCAGGAGCAGAGGCAGATTCAGGAACAATTGGTAACGGTGGCAGAGCGATATGAAAGTTTGGGCATTAGAACACCAATACTTCAAACGGATAAGGGCGATAAATGGCTGGTAAACTGGAAAATATCGGGGGACAGCGGAACTTGTGAGTGTATATGGCGAAAAAGTGTGCCGATGATCGGTGAGTGGTTTCAAATAACGCTGTATCAAAGAATGCCGCCATTGTTAATGGAGATCTTGAAAAATCCCGGTGTCGTGATCAGATTGACCAACAACACAGCAATTAAACAAACGATTGGCAAAAACAAGCGCATTGATGTGACTGCCTTTACCTTTTCTTTTACATTACTCATTGTTGTCACCTCCCGCTATTGCCTTCATGATGTTTTCCTGTGTTAATTCATCTCCAGCAACTTCTCCTACCTTTTTACCATCTCGCATAACTCCCATTCTTGTGCAAGTACGAAGCATCTCCTCCACCTCAGAAGAAATAAAAGTTACTGCCATTCCCTGATCTGCGAGATCAAGCACCAATTTCTGAATTTCCGTTTTCGTACCAATATCAATACCTCTCGTCGGCTCATCCAAAATAAGATAATCCGGATCAGTCAATAGCCAACGTCCAATGATCACCTTTTGCTGATTACCACCAGACAGGCTCTTGATCGGTGTCTCACGGCTCGCTGTCTTGATCTGAAGCAGATCGATATATTTATCTGCTGCCTCTTCCATTTCCTTTCGGCTCATCGGATGAAACATACCTTTCTTTGCCTGAAGTGCAATGATCATGTTTTCACGCACCGACAGATCTGCCAAAATGCCATCTTTTTTGCGGTCTTCCGGCAAATATGCCATTCCCAGCTTCCTTGATCGTGCCACCATCCGGTTTATCAGCACCATATATTGCACGAACAAGTTCAGATCGTCCCGACCCCAAAAGCCCGGTAAGTCCTACCACTTCACCTTTATTGACGGTAAAGTCAAATGGACGAATGCTGCCTTTTCGGCCAACCTGCTCCGCTTCCACAACCGGAATATACTGTTCCAGCTTTTTATGATCTCCTTTAATATCTGCAAGATCATCGAAATTTTTGCCCATCATCTTAGCAACCAATTCCACACGAGGCAATTCCTTCACCGGATATTCTCCCACCAAATGTCCATTTCTTAATACGGTGATTCTGTCACATACTTCATACACCTGTTCCAGAAAATGTGTAACAAAGATAATTCCTACTCCCTGATCTTTCAGTTTACGCATCAATACAAACAACTTTTCTACTTCTTCATCATCCAGGGATGATGTTGGTTCATCCAAGATCAATACCTGACATTTCATATCAACCGCCCTGGCTATTGCGATCATCTGCTGTTTTGCAATAGAGCACTCTTCTAATTTGTCCGTTGCTCGTGCATCGATCGATAAACTTTTTAGCAATGCTGCCGATTTTTTATTCATTGTATGCCAATCGATCATTCCAAGTTTTTTAGGTTCTCTGCCGATAAATAAGTTTTCTGCCACCGTCAGGTTCGGACACAGATTCACTTCCTGATATACCGTGCTGATTCCATGTTCCTGTGCTTCCTGCGGAGATCGATTAATGATCGCTCCATCTGATCCTGCCATCAAAATCTCGCCGCTCTCAAAGGAATGTACTCCGGTAAGCACCTTGATCAATGTTGACTTTCCCGCTCCATTTTCACCCATCAACGCATGAATTTCACCTTTACGAAGTGTGAAATCTACATGTTGTAATGCTTTTACACCAGGGAATGTTTTGGAAATGTCATGCATACTTAATACCACATTGTTTTCCATAAAGATTCACCCACTTTCTACTGTTTATGATTTATTTTCCCGTGCCATATGTTTTGTACCTTTGCATTATTTTTCCGTACGATCCGTCCTGAAAAATTGCGCAAAAAGGGCGTGGCAGTAACCTTAGGCATCTGCCGGTTGTCCACCACGCCGCTTATTTTTTCTGCTTATTTTGAAGCTGCTGTCAATTAATAAGCTCTCTTATCGATCACATCCTGTGTTACCTTGGTAACATCAAAATCTTTGTCGCCCGCTTTTACTGTTGTCACATCATCGCTGTGAGCAAAAATTCCTTCATCAACATAAGCTTTCTTATCAACCTTTTCATTCGCCTCTAATTTCTTAATGATCTCTTCTACACGTGGTCCATGAAGTGGATTGCACTCTGTATTTAAGATGATCTTGCCAGACAGGGTATCTGTGATACCAGCCTTTGTCGTATCAAAGGACATTACCAAAATGTCTCCATCCGGTCCCACTTTCTTTCCTGCAGCTTCAATTGCATTGATGGCACCAAATGCCTCATTATCGTTTTCACAATATACAACATTGATATTTTTATATTGTTTCAACATAGACTCCATAACTTCCTGACCTTTTGCCTGTGTAAATTCACCGGTCTGCTGTGCGAGAAGATTCCAGCCATTGGCTTTTACAGCTTCATTTAGGGCTTCTGTACGACCAATCTGTGCGGATGCACCAATCGTTCCCTGGATGTCGACAATGTTTACTTCCTTCATGCCTTTAGCTTCTGTGTAAGCCTTCAGCCAAGCACATGCTTTTTCACCTTCCAGTTTGAAGTCTGAGCCAACCCATGCAGTATAAAGGCTATCGTCTGATACATCTACCATACGATCTACAATGATTACCGGGATATCTGCATCTTTTGCTTCTTTCAAAACCGGATCCCATCCGGATTCTGTTACCGGAGCAAGTACGATATAATCAACTTCCTGCTGGATAAAGTTGCGGATTGCTGTGATCTGGTTTTCTTGTTTCTGCTGAGCATCATCAAAAATCAATTTGTAACCATTTTTCTCACTAAATGTTGATTTCATTGATTCTGAGTTAGCTGTTCTCCAATCAGATTCTGCACCAACCTGAGAAAATCCAACGGTGATCACATCATCTTTCGTATCACCTTTCTTCCCTCCGGATGAACCACATCCAACTAACAACGTTGCCATCATTGCTCCTAAAAGAGCCAGTCCGAGTAATTTCTTTTTCATAAGCGTATCCTCCTTATCTCGTTAATTTGACGTTCTATTTCAGATGTTTAGCAATCAGTAACCATCGGGCAAACAGTTTTATGTATTGCAGTCTCATCTGTAACTTGTATATATAGAATACTGTTTTTTTCACCATTCGCATACAGAATATCATTTTGTTTTGGTTGAGATTTTTTCTTTGCAAACAGAATAAGGGGGATTTTTTTTAAAAAAAGTGGAATTTTTTTCGACCACCCCATCCCCATAGTCTTCTTTTCACAATGACACCTGATATTTGTCACTGTATCACCGGAACCTCTGACACATGATCCGCCACCTGTATACGGACAAGCGTTCCTTCTCCGGGATGACTTTCATAGCTGATTCCATACTGCTCACCATAATAAATATGTATTCTCTGATTTACATTTGCCACCCCAAATCCACTTTGTCTGTCAGCACCGGAATCATGATCCATACCGTGGATCAATGCTTCCAGTTCCTCTTTGTTCATTCCTTTTCCATCATCTTCCACTTCAAAGATCACATCATTTTCTTGAAAGTAACCCCGAACCGACAAGTGCCCTTTGCCTCTCTTATTGCGAATCCCATGCACCAATGCATTTTCTACCAAGGGCTGCAATAATAGTTTGGGGATTTTTACCTCATACAATTTCTCCTCGATATCAATACTGTACTCTAATACATCTTGATATCGGAACTGCTGGATCTTGAGATAACTTTCAATATGCCGCTTCTCATCATAAATCGTAATAATGTCCTGTCCCTTGCTAAGTGTTGTTCGGAAAAATTCTGACAAATAAGTCACAATCGCCACAACCTGATCATTTTGCTTTGCTTCCGCAAGCCACACGACAGTATCTAATGTATTATACAAAAAATGTGGATTGATCTGCGCCTGAAGCAGTTTACTCTCCAATATCCGCTGCGTTTCATGATTGTGCTGCATATCATCCACCAAATGACCAATCTCCTTCGTCATGTCGTTAAAGTTGTGTGCCAGCACTGCAATCTCATCCTTGGTATTCACTTTTGTCTTAGCTGTAAAATCTCCCTCTGCCACTTTACTTGTCATCTTGCATAATTTGCGTATCGGAACAATAATGCTTTTGGTCGCCTGTGCAGACAGGCAGATTGATAATGCCGTCACGACCATCGCTGTAATCATGCAAAGCAAGATCGTTCTTTCATTATTTTTATCCAGCGCTTCTTTTACCTCCTCAAAGTTGGTTGTTTCTATATAAATATAATTTTGTATGCCTGATTGGATCAAGGCAGTCAATTCATAGATATTGTCATCCAAATATTTCATGTTGGCATCGTACAATTCATTATTTTTGATATTATATTCTAACTCTGCAACATTCTTTTTTAAGGATTTTAAGGAATTTTTCAGGCGTTTGATCTGATTGCGATTGATATCTACTGTAGCAGATTCCGACAACTCATCACAAACAGTTTTTAACTCTTCAATATAATCATATGGATTCACCGTAACAATACCATTGATTGTCGTTTTTCCAATATCCAGCTCATTTATGCTTTTGTTCCGAATCACGGACAGATACATGGTGTAATCAATTCGTTCCTTAAAATCACGTACATACTGATTGGCTCGCTCCACATTTTTATTAATGCCGGCATATGCTGCAGTTGCACTGGATACCGTCCACACCAGATAGCACACAAGAACTATCATGGGCATGATCGCAACAAACGGAATCATGATCAAGCGCTTGTTGATAGATAGTTGATTATATCTTCGCCACTTCACGGACAATCACCCCTTTCTTGATGCGCGATATTCCTTCGGCGTACACCCCTGTGTCTTCTTGAACAGCGAACTGAAATAGTGAGGATCTCGATATCCCGTTTCAAATGCAATCTCTGCAGTTTTAAGAGACGAACAGGTAAGCAGTTCTTTTGCCTTATTCATGCGTATCTCTGTTAAATATTCAACAAATGTCTGATTCATTTCACGGCTAAAGATCGTGCTAAAATAGCTGGCGCTCATCCCCACTTCTGCTGCAACTGTATTCAGCGAAATGTCTTCTGACATATACTGTTTTTTTATGATCTTTTGCGCCGCAAGAATAACATCTGAATATCTCCTGTCACTTACTGTATTGCGCACTTCCAATGCATTTGCCAAAAGCTGTGTCATGTATGTTTGAATATCTTCCTGTGACTCTGCAGTTGCCAATGCCTCCCGAAGCAATTTTTCACGATCTTTTAATTCCTGCAAATGTGCAATCTCTTCTGTCTGAGTCTTCTCCACCTTATCTTCAAATTTTTTACAAAAAGAAGTTACCGTGGCAAAGATGTTTACAATAACATATTGCCGTAATATTATAGAACGAAAATGCTCTCTTGGCATCTTGTCCAGTAACGCCTCAACAAAATGAGGGACGTCCTCAGGGCTTCCTTCGCTCAAAAAGTCTGCGATCGCATCCTGTATTTCTTTAAGATCATCCACACTATTAATATCAAAATCCGCGTCTGAACTCTTGATGGAATTGATGTTATCGTCACGATCCTTCTTTTGAAATGAAAGATATTTTTCGCGCATTTCACGAATACGTCGTTCTCGTTGCTCATATTCCTTCTGTTTTTCATGAATTTTAGAAGCCACCTCCCCTAAATGCTCCAACAATACATTGGAAGAGATTGGTTTCAGCAAATACTCTTCAACCCCTATCTTGATCGCCTCTTTTGCATATTCAAACTCATCATATCCACTAAGAATAATAATATTCGTGTCCGGCAGCTCTTTTTTGACAAGACGACTTAACTCCAGCCCATCCATAAACGGCATACGAATATCTGTGATAAGTATGTCCGGCTTTTCTTTCAAGATCATTGGCAATGCAAGTTCCCCATCGCTTGCCTCCCCAACAAATTCATAGCCCTCCTGTTCCCAATCAATGCTATTTTTGATCGCATCGCGAATTACCACCTCATCTTCCACTAAAAAAACCTTAATCATATACATCACCCTTTCATACTCTTTATTGATCAACCTGCGGCTGTTCTTCTATTACGTCACCTGTCTTGTCTCATATACTTTATTGTCTATACTACAAAAGGGCAAACGCTTCTGTCAATGTCATATACATATAACATTGTCATCTCTGTTTGCCCTTCTTTATGTTTACATAAAACGAAAAATAATGCAAGTATTATTCTACTATTATTCAAGAATATAACACATTATTTCTTCTCTACACCGAGCGTAACTTTCTCACCATTGATGCTCCATTCCTTGGTAAATCCGGAAACTTCATCATAGGTTACGCCATCCGCCAGAACATCTGAACAAAGGCTTTCCTCGTTCTTCTGCACGATGTCTTTCACCTTGTCATTGTCCTTAACGTACAACTGAATGTGATCCATCACCTCGAATCCGGCGTCTTTACGCATGGTCTGTACTTTACTGATAACCTCGCGCACAAAACCTTCCTCTAACAGTTCCGGAGTCAGGTTCGTATCCAGTACAACAGTTACTCCGTGATCACTGTCAGATACATAGCCTTCCATCTGTGCAGCCTCGATCAACAGATCTTCTTCAGCGAGTGCTTCGTCAACGCCCTCTACCTGGATCGTCAGAGTGCCTTTCTCTTTCAATTCTGCCATAGCAGCCTGTCCGTCCAATCCTGCAAGGATTTCACGAACCGCATTGATGTTTTTGCCAAAACGACGTCCCAGCGTCTTAAGCTGTGGCTTAAAGCTGTAGGTCGTGAGTGCACTGACATCTTCGGTAATCTCTGCTTCCTTGACGTTAAGCTCGTCCTTGATAATGTCAAGGTAGAACTGTGACAACGCCGCATCTGCTTTGACAAACATCTTACCGATCGGCTGACGGTTCTTGATATTTGCAGTGTTACGACATGCACGTCCAAGTACAACTGCCTCGAGCACAACTTCCATATCTGCCTCAAGCTTCTTGTCGATATGCTCTTTCTGCACCTCAGGGAAGTCGCACAAATGTACACTTTCCGGCAGATATTTTGGTGCTGAACCTATATAAAAAGCATTGTCAGTTGTTAAAAAA
>OLIW01003391.1_pt1 | contig 10218 bp, 9 predicted proteins | sample 1601321 | NCBI WGS metagenome assembly OLIW01 (sample SAMEA2452114, study PRJEB22498) | human gut metagenome | reverse complement strand
GGTAGACGGAAAACCTGTCGTATTTGTCTGGGGCATGCAGCTAAGAGGCCTATCGCTAGAGGAATCAAACAAAGTTGTAAACTTCCTTAAGTACGATAAAAAATACGGCGGCAATTACTTTATTGGAGGTGCAAACGGCGCTTGGAAAAACGATCCGGAATGGGTTGAAACCCACTTTAAAAAGCACGATGCAATTCTATTTTGGATGCACAGAAGCTACGCTCAAGATAAGGAAAATGTAAAAAATCTCTTGGGCGATAACGTTCTGTATCTAGGTCACATCAAGCCGGGATTTTCTTGGTACAACCTAAAGCACTACCAGTCTTCCGCAAATGAGGCCTACACACCGCGAGACCACGGCAAGCACTATGAGGATCAAATTAACGATGCAATAAAGGCGGGCGTAGAGAGCCTTTTTATAGGAATGTATGACGAGTACGACGAAAGCACCGCAATTATTCCGATGTCTGACGACCCGCCGCCAACTCCCAAGCGCAAGGGGGTTTTGGTCGCATTCATGAAGGAGAAAAATACAAATGGCGAGCGCGTTCCGCCCTTTAGGCTCGTAAAGTCTGTAGAATTGGATTTTGCATCAGAGCCTGCAAAGGGAATTGGCACCTCTAATTACGTGGTATATTGGAACGGCTCCATACAGGCTCCAAAAGACGGCACTTACGTCTTTTCAATAGAGGCCCCGGAGGGCGACGCATATCAGCTTACATCAAGTAATAAGCGCCTGATTGACGAGCGTTCGCACTCCAAAGATATGCCACCGCGCGAGGTTTCTGTGGAGCTTAAAAAGGGCGAGATGTTCCCATTTAGAATCACATATACACACCGCGAGACCGACGGCAATATGCGCCTAATGTGGGAGGGCCCGGGAATCTCAAAGCAGCCCGTTCCGGAAGACGTGCTGTGGGACGCTTGGGGAAGGTTTATAACAAACGAGGGCGACTCTCCGTATCTGTATCTCGAGTTAAGCGAAAAAGCCCACGATATGTTAAATCCGGAAGCCGCATATAAAAAGGACGATAGGCGCTCTTCAAGAAGGCGATAGCCCCACAAAAAAAGTCGCACCCACTCGAGTGCGACTTTTTTATTAACTACTTTCAAATTAGAAATTATCGGCAAGAATTTCAAAGTAAGCCTGCGGGTGTGCGCATGCAGGGCAAATCTTCGGGGCGGATTTTGAGCCCTTGTGAATGTAGCCGCAATTTCTGCACTTCCACGTAACTTCCTCGTCCTTCTCAAATACCTTTCCATTCTTCACATTCTCATAGAGGGCAAGGTAGCGGGCCTCGTGATGCGCCTCAACCTCGGCTATCTTGCGGAATACTACAGCAATTTCCGCAAAGCCCTCCTTGTCGGCAACCTCTGCGGCTTGCTTGTAAATTACGTCCCACTCCTCGTGCTCGCCGGCTGCGGCGTGCTTTAGATTATCCATTGTACTTCCCAAAAATGCCGGGAACTTGGACTCAACCATTACTTCCGCCTCGCCCAAAAATTTGTAAAAGCGCTTTGCGTGCTCCTTCTCATTTTCGGCCGTTTCTAGAAATATTGCAGATATTTGTTCAAAGCCCTCCTTCTTTGCAACGCTTGCAAAAAAAGTGTAGCGGTTGCGCGCTTGCGACTCGCCTGCAAACGCCGCCATAAGATTCTTTTCAGTTTGGGTTCCCTTTAGTGTCTTCATATTTTTCCTTCTTTCTAATGCCAGATTTTTAACTCAAGCAACGAGCAGTTTACATATCTTTTTAATTTATGCAAGTGAGAATGATTATTATTTTTAAAAATTCATGCCCACCCTCTAAAAAGAGAAATATATGAGCCTTATTTCAAAAATATGTTCGCTTTTGTTTGCAGCATAGTCCACTATTAACACAATTTTAACACAATACTAACAAAAAATTATACGATGGAAGATAAAAGGGAAATTGATCTTGCGCTAAGAGCGGTTCGCAAGTCTATGACAAGAAAGCAATTTCTGGCTCTCATGGGAGCTGGCGGCTTGCTGTGCGCCGGAGCCGGAGCGGGCTTTTACAAGTATAATTCCTTCAAGAGCAATGGAAAGGGGAAGGTTGTTATAATAGGTGGTGGAGCGGCCGGAATAAGCATGGCTTCAAGGTTGCTTTCATATTTGAAAAATCCCGATATCACGATAATAGACCCGAGCGATACTCACTATTACCAGCCCGGCTTTACTCTGATAGCCTCCGGCGTATATTCCCCAGACGAAGTCGGCAAACCTCAGGCCGATTGCATGCCTAGCGGCGCCAAGTGGCTCAAGGATTCCGTCACTTTTGTGGATACCCAAAAGAAGCTTGTAAAGACCTCAAAAAATGGAGATGTAAAGTACGACTTTCTGGTTCTTGCTCCGGGGCTTAAGATTGACTGGAACGGCGTTGAGGGCATAAGTTACGAGACTCTTGGGCAGGGCGACGCCTACTGCATATACGACTATAACGGAGCAATCAAAACTTGGCAGGGGCTTCAGAAGTTTGTAAAAAATGGCGGCCAAAAAAATTTGCAGGAGCATTGAAATTTTTTTGCCCGCCATTTATAATGAAACTACAATCTAAATGGCACAAAGCACAAGTGCGGCGGGGCTCCAAAGAAGATATGCCTTCTAAGCGAGCATCTCTTTAGAAAAAACTCAAATCGAGATAAAGCAGCATTTGAATTTTACACCGCTTCAAACGAATTGTACGACGTTCCGTACTTCACTCCGCGCTTGTTGCAAATCTACAAGCAGCGCGGTGTTGGGTTAAATTTGAATACGAGGGTAAAGGGAATAGATACCGCCGCAAAGAAAGTCCACTTTACGCGCAGTGTCAAGAATCCGGATACAAACAAGGTTGAGAGCATAGATTTTACGAAGGATTACGATTTCTTGCACTTTTTGCCTCCCATGGGCGCTCCGGACTTTGTCAAGGAGTCCGGCTTGAGCGATACGGAAGGTCCCCACGCCTCGGAGGGCTGGGCGGCTACAGATAAGGAGACTTTGGTGCACAAAAAGTTTAAGGATATAATTTGCCTTGGCGACGTTGCGGGAATCCCAACAAGCAAGACGTCCGCTGCCATACGCAAACAGGTGCCGATAGCTGCAAAGAACCTCTGCCTTATTATGGAGGGAAAACAGCCCGAATTTAAGTATGACGGCTATGCGGCATGCCCTATAGTTACAGACTACGGACACGTTCTAATGTGCGAGTTCGATTATGACAAGAAGCCTAAAATATCTTTCCCATTGGACTTCTTTTTCGATATGTCGCACGAGCAGTGGGTAGCTTGGCTTCTCAAGGTTTACGTGCTAAAGCCCATGTATTTTTACGGAATGTTAAACGGCTTAGTTTAGTATCTTTGTTTTTAATGGAGGGCGGTCTATTTTCGACCGCCTTTTTATTTTAGAATTTTATTTGAAATTCTGTTTTGCTTTTTGCAAATTGACTAAAGGTATGATAAAACTTGTTGCAGTTGGTAAGATGAAAAACAGGGCGCTCGATTCGCTGTGTAATGATTATTTTGAGAGGCTTTCTAGGTATGATAAGTTTGAGCTTGTGCTCATAAAAGACTCAACTGTTCAAAGGGAGTCTGAGCGAATGTTGGAGCTGATTTCAAGTTCAAAGTTGCGCACTTATGTTTTGAGCGAAGAGGGGAAATTGTTTTCTTCAAGGGATTTTTCAAAAATTATAGAGAGAGATTTGATGTTGGGGGGTTCTATGTTTGTGATAGGCGGTGCCTACGGAATGTCAGAAGATGTAAAGAGAGCCGCGCATGCGCTAGTATCGCTATCGCCTATGACATTTACGCACGAGTGGGCGCGAGCTATTCTCGCCGAGCAGCTTTACAGGGCAAAGACCATATCGGCGGATACTGGTTACCATCACTGAGTTTATATATTTTTCTTGAATAAATCTGTTGAATTTGGAGAATGCGCCCATGAAATTTTTGCGCGCTGCGGCAGTTTTTCTCTTCTTTATTTTGCTATCTGTAGGCGAGGCTCAGGAGCATAAGAGCTACTCCGTGAAAAATAGGGACGGGAAAACTGCGGAAGTCGCCGTTACTGGAGTAAGCCCTAGGGCGCTATATGTCGAGGCAAACGGCGGGCGCGACGTGGAGCTTAAGTGGGATATCTTGGATTTAGAATGGCTTAAGGAAAATGCAAAGGAACTCTTGGACGCCCGCGAATACTCGCGCCAACTTGTCGCTAAAAAAGAAGAGGCGGATAAAATACTGGAAAAATTAAAGCGGGAAAAAAATCCGGTTGCAATAACGGGCAGGGTGTCTGAGATTTCAAATACAGGGGGCGTTTTAATAAGAGCTAGGGGGATTCCTCCAAAGGGCGATTTGGCGCGAGCTATGACTTCTCGCACAAAAGTTGCATCTGGGCTTTGCTATGTGGAAAATATACCCGATGTAGGCGACTTAGAGCCGGAGCAATACTTTGAAATTATAGCCTACGAAAATGGTGAATTTAACTACAGGCCAAGTTTTTGGGAGAATAATAAGACTATTGTAAAGTACTTTGCGCGCGACGACAGGCGCGTTTCAATATTTGACAGAGAAAGGCCGGGCTTTGTCGCTCTCGAAGATTTTTTTAAGAGCCGCGAAAATAAGAAACGCTCGGTTGGAATTGTAGAGTATAAGCCCATTTCAACCGGTTCCGGTTACATGGTAAAGGGCGGGTATGTTATCACGGCCTTCCACGTAGTCGATGGCTCGAAGCGCATTTTTGTGGATTTTGAAGGCACTTTTTACGAGGCAAAAGTTGCCGCCTCAAGCAAACCTTTAGATGTGGCGATACTAAAAGTCTTAAAAATTGACGGCGGTGTTCCGCTTTACATTTCAAATAATCCTAGAATAGGCGAGGAGGTGTTTTCTCTGGGATATCCCAATACTCAGCTTCAAGGTTCGTCCATAAAGTACACTTCCGGAGATATAAGTTCGCTATCTGGCATGCGGGACGACGAAAATTTTATGCAGATATCCGTTCCCCTCCAGCCGGGAAACTCTGGGGGGCCGCTATTTGACTTGCGCGGAAATTTTCTCGGCATAGTTGTAAGTAGGTTGAGCGACTCTTATTCGCTTAGGCAAAGCGGTTACGTTCCGCAAAATGTAAATTACGCTTCCAAGGCCAAAAATTTGTCTCAGCTTTTTAAGGAGCTTAAGATAGAGCCTCTGGAGCCGAAAACTCAGGATATGAAAAAGGCCGACATAATAGCGCAAGTTCAGAAGTACTGCGTCTTTATAAAGTGCGAGCGCTGATGCGTTTTTGTCGGCGCAGGGCTAAATTTAGGCGCCTTTAGTTAGAATATTGTTATAGCAACGGCAAGCAGCATAAGCGAGGCTCCAGCCAAGCGTTTTAACATCATATTTGCGCCTATTGAGCGCTCGTCGTTGCCTATAAATTTGCCCGCAAACCAAATTATTACTATGCTCCAAATACCTCGCGTTGCGTATATGATGTTTGCCGCCGCCGCGATTTTAAAGTATCCCATTGAAAAGACTAGAATAAAGGCCTGTATGCTCATGATTGCAGCTCCGCCGAGCGTCCATTTCCAGGCGCTCTTTGGAATTGCCCTAAGCGGTGCCCTAAAGAATGGAATTACCAGGAAGGAAAATAGCATTGTGGTGTTGTACATAAAGAACATAAACCACACCGTGCCCACCTTGGACATCTTTATTTGAATTAGGCAGTCGGAGAATGCGAAGGCGGCGTTTGCAATTAAAACCAATACTATAGTATAGAGCATTTTTTTTGAGAACTTAACCGACGACATTCCCATTATAAATACCGCTATCGTAGTTATAACGGAGGCCACCATAAGCTTAGTTTCCAGCTCCACACCCGTAAGCCAAATCAGGAAAATCGCAACAAACACTACTTTTATTCCCAGCATTGGAATTTGCACAGTAACGTCGCCAATCCTCATCGAAACAAACAGTGCAAGCTGACCTAAAAAATACAGAAATCCGCAGAATATTGGAACCTTTAGAAGTTCAAAATCTGGCATTGGCTCGCCAACGAAGATTATCGGAATAAACTGAACTACTGCCGCAAGCAGATTTGTTATAAAAAATGTTCGCAACAGCCCAGCGCCGTCAAGTATGGCTCGCTTTGTAAAAACAGTCGCGAAAGTGTATAAAATTGCAGATGTTAGTGGAAAAATATAAGCAATATTCATTTTTTCAGCCTCGCAAGCGTGCTTGCGTAGCGGGATATACCCGAGGCGATCGCGTTTGCTATGTTTTGTCTATATTTGTCTGAAGAGTTTGAAATAAATCCGCATTCGACTAGAGCTGCCGGCATTTTTGCATCTTGCAATACTGCAAAGCGCGCGCGCTTCATTCCGCGGTCAACTCCGGAGAGCTTTGCCACCATATCTTTTTGTATGTAGTGGGCAAGGAGAGCATTCCAGTCGTCAGCGCTGTTGCCAGCATACTTGCGCTTGCTTATGGGGGTTGCGGCAGGGGCATTTGTGGAATTTTGCCCGACTGGAGTTAGCGCGTAGGTCTCAATACCGGATGCGCTGGCTCCCGCGGCGTTTATGTGTATGCTTACAAACATATCGGCCTTTATCTTATTTGCATACGCCGGACGCTCGTCAAGCCCAATAAATTTATCGCCATAGCGGGTCAGATAAACCTTGTATCCCTTTTGCCGAAGAATCTTGGCAAGCTTTAAGGATATATCGAGGGTCAGATTCTTTTCGTGCAGGCCGTAGGTCTTTGATATTGCGCCCTTATCTTTGCCTCCATGCCCCGGATCTATCACTATTGTGCGCAGTTTTGGCATGTATTTGCCGCCGCGCGGATACAATATCGGCACCAGAGTGTCTGAAACATCGGCGTCTGCAACATAGAGAGTGCCCTTGTATTCCACTACGGGAAAGCCCAGCCAAATTTTGCTGCCATTTAATGTCATATCGCGCCTGTGTATCTCAAAATTCAAAGACACGTATTTGTTGTAGAGCCTTTGAACTTTCCTGTATTGAACAGTCTTTAGAGACATTCCAAAGCGCTTTGCCAAATCTATTAAAGAGGTGTATCTAGAACCCTTTACAACGAGCGCCTCTGCCGAGTTTGCCGCAAGGGCTATTGCAAGTGGCAAGGCAAGCCTGGCAATAAAGCTTCTGCGCGTACAACGATGACCAAGGCCCTTGCACTCTTTTTCTTTGCCAGGGCCACTTTTGCAAAGCAGGCCGAGAAAGTTTGCAAATAGGCTAGCTAAACTTTTCAACATACTCTGCATGGCTGTGCGCAATAAAGCCGATTCTATTCCAAATCGTCTTTTTCGGAGTCGTCTTCCTCGGGGATTTCCTCCTCCTCGCCCGAATACTTTAACTTGCGCAATTTCTGCGCCACCGGCGACATCGTTACAGTTATATTTCTGCCCATGAGCTTTGGTGCTGCGTCCGCATGGCCCATGTGCGAAAGATCCGCTATGGCTCTCTCAACAACTTCAAAGGCGTTTTGCTTAAACTCCATCTCGCGCCCGCGCAACATCATTGTAATCTTCAACTTATTGCCGGAAAACAAGAACCTCTCCGCATTGCGTCTTTTTGTCTCGTAGTCGTGGCGCTCGATTTTCGGGCGTATCTTTATTTCCTTAACCTTAGTTGCCGAGGCCTTATTGCTCTTCTGTCGCTTTGCCTCCTCATACTGATACTTTCCGAAATCCAAAATTCTGCAAACCGGCGGCTCGGCATTTGGCGAGACCTCAAGCAGATCGAGGTTCAATCTCTTTGCCATTGCTATAGCCTCCGATGTCGGCATTATTCCGACTTGAGAGCCATCGGGGCCGATTACTCGAACCCTGGGAACGCGAATCCTCTCATTTCTGCGAGGTCCGAAGTTTTTAAACGCTTTGTTGTTTGATTTTTGCGGCCTCGTGTTGCCGCCTGGGTATTGATTTGCCATTAAACTAACTTAATTAAACTTGTGTGTCCTGTTAAATAGATTTGCTAAAAAACTTCAACAATAAATTTCTCCTATAAGCTGCAATTTTTTACTTTGCAGCTCCCCATCTTTCCGTGAACGGATAAAATATTACAAGCGCTCTGCCTATTACGGATTTTTCGGGAACGTCTCCCCAGTAGCGACTATCGAGGCTATTTGCGGAATTGTCGCCCATGGCGTAGTAGCTGTGGGGGGCAACACTCACAATCCTGCCGTTTTTAAGTGCGCCCTCGGCCTTGTATCCGCAGTAGTCTCCCGCTTGTTCGGCGTTGCTTTTAAATGCGCTTGAGCCCTCTATGGGCTTGCCGTTTCTGTATAGGGTGGAGCCCTTAACTTGCAATTTGTCGCCCCCTTCGCCGACTAGCCTTTTTATGTAGTACTTGTCGTCTATAACACCTCCGTTTAGCATTGCCATTCCCGGAATTTTACCGGTTCTAAAGACAAAGGGCTCTCCGACTTTGGGCTTTCTAAAATTGTAGGTAAATCTATCTACAAATAGCATATCTCCGCCAAGAATGTCGAAATTTAAGATGCTCTCTCCCGCTTTCTTATTTCCCAGCGACAAATAGTAGTCGCTGCCGTCTTGCACAATTTTTGCATTGTCTGCAATTGCCTTAAAATAATCTGAAGAGGAGTCGCTCTTAACCCCGAATGGATAGGCTTTTGGCATTACCGAGTCTATTGAAAAATCCGCCGGAAGCGAAAGCTCAAAAGTTTTTCCGCCCTGCATGAAGGTGTAAACTTTTTCCGTAGAGGGCAAGACCAATAGCCACCTTGAGGGGCGAGTTTGCCCGTGGAATATACCGCCATTTTTCGACATTTGCGAGGGGTGATTTATGCGTATGAAAACCTCTCCGTCGCCGGGCGCTTTCAGATTGTAGTTCGAGGCCTTTTTTGTGACGAGCCTAAAGAGCTTCTCGGCAAAGTTCGGCGGCTCTTCGTTTTGAAGATACACATGCGGCGTCATTCCGTAAAAGCTCGGATACATTGAGTTTGTAGGAATCTGAAAGGGCTGGAAAAAGAAGCTGCGAACGCTCAGTGCAAGTATTCCGGCAACTACGATAACATCGACGTTATCCGCAAGGCTCGTGAGTGGATAAATCGTTCCGCCGTATTTTTTCATGAGTTTTTCGAGCTCATCTTTGGCGCTTTCAAATTCGGGAGTATCGGACTTGCTATCGTCAAATAGCTCTTCGACTTTCATTATGAGCTCGTGCATGCGCCTGTCGTCCGCTTGCGGCATTAGATCGCGCCTGTAATTGTGGACGTTGTAGGCCGCCGACAGAAAGTCTTTGAATAGCTTTCTCTTTTTCCCTGAAAAAAACGGTATATTCATCTTAGGTATTCGATTTTAGAACGTCTATGAAGGCCTCTTGCGGAATCGAAACTTTGCCGATTTGCTTCATGCGCTTCTTGCCTTCCTTTTGCTTTTCGAGAAGTTTCTTCTTTCTTGTTATGTCGCCGCCGTAGCACTTTGAGGTTACGTCTTTGCGGTATGAGCCCAGCGTTTCTCTCGCGACAATCTTGCCGCCTATTGCGGCTTGAATTGCAACTTTAAACATCTGTCGGGGCAAAATGTCCTTGAGCTTCTCGCATAGAGCCCTTCCTTTTGCCTCGGCCTTCTGCCTGTGTACTATCGAGGAAAACGCGTCTATTTGCTCTCCGTTTACCAGAATGTCTAGGCGCACCAAGTCGTTTGCTTCGTAGCCGTCCATCTCGTAGTCCATGCTGCCGTAGCCGCGGGTTATACTTTTTAGGCGGTCGTTGAAGTCCACCAATATTTCGTTTAGCGGCAGCGACGCCGTTAGCATCACGCGGCTTTCGTCTATGTTTTCAGTGCGCTCGCAAAATCCGCGCTTTTCGGCTATGAGCGCCAGCATGTCGCCTATGGATTCTGCCGGAATGTGTATGTGCGCCTTTATTTTTGGCTCGTAAATTTTATCTATCGAGGAGGGGTCGGGCAGGCGGACGGGATTGTCTATCTCTATCTGCGAGCCGTCGTTTAAGGTTATTTTGTAAACTACGCTAGGGTAGGTTGAAATTATGTCTAGGTCGTATTCGCGCCTGAGCCGCTCCTGTACGATTTCCATGTGCAGCAAGCCTAAAAAGCCGCACCTAAAACCAAAGCCCAAAGCTACAGAGTTTTCCGCTTGGTAAACTAAGGCCGCATCGTTTAGCTGAAGGCGCGCAAGCGAGCTTTTTAGCCTTTCGTAATCCGCCGTATCTATCGGGTAGACGCCCGCAAAGACCATGGGCTTTACC
>OLIW01003373.1_pt1 | contig 10259 bp, 6 predicted proteins | sample 1601321 | NCBI WGS metagenome assembly OLIW01 (sample SAMEA2452114, study PRJEB22498) | human gut metagenome | reverse complement strand
ATATCCATAAAGTTTTTAACTTTGCACTTTATCAACAGGGAGTTAATAGCAAACTGTCTATTGCCGGTACTCTCATTGATAATGAAGTGAATAGATAGGATATCTTCTTCTTTTTTCCCGTTCATAACGGACTCATAAAGCAGAAGCATGGACTAATAACTTATCCGGCAAGAAAAAACGGATTTATTTGCTAACACTATTAACAGGCTATCATTACTAACAAAGGATTTTTTTTAGAAGGAAAGAAAAAAGAATATAATAATGAAAAGGATAAGTGTATGAATGAATTAGAAAATTATTATGGAAAATTTTGTGAAGACAAACGTCTTTTAAGAAAACATGGACAAGTAGAATATCGTACTTCTATGAAATATATTCATGATTATTTAAAAGATAAATATGAAATACCATGCTATGGTGGAAATGGGATAAGGGGATACGTAGAAAATTTAAGTTATGAAGGATGTTATCCTATTATAGGTAGACAAGGAGCATTATGCGGTAATGTACAATATGCAACAGGAAAATTTCATGCAACAGAACATGCGGTTTTAGTTTCTACATTAAAAAATGATAATACAATGTGGGTTTATTACATGTTAAAATTGATGGATCTATATAGATATCATACAGGAGCTGCACAACCGGGATTAGCAGTAAAAAAACTTAATACAATAGATGTTATTGTTGCAGACATAAACCTTCAAAACCAATTCGCAGCCTTCGTCCACCAAATCAACAAATCGAAGTTTGTCATCCACAAATTTCTATATTGCACCACCCACAATACAAAGAGTATAATAAAACCAAGACCAAATACCAAAGAATCAGGAAAAATAAGGGGGAGGGAAACCACATGCAGACGAATTTTGACTTTCTAGTACAGACAGATCGTTTCAAAGACTTTGCGATGCAGGCAGCAGAAGCGGAACGAAGCATCGCCATATCTCCGTCAACAGCAGCAATCTTGTCAAGACGAGCCTTAGAACTCGCAGTGCGATGGGTATATGTCCACGATGATGCCCTGACCATGCCATATCGTGATAATATTTCCAGCCTGATTCACGAATATTCTTTCCGCAAGCTGATTCAGCCTAAATTATTTGATATGCTAAAATATACGATTAAGCTTGGAAATGTCGCAGTACATACAAATACCAACGTAAAACACGATGCAGCGGTACTTTCGTTACGCTGTGTTTTCCAGTTCTGTAAATGGATTGATTACTGTTATGGTGAAAACTATATAAATCGCCATTATGATATGAGTCTGCTGCCAGATGCCGGAAAAGAGAAAAAAACACAGGAAGAATTAGAAAATCTTCAAAAAGAACTAAGCGGAAAAGACCAGAAATTAGAAGAAGCGATCAAGGAAAATGAAAAGCTAAGAGAACAGATGACCAAACTTCGTAAGGAAAATGAAACTGGACGAAGTTATGAAGTGGATAAAGATACAGAAGCAGAGACAAGAAGAAAATACATTGACCTTGATCTTGCGGAAGCTGGATGGACGATTGGCAAGGACTGTCTTACAGAAGTGCCAGTTACAGGTATGCCAAACAGTACAGGAAAAGGTTATGCCGATTATGTTTTATACAGCAATAATGGAAAACCACTGGCAGTTATCGAAGCAAAACGAAGCAGTGTAGACCCGATGAAAGGAAGTCATCAGGCAAAATTATATGCGGATTGTCTGGAAAATCAATACCAGCAAAGACCAATCATTTTTATAACAAATGGTTTTGAAATGCAGATCATTGATGATGCACAGGATGATCCACAGCGAGTTGTTTCAGGTATTTTCACAAAAGAAGATCTGCAGCGAATGGTGGATCAAAGAACAAGCAAAAAGCCTTTGATTCATTTAGAGATTCAAGATAAAATTACAAACCGGCCATATCAGAAAGAGGCCGTGACAGTCTTATGTGAATCTATCATGAATCATCATAGAAAGCTGTTGCTAGTACAGGCAACAGGATCAGGAAAGACAAGGGTTAGTATCAGTCTGGTAGACGTACTTCGCAGACATAATTATGTAAAGAATATTTTATTCTTAGCAGATCGTAAAGCTTTAGTTTCTCAGGCAAAGAAGAGTTACAGTAATCTCCTTCCAGACTTGACAGTATGCAATTTACTTGAAAATAAAGAAGATCCAGAAAGCAGCAGAATGATATTTTCAACATATCCAACGATGCTAAATGCAATCGATGAAACAAAGAAAAAGGATGGAAAAAAATTATTTACACCAGCGCATTTTGATCTGATCATTGTAGATGAAAGTCATCGAAGTATTTATAAGAAATATCAGGAAATCTTTCACTATTTCGATGCGGTTTTACTTGGAATGACAGCAACACCGAAAGATGAGATTGATAAAAACACCTATACGATCTTTGATCTGGAGCGAGGGGTTCCAACGTATGCGTATGAGCTTGATGAAGCAGTAAAAGAAGGATATCTGGTTGACTATCGAACAAGAGAATATAAGACAAAGATCATGGAAGAAGGAATCCACTATGATCAGTTATCTGAAGAAGAAAAAGAAGCATTTGACGATGAATTCGATGATGATGAGAATGTAGAGAAAGATATTCCGAATACAGCTGTAAATCGATGGCTGTTTAATAAAGACACGATTGATCTTGTGTTAATCAATCTGATGAGAGAAGGATTAAAGGTAGAAGGTGGAGATAAATTGGGAAAGACAATTATTTTTGCAAGAAATAGTAAACATGCGAAGGCAATTGTCGAGCGTTTTCAGAAGCTTTTTCCAGAGAAAGGCAGTCATTTTATCAAACAGATTGATTACAGCATCAAAGAGTCAGAACATTTGATTGAACAATTCGAAGAAAAGGACAAGATGCCTCAGATTGCAGTATCTGTAGATATGCTGGACACAGGAATTGACGTTCCAGAGATTTTGAATCTTGTATTTTTTAAGAAAGTCAGAAGTTATGCAAAATTCTGTCAGATGATCGGAAGAGGAACAAGACTTTGCAAAGATTTACTAGGTCCTGGAATGGATAAAGAAAAATTCCTGATTTTTGATTATTGTAATAACTTCGAATATTTCAGAGTCAATCCACATGGAAAAGACAGTGGTTTTGTAGAAACATTGTCCGAGAAGATCTTTTTATGTAAAGCAAGGATTGCAAGAGAATTACAAGATACAGACTATCAAAAAGACGAAGATTTCAGAGAATATCGAAATACATTAGTGAAAGAATTAATACAAGCGATAAGTGATCTGAATAACGAAAGTTTCATTGTAAAACATCATTTGAAATATGTTCTTCGATATCGAGAACAGAAATCATGGGATATTCTTGAGACAGAAGCAATGGCTGACCTGAAGAAACATATCGCACCAATTATAGAGGCTGAGAAGGAAAATGAATTGGCACGAAGATTTGATTATCTGATGTATAGTATTGAACTTGCAATGTTGGAACGAAAGAATCTTTCGAAAAATATTGGAGCAGTTGTTGGTATTGCAGAGAAACTATCTTTAATGCAGGATTCTGTGCCACAGATCAAAGAGCAAAAATATATTTTGGATAAGGTACAGACAAATGAATTCTGGGAAAAAGCATTTATTCTGGAAATGGATGTAGTCAGGGAAGCACTTAGAGATCTGATTCAGTTTTTACCAAAAAAGACACAGAGAATCGTTTATACAGATTTTGCAGATCAAGTAATAGAATATCAGGAAAATACACCAATTGAGATGGGGAATCGATTAGAAAATTATCGCAAAAAGGTAGAATTCTATTTAAAAGAGCATCAAGATAACATGGCAGTGCGTAAATTACGAAATAACCAGCCGCTACAAAAAAGTGATATGCAGGAACTGGAGAAAATTCTTTGGCAGGAACTAGGATCAAAAGAAGATTATACAAAAGAATATGGGGATACACCAGTTGGAATTCTTGTAAGAAAAATCACAGGAATGGATCAACAGGCAGCAAATGAGGCATTTAATGAATTCTTAAATGAGGAGAAACTAAATGCTGATCAGATTCGTTTTGTGCGATTGATCGTTGATTATATCTCTGTAAATGGAATGATCGAAGACCGAAGAGTTATGATGGATGAGCCATTTCGAAGTGTCGGAAGTATTGGACAGATTTTTGAAAATGATATGGATATTGCAATGAAGATCATGACAGTGATTGATCAGATCAAGCAGAATGCGGAAGTTACAGTATAAAGGAGGAATCAACGAAAATAGTATCAAAGCCTATGGTTTTGCATTTGAAGGAAAAAATGTCCTGATCTTAGATTAACATGATTATAACAAAGAAAGGTATAAAATAATGGAACAACAGAAGCCAGAAAAGAAACACAAACGAAGAGTCAGATATAAAGGGACTCATCCAAGAAGATTCGAAGAGAAATACAAAGAATTAAACCCAGAAAAATACGGAGATACGATTCAAAAAGTTATTAGTAAAGGAAGTACACCGGCAGGAATGCACATTTCCATCTGTGTAAAAGAAATTCTTGAATTTTTTGACATCCAGCCGGGACAAAAAGGATTGGATGCAACCTTAGGATATGGCGGACATACAAGAAAGATGTTAGAAAAGTTACAGGGCAAAGGTCATATCTACGCATTAGATGTAGATCCGATCGAATCTGTAAAGACAGAGAAACGTCTGCATGATGCAGGGTTTGGAGAAGATATCTTAACGATCAAGCATATTAATTTTGCTAATATTGATCAGGTAGCCGAAGAAGTTGGACCATTCGATTTCATTTTAGCCGACCTTGGCGTATCCTCCATGCAGATTGATAATCCGGAAAGAGGATTTTCTTATAAATTTGAAGGACCATTAGATTTAAGACTGAATCCAGAAAAAGGAATTTCAGCGGCAGAGCGTTTAGAAGATATCACGAAGGCTGAATTTGAAGGAATGCTCATTGAAAATGCAGATGAGCCGTATGCAAAACAGATTGCAAAAGAAACCGTTGCAACGATGAAACGAGGAAAGAAAATTAAGACAACAACGGATCTTAAAGATGTCATTGAAAGAGCATTAAACTTTTTGCCGGAAAAAGAGCGAAAAGAAGCAGTTAAAAAATCCTGCCAGAGAACATTTCAGGCTTTGCGTATTGATGTAAACAGCGAGTTTGAAGTATTAGAAGAATTATTGGAGAAACTTCCAGACGCATTGGCACCAGGTGGAAAGGTTGCGATCCTTACATTCCACTCTGGAGAAGATCGACTTGTAAAACATGCGTTTAAGTATGGGAAGAAAGTAGGAATCTACAGTGATGTAGCCAAAGATGTTATTCGTCCATCAAAAGAGGAATGTGCCCAGAACGGAAGAGCAAAATCAACAAAGATGCGCTGGGCGATCAAAGTGAAATAAAAATTAAAAGGAAGGGAAATATTAAAAAGAGGTATGCTTTTTAATATTTCCTTTTTTCAAAAACATGAAAGAAAATGGTTTAAAATGATTGACTTTGACTGAAACTGTGCTATAATGAAGAAAAAAAGGAAACGAATGATTGATTTTGACGTTTTTATTTTGGAAAAGGAGGATAACCTGTATGAGAATTACAGAGCTGTTGCAGGATGCAACAATTGACCTTGGTGTGAAGGTTAACAGCAAAGAAGAAGCAATTGATCATCTGGTTGATTTAATGGTCAAGGGCGGAAACATCACAGATCGCGAAGAATACAAGAAGGGCATTTTAGCAAGAGAAGCTAATGGAACAACTGGTATCGGAGGAGGGATTGCAATTCCTCATTCTAAGAACAAAGCAGTAACTAAGGCTGGTTTGGCTTCTATGACAGTACCAGACGGAGTCGATTATGAAGCAATGGATGGAGAACCATCTGATGTATTTTTTATGATCGCAGCACCAGCAGAAGGAAGCGACGTGCATTTAGAGGCATTGTCAAGATTATCTGTGATCTTAATGGATCCAGTATTTAAGGACAGTTTATTAAAGGCAACAAGCAAGGAAGAATATCTTGCATTGATCGACAAGAAAGAAACAGAAAAATTCCCAGAAGAGGCGGCGAAGGAAGAAGAGAAACCTGCTGTACAAGAAGAGAAAGCAGACGATGGAACGATCAGAGTTCTTGCAGTTACAGCATGCCCAACAGGAATCGCTCATACATTCATGGCAGCAGAATCTCTTGAGAATAAAGCAAAAGAGATGGGAATTACATTAAAAGCTGAGACAAATGGTTCAGGTGGAGCAAAGAATGTCTTAACAAAAGAAGAGATTGAAAATTGTGATGGAATCATCGTAGCAGCAGATAAGAACGTTGAGATGGCACGTTTTGATGGAAAACAGGTTCTTCAGACAAAAGTAGCGGACGGAATTAATAAACCAGAAGAACTGATCCAGACAATCTTAGATAAGAAAGCGCCAACATATCATCATTCAGGAGCAGCAGCACAAGAAGATAGTGCAGAAGGTGAAAGCGTTGGACGTCAGATTTATAAACATCTGATGAATGGTGTATCTCATATGCTGCCATTTGTAATCGGTGGAGGTATCTTGATCGCTCTTGCATTCTTAGTAGATAATCAGGCGATCAACCCGGCAAACTTCGGTAAGAATACACCACTTGCAGCTTTACTAAAGACAATCGGTGAACAGGCATTTGGATTTATGCTTCCAATCTTAGCTGGATTTATTGCAATGAGTATTGCAGACCGACCAGGATTAGCGATAGGTTTCGTTGGTGGAGCATTAGCAAATGGTGGTTATACATTTGCTAATATCATGGCATATGATTCTGCCAAAGCCGTTTCCTCTGGATTTATCGGAGCATTATTTGCAGGTTTTGTTGGTGGATATATCATGGTTTTATTAAGAAAACTGTTTGATAAATTACCAAGTGCATTAGAAGGGTTAAAACCAATTTTACTATTCCCAGTTTGTGGTATTTTAATTATGGGTGTTGTGATGATCGCAGTTAATCCGGTTGTTGGAGCGATCAATACAGGACTGAATAACTTCTTATCATCTATGAGTGGAACAAGTTCTATCCTTTTAGGAGCAGTTCTTGGAGCGATGATGTCCATTGATATGGGTGGTCCATTTAATAAAGCAGCGTATGTATTTGGTACAGCACAGTTAACAGTAGCCAATGCAGGACCAGAACAGTATGCGATCATGGCAGCTGTTATGGCCGGAGGAATGGTACCTCCACTTGCGATCGCACTTTGTACAACATTCTTCAAGAATCGTTTTACAGAGAGTGAAAGAAAATCTGGTGTTGTAAATTACATCATGGGATTATCATTCATTACAGAAGGAGCTATCCCGTTTGCAGCAGGAGATCCAATCCATATCCTGCCACCATGTATCGTAGGATCTGCAGTAGCAGGTGCGTTATCCATGGCATTTAAATGTGGACTTCCAGCACCACACGGTGGAATCTTTGTTATTGGAGTCATCACGAATCCAGTACAATACTTAATTTCTGTAGTAGTTGGTGCAGTTATTGGAATGATCGTTATGTCATTTACAAAGAAACCATTAAATAAATAAGATTGTAAATAACCATTTACAATAAATTAATTCCTCATATTTTCATAAGCAATATTTATAATAAGTAAACAGAGATTGTGAAATTTTGCAATCTCTGTTTGCTATTTTGATAAAACAATGATATACTAGATAAGATTTTAGAAATCAAAGACAGTTCATTCGTACCATCCTGTCTATAAACAAAACTAGGACTGAGAAGAAGATTTTCAGGATACAGGTACGCGTGCTTGTATCCTTTTTTAATTGAAAATATATGTAGAAGGGAAAGAAGAAAATGTATCAGTTAACAACACATGCATCCTTTGATTCAGCTCATTTTTTATCGGGTTATGAAGGAAAATGCAGCAATATCCACGGTCACCGCTGGAAATTAGAAGTTACCGTACAAAGTGAAACATTAGAACAGACAGGGCAGATTCGAGGAATGGTTGTCGATTTTGGACAGTTAAAAGATGATATTAAAAAATTAGCAGATGAGTTTGATCATAGTCTGATCATAGAAGATGGAACATTAAAAGAGAAGACAGTAGAAGCATTGAAAGAGGAAAATTTCAAAATGATCTTCGTAGATTTTCGTCCAACTGCAGAGAGTTTTGCAAAATATTTTTATGATAGAGTGAAAGAAATCGGATATGATGTCAAGTTAGCGAAAGTTTATGAGACACCAAATAATATGGCAGCATATGGGGAGTAAATGAGATGGAAACATTTAAAGTAGTCGAAACCTTTGTAAGTATCAACGGAGAAGGAAAGAAAGCTGGTCGTCTTGCTATGTTTATCCGATTGAAAGGATGTAACTTAAACTGCTCTTACTGCGACACAACATGGGCCAATAAAAGAGATGCAAGATGTGAATTATTGACGGCACCGCAGATTGTAGAAAGGATCAAAGAAGCAGGAGTTGAACTTGTTACATTAACAGGTGGAGAGCCTCTTCTTGACGAAAATGTGTCAGAATTGATCGGAAGTATCTTGATGATGCCAAAAGTTGAGATTGAGATTGAGACAAATGGAAGTGTACCGATCAGATATTATAAAGAAAGAGACAACAGACTAACAATGACAATGGATTACAAACTTCCATCCAGTAATATGGAAGAGAATATGTGCCTTGAAAATATGGAATATTTAAAACCATGGGATGTTGTTAAATTTGTTATTGGAAGCAGGGAGGATTTAAACAGGGCGAAAGAAATCATTGAACGATTCAGACTTTGTGAAAAAGCAATTGTATACTTCAGTCCTGTATTTGGTAAAATCGAACCAGAAGAAATCGTTGAATTTATGAAAGAAAACAAGCTTAACAAAGTCAGGTTCCAGATTCAGATCCATAAAGTTGTATGGGACCCTGACAAGACAGGTGTATAGGAGGAAATACTATGGCAATCGATAAAGAAGCGATCAAGGAACATATAAGAGGTATTCTTGTTGCACTTGGAGATGATCCAAACCGTGAAGGGTTAAAAGAAACACCAGATCGTGTAGCGAAAATGTATGAAGAAGTCTTTGAAGGAATGAATTACAGCAATCATGAGATCGCACAGATGTTTTCAAAGACATTTGAAGATGATCTAAGTGTCAAAGATCATAAAGATATGGTGATTGTAAAAGATATTGATATCTTTAGTTATTGTGAGCATCATATGGCATTAATGTATGATATGAAAGTCTCTGTGGCATATTTGCCAAAAGACAAGGTATTAGGACTTAGTAAGATCGCAAGAATCTGTGATATGGTTGGAAAACGTTTACAGCTTCAGGAAAGGATCGGAAGTGATATCGCAGAAATTATCATGGAAGTTTCAGGAAGTGAAGATGTAGCTGTTTATATTGAAGGATGTCATAGCTGCATGAGTGCAAGAGGAATCAAAAAACACAATGCCAAGACAGTGACAACAACACTTCGAGGAGCATTTGATACAGATTCCACATTAAAATGGCATTTCATGATGCAGGCAGGAAAATAAGAAAAGGAGAGAAGCAAAATGGCAAAACCAAACAAGGCCGTTGTGGTATTCAGCGGTGGACAAGACAGCACAACATGCCTTTTCTGGGCAAAGAAGAAATATGATGAAGTGATCGCGCTTTCATTTAATTATGGACAGAGACATTCAAAGGAACTCGAGTGTGCAAAGAAAATCTGTAAAGAACACGGTGTAGAACATCATATTCTGGATATGGGATTGTTAAATCAGTTAGCACCAAACTCTCTTACCAGAGTAGATATGGAAGTAGATCATGAAGCACCAGAAGAAGGAACACCAAATTCGTTTGTTGATGGAAGAAATATGTTATTCTTAACATTTGCAGCTGTTTTTGCAAAACAAAGAGATATTCATGTGTTAGTAACGGGTGTTTCCCAGAGTGATTTCAGTGGATATCCAGATTGCCGCCATGTCTTTATCTCATCTTTAGAAACAACATTAACACTTGCCATGGATTATGAGTTTGAAGTGATCACACCACTGATGTGGATTGACAAGAAACAGACATGGGAGATGGCTGATAAATTAGGCGTCTTTGATATTGTAAGAAATGAAACTCTGACATGTTATAATGGAGTGATGGGTGATGGATGCGGAGAATGCCCAGCATGTAAGTTGAGAAGACATGGATTAGAGGAATATTTAAAAGTCCGTGGACATAAATAAAATATACGAAAGAGAAAAGCTTGCTTTATAAACATCTCGATAAATCGGTGTTGTTTAAGCCCTTTTACCATCTGTCATCTGTTAATAAAT
>OLIW01003368.1_pt1 | contig 10267 bp, 6 predicted proteins | sample 1601321 | NCBI WGS metagenome assembly OLIW01 (sample SAMEA2452114, study PRJEB22498) | human gut metagenome | reverse complement strand
GCATCCAGCGCCGCCAGCAGTGCCTCGCCGCGCTCCGCCGTGCCGGACAGGCTGCCGGCGGCGACAGCCGCAAGCGTCGCACGGTACTGCCGTTCCGCCTCCTGCAGGGCGGCGGTAGCGCCGGACGAGCCGCTCCCGCCGTTCTCCAGCAGGCGAATGCGGTCGTTCAGCAGATCAAGACGGGTCTGGAGTGCGGCGACCGCATCCCCGTCCATCGTAACATACGCACTGCCGAGCGTCTTGCCGACGCCCACTTTTTCCCCGTCCCGGACGCCGTACAGGAACACGTTTCCGCCTCCGGCAGTCACGGTTTCCTCGTCACGGAACAGGTACAGCACAAGGTCGCTGTACGCGGTATCCGTGATTTCCTGCGTGCGCAGGGTGTTGATATTCACCGTCAGGTGCCGGGCGCACTGGTACACCGCGAAGGCAACCAGCCCCAGCATCAGGAGGATAAAGCCCCCTGCAAGCAACGACTCCCCCCGGCGCTTCCCGCGCACGGGGCGTCCCCCCAGCCGCCGGGCTTCCGCCATCTCCCCCTGCGGGGAGGCGGCAGGCGTCTTCGGCGTATCCGGCATGGTCACAGCCCCCTTCCGACGGCAGAGAGAGGGTACAGTACCCCTATCGCCACTCTGCTGTAGTATAGCACATTTTTTTCTTCAGGAAAAGAGAGATTCTGCATTGTTTACAATATCTTCAAAATTTCGCGCACGGTCCCCGGCGTCCGCGTCCACCCATGTGACATAGGGACGCGCCGCGAACCATGTGGTCTGGCGTTTGGCATACCGGCGGGTCGCTGTCTTGAGCGCTTCCACCGCCTCCGCGCGCGTCGCGTGCCCGTCCAGCCACGGGAACAGCTCCTTATACCCGATCGCCTGTGCCGCCGTCGGGCAGAGGTCAAATACCCCCGCCGCCCGCAGGCGCCGCGTCTCCTCGGGCAGTCCGGCAGCCATCATGGCGTCCACCCGGCGGTCGATGCGATCCCAAAGAATGCGCCGGTCGCTGTAACGCAAGCCTATCACCAGCGCCCGGTACGGACAATCCTCCGTGCGCGAGGCACGGTCCAGATCGCTCTTGCGCCGCCCGGTCGTGCGGTATATCTCCAGTGCCCGGATCACGCGCTTGACGTTGTTGGGATGAATCGCGGCCGCGCTCTCCGGATCGACCGCCTCCAGCTCCCGGTGCAGTGCCTCGGCGTATGCGGCGCAGAAAGGCGTCCAGATACAGCCCCGTCCCCCCGCAGAGGATGGGCAGCTTTCCGCGCGCCAGAATGTCCGCCACCGCCGCGCGGGCATCGCGCACATAGTCCGCGCAGGAATAGCCGCGCGGGTCGGTGGGGTCTGCCACATCCAGCAACCAGTGCGGAATCCCCGCGCGCTCTGCCTCGTCCGGCTTGGCTGTCCCGATATCCATCCCCCGGTAGATCTGCATGGAGTCGCAGGAAACGATCTCCCCGCCGTGCCGCCGCGCCAGCTCCAGGGCAAGTGCGGTCTTGCCGCCCGCCGTACAGCCGACCACCGCGACCAGAAACGGTTTGCCGGTCTGCGTCACAGATCCAGCTCCTGCACGCCGTTCATCATGACATAGTTTTCCCGGACGCCCAGTTCCTCCATCCAGCCGCGGACAATGATGGTCTTCCAGCCGTGGGTATTGTAGCCCTTGCCCGCGTCATTCTCCCAGAGCCAGCGGGGGGTACACCAGAAGCAGCCGGTCGGCGCGACTGCCTCGTAGAAGTCCCGCTCCACGCCGTTCTGCCCGTGGTGCGCCATCTGCACATAGTCCGCCTTGAGTTTGCCGGTGCCGGCGTACATGGCAAGCATCTTCTGCCCCTCCTCGACGCCCGCATCACCCAGGAAGATGGTCTTCTTGCCGCCCAAGGTCAGGAGCAGAACGCAGGAGGCGTTGTTGTAGACATTGTTATTGAGTGCGCGGTTGAACTCCGGGCTGGGAGAGCAGAGGCACTCCACCCGTGCCGCACCGAATTCATAGACGTCGCCCGCCCAGAGAATCACCGACTTTGTCGGGAAGCCCGGCAGCAGCCGCACAAACTCATCGGTGCTGTGCTCGCTCGGCTCTCCCGCATGGAGGTACTGGAGCGAGGGGAAATTGTAGTACAGCGCATCCACCGTCAGGTCATGCGGTCTGGTCTCCATGATGTGGTTGAGGCAGGTAATGTGATCCAGGTGCGGGTGGCTGAGGAACCAGCCGTCCACGTGCGGGATCTCCTCGCCCGTGACGCGCTTCAGCCAACCAATGAGGTTGTCGGCATCCTGCGCAAAGCCGCCGTCCATAACAAGGACCTTGCCGTCCTCGGTGGTGATGATAAAGCTGTTCATCTGGGTTCCGGTCACGCTGTCCAGCATGATGATACTGTTCTTGCAATAGGTGGGATTCATGATCGCATCTCCTTTTTTTGTATGTGGTAAATACAGCTTTTACTCGATAAACATGGCGTCCCCGAAGGAAAAGAACCGATACCGTTCCGCCACCGCCGTGCGGTAGGCGGCAAGCATTTTCTCGCGGTCGTAGAACGCCGATACAAGCATGAGCAGGGTGGATTCCGGCAGGTGGAAATTGGTGATGAGGGCATCGGTCGCCTTGAAGCGGTAGCCGGGGTAAATGAATATCCCGGTGTCGCCCGACATGGCGCGGACGGTTCCGTCCGCATCCGACGCGGACTCCAGCGTCCGGCAGGAGGTTGTCCCCACACAGATGACGCGCCCCCCGGCGGCACGGCGGCTGTTTATCAGCTCCGCCGACGCGGCAGGCACCGAAAAGAACTCGGTGTGCATGACGTGATCCGTGATCTCGGTCTCCTTGACCGGGCGGAAGGTGCCCAGCCCGACGTGCAGCATGACCGGCGCGATGGCGACACCCTTATCCCGCAGTTTCTCCAACAGCTCCCGGGTAAAATGCAATCCGGCGGTCGGTGCGGCAGCGGAGCCTTCGGTGCGGGCATAGACGGTCTGGTAGCGGTCGTTATCCTGCAGCTGCTCGGTGATGTAGGGCGGCAGGGGCATCAGCCCGATCTCGTGCAGAATGTTGTAGATATTCTCGTATTTTTCGTGGTCGAAGGAGAACCGGATGAGGCGGTTCCCTTCCTCCAGGATGTCCGTCACCTCGCCCGTGAGGATGCCGTTTCCGAAGACACAGCGCGCGCCCACCCGCGCCCGCTTACCCGGCTTGACCAGGCACTCCCACGTATCCAGCTCGTGCTGGCGCAGGAGCAGAAGCTCCAGCCGTGCCTCCTCCCTGCCCTCGGCGTGCCCGTACAGGCGCGCGGGAATGACCTTGGAGTCGTTGATGACCAGAACGTCCTCCGGGGCAATATAGTCCGTGATATCATAGAAATGCCTGTGTTCGACCGAACCGTCCGCCCGGTGGATGACCATGAGCCGGGAGGCGTCCCGGCGGTCGGTGGGATGCTGGGCTATCAGCTCCGGGGGCAGGTCGTAGGCGAAATCCGAGGTCTTCAGATCTGTTCCGATGCGCTCGTTGAGAATAACGTCCGGCTTTACTGTATCCATATATGCGGTACTTCCTTGACTGTGCGTTGATTCGTGGCGGTTCCTCTGCCTTCGGCATATGCTGACAGCAGAACATCTGCCCCGCCATACACATCTATTATACTCTATCCGGCGCGGAAAAGCAAGAGTTTTCCCGGATGTTTCTGCGGCAAAAGGCAATCATTCGCCTGCGATTGCGAAAAGTGCAGGATGTGCCGGATGTACATCAGAGTTCCGGCGGAGCGTCAGCACCGCCAAAGTAAAAAATCCGTTCCGGTTGCCCGACCGATCCCGCAGGGGATGAGAGCCGGGCAGCCGCATCTGCCCCCAAGAAAGGAGACTGCCATGAAACCTGATACTGCCCTGCTGTTCGTCGGATGCGCCACCGCGCTGGTCACCCCCATGCTGCCCGCCCCGGCGGGCGACGGATACACGCCGCCCCCTGTGGATTACGAATCCTTCGTCCGGCTCGTCCGGCGCCAGATTGCCGCGGGCGTGGATGCGCTGGTGGTATGCGGCACGACCGGGGAATCGTCCACGCTGACCGACGAGGAAAAACTCCGGCTGTTCTCGCTCGCGGTACAGGAAAGCCGTCGGGCGGAGGCGGAGGGCATCGCGCGGCGGCATATTCCCGTGATCGCCGGGACGGGAAGCAACAACACCGCGCGCGCCGTGACGCTGTCCCGGCTGGCGGAGAAAGCCGGCTGTGACGGTCTGCTTGCCGTCACGCCGTACTACAACAAGGCGAATCAGGCGGGGCTGGTGGCACACTATGCCGCCATTACCGCCGCCGTGCCGCTCCCGCTCCTCGCGTATCACGTCCCCGGACGGACGGGCTGCCGCCTGACGCCGGAGACCTGCCTTACGCTGTCCCGGATGGAGCAGATCGTGGGGTTGAAGGATGCAACCGGCGATGCCGCCTTCACCGCGCGGGTCGCGGCGCTGTGCGGGGATGCACTGCCCCTGTACGCCGGGTGCGATGATTGCATCCTGCCCGTGCTGGCGCTGGGCGGCAGGGGTGCCGTGTCGGTTGCATCCAACCTGTACCCGGATACCGTGACCGCGCTCTGCCGCGCGTACCGTGCCGGAGACACCGCGCAGGCACGGCGTCTGCAAGCCGACCTGCTTCCACTGTGCGAGGCGCTGTTTGCGGATGTCAATCCCATCCCGGTCAAGGCGGCGCTTGCCGGGCTGGGGCTGTGCCGCGATGTCCTGCGCCTGCCGCTGACGCCTGCCGGGGAGGATGTGCGCCGCCAGGTACGTGACGCAATGCAAAAGGCAGGTCGCCCCGTTTGAAGGGCGCCCTGCCGCAGGTTTCGGAGCGGTTGGGGAACTGTCTGCGAACCGCCGGGAACTGTCGGGGAACAGTCAGGGGGAAACAGCCCAAAAGGGGCTGCCGCATCAGGCGGCAGCCCCGGAAGGGAGACAGATAATTATCTTACGTAACGCTTCAGTGCTTCTTCTTCAGCGCGACAGCAGCCGCAACGGCAGCCATCACAACAGCAGACGCACCGCCGATAACGGACGCGCAGCCGGAACCGGAAGTCTTCTCGGTCGCGGAAGCAGCGGTCGCGTTGGTACCGGTAGCATTGCCGGTCACAACCGCCTCGGTAGAGGTCGCAGTGCCAGTAGCCTGCGTGTTGCTCTCCTCGGTCTTGTTGGTCTGGGTCTCGGTAGCGGACTCAGTCTGGGTCGGGTCAATCTTCAGGTAGGTGTTCTTGTAGTTGACAGCCTCCTCGACCGAGCGGAACGTACCCATGTAGCAGATGTCGAATGTCTCATCGACAGACAGACCGCCGAAGTCAATGCGGAAGCCGTTGATACGATCCTTGAAGTTATACATAGGCGTACCGTCATCGTTCTTCTCGCCCAGGTTGACAACAACCAGGTTGTAGTAGTCATCGCCGACCGTATCCTCAACGCAGTCCTTGCCGTAAGCATCCCACGAAGTCCAGGTGGTGGGACCGGCAGACATATTCTCGCCAGCCAGGTAGTACAGACCGCCGCTCAGAGAATCCGAGTTGCGCAGCAGCATGGCGAACACAGGGAAATCGGTAGCATTGTAGGTCAGCTTGCTCTTGATGCTCCAGGACAGGAAGGTGGAGGCAACAGAGGGGGTCAGCGCGTAGGAGTTGTCACCCTTCGCCTCGACCTTGGTGTTCTGCACCTCGGGATCCTTGTTGAAAGAGGACTTGGTGGCATCGAACAGCAGAGCAGGCTGGTTGGCGGGAACAGTGGAGGAGTCGATCATCTCGCCGAACACCTTCACGTTGTCCTCGGGATCCTTCTTCTCGGTACCGGTAGGAGCAGAGCCGTTGACCTCCAGAATGGTCAGGGCAGCCACGCCGTCCGAAACACCGCTGTGGAACACGATGTTGACATAGAAGTCACCGCTCTCAACCAGCCCGTTGAGGTTCTGGCTGATGGTAGCGCAACCGGCAATAGTCTGACCGTTGACCTTGATGTCATAGGCAGAGCCATCCCACGTCACAGTCAGCGTGTAGATCTCACGACCCTGCGCATCCACCTCGCAGGCGCCGTTGGTGTTGCCCTGATGGACGAAAGCGGCGCCGTTACCCTCGGCATCCTTCTCATGGCTCCAGAAGTTCTCGCAGGTGGGGTTGCCATCGCCGGTACCGCGGTTCAGGGAGACCCAACCGGAGCCGAAGCCGTGGGTGGAGTCACCGGGCGTAACATTCTGGTTATCCGCGATGATGAAGGAAATCCACTCATCCGCCTGACCGTCCTCGCCCTTGTAGGAGAACTCGTCGATGCGGACCTTCATGGAGAAGCCTTCCTTCATGTTGAAGGTCTCCTTGGAGCCGACAACATAGAAGGGGCTCATGTTCTTGAAGCTGGGGGAAGTGGTATGGAAGCCTTCGGAATCATAGTAGAAACCACCGGCGGGGCAATAATCATCCGGATCATCGTAGTCCTTGGGGCTACGACGGGTAGTCCAGTCACCTTCTCCGGCGGCGGAAGCTGTCAGGGTCACCGCAGGAATCATGGCAAGAACCATAACGGCGCAGAGAACCAGAGCAAGCAGTTTTTTCATGGGGTTCGCTCCTTTCAAAAAAGCAGACATTGTGTTCGTTTCGTGGCGTGCGTACAGTCTCACGCCCACTACGACACCATTATACCATAGCGCGGCAGATTTGTAAAGCGACGCTTTGCACCAATTTGACACCGAAAAATTGAGCAATCTGCCCAATATGCCCCCGCATTCCGCGGGTCGGGGCGTTACTGCAGCGTCTCGTAGTAGTAAACAGGCAGTGCGCTCCAGCCGTGGCAGAGCGATCCGGCATCGCCGAAATCATCCGCGCCGCAGATGGTTTCCCAGAAGGAAGTGGCGCCCTCGCGGAGCATATAGAGGTATTCGCGGTCGATCTCCGCGAGGATGAGCGGGGCGTAGCGGCTCCGGTCAAGCGCCAGCAGGGCGTCAAAGCGGAAGGCGTTCATGCTCAGCGTGTTGGGGTAGACGCAGAGCCCCGTGTCAGCGGGTCCGTTCGCCTCCATGACGCGCAGCATGACGGAGGTGTCCAGCCCGTCGGCGGCGCCGCACAGGAGGCAGAGCGACTGCGTCAGCACGGTATACTCGCCCCGATGGATGCAGTCAAAGCTCTCGAACAGGCGCGTTTCCGGGTTGAAAAACACCTGTGCGATGGCGGCATTCAGCGTCCGGCTGGTGGCGCGGTAGGATGCCGCCTTGTCCTGCAGTCCCAGCGCCTCGCAGATATTGGCAAGCGCCCGGAGCGCCAGCGACAGGAAGGCGTTCAGGGGTGCCTCCAGCCGCCGGTTCGTCTCCGCAAATGCACCGGACATGGTGGGCGTCCACTCGTAGAAGTTCCAGTAATCGCGCCGCCCCTCGAACTCGCCGTAGAAGTTCTCAATCACGCCGCTGTCCTGCCGTCTGCGCAGAAAGGTCTCCATCAGGTTCTCCAGCATGGGCAGATGCTCCGCCGCCAGCGAGGTATCGCCGCTGTGCCGGATGTACTCATCCATCTGGACGAAGAACATACAGGAGAAGGACGGAATGGGGAAATCCAACCCGGCGGGGTAGCACAGCATCAGCAGTCCGTCCCGGCGGACGCCGTGCGTCATCAGCTCCAGCGCCGCCCGCGCCGCCTGCGTCTCCCCGAAGGCGTAGTAGCCGCAGAGCATCTGGTTGCGGGAATCCATGGTATAAAGTGCCTGCTCGCGCCACGGGCAGTCCTCATAGTGCTCATGCAGGCACTGAAGCAGGGTGTTCTGGCAGACTTTGTATATCGTCTCGCGCAGCAGGTTCCCGCAACGGTACTCCTTGGCACACAGCGGGTAGGTCGTCGGGCGCAGTCCGGCGTAGTGCACCGTTGCCTCGGTGGTATGCAGGAAGAATTGCAGGTAGCGACAGCCGAAGCGGCGGAAGGTGTGCAGGTAGGTGTTGCGTCCCGCCTTCAGCTGAACATCGCACCAGAAGCCGCGGACTGCGGTGCGCAGTCTGCCGTCCTTGAGATGCTCGCCGAAACCGACGTCCAGGCGGCAGTCGGCGGGAACCTCAATGTCAAAATCCAGGAATCCGGCAGACTCCGTGCCGAGATCAACCGTGAAGTAAATGCCGTCAAAAAAGGCTGTGTCACCGGTCATTTTCAGCGTGGCAGGCGCGGAAAAATCCGTCGCGCCCATGTCGCAGGGATTGCGGTAGGTCAGGGCGGCGGACTGCATCCGCGTACCCGGGGTGCCCTCCTCGGTCATGTAGCGGAACTGTCCGGCAAGCGTAACGCGGGACGGCAGGCGCGGATCCAGCGTCAGCTTGCGGTTGGGGCGCAGGTGGAAATCGACAGAAATCCCCTCCGCCGCGCGCGAGGGCGCAAAGCCGTCCGCGCCCGCCGTGCGGAAGCCGTCATCGCCGTGCATATTATAATGGTAGGTAAGTCCGAGCTGGGAGGAGATCGGATCGCATCTTCCGGAGATATAATCGCGGGACAGGCGGGACAGCGTGTCGGTGCCGGAGGCGGTGAGGATATTGTCGTCCGCGTCGGCAAGCTCGAAGATCAGCCCCGCTTCGCCGGGTGCGTAGGTCTGGGAGGCAACGCCGTAGTGCCAGACCGTGATCACCATCCGGTTTTCGCCGGGGTGCGTGCAGGCGGTCACGTCCACCTCGTCATAGACCTTGTAATCCGGGTAGTCGGCGTACTGTCCGAAAGCCGCCAACTGTCCGTTTATCCACACGGAGTAATTGGAATCCGCGGCAATACGCAGGCGGCAGGCGGTATCCGCCCCCGCCGTGAAGGTCGTCAGGAAATCGCAGAATTCATCCCGTCCGGCAGGCGCATTCCGCCAGATCCAGACAGCTTTTTCAAATGCTTGCGGCATGATAGATACCTCTCTCTTGGTGATTTTTGCAGGGATTGCCGTTTCATGATACCCCATTTCCGGGAAAATGTCAAGACGGAAATGCAAAAAATTACAGGCGGTGTCCGGCGGAGTCGGAATCAAACGAAAGGTTTATTTATAAATCTACTGTTTATAGAGTTTTCCCTGCCAGCTGTCCGCCGCGTACAGGGCTTTATCTATATCATTCAGAACCGCGATCTTTTTCCGGCTCCACGCAGGGGCAAGCAGATCCGCCGCCATGCCGTCTCCGGTCAGCCGCCCGATGACAGTCTGCGGCGGGAGCAGTTCCAGCGCCCGCACCACGGTGCGGATGTATGCGTCCCGTTCCAGTGGGGTATAGTTTCCCTGCCGGTACATTTCACCCAGCGCCGTACCGCGCAGGACGTGCAGCAGGTGTATTTTGACCTGATCCGGGCGCAGTGCCGCCACCGCGCGCATCGTGTCCAGCATGGCATCCTCGTCCTCGCCCGGCAATCCGAATATGAGATGCACGCAGATCTGTATGCGCCCGGACGCCGCCCGCAGACGCGTATAGCCATCCGTGAAATCCCGGTAGGTGTGCCCCCGGTTGATGCGCGCCGCCGTTTCGTCGTGCGCTGTCTGTAATCCCAGCTCCACGGTCAGGACCGTGCGCTCTGCCAGTTCCGCGAGGTACGCCGTCACATCGGGCGGCAGGCAGTCTGCGCGCGTGGCGATATTCAGCCCCACGGCATCCGGGAACGTCAGCGCCTCCCCGAACAGGTCGCGCAAAACGGGCAGCGGGGCATAGGTATTGGTGTGCGCCTGAAAGTACGGGATGCACGCGCACCCCTGCCACTTGGCGTCCAGCGCCCGTCTTGTGATGTCGTACTGCTCGCGCAGCGGAACGGTCGCCGACTGTGCGCAGTCCCCGCTCCCCCGTCCGGAGCAGTATATGCACCCGCCCCTGCCGCATCGCCCGTCAATATTCGGGCATGTCAGTCCCGCGTCCAGCGGTATTTTTGCGCACTTTCTGCCAAACGTCTGCCGGAGCCAATAATCATACGTGCAGTACCGCTTGTTGCTGTCGGAGTACGGGTACGGATTGGTATCCGCCTGACGGCTGTGCATCTGCGCTTCCCTCCCCTCTCTGCCGCCCGCCCGGCGGCGATGTATTTACATACATTGTAACACACCGCGCAACGATTGTAAAGGGGTCGCCGTAAAACATCACCGGCGGGGGAACGAGGAAACGGGAAAACGTTGGGGGCTTCTTGAAAGAAGCCCCCAAACCCCCAAGAACTTTCATCAATATATATTATTGGTCGAAGGTGGCGTAGCATTGATTTGAGTCGGCGTCGCCGAGGGTTGCCGGGGCGTCAATTATCCTCCGTGGTCGGCGGGAACCCGAGAGCCTTCCCGCCGGGAAG
>OLIW01003355.1_pt1 | contig 10297 bp, 9 predicted proteins | sample 1601321 | NCBI WGS metagenome assembly OLIW01 (sample SAMEA2452114, study PRJEB22498) | human gut metagenome | reverse complement strand
ATACCATGGCACGGAAGGGATTGGCCTCACGCGCTCGGCGGGACATGACTGGAGACGCGGCCGGAGATTGGGGCTGCTGCGCTGCTTCGTTTTCCATATTTCGGTTCTATCCGCCTCACGGGACAAGGTTTCTTCTTCTATAATCACTGTAGGTCGATTGAGTGTACCAACCAGCATTCAAGGAGGAATAATGAGTCGATTCAATGGCAAGCGCGCCGAGTTCGAGGCCAGCGGCGAAAAAATCAACGTCGCGATTCTGGGTGCGGGCCGCATAGCTCACACCATGGCCGGCACCCTGACCCAGATGGCTGAAGATTCACTGTATTCCTCATGGATTCACCCGTATGCGGTAGCGGCCCGTGATATTACGCGCGCGCAGGCTTTTGCCGACCAATGGCATTTTGACAAGGCTTATGGATCGTATGAGGAGTTGGTGGCGGACCCGGATGTGGATCTGGTGTATATCGCCACCCCACACAGTCTGCACGCCGAACAGGCGATCCTGTGTATGAAAGCCGGCAAGAACGTGCTGGTGGAGAAGTCGTTCACCGCGAACGCCGGGCAGGCACGTGAGGCGCTGGCCGTGGCCGAGGAAACCGGCATGCTGTGCACGGAGGCCATCTGGACGCGCTACATGCCCAGCCGCAAGCTCATCAACGAAGTTATCGAGTCCGGCGAGATCGGCGAGGTGAAAGCGGCGAGCGCCAACCTGTGCTATCCGGTGTCCGGCAAGGCACGTATGACCGATCCGGCCTGTGCCGGTGGCGCGCTGCTCGATGTGGGCGTGTATCCGCTGAACTTCCTGGATATGGCGGTCGGCGCCGACCATGGCCGTACACTTGATCATTTCGATACGTCGATGGTGCCCGCCGAAACCGGTGTGGATGCGCAGAATTCCACCACGTTGTATTACAGCGACGGCACGATGGCCGTGTCCACCAGTTCGATGCTGGTTTCCTCCGACCGCGGCGGCTATGTGTGGGGCACCGAGGGTTATCTGGTGGTCACCAATATCAACAATCCCGAGTCCATCGACATCTATGACAACGCCCACAAGCCCGTGCGCAGCATTGCGGTGCCGCCGCAGTTGACCGGTTATGAGTATGAGGTGGCCGATGCGGCCAACGCGCTGCTGGACGGCAAGATCGAATGCGAGGCGATGCCGCACGCCGACACCATCCGCATCATGGAGCTGATGGATGCGATTCGTGACCGTTGGGGCCTGAAGTTCCCGTTTGAATCCTGATTTCAGCTCCCCTCCAGAGGGGAGCTGAAATTATTCCGCTGAATCTGCATCTCCTTCAACAATCTGCTCATACAGCCGTACGAGGCGTTCGTCGCGCACGGCTTTCGTTAATTCGCACTCCCATACGGTAATTACACGCCAGTTCGGCTCGCTGCGCGATGTCTCGATTGTGATTGCGCAGTAGTTTCGCCTGCCAGAATTCCACGTTCGATTTCGGCATCGAATGTTTGGAACATCCTTCATGCATGTGCCAGAAACAGCCGTTGACAAACACGATGGCGTGGTATTTCGGCAGTACTACATCCGGGTGTCCGGGGTAACGCTTGTCGTTCTTGCGGAATCGCAAACCCTTGCGAAACAGATAGCTGCGTACCAGCACCTCGATTTTGGTGTCTTTGCCACGAATATGCGACATCGTGTACGAACGGGTGCCCCGCTCATACCTCTCCACTGGCTGTTTCTTGCGATTCACGCACTCCAGACTACCGTGACGTTGCGGCGAGGATGAAAGCCTGAACGAACAATCACCCATCTTGCCCGTCCGTGTCTCTTATCGCGGGCAACAATCATCTGCCGGTCGAGACTGCCCGATTAGACTGAGTTCAATGGATGACATGACGATTCGTAGGGCCACGGCGGCCGATATTCCCCAGATCGACGAACTGCTGCGGCAGGTGCTCGAAGTGCATCATGCCGGCCGACCGGATCTGTTCAAAGGCGGTGTCAAGAAATACACGGACGAGGAATTGAAGGCGATTCTGGCCAACGATCAGACCCCTGTGTTCGTGGCGGTTGCGCCATCTGCCAATGACGGCAATGACGCCGAACATAACGCCGACTCCCCCGCCACCGACCAAGTGCTTGGCTACGCATTCTGCGTGTTCCAGCAGCACCTCAACAGCAATATCCTGACCGATATCAAAACCCTGTACATCGATGATCTATGCGTTGACGAGCGGTCCCGCGGCCACCATGTAGGCTCCACCTTGTATCGCTACGTGCTCGACTTCGCCCGTCAATCCGGCTGCCACAACGTAACGCTCAACGTCTGGGCCTGCAACCCCAAAGCCCAAGCCTTCTACGAACGCATGGGACTCACTCCATATTACATCGGCATGGAGCAGGTGCTGTAGCGCCGCCGTTTCAGCAGCACGATGATGGCGATGATCGCAGCGAGGCTGCATAGGGCCACGCCATATACAAAGCCCGGAGTTCCGAAATTCATGAGGCAGATTGTGATGTTACCGGTAGTGGTTACCGAAAACACGACGATAAGCGCGACGATACGAATCATATCCAGCAGTCCAGCTGCTTGAGCCAACAGACGCTCCGGTACCACCAATTTGGCCGCCGTGCACAGCAAAGTCGCCTGAACGGCGAGCAGAATCGCCCATTCCCAGAACATGGACGGTTCTTTAAGCAACGTGGTCTCCGGAAACATAGACACCACCTCATTGATAAACCACGGCGCCACAACAATCTCCACATATGCGAGCCCAATACAACACACGACAAGCACCACGGCAATGGCATAGCGCCAAGCGACGTCTGTTTTGCGAGATTTACGAGAAATGAATGCGATACCAGCGTTCATGGCTATGCTCCTTAATCCAATATCAATATCAATGGAGGAACCTGCACAGCACCGTATGCCACCATCATAATATATCGAATATCGATATAAAAATATCGAAAAACACTTTCACCATTCACCCACACGCATCGCGACGTGATCAACCGTTCTTGCCTTGCTCGCAGCATCCACGACCAACACGGGAAAGTCACTTTAAAAAAGCACCTTATCAATGTGGATAACTCGGAAGCTAGAACCACATACCCCCGTTCAGCTTGCCAATCAGAGACCTCATCCCATACCGTCAAATGCACCCGCACGCAACGACGCGTCAGACAACAGAAAGAAGGACCAATGAACATCTCTACGTTTACCCACAACTCCCACCCGGCAATTCGACATACGCATTTTGTCTAGTGCGGGATTGAGAGTTATGATGACACGAAGAAAACTCATCATCAAGAAACTTCGGCAAGCGGCAAAGCAGCGAGGGCTCGATTTCTATTTGTTACGGCAAGGCAGCAGACATGAGGTTTACTGCCTGGACGGGTTGAGGATACCCATCCCCCGCCATAATGAAGTCTCAGAACGAACCACGCTGGATATCATCAACGAGAGCGAGCAGAAACTCGGAAAGGGGTGGTGGCAATGAGCAACTATGACGTGCTTGTGCAACCCGATGACCGATATTGGTACGTTCAGGTACCAGCTATCGAACGGTCGACCCAGGCCAAAGGACTTGACGATATCGAGCCAATGGCTAAAGATCTCATCACTGTCATGAACGACGACGACAATCCGGAGCTCAAGGTGACGTTTGTGTTGCCGAAACAAGCCAAACAACACGTAACAGAAATGTTCCGGCAGCGCGAAATAGCAAAAAAAGCCAACGCACAAGCGGCTGCCGAATCCCGACTCGCCGCACAGGCCCTACGCAACGAGGGACTCACGTATCGACAAATCGGAGCTTTATTGGGGGTCTCCTACCAACGAGCATTTCAATTGGTCAACGGCAAAACAAAGCACAAAACGACAGCGTCCGAATCGCCTCAGCCAACAACTGAATCACGCTCCCCACGCACGAACCATGCCACACCGCTATCGACTCCGGTCTCGGCTTAGCGAACGGGTCCACAAAGCCCAGACTGTTTCCATCCCCAAGCTCAAGAGCACCGAGCAGAATCTTCTCATCCCAGCAGATTGAGGAGATCGTCCTTGGTGAGGGTGGCGATGGAGGCGGGGGCTTCGGTGAGGGCGCTGGCGCCGGTGCCGGCTTCGTCGGCAAGCAAGGAAGCGTCGGTGAACTGGCGGGCGAGCTCGCTCTTAGTATGCTGAAGCTCCAAGATACGTTCTTCGATGGTGTCTTTGGCCACCACCTGATACACGTTGACGTCTTCGGTCTGGCCGATACGATGTGCTCGGTCGGTGGCCTGATCCTGTGCGGCGGCGTTCCACCATGGGTCGGCGTGGATGACCACGCTGGCACCGGTCAGGTTCAGTCCGGTGTTGCCGGCCTTCAGGGAAATCAGGAAGGCAGGCGTATCGTCCGCATTGAACTGGTCGACGAGTTCGAGACGCTTCTTCTTGGGCGTGGAGCCGGTGATGGTGTAGTAGCGCAGGCCTTGCGCGTCGAAACGTTCGGCGATCAGATCAAGGAAGCTGGTGAACTGGGAGAAGATCAGCGCCTTCTTGCCTTCGTTCACACAGGTTTCCACCAGTTCGGTGATGGCGGCAAGCTTGGCCGATTGATCCTTGGCATCGGCGTACAGCAGCCTCGGGTCGCAGCAGATCTGGCGCAACTTGGTCAACTCGGCGAGAATGCGAATCTTCGACGTGTTGAAATCGGCTTCTTCGCTGTGTTCGAGCTGCATTCTGAGCCGCTGCTCGTGAGCCGCATACAGTTTGCGCTGTTCGCCGGCAAGCCGCACGGTCAGCGTGGTCTCTAGCTTGTCCGGCAAATCGGTCAACACCTGGGACTTCAGCCTGCGCTTGATGAACACGCCCACCAACGACTGCAATTGGCGAGATACCCGAGCGGCCTCAGGATTGACTTGTGCGGCGGCCCGACCTTCAGCCGTGCTGCCATCCGCGGCCCGGGCATTGGAGATGGGCAACTCATAACGCTCATGGAATCGCTTATATGAGCCGAGCAGCCCCGGCATCAGGAAGTCGAAAATGCTCCAAAGTTCGGAGAGTCGGTTTTCGATCGGCGTGCCGGTCAAGGCGAAACGATGGTCGGCGGCCACGGCCTTGACCGCTTTGGCTATTTTCGTGGTGTGATTCTTGATGTACTGGGCTTCATCCAATGCCATGACATTGAAACGTTGCTCATTGGCGGTGTAATCATCGACATCTCGGCGCAGCAGGTCGTATGAGGTGATGAGCACGGTGGGTTCATCCGCCCGGAACGCACGGCCGATGGCGGTACGGCGCTCGGCTTTGGTACCGGCCACCACCACGGCATTGAAGCTCGGGGCGAACTTGGTGAATTCGGCACCCCAGTTGTACACCAAGGACGCCGGGCACACGATCAGCGATGGGCCAAGGCTGCCGTTGCCCATCTCGCCGGTATTCCGCTGATATCGAGACAGGAGCAACGCGATAAGCTGCACGGATTTACCCAAGCCCATCTCATCGGCCAGAATGCCGCCAAAACCCTTGTCACACAACGTGTTCAGCCATTGGAAGCCTTCGACCTGATAAGGGCGCAGAATATGCTTGAGACTATCCGGCACTTCATACGACTTAGGGTCGATGATCTTGAGATCGTCGATGTATTCGGTGAACGAAGCGTCCTTGACTACATCGGAGCCGTCATCCGGCAGCTCACCATCCAGTAGGAATGCTCGACCGCCCGGCAACTCGATCAGCCCGGAGTTGAGCTGCTGCTCGCTCAGATCGAGGTCGCTGGCCAATCGGTCCAACGTGCTGAGATTCGCGCCGCTGAGTTTGACAAGCGTGCCGTCCTTCAACTGATGGAATCGTTGACGCCGACGGTACGAAGATAGCAAGGCACCCACTTCGTCCGGCGGCACTTCATCAGCGAGGGGTGATATCTCCACCAAGTTGCCTTTGATGGACAATCCGACTTTGACGCTTGGTGGCTTGGGCGCGATCAGCCGGTCAAAAGCCGGTGTGGTGAAGACCTCCCCTACTTCCTTTAGTGCCGGCAATCCCTCGTCAAAGAGACGAACGATCTGCGTGGTGTCATCGCGATCGATAGTGGCCGCATCAGACACGATTTTTTTGGTGGCCTTTCGCGCGGCCGGCGTTCGGAACCCATTCACCGTCTGATGAGTGGCGGCCGCAACGCGCTTGCGCTGGTCAGGCATGGTAAAGAATTCACGCACTACATCAATCGCAAGATGCTCAGCGTCGAAATCACGCCCAATCACGCCCCGAGACAAGGGGATGGAACGCTCGCCCTCAGCATGCACCGTCGGGCCATCGGGTAGCAACGGGACAATGGCATCGCCGTAGCGTGCCTTGACCTCGCATTGCACACCATGCTCATCACGATCCAGATAAAACTGGAGGCTGCATTCCGTAGGACTTAATTCAGCCAGCTCGCGAGGAATCTCACTGGCCTCCAACAGTCCAGCACCAACCAGCTGAGGCAATAGCGTGCGTGCGAATAGGGCGATGTCATCGCCGGCAATGACCTGCCCCTCGCCATCGGGTTCAAACAGGTCTCCCAATAGTCCTCGCAACGGAATCAATCGTTTCGGGCAACGGACGAATCGGCATCCTGCTGCGCTTTTACGCTGAGAGCCCGCCATCATGGCGGATACCGCACCGGCCGGATTAGTGGAGGCGAGCAACAGCCATACATTCTTGCCGCCGTCAATCACGGTTTCCACCGCTGGCACTCCGGTAAGCAGGTATCCGGCATCCGGACCATACGTATTGAAATCACGCCGCGCAATGCGCATGAGAAAATCTGGCTCGCCACCATCAACTGGCGCCGATGCAGGCTGCCCGGAGAACCATGTGTTCAGCACGAGCTGTACGCCTCTGCCCTCACGTACGGACAGCAACCGGGCCACTTCCGGTGCTGAAAGCGTCAGATGACGGTCGATGGCGATATGCCCGTAATACCTGTCCTGCTGCTCGGCCGCACGACGCACGGCCATCGCATCATCAAGGACGTCCAGCAGGGGGCGCGAATCATCATCGAGCATATCCGGCGTATGAATAAAGGCAAGCTTCTGCCCATAATCCGCATAGTCGCCGTTCGCCATGGCAAGCACAAATTGCGGAATCGATTTCAGCACATAGCTGGACCCATTGGAAGCCGAGCCGATCTTGAACTCCACGCTCCACACGCCGTCGATGAAACTCAATATCGGGACAAGCTGCACCTGCCCCAAGCCCACAGTCTCGCTGTCACCCTGATACCCGCCGCCTCGGGTGCCGGCACGAGAGCCGTATCCGCTTTTTGTACGCCGAGCATTTGCACCGTTTTTCCCTTGCGTGGCATCAAACCGACGCATAACCGCATTGCGACGACGAATTTTGGCTTGAGCGTCTTGCCTATCGGCGTGCTCCATATAGTCAATCAGCGTCCGAGACGGTCGTGCGGCCCCGGCACGGTAGCCTTCAAAACGCTGCGGATCATCGCAGAATATGAAGGCGAGCGCAATCATGTGCTTGCACATGCCATAGCCACGGCCGTAAGCCGGGCATGAGCACTTGCCACCGACGGCTTCTCCCGTATCGAGGTCGAATTGCACGCTGGTACGATACCTACTCGATGGGCTGGTGGTGCCACGTAGAATACCGTCAAGCTCGGCATACCCGGTTCGATGATTTTCGCTGTATACCGGATTGATAACCATGGTGGCCGCTTTGCGCGCAATGCTACGGGCACGAGCGAGCACGGCATTCGACGATGACGATTCCACATCGTTGCGTAACGCAAGGATAGGGACGGCATGGGCTTCGGCACGCTTCGCAGACCCGGCGAAATGGCCTTCGTCCTCATCGTCGAACCATACGGAACGTCCTTGCCTGAAACGATAGGGCATCACCGCATCGGCGGCGGACAAACTGTCCGTTCCACCAAACGTTACGTCTCTGCTGCCGGCCGCGCCTGAGCTACCAAGTATTCCACCCGTCTCACCAGAAATGCCGCCTACTCCGCCGCTTTTACCGGCATAGATGCCCCTGCCCCCATTAGTGTCATCAGTGTCATCTATGTCATACCGACCGTCGTCGTAATCGGCATCTTCGTCGTCTCCTCTTTTCCAAGGATTGCGACGACGCAACGCATGGCCCCAGGAAACGCCGGAATCATCATCCTCATAAGGCAGGAGGCCATCGTCATCCGCATTATCGGGAACATGGCCAAACACACCATACCCTTTGCTCATGGGCGAGCCTCCTTTCCAGCGAATGTATTTCAACCCAACGTTTCCATCCTAGACGAAGCGCGCGGTAGCCTTAATGTATGGATGCAGACAAGCCGGCGCAACGCAAATCCTATGCAGGGAACACCACCCTCGAAATCTTCGAGGTGCTGTGGCGTCACAGCTACTTTGGGCATGGCCTGACCGTGCGGCAAATACTCGATGAACTTGCCCGTAAACACCAGCTGGAAGATCCAAGCGAGCTGCCGACCGAGAAGACCATACGAAACCAGCTCAAAAAGCTGACCTCCACGGAATTTCTCGGCAGACATATCGGGCATCTCACCGAAAGCGACCTTGCCGGCATCGAATGCAAGAATCCACAACCCGGCTGGTATCTTGATGCATTCCTGTCCACTGCCGAAATGCGACTGCTACTAGACAGTCTTACCCTATCTCGCATCAGCCTCGACACCATGGACGACCTCATCGGTAAAATCCGCGAGCTCGCAGGCGCCGCCGGGCAGGCAGTAGGCTACCTGGACCATGTGGCCACCTACACGCATATCAACGGTGAGTTCCTATCCACTATCGACCAGCTGAATCAAGCCATCGAAGAAGGCCACGGCGTAACCTTCCAATACCGTGATTACGGACCGGATGGCACCTTGATACCGCATAAAAGCCGTACGGGTGCAGGCCGAATTACCTACACCGCCGACCCTTACCAGATGGTGTACAAGAACGGACGCTATTACCTCATCTGCCACCTGCATGGCGAAGACAACCTCCGCATTTTCGTGGTCAACCGAATCGCCAACGTCAGCGCCAAAGGCAGGAACGGCACAGTGCCACTGGAAAAACCAGCACCAGCTGATTTTGACGCAGTGAACTTCATGCGCCACCGTCCATACCCCGTAGCCGATGCCCCGATTCGCATCCGCATGGCCGTACGAGACGAATCCATGCTCAACAACGTGTTCGAATGGTTCGACGACCCTCAAATCAAACATTCACCGGACGGCACACAGTTCGAAGTCATTGTCGATGCTCCCGAACGCGCTGTGTTCTGGTGGGCATTGCAGTATTCCTGGGATGGCCGCGTAGTGATTCTTGAGCCCGATTCGCTCAAGCGCAAACTCTATGATGCCGGGCGTCGCATGGCCACAGCCTATGCTCCCGAATGATGCAACATCACATCGCACACCTCCTTGTCGAGTTGTTCACCAGCGAATTTCACCGGAGAACCTATCATCCCATCGCCAATCACACTCGGTAATTTTTTACCGGGAAATACGATTTCAAGCCATTTCGCGGGCATCGTCCCTCACCTAGGCGCACATAAGGCTAAGGTGGGAATCATTAATCGCATCGCGCGTCCACAAGCGTGCACTAACGCGTACAACAATAAGGAGCAACTATGAGCGAAGAGCGTACCGCATGGGGCTGGGGTCTGGCCAGCGTAGACGCCGCCGGCACCACCCTGGACGTCTGGTACCCCGAACTGAATCTCGGTGAGGCACCGGCCGAGTCCGATCGCCCGAACCACAATTTCGGTACTTTGGCTCACGATGAGGCCGACGCCCGTGGCATTCGCCGCGTGCCGGTATTCGTCGTCAGCCAGTTGGACGAGCCGATCAGTAATGCCGCGGACGCTTACCTGAAGCTCCATTTGATGAGCATGCGCATGGCCAAGCCGAACACGCTGAACCTCGACGGCATCTTCGCCCAGCTCGCCAATGTGGTGTGGACCAACTACGGCCCCTTCGCCGTTGAAGACTTCACGCTGCGCAAGGCCGACGTCGAACGCGCCTCCACCGAAGCCGCTCTCGCTTTCGCCTCCCAGGCCGGACTGCCTGCCGCAGCTCCTGCCGCCACTGTCAACGTGTTCGGTGTGGATAAGTTCCCGCGCATGATCGATTACGTAGTGCCCACCGGCGTGCGCCTCGGCGACGCCGACCGCGTGCGCCTCGGCGCTTACTTGTCTTCCGGCACCACCGTGATGCACGCCGGATTCGTGAACTTCAATGCCGGCACGCTCGGCGTCTCCATGGTCGAAGGCCGTGTTTCGCAAGGCGTGGTCGTGGGTAACGGTTCCGACATCGGCGGCGGTGCCTCCATCATGGGCAC
>OLIW01003350.1_pt1 | contig 10310 bp, 10 predicted proteins | sample 1601321 | NCBI WGS metagenome assembly OLIW01 (sample SAMEA2452114, study PRJEB22498) | human gut metagenome | reverse complement strand
GCTCGAACAGATCGGCGCGGTCTTTATCGCCGATTCTTTTCGCCTGCCGCAGGGCGGCGTTTTCCGTGCGCAATACCCGGATTTCTTCCTCGACTTGTTTCTTTTTCCTCGGCGTGGGTTTGGCTTTTTCTTCTTCCACCGATTGTATCACGCCGTTCAGATAATCCTGCGCCTGCTGTTTGTTCCGCCTGCGATACAATGCCGTCCGCCTGCAATTTTGCCGTCTGCGCTCTGTCGTTTGCCTTGGAGATAATGTCTTTCGCCTTGTTTTGCGCATCTTCTAAAATCTTCTGCGCCTTATACTCGGCTACCGACTTGTGCTTTGCCTGGCTGCCCGGCTTGCCGCGCTCCAAATTCCATTTCTTCCCGACCTTCTCCCAAAAGTCCGATTGCAGTTCCCGCAGGGTTTTAGGCGTGAACAGTTCTTTTGCGCATAGCCTGCAGTCAACGATGGGAACGAGATTCAGGTGCATATGCGGCGTTGTTTCGTCCATATGGACGACCGCAGAGATAATATTTTCTTCTCCGTACTTCTCGGCAAAGTATTCCGTCGCGTCTTCAAAGAACCGCTGCTGCTGCGACGGCATTAGTCGATTGAAAAATTCTCTGTCCGACGAGATGACGAACGCGCCCATAAGCACGGCGTCATAACGGACTTTTCTTTTTAACGAAAGCGTCGCTATTCTCTCATTGATGTAATCCATATAACGCTCCGACCGATGAATGGTGTGATAGTTTCTTCCCGTTCTCGACAGGTCGATGTTCGGATTATCGGGCGTGTAGCTTTCGTCGCGCTCGTTTTCCAACTCAATGGGTGTCACGTTATCCTTTTTCTCATTTGATATTTTCTGTAAGTTACAAACTAAATACGATATGGCTGTTTCCTCCGAAATATTTTTCTTTTTCTGTTAAAAGCCCCCTGCAAGGGCGAACGGAACTTATGGAGCGAAGCGCAATAAGTATAGTGAGCTATACTTATCGCAGATAAGGAGAGATTCTCTCAAATTTTGCTCCCCGTTTGCTTGCAAGAGAGGGGCTTGCATTTTTACTGTTGATTGCTGTATGCTTGGTAGCTTGCTTGCCTGATTACGGCGGTCTGATTGTCGTTTGATTGCTCATTTGTTCCTCCGAGTTTTTATTTTTCTATCTTTAATCCACACCGAAAGGGGCGGACATTGATACCCGAAAAAGGGTGCAAAAAAGCCGCTGACAGCTCTTCGCGTATCACCGACCTTAACCGTATTTAGCAACTTTGCATTGCTCTATGGTGGTTAGCCATTCTATTGTGATGCCGACTGTTGAATACGCTTTCGCGCCCCGACACCAAAAATTGTACGCTTAAAAAACCCCGTCACGGCACGTCTTAAAACACACGATAACAACGGCTTTCCTCTTAAAAAACGGTACTTTTATAAAAGCCTGTCATCGCGCGTCTTTTTCGGGCAATGGAATATAACGGCTTTTCCGGAAAAATCGTATCACAAAAAAGCCCCTCATCGCCCGACGAAAAACGAAAACCAAACAAAGGCTTTCTGCATTCAAAAATTTGTACGCTTAAAAAGCCCTGTCTTGGCTCGTTTTTCAGACGGCTCGGGTGCAGCGCAGTTTGCGCTGAAACATAGCGGAGAACTTCTCTCTCCGCGGCGCAATCCTATTATGCGCCCACTCTCCCATAAGGGGAGTGCGCCGTACTAATTTCAAAGCACGGCAAAAGAGTACAGGCTATATCTCCACCTGTACTCTTCCATTATACCATATCCATTTCGTTTTGTCAATAAAATACAAACAAATGTTTGTATTTTATAATTTTTGAAGTACCTCTTTATTTTTCAAAGCGTTTTTTTAACACTCTATAATGGTTTTCGTTCGACTTATCCCCGTTATTATCAGGGAATAAACAGTACGGCAAACTGTCCGTATTTCTATGTTTAATAACGCATTTACAACATTGCCCGTGGTTAGGGCAGGAAACTTTCGGACAAATACATTCTTGTACGTTGGGGCAATTCATTTTATAATCTGTCCTTAATCAATTTTTCGATTTGTTCCACGGAAAGCATACGCCCCGTTGAAACAACTTTGCCGTCAATAACAAGTGCAGGGGTAGCCATTACACCGTATTTCATGATTTCAGCCATATCTCCGATATTGACAACAGGTTCAGTTATTCCGCAATTTTTTGCGGCTACAACTGCGTTTTCATGGTTCTTCTGCGATTTTTTACAGCAATTTCCTAATGTGATAATATTCATTTTCTATCCTCCTAAATAAATAAAAAGTTCAAAGCGTTAAAGATATATCCGATAGCGATAATTCCGACAACAACTATGAAAATAAACCAAAAGAGCAATTTCGGTTTAACGGCTTTTGCCAACATTATCATTGACGGCAAAGACAGAGCGGTAACGCTCATCATAAAAGAAAGTATCGTGCCAACGCCAACGCCCTTGAAAAATAACGCTTCGGCAACAGGTATTGTTCCAAAAATGTCCGCATACATAGGCGCGCCGACAATACTTGCAACAAGCACACTATACCATTTATCCTCGCCAAGTACCATTTGTATCCATTCCGTAGGAATGAAGTTATGAATAGCCGCACCGATACCCACGCCGATCAGTATATAAATCCATACTTTTTTTAGTGTGGAAAACATTTGGTCTTTTGCATAAATCAAGCGGTCTTTCCTTGTCAGTTCAATACCGTCAACTTCGGCAATCTCTCCTTCAAGTATAAAATCCCGAACATTTTTACCAACGCCTGTTTTTTCTATGATAGTTCCGCCGACAATGGCAAGCAATAGTCCAACAACTACATACGATATTGCAATCGGGAAACCGAATACACTTACCAACAGTATAAATGCGCCCAAATCGACGAGCGGGCTTGAAATAAGAAAACTGAAAGTTACGCCGCTCGATATGCCTGCCCTTGTAAAGCCCATAAAAATAGGAATAGACGAACACGAACAGAACGGTGTAACAGTTCCAAGCAATGCGCCGACGGCGTTTGCGCCTATGCCGTGAAATTTTCCGAGTATTTTTTTAGTACGCTCAGGCGGGAAATAACTCTGTATATAAGAAATAAGGAAAATAAGCAAGCATAACAATATAATAATTTTAATTGTATCGTAAATAAAGAATTGTATAGCCCCGCCCCAGCGCGTTGCCATAAATTCCTCGCCAAACATTCCGGTAAACGCCATGCCAAGTAATGCGTTTAGCCATTGCATACCTAAAATTTGGTCTGTTATAAAATTGCCTAAAACTTCAATACCGTGAACCCCGTCGATAATAGCGGCAATTCCGATTGCAAGTCCTATGCCGATAAGTACACCAAAGAAAATCAGTAATTTTTTATGACGCTTAAACCATGATTGCTTGCTTGCGTTTTCTATTTCGTTGTGTTTTGATAAAATCTTTTCGTTTTCTTCCATAAATCCTCCTATAATATTGACAATTATCTATATGAAAGACAAAAATTTTTTCAGACTATCTTTTTTCTCGCATACATTTTGTATCGCCTAAAAAGGAAAGCAAGCCCTGCAACTTTTCGCAGTCAATCGTGTAATATGTCCATTTCCAGTCTTTTTCTGCTTTTACAAGACCGCAATCGCATAACACTTTCATATGGTGCGAAAGAGTAGGTTGCGTAATATTGAGTTGTTCAAGAATTTTACACCCGCAAAGTGTACCATTGCGCAACATTTCAAAAATATGCAAGCGCGTACTCTCGCCCAACGCTTTCAGTATTTCAATATAATCGGCAAACTCCATAGTGCGCCCTCACATTGATTATTGTCTATGTTATTATATGCGATTTTATATAAAATTGTCAAGCAAAATAACTTAGATTTTACACTTTTGAAGCTGTAAAAGTAGGGTATAGTTAGATTTTATGTAGATAATCGTTTAAAAAAATTTAGCAATTTTTATGAACGGGGCATTATTATAGCAAAATTATTGAACTTTTATAATCATTTGATAATATAATCAAAATTATAATATATAAGGACGCGATAATGAATTTCATTGAAGATAAAGAGTTAAATTTAAAAAAAGAAGGCAATGATTTATTAAATGGCAAATCATACTCTGAAACCCTTAAACAGATAATACAAAATACTCCTAAAAAAGGAACATTTTGTATTGGTTTATTTGGAGAATGGGGAAGCGGTAAATCTTCAATTATAAAAACCGTAAAGGATGATAAATGATAAAAATTCAGATAAAGATGCTGAAGAATTTTTAAGAAAGTTTTTCAATGTTGAATTAAGAATAAAACCCCTAGAAGATGTGGAATTATTTGATTTTGCCGATAGGTTAAATACAAAACATCAATTAAATTTAACTCCAGATACCATAAATATCGTTGCAAACGAATATGCAACAAACCCTAGAAGAATAATTCAATTATTTAATAATCTATCAGCAGAGCTAAACATATTATCGCAAAATTGTGATGAACAATTTTTGAAAGAAAATCAGAGCATTATATGTAAAGCCCTAATTATTAGAGAAGAATGGTCAGAATATTATAACCTAATAAAAAAAGATAACAAGCTGCTTAAAACAAGAAATTATGAACCTACCCCTAATAGTAATATATCAAAAAATAATGAATTAAATACATTTCTGAATAAAACCTATTGTCTAACAAATGACACAAAACTTTCTGTTATTGAAAAAATACTGTCTAATTCAAATGTATTTCAAGAACTTCCAAAAGAAATTATGGATTCTATTGTATCTTTTGACACGCAACAGCTAACAAAATATACACTATCCTCTGCTAAAAACTGTGAACTAAGCGTCAAATACCTATTAGACAGACTTGAAAAAAGTATTAATAAACAGACCTACGGAAGTGAAACTATTCAGGTCTTTGTTTCTCTTCTTGCTATAAATGAGAATAATAAATTAACACATATTAATAATAAAAAGATTCAAACTACAATTTCTGGGAAAGTTAAAAATTTCTTAACCTTTATGCCTAAAGAATATTTTCCTCTATTAGCAAAATACATTAATGACTTGGGGGAAAAAAACTATCTTATTGTTGAACTAAACAAATACTTTGATGAAAATTTATCTGCTGTTTCTGAAGAAAATAATTTTTGTTTTAACCTATACGAAGCCATAATAAAAAATTGCAAAAGTATAAAAATTTTATCAGATAAATTTGTGAAATGGTACGACCACTATCCCCAATATCTAGAAGATTTAGCATTGGGTAGCAACCTTAATCAGCTTTTAAGCAATGATTTAATACAATATGAATTAGAAGAAACAAATAGCATAGATGACGATACATCATTTAAATCAGATATCGTATATATTGGAAAAAATTGCAAATTATCAGAGCAGCAAAAAGATTTAATATTTACTAAACTAAACACAATCTTACCAAGTTATGAAGGAAATAATACAGAAGAGGTATTGAAAGGAATGAATTTTATAACAACTCTTTTGGAAAATATAAAAATTAATAAAAACCAATCATTCATTAATTATTATGAAAACACGTTTAAACCTGCCTCTTATCCGTACAGTAACTATAAATTATTAGATAATCTTGGCAGTAAAGAAAACACAATAAGTGTTATAGACTTTCTTACAAACGTATACATCGCAGGATACAATAATCCGTCTATTACAGAACACTTAAAAACATTGTATGATGGTCATCCAGATGTGCAATCTTACATTTTATTATCAATACAGAAGATTTCTAATGAAGGATTGAAAATATCTCCTCTCAAATATTCTGTATTTGAAAGTTCAGAAATATCAGAAACATCTCTTCTAATTTTAGAAAGAATTATAAAAGAAAAAGATAGAGATGGAAATTATTGCATTGATAATGCACTAATAGAAAAAAAATTTAGCTATTTAGCCAATAATTTACATAAAGAAGAATATAGAATATTAATCAATAATTTCTTTGAAGAAAGCATTGAGGATAAAAGGAATGAAGAAATTTTAATTAAGGTTATCAGTTCTGCTAAAGATGAAACAATAATAGCTTTATCAGCCAAACTACGAGGCATTGCCTTTGATAAAATATGTGAAAACATCAAAGCTTATCAAAACGAAAAACCAATGTTAGAGGCAATTGCAATAAGTAAAGAAAGAAAACACATATCAATACTTGTTCAGTTAATAAAAGAACATTTAGTTTCTAAAAATGATTTTGAATATTGGAAAACATTATACGAAAAAATAGATGAAAAAAACATTGCAAAAACAGATAAAAAAATAATTCAAACCATAATTGATGCTGAATTAGACGAGAGAAAAGAACAAATTGCTTAAAGTAAATATTCTATTGCTGTTTTCTCTAAAAAAATGGACTTTAGAATACTGTTATTTAATGCATATTTAATATAAAACTCTTTTAATCACCTGATGCATATTGGTATAGGGGCAACTAGTTTCTTCTAATTCCAAATTATCAGCATTAGCAATTGCAGAATCCAAATTATCTTTCAAATCATTAAAAATATCTGCTTTTGCCTTCAATTGCTTAACTGTATACTGGGTCTGAAACTTTCTATTATATTCAGCTCTAAATGTTTCGCAGCATTCTTGGGCATCCTTAAAAGGCTGACTGGTTTTCTTCAAATGCAATAAAAGCCAATATTCATAACAAGGAACCGAAACAGCATCTACAAAACCTGCTTTTCTACATTGCTGAACAACTTTCTTAAATTTTTCATCCTCACAATCATCTTTATCAAAAAGACAATAAATCTGCACAAATTCCTTATCTGTAAAAGAATTTAATTTCTCTTTTGCACTTCTTAAAACATTTTCAGGGCTTGTCCCATCTGCTTCTTCGGCTTTAATATTAATATCTTTGGCTCTCCCCAATCCCTGCATATAGTATTTTGAAGATTTACTGTCCTCACAAATAAACAGATGCAAGGGACGTAATTGTTTATTCCTTTGAGTCCTTGCCATCGTTTAGTCTCCATTTATATTGGGAATAGCACCAAAGATGCCATACATATATTCATTGTAAAAAGCACCTTTTTTTCTTTTGATTTGTTTGAAATCACTCAAAGAATATAAATCGCTGGAATAGCCATTTTCCTTGGACACAAACCAAATTTGGTCTCTGGTCAGATGCTCTCCATCCATCAAATAGTGGGCGTGAGAAGTGAAGATAAGCTGTGCTCCTTTCGGATTTGTTTCGGGATTATTAAATAAGCTAACTAAGTATTTTACCAAATGAGGATGTAAGGATTTATCAAGCTCATCAATAAAAAGTATTTTACCATTTTCCAATACAGGTAATACATCATCAGATAAAGCCAATAAAATAATTGTGCCTTCTGATTCCTCTTCTTCAAAATTGAATGCAACTTCTTTTCCATTTTCACTTTTATGTATGGAAAAAAGCCCATCTCTGTTAGAAACTAATCTATCAATATGAATATCCGCCTTGTTCAAAAACTTTGTTCTTTCTTCTAAATCAAGGTCTCTTTTGGCGATATCACTTCTTAAATTTAATTCATACGGAATTGAAAGAATTGCAATATCCATAACTATCCAATTATAGATATTCAATATATGTGGGTCTTGAATATTTCTATTATTCACCAATTCACTAATCAAAAGCCTGTTTTTTAAGGTTTGCTTTGCAAATTCGTTATCCAAACCATATGGACTAACAAAATCTTCTAATGTCCGCTTGAATAGACACTTTTCTCTTTTATCTTCTGAAAGTTCAGTATAAAAAGCTTCTTCCCTCGCAATTTCAGTATCATTTAATTCTATAAAATATCTGTAAGCTATTCCATTTTTAATGAATTCACATTCAAATTTTGAATTTTTTTGTTCATCATAAAGTTTATATGAGGGAAGTTCCATTGATTCATTTAATCTTTTTAAATAGCTGCTTTCCATTAAATGCTGAAAATAGTTCATTGCTTCAATAAAATTAGACTTGCCAGAAGCATTCGCGCCAAAAATTGCTGATGTCCTATAAACACAAGGTGCTTTTTTATAGCCAGTTTCAATAGCATTGCTAATGGAACCATTATTAGTTAATGGTTCCATTGAAAATTCAGCCTCATCTTTAAAACTTTTATAATTACTAAACTTGAAGTTTATCAGCATACAATCACCATTCTTTGCTTAAAATTTACACAGATTTATAGATAATATAGATAACACTTCAAAATAAGTCAACAAATACTTTATCTTGTTGCTCAATGCCAATTTTAGAAAACACCCAATATTGGCAAAAATCTAAAATAGAAATTGATTTTTGCATCTTCTGATGCTATATTCTATTTTAGAAAATGTCTAATATTGGTAATTTTCTAAAATGAGAGGATAATATGGAAGTAAAAAGAGAATATTATTTAAACCAATTAATATCCCATAAACACAATGGACTGATTAAAATTATCAGCGGCATCAGAAGATGTGGCAAATCTTATCTGCTTTCCGAATTATTCAGAAAGCACTTGTTGGCAGAAGGTGTTAAAGAAGACCATATTATCCATATTGCTCTTGATGATTATGAAAAAAAACAATATCGCAATCCTGATAATTGCTATCAGTATGTCAAATCCAGCATAAAAGATGATGAAATGTATTATCTGTTGCTTGATGAAGTGCAAATGATGGATAGTTTTGAAGATGTTTTAAATGGGTTTCTGCATATTAAAAATTTAGATGTTTATGTAACAGGCAGCAATTCAAAATTCCTTTCTTCTGATGTTGTAACAGAATTTCGTGGCAGAGGAGATGAAATTAGAGTCTATCCATTTAGTTTTGCCGAATTCTATTCTGCTGTCGGTGGAGATTGGAGCGATGCTTGGCGAGAATATTATACATATGGTGGAATGCCTTTAATATTATCAAAAAAAACAGATGAAGAAAAAGCCAAATATTTACAAGACTTATTCAAAGAAACTTATATCAGAGATATTGAAGAACGAAATAAAATTAAAAACAATGACGAACTGGAAGAATTGATAAATGTGATTGCTTCTGGAATTGGCTGTTTAACTAATCCTCAAAAATTAGTAAGCACATTCAACAGTGTGAAACATATTGATATTTCTCTTCCCACAATTAAGCAGTATTTAGACTACTTGCAGGATTCGTTCATTATCAACAAAGTTTTACGATATGATATAAAAGGTAAAAAATATATCAGCACACCATCAAAATACTATTTCACAGATATTGGATTGCGAAATGCCAGACTCAATTTTCGCCAACAGGAAGAAACACACATTATGGAAAATATCATCTATAATGAACTGAATATCAGAGGCTATGAAGTAGATGTTGGTGAAATCGGAATTTTAGAAAAAAATGGAACAGGATATACAGAGAAAAAGATTGAAGTTGATTTTGTAGCAAGTAAAGGCAGCAAAAAATATTACATTCAATCAGCCCTGATAATGCCCACCGAAGAAAAGAAAGCCCAAGAAGAAAGGCCATTGCTTAAAATTGCCGATTCGTTTAAGAAAATCATTATCGTTAAGGACAATATCAAACCTTATCACGATGATAATGGAATTGGTTTCATTGGATTAAAAGATTTCTTATTAGATATGAACAGTTTAGATTTCTAAAAGTCCATTTGCTTCATAAATCCCAACTAATTTATCACCCAATGCTAAAATAGTCGGAATTTTTGTTGTTTCCATTTTAGAAAATACCAAATATTGGAGATTTTCTAAAATGGAATAAAAGTTTTATAAATTTCCTTATCGGTAAATTTTGGAGTTTTTGAATATCTTTTGAGTTAAAAATTTCCCCATCGGTAAAATTTTGCAAACTAATTTTATTTCACCAACTATTGCATCGTCTAATAATCTCCGCAAAAGTCAATGAGAAAATATTAACCCAATTCTTACAATATTAACGATACAACAAATCAGTAATTTTCTTTATCAATCTTCAATTTAATTCCCAGCATATCTAAAATATATAAAACCTTGCCAACCTGACAGGTTTCCTTACCTGCTTCCAAATCAACAATAAAACGCACCCCAACATTACTTAATCCTGCTAATTGCGATTGAGTTAATTTTTGTTCCTTGCGTCTCTTTTTTATGATATTTGCCAAATCCTTTGTTTTCATAAATCCACTCATCTATAAAATTTAAATTAAAAAGTAAAAACAACTGAATTAAGTACGATTCTCTGCAAAAAAACAACACAAAGAACTATACTCATTAAGACAATTATTCAAAATAATTTAATTTGAAGCAAAAAGATTTGTTTCTCTTGCAATCCAATCCCTTATGAAACGTCCTACTTTTGAGACGTTTTCCTTCTTTT
>OLIW01003324.1_pt1 | contig 10381 bp, 13 predicted proteins | sample 1601321 | NCBI WGS metagenome assembly OLIW01 (sample SAMEA2452114, study PRJEB22498) | human gut metagenome | reverse complement strand
ACTTGCTCAACTAAAATCAACCGTGCAAATTGATGTAAAAATGTCATTTTAGAAAAGCTTAATTTAAAATCCGCGCGGTTTGAAACGATTGGTGAAAGCCCGCAGGATGAACCAATTACAAACACAATTTCACTTGTACCTTCATTTGTAAGCGTTTCGATTTTTTTCGCAAACTCAACAGAAGAAAGCATTTTGCCTTCAATCTCAAGAGTAATTACGAAGGATTGGGGCTTGATATGCGTTAAGATTTTTGCTGCTTCGTCGTCCAATACTTTTGGAATAAGATTTTCATCTTTAATCTCAATAGGATTAATTTCAATAACTTCAACGCTTGTATAAGGTCTTAGACGTTTAAGAAATTCATCAATACCGTCTTTCAAAAATTTTTCTTTTAATTTTCCTAATGCGATTATTTTTATATTCATTAATCTTTCGCCATATACACTGTAGTTGACGGAAAAGCAAAGTCAATTCCTTCTTCTCTGAAACGTTTTACTGCTTCTAAAATGACACTTTCTTTAATTTTCAAATATTTCGCATAAACATTTGTTTTTGTATAAGCGCTAACTTTTATGTCAATTGAGCTTGCAGAAAGAGTTTCAACATACACGATGAAATCGTTGTGAATGTCTTTGTTTTCCTGAAGAATTTCTTCTAAAACAGAAACAGCGCGCTTTAACTTTTCATCACTCGTATCGTATGTAACGCCGAAAGTTTCAAAAATTCTTCTTTTGTGCATAGCTGAAACGTTTTTGATAACTGTTCCTGAAACAATATCGTTAGGAAGGATTATGAGAGAATTATCCATGGCTCTGATTTTGGTTGAGCGCATGTTAATTTCTTCAACCGTCCCTTCGTTGCCGTTAACACTTATAAAATCGCCAAGCTGGTACGAATGGTCAGAGAGAATTCCGAGAGTTCCGAAAACATTCGCGATAGTTTTTTGAGCCGCAAAGCCAACAGCCAAACCGGTTATCCCAAACCCAGCAATCAGTGATGACATTGAATATCCATGACTTTGCAAGAATGAAGCTAATAGAAAAAATACAACTAAACCCTTAAATATATTGCTCAAAATAGGTACAAACCTTGCTAAAGATGAATTTAATCCTGAATTGAGTTTTTCCTTTAATTTTCTGTCAAAAAGCTCAATTAGTTTAAAACATGCAAACCCGATTATAAAAATTATAATAAGCTCGACAATAAATTTTATACGCAAAGCTGTAAGAAGCTTTTCAATTTTATCAGAAAATTCATAAATTTCGTTAATCATATATCCCTCAACGTCGTAACTTGTATAAAAAAAGTCCTTTGAGCAGGACTTTTTCAAGAAAGCGGAAGACGAGATTCGAACTCGCAACAACCTGCTTGGAAGGCAGGGACTCTAGCCATTGAGTTACTTCCGCATGTATTTAATTTTTACTTTTTTATAATATATTGAAAAAAAATTTTTTGCAACCATTTTTTTAGAAAAGCGACTAATTCTTAAGGATTAATTCTTAACTGTTATAGCTGTAGTAAAAAGTTATTCTCGGGGAGGGTGAAAATGTTTGAAAAAAGCGTTATTATATATTTGTAAGCTTGTTATATCCAGGCACTTTTTTCGGGGTTGCGACAAGATTTTTTCTTAGAGCGGGTTTGGTTGAAAATATAGCAAGCTTATTCCTTAAAAGATTTAATCATAGGATACTATGTACAATATAAATATCAATGGTTTTCACGTTTGATATACTAGGCTTGGCAGAAATGTTAAGTCTTTTTTTTGCGAAATTTTTATGTTTTTGTTAAACTTTATTTGTTAGATTAATAAGGAGTTTTATTTATGACAAATGAAGTTAGAGCGAGCCATATCTTAGTAAAAACAGAAGATGAAGCAAAAGAGCTTTATGTCAGAATTCAAAATGGCGAATCATTTACTGAACTTGCTGAAGAATATTCACTCTGTCCTTCAAAACAAAATGGCGGAGATTTAGGGTTTTTCGGGAAAGGAATGATGGTTGCACCGTTTGAAAAAGCAGCGTTTGAACTTGAAGTCGGTGATGTTTCAGAACCTGTTCAAACACAATTCGGCTGGCACTTAATTTATTTGACCGGGAAAAATTAATTATGAATGAAGTTTTATCAAAAGCCCGTGAGTTTATGAAATCAGAAAAAATTGATTTTCTGCTGGTTAATTCAACAAATGAGTTTCTTGTTGAGTACAACGAACTTTGTGCAAATGCGCGATATAAGCTCACAAACTTTAGCGGCTCAACAGGAGATGCGCTTTTGGGCTTTGATAAACTTTATCTATTTGTAGACGGAAGATATCATATACAAGCGGATTTGGAAACCGACCCGTCTGTTGTTACAGTCGTAAAGCTTGCAGCGGGTCAGAAACTTTTAACGGAAATTGCTAAAAGAGTGCCAGCGGGTGCCGTTGTTGGCGTTAATGCAAAGAAAAATTCGCAAGTCCGCGTTGAAGCAATGGAAAAACAATTCAAAATAAAGCTCCTTAACTCTGACGGAATCCAAACAGAAACAGAGATTTCAGAAAATATTGAGGCCGTTGATGAAAGTATCGCGGGATTGTCAAAAGATGAGAAGATTTCTAAACTTCAGCGCACACTTGCAATTAATGAAAGCATTCTTTTAACAAACCTGGAAGATATTTCGTATTTGTATAATCTGAGAGATTTTTCAAAGCCATACTCTTCAAAAATTACGGCGAAAGCTTTAATTACAAAGCATTCCGATACACTGTTTACAGGCGAAAAAATTTCCAATTTTGATAAATGCATTGTTGCGGACGTGGTTTATGTTGATATAAACACAATTAATGCATACGATTACAGCCTTTTAGGCAAAAAAGCACGTCAGATGAAAGAAAATCCGGTGCTTGCAATGCGTACAATCAAAACAGATGAAGAAATTAATCATTTGAAAAAAGCCTTTGAAAAAACAGACAAAGCAATGTTTGCAATCCGTGATTATATTGAAAAAAACGATAACTTGACAGAATTCGATATTGCACAAAAGCTTGAAGAAGAATTCATAAGTTATGGTGCAAAAAATTTGAGTTTTAAATCAATAGTTGCAATTGATAAAAATTCAGCCCTTGCACATTATTCAAAATCATCAAAAGATCAATATTTAAAAGACGGAAGTTTGGTTCTGATTGATTGCGGTGCTTACTATGAAGGCGGCTTAGCAACTGATATAACTAGAGTTTTTGTAAAAGGCCGACCGGATGATTTGCAAAAACAAGTTTATACAACTGTTTTGAAAGCCTTTTTAAATTGTTTTAATTTTACAGTTAAACCGGAGACTTCAGGGTATGAAATCGACGCTTTGGCTCGTGAAATTTTTGCAGAAAATAAAATAGACGGATTTGAATTTAACCATGGGCTGGGACACGGCTTAGGGATAAATGTACACGAATGCCCTCCGAATTTAAGCTGTAATGAAATTGCAAAGAGCACACTTGCTGAAAACATGTGTTTTACAATTGAGCCCGGGCTTTATAACAAAGAACATTTTGGCGTAAGACTTGAAAATTCGTGTTATCTAAAAGACGGAAAAATAAACTCTTTTACAAAAATGTGTTATGAGGAAAAGCTAATTGACGAAACTCTTTTAACAGATACCGAAAAACAATGGCTGAAGTCTTTTGAGGTGATGTAGTGGAAAAGATTACAAGCGTAAACAACGAACTCGTAAAACAAACAGTAAAATTGCAGCAAAAAAAATTCAGAGAACTTGAAAACAAATTTCTGCTTGAAGGCTTCAAATCTATTTCCGAGGCACACGATTGCGGTATAAAAATCGAATATGTATTTGTGCAAGAGGACAAAACAGATATTTATAATTTTGTAAATGACAAAATAATTCCGACAACACAAGACGTATTAAAAAAAATATCAACAACAGAAAGTGCGCCTGATGCTGTGGCAGTCGGAGTGCAAAAAAGGTACAAGTTTAGTGATATAAAAAATGTTGAGCGGGCACTGCTTTTGGAAAATATTAAAGACGCCGGAAACCTTGGCACAATTTTAAGAACTTCCGCTGCATTTGGTGCTGATATGGTAGTTTTGTATGGGAACAGCGTGGATTTATACAATCCAAAAGTCGTGCGTTCATCTGTCGGATGTCTTTGGAAGGTGCCGGTCATAATAGTTAAAGATTTTGATGAATTGAAAAATTATTTTGGAAATTTCACAAGAATTGCAACTCTGCCGCGTGCTGCTAATTTTTTGGCAAATTTTAAAGTACAGACGCCTTTCCTTGTTATGTTTGGAAGTGAAGCCGACGGTTTATCCTCAGAATTGATTGATTTTGCGACAGATGAGGTTAAGATTGAAATGGAAAAAAATGTTGAATCTTTAAATCTAAGTATTTCTTGCGCTGTGGTCCTTTACAAATTGTTAATGTACTAGCAAAAAAAATTCTGTTTGATTTTTCTATTAATATGATATTTTAGAAGGGGAAAGTATAAGTGTTAAACAGCGTTACACCAAGACCATTTCCAAATATGAATAACCGGCAGTTTTTGACGATGAGTATGCCTGCCAGTCAGCAGACTTCGCCTTCGGCACCGGAAGAAAAGAATACTGATGTCGCTTCAAAACCCAAAAAAGACCTGGCTTTAGTTAAATACATACTAGGTGCATGTGTTCTTGCCGCTTCTGCAATTGCCTCTGTGAAAATCTATAAAATGGCTAAAAATGCCAAAATTTCTAAAACCTCTGCTAACTCCAATGAAACAGAACAGAGATTTCGCGATAATTTTCTGGAAAAGATAAAAAGTGTCGCAGAACTTGTTAAATTTGACGATGCTCCAATGATTAGCAAACCATTGGGAAAAAGCGGTATAAAATTGGTTAATGACATTGTTCAAGATACTAATCTAAAACGCACAAGATTTTTTAATAAAAAAGGAAAAGAATTTGCTTCTGTTTTCTGGGATGAAAAAGGCGGAATATTCAGCTATTCTCTGAAAAACGAATTTAATCGTGTCATACGCACATACAACGAGCACGGGGACAAAAGAATAAGTGTTTATTCCTATAACAATTCAAAATCTTTAGCAAAAGATTTTCTGCCTAAAGAATAAATAAAAATTTACAAAAAGCCTTTTTGCCGGCACTTTTGTAGTAAAATATTTTTATGGATATTTTGGAAGTCAAACAAATTTGGAATGAAGTCAAAGCCGAACTTCGTGAGATAATCCCCGCCCATGCATTTTATGCGTGGCTTGACGCTATAGAACCAGCGGGATTTGATAACAATATTTTTTCACTCATAACTGTTCACCAGATGGCGCCGCAAATCGTCAGACAATCGTATTACAAACAAATTATTTCGTCGCTAAAAAAACATATAGGACGTGATGATATTGATTTTTCGCTTTCATATGATGCTGATTTGGCTGCAAAATATGTTAAAGAAAAGAAAAGAGAAAGTGCTAAACCGCGAGTAAGACCGCTTTCAGAAGAAGCAGAAGAGGAAAAACGAGCATTAGAAAATTTAGCTAAAATGCAGTCTTTTTCCAATCTTAATCTAAAATATAAATTTGAAAACTATGTTGTTGGCGAAAACAATCGTTTTGCTCACGCTGTTGCAATGGCCGTTGCCAAAAACCCCGCTAAAAAATATAATCCGCTTTTTATATACGGCGCTTCAGGACTTGGTAAAACGCACCTTATGCAGGCAATTGGACACTATATTATTTTTAATAAACCTAAACTTAAAGTTCGTTATATTAAAACAGAAGACTATTTTAATGAAGTTATTAAAAATATTCAATACAATGACAGAGTGTCTCGAATGGATAAATTCCGCCAAAAATACAGAAATATTGATGTTCTGTTGATAGATGACATCCAATTTTTGGAGTCTAAAAAAGCCACAATGGAAGAAATTTTCCATACATTCGACAGTCTTCACAACAATAATAAGCAAATAGTAATTACATCAGACCGCCAGCCAAAAGACATACCTACACTGCCGGAGCGCCTGAGAACTCGTTTTGAAATGGGGATTATGGTGGATATTACGCCTCCTGATTTTGAAACACGTGTTGCTATTATAAAAAATCTTGCGGAAAGCATTTCGCTAAATGTTCCCTTTGATGTTTATGAATACATTGCAAATAATTTTATTTCAAACGTCAGAGAATTGGAAGGGGCATTTAATAAAGTCAGTGCATACGCCGATATTGAAGATACACCAATAACACTTGATTTTGCCAAAAAAGTGCTGGGATGTGAAGCCGTTAAAAAAGAAATTAATATCGAAGATGTAGCGCGTGCAGTGGGCGATTATTACGGGGTAAGCCTTTCAGACTTTCTAAGTGCTTCCCGTAATCAGCGAGTTTCAAGCGCCCGGCATGTTGCAGTTTATTTAACACGTGAGATTACGGGCAAAAGTTTTGAAAATATCGCAGAGTTTTTTAATAAAAAGCATACGACTATGCTTTATTCATACGAGAAAATCCGCGATGAACTTAAAACAAATAAAGAGCTTGATCGCAGTATTTCAGAAATTAGAATTAAATTGAAAGAAGAAGAATAGATTATGTACGATTATATAAAAGGAATTTTCGCAACAAAAAACAGTACATCAAAAGGGTTTTTCCTTACAATAGAAGCCGGCGGCATAGGTTATCTTGTTGAAACAACATCCAGAGATTTTGCCACAATTGAGCAAACCGGAGTTGAAGGCAAAGTTTATACAATCCTGATTCACAGGGAAGACAAAATGTCCCTGTGTGGCTTTTTGCACCGTGAAGAACGTGATATATTTTCTATTTTAACGTCGGTTTCCGGTGTCGGAAGCAAAATGGCGTTGACACTTTTGGATGAATTTCAATCATCAGAGTTAATCGGGTTTGTAATCCAGGGAAATTACAAAGAGCTTACGCGTGCCAAAGGGGTCGGGCCAAAACTGGCGCAGAAGATAATTCTTGAATTAAAAGATAAACTTATGAATTACAATGAAACAGCGCCGATTGATGTAAAAACCGCTCAGCCGCAGAATTCGCAAAACATGGACGATGCGCAGATGGTTCTTATATCACTTGGTTATGAGCGCGAAGAAATTAAAAACGCAATGTCAAAAGCATTTTTAGTCTTAAAAGAAAACGCGTCTGCCGAAGAAATCCTAAAAGAATCCCTCAAAATTTTATCGGTATAAAACTATTGAACACCTTTGAATAAGTCATCTAAAGTTACATCCAAGGCTTTTGAGATATTGAAAACCAGTAATGCAGAAGGGTGTTGTAAGCCTCGTTCAATATTACTTATGCTTGTTTCACTGGCATCAACTTTTTCAGCCAGCTCAAACTGGGAAAACTCTTTGCGTGTTCTTTCTGCTTTTATGTTTAATCCTAGTATTTTTAAATTTTTATTCATCATTCAACATCTTTAAACAGTTCATCTAGGCTTACTTGTAAAACTTTAGCGATGTTATAAATTGTAACAGCATTAGGAATTTGAACCCCGCGTTCAATCGCACTGATGGAATTAACACTAATATTTATCTTTTCAGACAATTTCGCCTGAGATAAATCTTTTCTTGACCTTTCAGCTTTGATATTCAAACCTAGTTTTTTCATATTCATAATTATTTATTATTAAACATTGACATTAAACTTGCAACATGGTATATTTGTATAAAATACATGTAAACTTGTATAAATTTAAAAATAACTATTATTAAAGAGGCTCTTATGAATATTGAAGAATTAAAAAAGATCAAAATGACTTCATTTGAATTAAAAGACTTATCTCAAACACTTCTTGCTGCGCTGGTTTATACATGCGAAAACGGCAACAATCCCGATAATCTTGTAACTTTAGCCGAAATTGTTGCCGAAAAAAGTAAGAATTTATTCAGTGAATTAAATCCATAAACTGTGCATGAACATAACGACGAATGCTGCAATTACCATTGCCGGGCCGAAAGGCAGCATTGTGAAATCTTTTGGCTCCTTCAGTCCCGCCAAAATCTTGCGGCATGTGTAAATGCCAAGGATTAAGAAGGCCAGCATTGAACTGTACAGCAAAAAGATATTTTCTAAAAATCCGTTCTCATTCAAATACCAAAATGCACCCGCAAATATGAAAAATCCAACAAGCGGAATAAGTGTTGAAAAATCTTTATTTTGTACAAGCCGTTTTGCAAAAGCCGGAAGTACCATAACCATTTGAACACCCACTGCAAGAGCAAGTATTATTAAAAGCGGCTTCCATCCGAAAAACGCCCCAAGTCCTGCTGCGATATATGAATCGCCTTCACCGAATGCACGCCGTCCGACAAGTAAATATCCAAGCCGTGCCAATGCTTCCATCACAACAACCCCCGCGATTAAGCCGAGTATTGAGTTAACCAGCGGAATATGTATTACATCGAGCAAGTTGGTTTTCCAAAAAAGTGTGATGTATGTGTTGAAAATTAATCCGACTGCAATCAGAAAATAAGCGTGATTAACGCAAATTACTTTTTCTCTGATATCGGTTACGGCAAGAACTATCATTGTACACGCAGCCAAAAGCGCAAAAATTGTTACGGCTGAAAATCCGAATACCCAAAAAACAGATAAAAACGTCAGTCCTGTAAATGCCTCAACTAACGGGTATTGAATACTGATTTTCTCTTTGCAGAATGCGCATTTACCTCTTAAGAAAAGATAGGATAATATTGGAACATTGTGCCAAGGTTTTAATTTATTACCGCATTTCGGGCATTTTGAAGGCGGCAGAACAATTGATTCTCCGCTCAAACCTCTTAAAACTACTACATTTAAAAAGCTTCCAATAACCGTTCCGATTACAAACACAAACAGTGCGAGTAAAAGTAAATATTCCATTTTTATTCTCCGTTATTCTTAATCATTTCATACATGCGGCTTAACGCCTTTTTCAACCTTCTTGAAACCTGCATTTGAGACATATTCATTTTCTCAGAAATCTCTCGCTGGTTCAAATCTTCATAATAACTTAATTCAATAATTTCTCTCAAGTCCGGCGGCAGACGTTTGATTGTACTTGCAAGCATAATCTTATTTTCATAAGAATTCATAAATTCCTGATAATCGTTAGCCGGAATTTTATCCAAAAGCGGCATTTCTTCATCGTCGCTCATAAAAGATTGGTCTAAAGACAGTGTACTTTTACATCTTTCAATCTCAATAACTTCAGTAATTTTAGCAGGCGGCAGGTCTAAATATTCTGCAATTTGTTCAACAGAAGCGTCTTCAAAACCGGCTTCGGCGAGTTTTTTTCTTGCAGTACTTATTTTGAACATAAGCTCCTGCAATTCACGCGGGGCTTTAATGATAGACGCTTTGTCGCGCAAGTAGTGTTTAATTTCGCCTTTTATAAAATACGTTGCATAAGTTTTAAATTTTGTATTCATATCAAGTCTGTAAAACTCAATGGCTTTTATAAGCCCGAGCGAGCCGACTTGAATTAAATCTTCATTAGAAATTCCGGACTGTAAGGCAATAGTATTGGCAATTTTTTTTACCAAATCCATCGCTTCTTCAACTATTTTTAAATGAAGCATTCTTTTTTTCTTTTCGTCTTTAGTGTTCTTAAACGAAATTAAAAGTGCGTCTAACGCTTCAAATTGTCGTTCTTTTGTTGTGTCCAAAAATATAATCTCCGATCCTATAATAAATTATAGCATAACTTTTTCAGAATTAAAAATAATTTAATTTTATTTAATATTTTAATTTGTTTAGAATTTTTGTGATATGATTTTAACATAGTTTTAAGTAGGAAAAAGGGAAACGAAAAATGATTACTATCAAAGATGTTGAACACGTTGCAAAATTAGCCAGATTAGAATTAACAGAAGATGAAAAAGAATTGTACACAAAGCAATTGGGCGATGTCTTAAAATATGTTGATCAAATGAATGAAGTCGATACTTCAAATGTAAAACCGATGACACAAGTTATTGATTTTGTAAATGTTATGAGAGAAGACAAAGTTGTTTATGAACAAACAAAAGAAGGGAATTCCTATATCGGGAAAAGTAGTATTTATTACACCTCCAACTCCAACCTAATATGGGCTATCAATGTTCCGACAGACATTCCCCATACTTACGAAAAAGCAGACTTTTTGGAGGCTTATCCTCATTTCAAAGACTGGGCTACTTCAGGCGGGAATCAAAACAAAGACTGGTACGAGAACTCAACAGGAAATCGCAACGATAGCTACCTGATCAAACAATGACTTCAACAATAAAAACTAAAGAGACTTTTGGGCATATCAAAAGCCTCTTTAGTTTTATTACTGATCTAATCTCTCCCTTAAACTCTTTAGCCACTCTCTATTCCTTTTTTCAAACAAGAGTGTACCCCACCCGATAGCTAATATACTACACGACACAC
>OLIW01003315.1_pt1 | contig 10404 bp, 8 predicted proteins | sample 1601321 | NCBI WGS metagenome assembly OLIW01 (sample SAMEA2452114, study PRJEB22498) | human gut metagenome | reverse complement strand
AAATCATTTACAAATTATGAAGGAAAGATTTTATTAATAGGAATTAATTTAAATTATAAAGCTAAAAATATTCTGTTTTAATTGAAGAAGTAAATAAGCTTTGATTTTTCTTATCAATGTTGTTAAAATAGCCGTATGAAAAAAAGATATAGTTATGTTAAAAACATTATTTTGCCATGTTTAATATTTTCATCTTTAGTAGGAATATTAACCTCTATAGTTGTTTTTTTATTTAAATTTATTTCCTCAAAAGTTATTAATTTTTCATCTTATTTATATAGTTATTTAAATGGTAATAAAATATATTTATTAATTGCTATTCCATGTGTAATTTTATTATCCTTTATTTCTTATATTATTTATAAAAAATGTAAGACCACAAGAGGTGGAGGTATCCCAACAGCAATTGGAATTTTAAGGGGTGTTTTTTCTTTTAAATGGATTCCTACCTTTATTGGAACTTTTATCTCTTCTTTAATTACTTTTTTTGTTGGAGTACCACTTGGTAATGAAGGACCATCAGTTATGCTTGGAACATCTTTAGGGCGTGGAATTACTGATAAATGTGCAAAAAAGAATAAAGCTTGGGATAGATATATTATGACTGGAGGTGCTACAAGTGGGTTTGCTGTTGCTACTAACGCACCAATTTCCGGAATCTTTTTTGCTTTAGAAGAAGCACATCAAAGATTTTCACCAATGATTATTATGACTGCATGTTGTTCGGTAATGTTTGGTATGGTGACAAGTCAGGTGATTTCTTCTCTCACTAATATTGATTTAACATTATTTTCTTCTTTGCAAGTTAATAAATTAGAGATTAGTAAAATTTGGGTTAGTTTATTAATGGGTATAGTGATGGGATTATTTTCAGTATTATTTTCTAAGATGTATACTCTTTCTAATATTGTTGTTAAAAAAATTAAAATGCATAAGTTTATTAAAATTATGTTAATCTTTTTATTAACATTTTTAATTGGATTTATTTCTCTTGATTTTATAGGAACTGGACACGATTTAATTAAACATATTTTTAATATTGAAACTACGCCAATATGGTATATTTTAATTTTGATATTATTATTTAGATCAATTATGACTTTATTATCTAATAATGAAGGCATTACTGGTGGATTATTTATTCCTACTTTAACACTTGGAGCAATCGTTTCTTGCTTAGTTAGTTTATTACTTGTTAGATTAAATTTAATTGATGAAACTTATTATTCTAGTTTAATTGCTATTGGAATTAGTTGTGCAATTGGAGGGATGATTAAAACACCAATAACTGCGATTATTTTTTCTGTTGAAGCATTAAATTCGATTAATAACATTACATTTATCATTGTTGCTGTTGCAATTAGTTATATCATTACTGAAATATTCAAAGTTAAATCATTTAATGAACAAGTAATTGATAATCGTTTAGAAAAAGACCATGAAAACAAAACACCATTAGTTATTGATACATTTATTGAAGCTAAAAAAGATTCGTTTGTAATTGGAAAAAGTGTGAGAGATATTTTCTGGCCGAATAATTTATTTGTTTTATCAATCACACATAATAAAAATGCTCCAGTAGTGGATTCTGAAGGTGGTAAAGTAATTCAAGAATTAGACATTTTACATGTAAGGTTTGTTACTTACAATATTGATGAAACTACGAAAGAATTAATTAATCTTGTTGGTGAACAAGAAATAAAATTAACTTCGACAACTAATGTATAAAAAAAAGTTAACCAGTTCAACCGTTTAAATTTGACATATGTCCAATTTAGTACGTCCATAACGTTTCGCGGAGTAGAGATTAACCTAATTTCATTTTATTTGATAAATTTAAAAGTGTCAATATGGTAAATTTTAAAATTTAGTAAAAAATATATAAATATTTGGTGATAAAAATGAATTTTCTTAAATTAATAAAACATTTTACAAAATTTGAATTATTTTTATGGATATTTTCTTTAATATCTATTTTAGTCGTTTCGATTTTATCAAAATCAAATTTCTTAAATATTTTATCATCTTTAATTGGAGTAACATCACTTATTTTTATTGCGAAAGGATATCCTTTTGGACAATTCCTTGTTTGCATTTTTGCTATTTTATATGGAATTATATCATTGTCTTTTTCGTATTATGGAGAAATGATAACTTATGTTTTTATGTCTTTACCAATTGCTTTTGTAACAGGCATTTCTTGGTTAAAGCATCCTTTTAAAAAAGGTGAAAGTGAAGTTAAAGTTGAAAAAATAGCATTTAAAAAATTTATTCTTTTGTTTTTTATATCTTTAGTGGTGACATTTATTTTTTATTTTATTTTAAAATATTTTAATACTCCAAACTTAATTTTTTCAACAATATCAATTTTTACAAGTTTTTTTGCTTGCATGTTGTTACTTAATCGAAGTCAATTATTTTCAATACTATACGCATGTAATGATATTATATTAATTATATTATGGAGTTTAGCATCCAGAGAAAATATTACATATTTACCGACTGTTATTTGCTTTTGTGTCTTTTTAATAAATGATCTATATGGATTTTATAATTGGGGAAAAATTAAAAGAAAACAAAATAATGTTAAATTTTAGTTAAAACTGTATGTATAATATATATTGTATGTTAAAAAGTATTTCACGTTTTTTTAAATTATTCTTTTCGCGTTTATTTATCGTTGGAATAATAATTATATTCCAAGTTTATATTTTTGTGGCGATTAATTTTTGGCTTAATGAATCATTTTATTGGGTTCCTTATTTTTTTACTACTATAGCCGTTATAATGTTTTTCTATGTTTTAAATAAAGATAAGCCAGCTTCTTTTAAACTTCCTTGGACTGTTTTACTTTTATTGATTCCTTTAGTAGGAATTGCTGTTTATATTTTATTTGGCAATTATAATTTGACAAGAAAAGATCGTAAAAAAATGCAAAAAGAAAGTAAAGAATTAATACGTTTTTGTAAAAGAAACGATGAAACTATGCAAGTATTAAAAGATAGCAATATTCAAGCATATGGACAAGCTCAATACATTGAAAATACTTGTTTAATGCCAACTTATGAAAATTGTAATGTGAAGTTTTTATCATCTGGAGAAAATTTTTATTTAAAATTATTAGAAGAATTAAAGACCGCTGAAAAGTATATTTTTATGGAATACTTTATTATTGAAAAAGGTAAAATGTGGAATTCAATTTTAGAAGTATTAGAAGAGAAAGTAAAACAAGGTGTAGAAGTTTGTTTTATGTATGATGATGTTGGTTGTATTAGTAAAGTTAAAAAAGATTATTATCTTGAATTAAGAGATAAAGGAATTCAAGCATGTAAATTTAATCCATTTAAACCTGTTATTTCTGTAAGGCATAATAATAGAGATCATCGAAAAATAACTGTAATTGATGGAGTAAAAGGTTTTGTTAGTGGAGCAAATCTAGCGGATGAATACATTAATGAAACACATCCATATGGATTATGGTATGATAATGCTGTTTTTTTAGAAGGAAAATGTATTGATAGTTTAGTATTAATGTTTATTAGAATGTATAATCCTAATTCAGTAAAGAAATTGAATGCAAAAGATTATCTTGTTGAACATAAAAAGTTTAATACTAAAGGTTTTGTGGCTCCTTATTGTGATGGCCCATGTCCAATTTATAATGATTATATTGGACAAAATGTATATTTGAATCTAATTAATCAAGCTAAAAAATATTTGTATATAACTACACCTTATTTAATTGTTGATTATGAATTTATTGAAGCCATTATTAATGCTAAAAAAAGAGGAGTTGATGTTATTTTAATTACTCCAAATATTCCTGATAAAAAAATAATCAATATTATGACTAAATCAAATTATGGAAAATTAATTGAAAATGGTGTAAAAATTTATGAATATAAAGATGGTTTTATTCATTCTAAGATGATTGTTTGTGATGATGAACTTGCTTCTATTGGGACAATTAATCTTGATTATCGTTCATTTGTTCATCATTTTGAATGTGGAGTATGGATGTATAATTGTAAAGATATTTTACAAATGAAAAAGACATTTTTGGCTATAATTAAGGATAATTCAGTGAAAATAACTAATAATAATTCAAAATTAAAATTTTATCAAAAATTAATTAGAAATATTTTAAGATTACTTGCTCCATTAATGTAAATATTAAAAATGTACATTATTTATTTTAAGAAATTGCTTAATTTTGTTAAAATTAATGTGTATTGCAATTTTGGAGAAATCACATGGATTATGTTTATGCATTTGTTCAATTATTATCTGGCTTAGGTGCTTTTTTAATTGGATTTAAAATTTTATCAGAAAATATTGAAAAACTTGCTAATTCTGGTTTAAAAAAATTATTTAATAAAACTTCTAAAAATAGATTTATTGGAGTTTTAATTGGCTTAGTTGTAACGGCGATTATTCAATCTTCGGGAACAACAACAGTAATGATTGTTGGTTTTGTTAATGCAGGACTTATGAATTTATTTCAAGCGACAGCAATGATTATGGGAGCTAATATAGGAACTACAATTACTGCTCAAATTGTTGCATTAAATTCATTTAATATTGCAAAATTTTTAATTGTTTTCTGTTTTATTGGTATTTTTGGTTCGATGATTGTTAAATCTGAAAAATCAAAAACAATCTTTTTATGTTTGGCTGGTCTTGGACTTGTTTTCTTATCACTTGATTTAATGGTTAGCTCAATGAATGGTTTTAAAGACTCAGAGACTATTAGAAATTTATTAAGTTCTATTTCTAACCCATTTGTTTTATTTTTAATAGGAATTGTTTTTACTGCCCTTTTACAATCTTCATCGGCTTTAACAACAATAATCATTTCAATGGTTACAGCAAATTTAGTAATTGGAAATGGTGGTAATTCTGTTTTATATATTATTTTAGGATCAAATATTGGCTCATGTGTAACAGCCCTTTTATCTTCATTTGGAGCGTCTACTAATGCTAAAAGAGCTTCTTTTATTCATTTCTTATTTAATTTTACTGGTTCATTAATTTTTATTATTTTATTACTTTGTATTCCATCGTTTATGGATAATACATTTGCTAAATGGTTTAGTCAACCAGGAACACAAATTGCTATGTTTCATACATTTTTTAATCTAATGTGTACATTAATATTTTTGCCTTTTATCGATGCTTTTGTAAAAATTTCTGAGTTTATAATTAAAGATAAAAAAGAAGAAAAGACTACTTCTTTATTGGATGAACGTTTCTTAAAAACACCAACTATTGCAATCAATCAAGCAATTAAAGAAACTATAAATCTTGGTAATGATGCAATGAAAGTCTTAAATGAAACAATCAATGATTTTATGTCTAAAACTTATTCTAATGCAGAAACTTATAAAAATATTATTTCTTCAATTGATAAAAAGAATGATGAAATAACTTCTTATTTATTAAAAGTAACTGCGACAAGTGATAATTTGACTGATGAGGATGAACTTAATATTGCTAAACTTCATAAAGTATTGATTGATTATACTCGTGAAGCTGAAATTGCTGATAATGTTATAAAATATACAAAAACTACTTTAGATAAAGATTTGGAATTCTCAGAAATTGCATTTGATGGAATTAAAAATATTCAAGATAAATTAAATGAACAATTTGTTTTAACTAAAAATATGTTTGATTTTACTTCTAATGATTTATTAAAAGCTTCTGATTTAATTGAAAATAAAATCGATAATATTCGTAAAGAAACGATTGATTCGCATTTAAAAAGACTTGAAGAAGGTAAGTGCTCTCCATCATCAAATACTGTCTTTATTAGTTTAATTTCTAATTTAGAAAGAGCGGGAGATCATTTAAATTATATTGCACATACAATCAATAATGAATAAAATATAAATACTAGGAGGTTTACATGAAAAAAAGATTTTTTTATACATTAGGTGTTTTATTAGTTTTGACATCTTGTGATGGATTTAATATTAGCCAATTTTTCAATTCTTCATCAACAACAACTAGTCATAATACTTCATATGATTCTGCAACTAGTTATGATACAACAAATAATTTTTATCAAGCTAAAAATTTAAGATATACATTGCGTGATACCAATAGTCAATTAGGTTGGCAAACTTCATTAACAACTGGAGAACAATCATTTTTAATTGTTCCAGTTGATTTTTCTGATTATTATGGAAAAAGTAAAGGTTGGACTGAAGAAAAATTATCAAACATAAATAAAATTTTCTTTGGTGATAGTGAAGATGTTGCTTATGAATCGGTTAAATCATATTTTAATAAATCAAGTTATGGGAAATTAAATATTACTGGTGAAGTAGCGAATGTTTTTAAATCATCATATACTTTAGCTTCTGCAAGTAGATTAGGTGATTATGTTGCTGATAAAGTAATTGAACAATATTATTCTGCTGCTAATTCTTCTTTGTTAAAAAAATATGATAAAGATGGTGATGGTTTTGTTGATAATTGTGTCTTTGTTTATTCAAATACTTATAGTAGAACAAGTACATCTACATTTTGGGCATGGTGTAGTGCTTCAATGACTGAAACAAATGTTAATAAGCCAACAATTAATAATTATATGTGGGTTAGCTATGAATTTTCTAATGATAAATATGATGATAATTATAATTCAAGTAAACCAGAAACACATACATTTATTCATGAAACTGGTCATATGTTAGGTTTAGATGATTATTATTGCTATGATGATGAAAATAGTTGGAACTGTGCGGGCGAACTTGATATGCAATCATATAATGTTGGTGATCACAATGCATATTCAAAAATGGCTCTTGGTTGGATTGATCCATATGTTGTTACTAATTCATGTCAAATCAATTTAAAAACATCAAGTAAATATCCAGAAGCAATTTTAATTAATGATAATTGGAATGGTTCTTCTTTTGATGAATATATTTTAATTGAATATTATACTCCAACTGGATTAAATGAAATTGACGCTAAGCATTCATATTCAAAAACACAAATGTATAATTATAATGGTCTTAGAATTTATCATGTTGATGCAAGATTAATTAAAGCAAAAATCAGTGGTAATTCTTTAGTTCAAAGTAATGATTATGTTGATGAAATTGATTTTGACGATTATTACAATTGTTATATTGTTGGTGCATCGAATTCAGTTAATAGATCATATTTAAGAAGTAATCAAAGAACATTTAGATATTTACATTTATTAGATCAAGGTGGAAATAATAATCTAAATCGTGGATATGGTGGGAAAGTTGAACCATCTTCAGCTTTATGGACTGGTTCAAAACAATTTACACCTAGTGCAGTATTCTTTGCAGGTGGAACAAAATTTAATGACAAATCAGAAATTGGATATAGTGTTAGTGTTTCCAATTTAACTGATGAAGATTGTTTAGTTACAATTACAAAAAAATAGTGAACATAATGGTTCACTTTTTTTATGAATTAAAAAAATAGATTAGATACCTTTTCAATATCTAATCTATTTTTGTTATGCATTTTATTTAGTTAAGAAAGCTTTATAAGCTAAATATGCTTCATATACATCGGCTTTAGAAACAATTTCCATTGGAGCGTGCATATTAAATACGGCAATACCAGCATCAAGAACATTCATATTATAATTACCTAAAATATAAGCAATTGTTCCTCCACCGCCTTGATCAACTTTACCAAGTTCAGCTGTTTGGAAGTGAATATTTTCTTCATCTAATATTTTTCTTACCCAAGCAACATATTCTGGGTTAGCATCATTAGAGCCTGATTTACCTCTAGCACCGGTATATTTATTAAAGACAATTCCACGATTGAAATAAGCAGCAAGATTCCAAAAATAACAATTACTGTAACTAATCTCAATATCCGCTCCTCCCTCCCAAGAATACCGCAGCATTCTTGCTTGACTTTGTTGTTCTTATTCTTATCCCTATCCTTTCTTATCCTTATCTTGCCTTATCTTTCTTTATATTTCTTTATAGAAAGACTTCAAAGTTCTTTGTGTTTTTCATTCCTTCTAATTCCACTTAAGTATTTTATTTCTATTTATATATTTATTTTACATTTTATTCCATTTTTCATATTCTGTCAACTATTTATTTACAAAACAGACGAAAAATTATATACTATTTTCAGGAGGATATAAACGAATATGGTCAAAATAATTGAAACAGTCTACAATTTTTTATGGGGAGATTTGCTCACACTGCCTCTACCTGGCGGCGGAACTCTCTCCCTTTCTCTTTTAGTCATTTTACTAATTCCTACCGGAGTGTATTTCACAATCCGTACAAAGTTTCTGCCAATACGTCTTTTTAAAGATATGGTAGGAGCTCTTTTTGAAAAAAAAGGAGATGAGAAAAGTGCACTTTCTGTCATACAGACACTAATCGTTTCTACGGCAACACGTGTTGGAATGGGAAATCTGGTCGGTGTCGTTGCCGCAATATCTGCCGGAGGAGCCGGTGCAGTTTTCTGGATGTGGCTCACAGCTCTTATTGGTTCTTCTACAGCATTTATTGAAGCAACCTTAGCACAGATATACAAAGAAAAAGATCCTCTTTACGGAGGATACCGAGGTGGTCCAGCTTATTACATTCACCGTTACTTTGAAGAAAAAACAGGAAGGCAAAAACGTTATGTTCTTGTTTCCGTACTCTTTGCCATTTCTGGTTTAATATGTTGGTGCGGTATCAGTCAGGTCGTAAGTAATTCTGTAGCATCTGCATTCAAAAATGCATTTCATATTCCACCGCTTTACACCACTATTGTTCTCGTAGCACTTGCCGCGATTATTGTTCTTCGAAAAAATGCAACGGTAAAGGTTTTGGATATCATTGTTCCGATTATGGCAGGATTTTATTTATTGATTACATTGTTTATCATTATCACAAATATCACACAGCTTCCCGGAGTATTTTCACGTATTTTTTCTGAAGCTTTTGGACTCCGTCAGGTAGCCGGTGGCGGCTTTGGCGCCGTTCTCATGAACGGAATCAAACGAGGACTTTTCTCTAATGAAGCCGGTTCAGGTTCGGCCCCTTGTGCGGCAGCCGCTGCTGTTTCTGATAATCCTGTTAAAGTGGGATTAACACAGGCATTAGGAGTTTTTATTGATACACTTATGATCTGTAGTTGTACTGCTATGATTATGCTTCTTACACCAACTAGTCTTACAAAAGGACTTGTTGGAATTATTACAAAAAGCAATGGAATACCATTTAGGTACATTCGGAGTAATCTTTATTGCCATCACTTTATGGTTATTCAGTTTCTCCACTTTTATCGGTATTCTCTTTTATGCCCGTTCTAACGTAGCTTATCTATTCGGAGACAACTGGTTCTCTCAGACTGCTTACAAAGTTCTCGCACTTGTAATGCTCTTTGTCGGAGGACTTGCTACTTATACTATTGTATGGGATTTAGGTGATGTAGGTATCGGATTGATGACGATTTTTAATATCATAATGCTGTACCCACTATCAAGAAAAGCCTTAACAGCCTTAAAAAATTATGAAAAAGCTCATTAAAGATAAATAGCCGAAAAGCAGAAAACCAGAAATTCTATATGGAATTTCTGGTTTTCTGCTTTTCGGCTCCAGATGGAAATTCGTATTTATTCTTCTAAATCTTTTGCTAATATTTCTTTCATTGCTTCTAATGCTTCTTTTTCATCCGGTCCGTCACACACACATTGTATAACATCTCCCTGTCGGAATGTTCCACTAATCAAGTTAATAATACTTTTGGCATTCACATCCATATATTCTGTCTTGAAATGGATCTGACAATCATAACGATCCGCCAAATTGGCAATCTTATTCGCTGGTCCAAGGTGGATTCCCTGCTCATTTATAATAGTCAATTCCGCGTGTACCATATGTTTCTACTCCTCCTCCATACTTATACCTGATATGTTTAACTTTCCCCTTCTCAATTAAGAAAAAAGCTATTTCTATTAGTTTTATTTTATCACATTTCAGAGTAGTCTTCAATTATCAAAGCATCGGCAATTCTAGCTGAAATCCAACAAAAAATCTCTTTATATAAATTGAGGTGCGGTAAAATTATCTGTCTTTGATTGCAGTCACTTCAACTTCAATTAACAGATCTTTTGGAAGTCTTGCTACTTCTACACAAGAACGTGCCGGGAATGCACCTGTAAAATAGGTGGAATAAATTTCATTTACTTTTCCAAAATCATCCATATTTTTAATGAAAACTGTTGTCTTAATAGCCTGATCCAGACTGCTTCCGGCATCAGCAAGGAGTCCTTTTAAGTTTTCAAAAACCTGTGTTGTCTGTTCTTCGATCGTAGCTCCGACTTCACCTGTTGCCTGATTCACACCAATAACTCCTGATGTATATATAAGACCATTATACTCTATTGCCTGTGAA
>OLIW01003313.1_pt1 | contig 10407 bp, 7 predicted proteins | sample 1601321 | NCBI WGS metagenome assembly OLIW01 (sample SAMEA2452114, study PRJEB22498) | human gut metagenome | reverse complement strand
TATGAAAGACAAATCTAAAAAATCAACCTATTCCACAACCTTTGGTGTTGACCCCAAAAAAGCCGCCTAAACCTTCTGTTTAAGCGGCTTTCAAAATGGCGGGAGAGGTGGGACTCGAACCCACGACCAACGGTTTAGAAAACCGCTGCTCTATCCACTGAGCTACACTCCCTCAATTTTTAAAAATAGCAATCTACTTCTTTTTCTCTATCTATCAAGCAAATTTATTCAAAAAACTCTCTTTGCTCTCTCTGGCAATACCCTTCGGCTCATTTAACTTCAGACGGAGCAATCCCAAACTTCTTCTTAAAGGCCGTAGCAAAGTACTGGCTCGACGAAAAGCCAACGCTCATCGCCGCGTCTATTATTTTTATTTCCCTATCTCCCTTCAGTATGTCATAAGCTCTTTGCAGCCTTATATCAGACAGATATTCAAGTGGTGTCATATTCGTTATCTGTTTGCAATAAAATGTGAATCTCGTCTGCTTTAATCCGCATTCCTCCGCCATAGTTGAAATCGTCCAGTTCTTTTCCGGCATATCCTTCAACTGCTCAAGAAAGATCTTTACGCAATACTCATTAGATGAAAAATATTCGTTATTGCCGCTGCTTTGCGTCCTCAAAACCTCAAGTGCGGAAAGCAAAATCTGATTTACAGAAATTGCCACTCGCGAGAAACAAGCATTGCTACCTTTTAAAATCTCGCGATTCAAATTCTTGAAGGCCTCGGCAGCAGGCTTGTCGGCTTTGAACGCACATTCGTCCGATTCCTTTACGCGCTTTGCAAGTTCTGCGAAATCGCGCTTTGAAAGCACTATCCAGTCTGGTTTTATCCAATTTCTGTTTGGTGCTCGAACGCCGAAATCAAGAATAATCCAGTGCAGTTTACTTCTCGTTACATTTGGATTCCCGAGCGAGTGTTCTTGCCATGGACGCGTTATTGTTAGCGCGTTTGCCTCCAATGAGGCATGTCGCTTTTTTACAGCTTTGTAGCTAAAGTCAAGTCTTCCATTCTCAAGCCAAGCGATTTCAAGCCCTTCGTTTCTGTGTTTGCCCAGGCCCCAATTTTGCTTTTCGCGCGCATTCCAAAAGCCGGCGCTGCTCAGCCCCTTTAATTCACTTTCCGGAAGCCTAACTCCAGGATATGGCGGACGCGACAATGCGTGAAAGTCTATCAGATTGTTATCGGATGCCGATTTAAGCTGGGTGCAAGAGTCGCACACAAATTCGCCCTTGGTGTATCTATAGACTATTCTCTTCATGCAAACATTTTAAGTATTTATGGACTCCATAAACAAGCTTTTTTGTGTTCAAAATTCATCAATGGAGAATTTTAAACGAAAAGAATCGATTTTTTGTGATAGCATCGCAAATGAATTAAAAAAGACTCCTAAATATGGCAAAGTTTAGAATAACTCTCAATATGGAATTCTGCAGAAGTGCGGATAAAGGTTTTGAACAAGGTTTGGAACTTGCTTCTAAAATGGGATATAAGTATGTTGAGCCAATGGTCCACACCGGTTGGGAGCTATTGAGCGAACTAAACTACTTCCACTCCTTCTCTCTCGAAAACGACCCTATGCTTATGGGGCAACTCTGCAAGAAGCGCGGTGTTAAAATTTCATCAATTAGCGGACATAGCCCACTCATGCGTCCGGAGGCTGCAATAGGCAGACTCATTCGTTCGATAATTATTGCCTTTGAAAACGGAAGCAAATTTGTAAATACCGACGAGGGCTTGCGCCCGGAATGGATGTCGGAGGATAGCGCTTGGGAGATAATGCGCTACACCCTAAAGCGAGTTATGGACGCGGCGGAGCGTCACAAAGTGTTCGTTTGCATAGAACCCCACGGCGAATTTTCTAGAACATCTGCGGGGCTTTTAAAAATTTTGTCGCTTTCCGACAGCCCATGTCTCAAGATAAATTGGGACACGGGCAATAGCTACATCGCGGGGGTTGAGGATCCTTACGAGGGTCTAGAAAAGGTAAAGAAGTATGTTTGGCATATGCATGCAAAAGACATATCTTTATCGCAAAGCCAAGGCGAGCGCGGCAAGGTGACTGGCACTCCCGTGGGCTGCGCCTGCGGCGAGGGCGTTGTGGATTGGAAGCGCATAGCAGAAATTATGGAGAGTGAAGATAGGGAGATATTCCTATCTGTCGAGTGCGGAACAATCGCGCAGGCCGAGTACAGCATAAATTACTTGAGAGACACTTTAAAAGACTACATTGTCGAATAAGAGGAGGATACATGAAAATTAAAAAACTTACATGCTTTGCATTTTGCTTTGCGGCGATGGGGCTTGCGGCTTTTGCAAAGGATAAGTGCCTCATTATAACAGGGCAAAACAACCACAACTGGGCAAGTACTACGCCCGTGCTAAAGACTCTCGCGGAACTCAGCGGCGACTTTGACGTAGTTGTGAATGAGGCTCCCGAAAATATGACTGCAGACACCTTAAAGGGAGTCAAAGTTATCGTTTCCAACTGGAATGCTTTGGGCCCAAAAAAATGGTCCGAGGAGGCTTTTAAGGCTTACGAAGATTTTGTAAATCAGGGTGGCGGCGTAGTTAGCGTCCATGCAGGTACGACATATCCAAATGCTCCGGAATCTTACAAGAAAATCGGCATAGGCACTTGGACCGGAAAGACTTTCCACGGGCCGTACTCGTCGTTTCAAGTAAAGATTCAAAGTAGTGAACACCCGGTGATGAAGGGCGTGGGCGATTTTGTAACGCGCGACGAACTCTGGTCTAACGTCGAATTTACGGGCGACTATGAAGTCTTGGCAAGCGCCATTGCAAGCGGACGCTTTTACGTTGACCGCATATTGGGCAAAGACGCAAAGCAAAACAGCGTTCCTCAGCCTTCGGTTGTCGCTACCACAATAGGCAAGGGCAAGTGCGTGACCATATTTTTGGGGCACGATGTAATTGCGATGGGCAAACCCGAATTTATGGACATATTCGCAAATGCGCTTCTATGGACAAGCGGCGGCGAGGTTGAGGGCGGCCTTATAAATGAGGGTAATTTGGATAAGGTTACTTTGGAGATTTCAAAGCAGATTGAAAACGGCAACATGTCGCTTGTAAATGCCCTTGACAATTTTGCCTTAAATAGCGATGCAAAGGTGCGTTCAAAAGTGGTGGATTCCCTCCTTAAAAATGTGGTCTCAAATTCCGATGCGGCGCCTTACTTTAAGCGCAGGGCTTGGTATTTAATTGCAAATATTGCCGGCAAGCAGGACATCGCAAAGATATCAAAATATCTTGGTAATAAGGATTGCGCGGAGCTTGCCAAAGCGGCTGTTGAGCGCGCTAATTTTGCTTTGCAAACCCAAATGCCTGCAGTCATTGAATTTAAGGTGGTAGACTCTGCAGCGCTTAAGAAAATGCTCGCAGACTACGGCAAACTTTCTGACGACGAAAAAATAAAAGCTTTGGCGCAGTTTTACTTCGCGGCTTTTAAGCCCGCCTTGCCAAAGGCGCGGGAGGAAGTGAAAAATCCGAATAGGGAAATTGCTTTAAACGCTCTCAGAGTCTTGTCAAAGCTGGCGACGACCGATGACTATCCCTTCTTTGCAACTCTTCTTAAGGAGACTTCCGATCAGGGGCGCAAACGCGCTATTTTAGAGTCTGCAATGTGCATTGAAAACGCAAACTTTGATGTGCTAAAGGCTCTGAAGGCGGCTTCTCCGGCGGACGTTGAACTCTACGCAAATATCGCTCTTGTAAAAGACGCTAAGACTGCAATAAACGCCATTTTGTCGGGCGAGATGCCATCTTACGAAACTCTGAATTTGATGCTTCCATATGCCGATGAATCAAATATAGCTTCGATTTTATCTCTCTTTGGAAAGTCAAATCAGGGTGATTCAGCTCTCAATAGAGCTCTTGTAAATTACATGCGTCAAGGAGGCCAAAACTTTGAGCTTGTAAAGTCCGTCTTTGATTCGCTCAATTCTGCCGCCAAGGCAAAAGTTTTGCAGGCGCTTGCAGTTTGCGCAAATCCGCAGATGTTTGACTTTGTGTTAAATTTGGCAAACTCTTCTGACAAGGCTAGTTCTGAGGCTGCAACTTCAGCTATAATGAACTGGCGCAGCTCCGAGCCTATCATGAAAATTGCCGCGATGGAAAAGGTGGGTGGCGCAAGCAGTGTTGAGGTTTTGTACTCAATCTTAAATAAGAACAGAAACACTGTTTTAAAGCCCGGCGAGATAGTTACTCTATCCAAAATTTTTAGCGCCCAAAAGAATCCAAAATATGCAGATTTGACAAAGCGTTTGGGCGAGGTCTGCGCGAGTGCCAAACCCAGAGGCAATAAGAATCTCGCAAAGGGCGCAAAGGCCGAGAGCGTCTACAAGTACGGTCCGGACGGAAGCGGAGGGCTTCCGCCGGCTGCTATTGACTGCGACAGCAGAACATATTGGGACGAAGTTGACGGCAAGGGCCTTTACGGTCTAAGAATAACTTTGCCCAAAAAGGAAAAAATATCCCAGATGCGAATCTTGCGCTACAACGAAGTTTGGAGCCCTGACGGCTTTGAAGTCTTTGTGGACGGAAAGAGTGTTAAAAAGGTCGGGTACGCAGTTTATGAAAACAACCGCTTTAATCTCGATTTGAACGTAGAGGGCAGTGTTTTGGAAATAAAGATAGACAATGTTCCGGAGGGCAAATCGCCCGCAATACGCGAACTTGAACTGTACTAAGTTAGGAGGAAAAATGAAAAGACGCAATTTTTTGAAAAGTTCCATTTTTGCGGGTTTGGCCGCACCTACGATTTTGTCGTCGCACCTATTTGGCGCAGATTCGCCGAATGAAAAAATAAACGTAGGCTTCATAGCCTATGGCGATAGAGCTTCGCAGCTCATAGGCGGCTTTTTGGGCAATTCCGCCTGCCGCGTCGTGGGTGTTTGCGACCCAAAGGCTTGGAGAGTTAAGGAATTTCACAAGCGCGTAAATTCCTTTTACGGTGATGGGAGTGCTGCAAAAACCTACTCCAATTATCGCGAGATACTTGCCGATAAGTCTATAGACGCCGTTGTAATTTCCACTCCGGACCACAACCATACTCCCATCGCGATTGCTGCGGCTCGCGCCGGAAAAGACATCTATTGCGAGAAGGGACTAAGCACTTGCATGAACTTGCGCAAAAAGTTGCGCGAGGAGGTTGCAAAAAATAAGGTCGTGTTCCAATACGGCACCCAGCAGCGCTCGGGCTACACAATGCAGCGCCCTGTCGAGCTTGTTAGAAACGGCTATATAGGAAACATTAAAAAAGTGCTTTTGCGCTGCGGCGGCGGTGGATTAAATCAGACAAAATTTGTAGAGCAAGCTATTCCGGCAGGTTTTGACTACGACCAGTGGTTGGGCGTTGCCCCGCTTGCTCCCTATTCCGACGTCAGAGTTTCGCAGGGCGGAGGTTGGTTTATATACGACTACGCTCTGGGCTTTATTGCGGGTTGGGGGGCGCACCCACTCGATCTTATGCAGTGGGGCTTAAATCAGGATTCCTCAGGGCCCATACTTGTGGAGGGCAGCGGCGTAATACCTGCCTGCGGCATATTCGACACATTGACGGATTGGAACTTCAGAATGAAGTATGCAAACGGAGTGGACGTTCACTTTGTGGCGAATCCGAATGTTGAAGATTTGTTTGTGGAGCATGAAGATATAAGAAGGAATCTGCGCGGTATGGCGGATCCACAGCTTGTCTTTATAGGCGATGAGGGTTGGATAGCTACCGACAGGCCATACTTTATCTGTTCAGATCCGCGCCTTGAAAAGATTGAGCTTAAGCCCGGCGATTGGAGAGCCACAAACTTGGACAAAAAGTCTTTTGACCACGCCGCAAACTTCCTGCATTGCTGCAAAACCCGCGAACTTACAGTTTCGCATTGCGAGGCCGCTATAAGAAGCGACACCATATCGCAGATTTGCGATGTCGTTGTAAGAAGCGGAAAGAGCGTGCATTGGAATCCTAAGACTGAAAGCACTGGAAATCCTACTCAAGACAAGATGATGATTCGCCGTCAGCGCGAGGCTTGGGCGGTTTAATTTCTTCATATTCGCTTTATAGCCTCCGCGTTCAGGGGGCTTTTTTTAGAAGTATCCGGCAAATCTGTCTCTAAATTCCTTTGGTGTAAGATTTGTTTCCCTTAAAAATGCGAGCCGCATCCCGTAAATATTTTTGTAGCCCGCGAGGTTTGCAACGGCCTTGATTGGAATGTCTGTGGTGGCTAAGAGTTCCTTTGCCCTAGATAGTTTGCAGAGGTCTATTTCTCTGCCTATTGAAAAGTCTTTAAATTCGGAAACTTTTCTAAATAGAGTTCGTGGGCTTAACCCAAGTTCGCGGGCGATGTCCTCAACTTTAATGTCTGTGTGCGCCCAGCTCCAAATCAATTTCTGTATCTCGTCTTTTAGGTTGCTAATTTGCTCTGTTTTGTCGGCGTTTCTCTTTTTTTGTTTTATAGCAGCTTCTATTTTGGCTATGAGTCCGAATAGATTTGCCGCAATAATTCCCGAGGTGGGGCGTTCGCTTTGATTTAGGATTTTTGTAAATTCCAGTGCGCTATCAAATAAGTCTGAAAAATTTTCAGGCGTGTAGACTTTTTCCGATTCAATGTTGCTCTGATTGTTGAAGTAGGAGTGGGCGGTTTTACCGTTAAAGCCTATCCATAGTTCCGTCCAGCCGGATTTTATATCGGGGCGGTATCGGTGCCAGGTTGATGGCGAAATTAAATAGAATGAATCAGTTGGGATCTTTTGCCGGCCGGCTTTTGTGTCGAGTATGCCGTCTATCTTTGCATCGCTTATAAATACGAGTGTGTATTCCGGCAGTATGCGCCCTTCAGAGAACTTAAAGATATACTTTGGCGGATGCCTTCTCGGCGGGTACACCTCTCCGGCGGGAATGTATTGAGAGCCGTAGCAAGTGCAGTAGAAACCGAAGTCTATGGCTTTTTCATCTACAGGAAGGTACGTAAAAGTCTGCAAAACTTTGCGCCTCATTTGTCATTAAAATTAAGTTATATATATTGTTATCTCTTTTGTAATTCTAGAATAACTCTTTATTTTTAAGCATATTGAACTGAATATATAATATAGATTAAATGTCATAAAATTTAAATTTTTTGCAAGCTTAAAATCTTGAAGATTTCTATTTGAAAATCTAGAAATTTATGAAAGAGCAAAGTATTTAGCTGTTTTGCTCAGAGTGTGGAAAAATGGAAAATGTATTGAGAGATTTGCTTTGCTTTGCGAGCGCTAAGCTTCCGCTATTTTTTAGCGCAGAAGTCTTTGCTTCTGTGAGTAGCAATTCAGTGCCGAGTGGGCATCTCGAGATTATGAAAGACAATTTCTCTCGCAGGAAATTGCAGCAGGGACTTGCGCTGTGTGGAGAGGTCGATGTCTTTTGCCTAAGTTTCGCAATTTTGAGCACTCCGCAAGAAAACCCAAGGTACTATTGTTGCGGTTTAAAGGCTGATATTTTTACAAGACTCTTAGCTCGGTGGGCGAATGCTATGTTATTCAAACTTACAACCGCTTGGCAGAATCTTCTAACTGTCGCTTTAAAATTGCGCGCGGGAACTGAAATGAATCTGGAAGGAATTTAAACAAAAGCTCAACCAACTATCGGTCTAAATGTGTGAGTTTGGACCGCGGCGCTCTCAAGCTGAGGGCGCAAAATAAAAAGCGCCGAAAATTTCGGCGCTTTCCTTTTACCTAAGTTTATTGAGGGCGAGGGGCGCATAATTCTTAATCTCTCTTGCCTTCAAATTGTTTTTAGATAAAACGGGTAAAAGAAAGTAGCATTATTCTGTAAATTTTTCGGCGCTTCCCGTTCGGCTCTTCGGCAAATTAGTTCAATTTGTTTTGCGGTGTCAGTTCACACCTTAGAGTTGGCGTTTAATTCATTAAAAGAGATAACTTTGAGCTTCTAGAATGGACTTCATCTTTCGCTCTATTATTGTATCTTTATCGCTCATTTTGTCGCATAGCATGGGGCTATTCTCGTCGTAATTTCGAATTTTATTTTGTATAATGCAGTCTTTAAAGTTTGCGTAGCAATATTCGCAGGCGTGCAAGCATGTATTGTATGCTCCTATATCTATGCTCTCTACGCATCCACATTCGCTTCTCTGGGTTTTGTCCTTCTTTACATTAATTTTTGCTTTAATTATTTTTTCGATTAGTTCGCGGTCTATGCAACTTGCATGTTTTATCCCGTATTTTTCCAAGTCAATATTTTCGGAGCAGGTCTTAATTTTAAATCCGTATGCCGATGCTATTAGTGCAAAATTTTCGGCAAGTTTTAGTTTTGTCTCGGTATCAAGTTCCGCAATTGAATGTAGCGATAGGCGATTGGTAATTTTCCTATATAAATCTATAAAGCTTATGGTGCACTGCTTGGTGTAATTGCCCAATTTTTTTGATAGTTTTTCAAAATTTTTTATGTGGTAGTCCAAGCTGTATGTTTTATTTATGAGTATTGGGTCGTACCTCCATATAACTCTTTCAGGGCCTATGGTATCGGAGAGACTCTTAAAGGTATCCAAAATGCTTTCATTTTTGGAGGGTAAATTTTTTTCAATATCTCTTGCGTAAGAAGTTAAAGTGAATTGAAAATAGTAGTTGTACTCTTTTAGCTGATTTAAAATCTTTAGCATTGGCTTTGGATTTTTTGTCCAAAACACAATGCAATCCACAAGCTCCGGAGAAAGCGATACCTTGCTTACTTGACGCGGGTTTATGGGGTTTCTGACGCACACATATCCGTCTCTTATTCTGTTTAATAGCCACTTTGAATAAAATGCGGGAATGTCTGTCCGCCTACTTGCACTTATAATCATTTTCTTTTGATGATTACATGCTTTAGCTTTTTTTTGCAAGATGAGTATTAAGTAAAACAGCGTAGGGCTTGTCTCAATTCCAGAGTCAAGTGCAAGTTGTATCGGCAATTTAGATTTTAGACGGGCGAGCAATATTGAGGTATTTCCTTTAATTTTCTAGGAATGTTTTAGCTTGAATTTGTCTGCGGCATTTGCGCTTGTCGTAGCGATGCTTCCTAACTTTCTCTCGCTCTTGCAAAAAAATCGGCTCGCCCTAAGTTAGGCGCGCCGATTTGAGGAAGGAAAGTTTTAAATTAAAAAATTTAAGTCCCTTTTTTGGTTTGATTTTCTTTTGAATTTTTCGCGCTGTAGATTCTAATCGCCCCGCTAAGTTTTAATCTATTTTCTGGGCCATACCTTGATTTTGTTTAAACCCGCCTTGAGGCCTTTTGAGAATGGCCCTACAAAGGAACTTTTGCCTCTCTTATTGCCAAAGTAGTCGGTGTCAAGCACAAGCTCAGAGCCGTCGGGATTTTCAAAGTATTCCTCGGATATGAAGGTCTCGCCAAGCTTTCCGCCCTCGACAGTCGGCGCTAAAAACTTTTCAAAGCCCTGCGGCAGATTGAAGCTAAGCCAGACTTCACCGCCCTTTTCTTCCAGCTTTAAGTCGGCATTAAATTCCTTGTTTGAAAACGAATTTTTCTCGCCGTCGGGCTGATTTGCGCGGTTTAGGTAGGCGTTAAAATCGAAGTTAAAGCGCCCCTTCTTGCCCTTGTAATAGGATAGCCCGTAGAGCTCCAAATTCGGAACTTCATTATTCTTTAAAGTGGCGGTAAAGAGGTTATTGAAGTAGCGGTTGTCGTCAACGCACACGGAAACTCCCTTTATGCGCGTGGAGTGCGCGAAGTGGTAGGGCGTGTATCTGCCGTCGAAGAAGTGCCTGAACATTCCGTCGAAGAGGTTGTTTACGTAGAGTCCGCCGCCGCTAAATACGTACACGCCTATGCGCGACAAAAATATGTTGTTATCGAGCGTAAAGGGTCCGTGGCTTACCTCCACATGGACGTCGTCTGTGGTGTTGCCATAGAGAAGGTTTTGTGTTACGCGCGTTCCCTGCGTCATCCAGTCTAGCCATATGCCCCTGCCGCAATTTTCTATGCGGTTTCGCCTTATGATTGTATCAATTGCTGCGTGGAACTTTATGCCGCCTATTTCCGCGCCGTCGAATTGACGCTTTGTCCAGATGTCGTGTATGTAGTTATCTTCAATAATGCTGAAGGCCGCGCCCTGACTGCCGCACATGCCCGTTTGCTCGCAGTTGTAGATTTCGTTATTCCTAACTATGTGCGAGCCTATTTTATCTTTGCTCCAGCCGCGCTCCAGCGCCGCGAACGTGGCCTCTATGTAGTGCACCGAGCCGTCTTTTTCGGGCTTTTTTAGCCAGAGGTTGTGGCCGCTTAGGAGGTCCTTGCCCAGCGTTATGCCGCTGCACTTGCTGTCGTGGATTTTATTGTTTTCTATTATCCAGCCCTTGCTCCAGTTTGTAGAGACCATGCCGATTTGGTGCGCGGTGGG
>OLIW01003312.1_pt1 | contig 10413 bp, 7 predicted proteins | sample 1601321 | NCBI WGS metagenome assembly OLIW01 (sample SAMEA2452114, study PRJEB22498) | human gut metagenome | reverse complement strand
TACAACGGCAGAGCAGCTTGCAGCGATTACAAGCACTGAGGGAAATATAATTCTTGGAGCAGATATAGACCTTGGCACAACAGGCTTTACGACAAAAAGTGTGACACATCTTGACCTTAACGGTCATACATTGACATCTTCGGGACCGTTCGTAGTGGACCCAAGACACGAAATAACGATTGTTGACACAGGAAGCACCAAAGGTGCCATTATAAATACAGGTACAACGCAAACCTCTTATGGAATAAGAGGTACAACAGAAGCAGCGACAATAAATATTGACGGTGCAGAAATTGATGCGGGAGGTCAAGCGATATTGATTAATGTTGCAGGACGAAAGTGCAATATAAAGGACGCAGTAATTAACGGGGGCAGCTATGCCATAAACGTAGGAACGAACGGCGGTGAGATTAATATTGATAATGCTCTTATAAATAATAAAGCGGATTATAAAGGCTACGCACTTTATTTGCAGGGCGGTATTGCCATTATAGATGACGGAACATTTGGCTATAACGGAACCACAAACACTCTTCTTGTAGCACGTTCAAGTGAGTTGACAATTAATGGCGGCACATTCACAAATCCAAACAGTGGAAGAGGTGCTATAGTTACAGATAAACAATTTGTAGGTACTGTTACGATTAATGGAGGTGTTTTTGAGAATACAAATGCCGGAGGGTACAGTATCCTCGATAGCAATGAGTCCGTTTCATATTTCCATGCATAAGTATAGTGAATACTCTTGTGCAGCCGGTCGAAACCGTCCTGTGTCACCATTGCCACATCAAATTTCAGTGCATCAAACATCAGATCTGTGGTCTTTTCATGTAAGGTGGAGTAATTGACATACGCAAGCAGTCCCACAACTTTATAAGTCTCTCCGGAAACTGTGACGGTATCTCCCACCTTTATTCCGACGTTGTCGGCGTGCATACGGTCAATGGCAATTTCATCCGCCTTCTGTGGAAAACTTCCCTGCAGCATACATGCCAGGTTGATATCCTTTGTCTTTGCAAATACGCGGATCGTTCCATCCTTTTTCCCATCGTTATTATAATCTTCTTCCTCATTTCGGAAAAAGTTTTCATACAATGTTGTCTTTGTTGCCTTAAAATCTGGATCGTTTAATTTATATTTTTCTTCCGCATCCGCATATTTGTCTTCGATCTTGTCCTGTGCCTTTTTCCAGGCTTTGTCGTAGGCTTTTTTGTAGGCCTTATCATACGCCTTTTTATAGGCTTTTTTATATGCTTTGTCGTAAGCTTTTTTATATGCCTTGTCGTAGGCCTCATCATACGCCTTGTCATACGCTTCGCTGTAGGCTTTGTCATGTGCCTCGTTATATGCACTGCTGTACGCACTGTTATACGCTTTTTTATATGCCGGAGCATAAGCCTTACGGTATGCACTGTCGTAAGCTTTTTTGTAGCTTCCGTCTTTTTTTGCCTGTGCTACCGCAGTATCCAGCATCTGCCCCGCTGTCTGTGCATCCATCCCCTGTGCCAGCAGGGATTGTTTTACCTGCGCTGCAAACTGTGCATCAAACTGTTTGACAAATGTTGCATCGAAACTCTGTTTAAATTTCGGATCAAACTCTTTCTTAAAAGATGACGCAAATTTTGCCGGAAACGATTGCTCAAACTGCTTTTTAAATTCTTTGTCAAAGGATTTCTTAAACTGTTCCGGAAATTTTTTATCGAATTCTTTCTTAAATTTATCCGGAAACTTTTCGTCAAATTTTTCCTTAAATTTTTTCGGCAGTTTTTTATCCAGTTTCTTTTTTGCTTCATCCAGATAATACTGTTTGACATCCGCTTTTTCACCGGTCTCAATTGCCGAAAGCAAGGTAGCATCTGCCTGTTTTTTTAACTCAAAATGACCGTCTTCCTGTTTGTATTTTGTCACGCCTTCGTTTGCCGAAGTAATCATACTCTCGTTTGCCACATACATACCGGACACAAAGCCGATCGTGAGCACAAGAAACAGGAATACAACCAGATATTTTTTCCAGTCCCCGATCAGTTCTTTCGGTATTCTCCTGATCAGGGGATTTTTGATTTTTTTCATAACAACCCCCTTACCATTCCAGATCTTCCGCGGATACCTTGTTTGTATTAATGTCGTTGTGGCGCACCGCACCGTCACGGAGCTTGATCACATGGTCTGCCATATTTTTGATCGCCTCGTTATGTGTAACCATAATGATGGTATTTCCGTATTTTTTGTTGACCTCCTCAATCAGCTTTAAGATCTCCTTGGAGGTATTGTAGTCAAGTGCTCCCGTTGGCTCATCGCAGAGCAGAATATCCGGATTTTTTACAATCGCACGGCCGATGGAAACACGCTGCTGCTGGCCTCCGGACAACTGGTTCGGCAGTTTGTAGCGGTGCTCGTAAAGTCCAAGCGTATGTAACAGATCATCAATATCAAGCGCATTGTCTGACAGATACGCTCCCACTTCGATGTTTTCCTTCACGTTTAGATTTCCAATCAGATTGTACATCTGGAATACATAGCCGAGATGTTTTCTGCGGTACTGTGTCAGCTTTTTCTCACTCATATCCTCTAACTTATCGCCGTTGATATTGATGTAACCGGAATCGGCGTTATCAATGCCTCCGATGATATTGAGCAGTGTGGATTTTCCGGAACCGGATGGTCCTAACAGCACACAGAACTCCCCTTTTGCAACGGAAAAATTCATGCCGCGCAGGACTTCCTGACGCGTCTGTCCGCTTCCGAATCCTTTCTTTAAATCTACAATTTCCAAAAACTTCTTTTCTTCTTCTGACATAGAAACTCCCTTTCTTTTTGGTTTTATTTTTCATACTAATATTAGTTTTATCTAACCTCTGGTTCTTTTTTTAGGTCTCCCGCAAAAAGCGAAAGACCTGTGCTTCTTTTCTAAACCTTTTGTCCAAACGCGGACGATCTGTGCTTCTTTTCCCGAACTTCCGTCAAAACATGCGGACAGCCTACGGTCTGACGAGTCCGTACCAGCCTGCCAGCAGATATTTTACACCTTTTTCCGCAAACCGCAGTGCTTCTTCCTCGTCATCAATGTGCGTTACCATAAATATAAACATATCGATCTGTGAATGGGACATCCAGTGTACAACGCTTTGTTCCACCATCGGCACATGGTAAGCTTTGCACATCGCTTCACAGATAAATGCATTGTGCTCATCCATCTGGTCGACCAACCGGTCCGGCATACGTTCCATGCTTGATCCCTGCGCTTTTGTCAGCACTAGAAGCACTTCATCCCGGTAGGTGTACAGTTCATGAACAACCTGTGCGACTGCTTCAAAATCGCTGCTGTCATCATGCTCTTTTGCTTTGCCGCTCTCCATCTCCCTGACTTCAAAAGAAAAATGCTCCCGCAGAATTTCATTGAGCCGATCCATAAAATTTCCCACTACTTCACAGAACAGATCGTCCTTATCCTGAAAGAAAAAATACAGTGCTCCTGTGGTCACACCCGCCTTCTGGCAGATTCCGCGGAGGGATGCCCCCGCAAACCCTTTCTCCATAAATTCTTTTTTGGCACATTGGATCAGGTGTATCTTCGTCTCGCTGTCATGTATTTTCTTTCCTGCCATGGTACGCTCCCTGTAAATAAAAATGTAACATAACGTTGTTATGTTAGATAACACCGTTATGTTACATCATTCCCATGTCTATGTCAATAGAAAAACTTATGCATTTTTCTGTTTGTGTTTATCATAAGCTGCAAACATGCCGGCAAGCAGTGTTCCGGAAATAGAATGCCAGGTGCAGGAAACAGCGCAGATGATCGCAGACTCCGGTGTTGCGGAAAACTGTGCGGTCGTTGTGGCAAGGTTTGTTGCCAGTCCTGCATTCTGCATACCAACTTCGATAGCAATGGTTCTCTTTTTGGCGGTATTCATACCAACAAGTTTTCCTGCTCCATAACCAAGCAGATAACCAAGTCCATTGTGAAGAAAAACAGCTACAAAGATTACAGCTCCGGACTGGAAGAACTTCGCGCCCTGGGAAGATACCACACCACCGACAACACATGCCAGCCCCAGTACCGCAACACCCGGCATTATTTTCTGTAACTCACTGAACATTTTCTTTTTTCCCAGCAGATAGTTGAGAAGAAAGCCCAGTGCTACCGGAAGAATAACCGTTTCCACAATAGAAACAAGCATTGGCAGTGCCTTGATGGAAATATTGGTTCCGCTTGCCAGAAGAGAAACCATAAGTGGTGTCATGATCGGGGAAAGAATCGTGGATACGGTTGTCATTCCCACGGAAAATGCCACATCTCCACCACAGAGATACGACATGATATTGGATGACACGCCACCCGGACAACAACCTACCAGAATGAGTCCCAGTGCAATGCCGGCAGGAAGATGCAGCACTTTCGTCAGTGCGAATGCAAGAAACGGCATAATCAGATACTGTGCCAGTGCACCAACACAGATATCGAATGGTCTCTGTGCCAGAATTTTAAAATCCTGCGTTGTCAGTGTCAGACCCATACTGAACATAATAATACCGATGATGATCGACTGACTTGTAAACTTATTGGAAACCGGATCGGTAAATAACTGATGGTTTACCCATCCCATCATTCCCGGAACGATAAATGTTACTACCGCAATCGCAATTACCACAATTGATGTGTAGTCCGATAACCATTTGCTGAGTTTCTGTAGTGCTTTCATAAACTTTTCCTCCTTGGTCTGTTCACTGAAAAACGAATTCAGACATTAAAAAAGCCCCTTCCCAGATACTACTCTGGAAAGGGACGAATAAAATCCGCGTTACCACCCTGATTCCACAGAAAAACTCTGTGACACTTCACATACCAACATATGCTATCCCATAACGGAGGAAACCGGCGAAGTTTACTCACAGTTATCTGCTTTCAGCCCGCTTCTTAGAGAGGATCATCCATATCCGGCTACTACCTGTTCGCACCACCCACAGGCTCTCTGAAAATAACGATAAGATACGATGCTGTTCTCGTCAACGAATTTCGGTGAACAATATTTTCTTTATGTTGCCTATTATAGACTCCTGACAAAATATGTCAAGAGAAAAATTTTCCATCATCTGCTTTTCTGATTGACCTCCACGTTTGTTCTTATGGACCATACATTACATCTTTTTCTCTATATGTCCCCACAACTTTTCATCAGTCTTTTTCAAAATGCTGATAATCCTTCGAATGTGTCCAGTCCCCACCCCAGGTAAATCCATATCGGGTAAAAAGCTTGTAACACAGATCATTGTGATCAATCTTGTGCGGAAAATCCCCACTCCGGTCAACATACGCTTTTGCATTTGCAGGCTCAATCGACAGCTTTCCGTTGACGGTTTTTACATAGGGATTATAAAGTGTATTGATGTCAACTGCCATGCCCAGACCGTGTTTTGAGATTTTTGTCGTGTGGGAAATGAAACGGAAATTAAACGCAGAGGAATTGTTATCGCTCATGGATGCCTCATCATCCGCATCGTATTCATCCACCAGCCGGACTTTTTCAATGGGATATTCTGCCTCATACAACTGCCTGAAAATGGCAAGGACATCCTCTGCAATGGCTTTATTTACCACAAGTTCTCCCTCTTTTGTCTGACCGTCAAACCCCATGTGGAGCACATGAAGATAGCGGAGATCTTCCCGCGGTACGGTACAGTCTGCCTTGTATGATTTTCCCTGCATCTTCTCAAAAATATCGTCCGGGATTTTGGAAATATAGAACGCTTCCTCTGTGATACTTTTGTTCATGTTTTGTTTTTTCTCACTCAGTTCTGTCCCTGAAGTCCTGTGATCCTGTTCTTTTTCACTGTTCTCCTGATCCGCAACCTCAGACTTTTTTGTGTTTGATTTTTCCGGATGCCGGATCAGACGGCTTCCGGTTACGACTGCGGCAGCTGCAAGTAACACGGCCGCGGTGATGATCATTCCTTTTTGTTTTTTCACCAGTTTCTCCTTACTGACACGTTTCCCTTTTCTGCAAACATAAAAATTCATCCGCTTCAACATGATAACACCGCTAAGCCTACGCTATCGAAAAAAGTGTCATGTGAAAGCCCGAAGGCCGCATTTCTGCACGGATGAATTGTGTATATTTTAGCACTGATTTTTGGAATTTGCTATATTTTCATAACAAAAAATGCATTTTTCTTTTAATGCACCCTCGAAAAATAATCCATCAGAATTCCCTTAATATGATTATACCTTCTGGCATAAGAATTCTCCACCCGTATAATCTCCATATTGTGTGCCTGACAGATGGCATTTTTCTTCCGGTCGCGCTCCTGCACCACCGCATCTTCAAAATGCTCTTTCCCGTCAAGTTCGATTGCCAGAACCGGCAGTTCCTTTTTTCCCTGTTTTTCGTACACAACAAAATCAAAGCGCCCCATATAAAACAGATCATCATATGTCATATTGTCCTGAAACACCTGCGATATGGCAACTTCTTTGTGGATCACATACTTACTCTGGGAAAGCCAGATATTTTCGAGCGCATGCGTCAGGTTTTCGAGAAACGCATTTTCGGTAGCGGTAGAAAACGGCTGGATGCCAAGTGCACGGGAACTGATATGTTTTTCCGTAATCTCTGACTTCCCGTTGGTTTTGATGTACTGCGCAAGTTCATAAAGATCATCGTCTGCCTGTCCTGCATGCAGGCGCTCCAGTTCTTTGCTGTCTGCGAGCAGAACAAGCTTGTCTTTCGCCCGTGAGGTTGCAACATTGATCAGTTCCTTATTGTTTTTCAGCCATTGATAGGTACCGACATTGGTGCGGTCGGACAGTGCCGTGGAAAAAAGCACCACATCCTTTTCATCTCCCTGAAAAGCATGCACCGTTCCACAGACTAAATTTTCGAGGTGGTTTTCTTTGATCGCCTGCTCGATCAGTGCCCGCTGGTTTACAAACGGTGTGATCACCGCGATACTTTTGTCCGTGTTCTGCTTCGCGTATGCAATGACCTCGTCTGCTTCCGCCGGAGATGTATTTTTGATCTCGGCACGGTCACTTTTTACATCTACATAGACAAGTGGCTCCGGCTCTTTGCTTTTTGAACAGATCTGCAGTTTGGAATTGTAATATTTTTTATTGTTAAATCCAATAATCTCTCTGTTGCAGCGGTAATGGCTGCGCAAAAGCACTTCATCACTCACCGCATCACATGCCAGATACGTTTTGTAAATCGAATTCTTTCTGTAATCATATTCCTCTGCCACATGATACCGCCGTCGCAGCTTGCGGTTGATCAGTTCTCCGAGCAGAATAACCGGATTCAGCTGCTGCGGATCTCCCACAAGCATCAGTTTCTCTCCACGGATAATCGGGACAAGAGAGATCGCAACATTGCACTGGCTGGCCTCGTCCATAATGGTCATGTCAAACAGCGGCTCCGGTTCCCCGATCTTATGTGCCGATATGCAGGTAGTGATAATAACCGGAAAAACACGCTGCAGCTTCTTTACATTTTCGGATTTCTGCATGTATTTGTTGAATGCCCGCGCCTGTGTCTCTGGATTTTCTCCGGAATCTAAAATCTCCCGCAGTTCCTGATATTTGGGTTCTTCGAGTGTCTTGATATAACGCGCAGACGTATAAAATAAATACTGATAAAATTCTTCTTCGTTGCGGTCGAGAAGCTGCAGGGCATCCGAATCAGAAATTTCGCCAATCTGGTGGATTCTCTGATCAAGCCTCTGCATCTGGTATCCCTGCAGGTCCATCTGAAACGGGAGCAAGTTCATGGCATTTTTGATATGTTCCTGGTATTCCATGAGATGCGAAAGTGTCTCTTTCCGCTCCTTTAAATCCAGAATTTCCTCATACTCTTTCAGTCTCGCAGAAAGACGTTTTGCACGGTCAACCCGGTCATCCTTGCGCTTATCGAGCGTGGACGTAAATATTTTTACGGTCTGCACCTGATTGCGCAGGCGGTTGATGTAGCTGATTGCAGCTTTAACTTTGTCTATATTTCCAAGCCGCAGTACCGGAAACGGAATGGTCTGTCCATGGTACTCAAGATGCGTCAGTTTCTCAAATACATTGTCGATTGGAACGTTATTGTAGGACGCAAATAAAACGGTCGTATTGTTAAAAAACGCCGTTATTATCGTGTTGATGATCGTATTTGTTTTTCCCGTGCCCGGTGGCCCCTGTATGTAGGCAAGCGGATATTTCATGGCGTTGTTGATCGCCAGCAGCTGATCCAGATTGATGTTCTGATTGATCAGTGCAATCGGATACGCCTTGGTGCGGCGCGGCCGTTCTAACAATTCCCCGAAGAAGGCTTTGACTGGATAAGTAACCTGCTGCTTTTCAAACATATCAAGTATGGCTTTGTACTCGTCATGCAGATTCAGCACTACATCCATCCCAAGCCCCAGCACATACGGCATATCATCTACGACCGGCTTTTGCCCGCCATGACCGGTAATCGCATCTTTGATTTTTTCCAGATTGTTTTCAAAATCTTCCAGCAGTTCGTACTCGTCCGCATCCAGAAATTTACGCGCATTTTCTGTCTGTCCGTCAATGCCAAACTGTGTGCAGACTGTGATATCTTCATCCGGCTGAAACACTCTGTTTTTCACATCAAGGTTCAGGTTCCGGTATGCCAGAACATACAGCCCCTTCGCCGTGTGAATACTCAATACATTGAGTGCCAGTTTCTTAATTCTTAAATTGGTGCTCTTTTTCTTTTCGTGAGACAGGGAATACTGGAAATTTGACACGACCTCCTGAAACTGCTGATCGTTAAGTGCATACCGTCCGTTTTTCACACGATCCCCATCGATATAATGGATCAGATCATAATCGGTGATGTAAGGCGTCGTATCCATGCGGTTACATAGTTCCAGATAATTTAGTATTTTCAGATTTGCAGAGCTGGAAAAAATAGTTTTATAACGCTCCGGATGCATCTCGATATCTTCGATCAGCTGCCTGTTTTCCGGACAGTACGTTCCTTCAATGACTTCCGTGGACAGGATGGAATCCACGAAAATTTTGTCATATTCCCCCAGTGTATACATTCCGAGGTGCAGACCATCTACTTTGAGGGTACGTTTTGCCGGATCGAGATCACGGATTCCAATCCAGTATTTTGTAATCTGATCCGCTTTGTTCCGATATTCGATTTTCAGCCACTTTCCCTCATGAATTGCCCGGAAAATGTCCCTGCAAATCTGATTCATACTATGCTCCGTCCTGTTTTACATGATATCTCTATCATTCATTATGATGTTCGGACAGAACCTTTGTCAAGCAAATCCTCAATTCCCCTTGCTGCTCAAAGGATTACTTCTTGTTTCAAAAAACTGATTGTTATCTATGCGTGCGCGGTTTTTGTCGTTGTACATACTGCTCTGCCGGATTGCGGCATTTTCTTTTTCCTGTTCCGGTGTGTTCTCCGCAAAATGTTTTGGTCCTGCGGTAACCGGATCTGCATCCGTTCCTACAAGCATCGCTGATTTATCCGTGTAATTTTTGGGTTTCATGACATACCTCCAACTTTTTTGTTAGTATGTCCGATTTTTATCCTCTCCACTCCCGTAAGTAAAAGTTTGTAAAAACTTCCGTAACCGGTCTGTCTTCGGATTCTCGAAAAATTCTTTCTTAAATCTTCTTCTAATGGAATATCGTACTCTTTCTCAATTCGTCCGACATCGTTTCCAGATGACCTTTTACTGTTCTTGCAATGATTTCATCATCTTCCACGATAAAAATGCGATACATTGATTTAGTATCTGCCACGCAACCGCTGCTGTTCGCCTTCTTCTCCTGATGCAGAAAAAGATAATCAGCACAGCAATAATCACCAAATAACTTCCCATTGCCTGTCCTCCTGCGTTTCCATCATGAAATCTTAGTTCCTGCCTTTGAATACTTTAACGCTTCCTTACAATATACAGACTGATTTACAATCCAAATCAGGCACACTACAAGAGAAGGTAAGAATCCTATGCCAAAAACAAGTGCACAGACGGCAAGCACAATGGACAGAATCGTACAAACCGTGTTTGTGGAGGCGTAAGCTTTAACCTCAAAATCATAATCATCCGGGTGGAGATGCGAAACTGACAGAAGATTTTCTATGCAGGATGAGGCAGAGCAAAAATTGACAGGGAGCAGACAAATGAGCTTGAATATGCCGATGAATCGCAGAAAGAGGAGAACTCAGACAGACAGCCGGTAAGAAATCCTGAGAGGGAGAAGCCGAAGTAGGAGGATAAGGATAAACGTTTCAGTGGTACATGGACTTTGGAACAATATAAAGGACAGTATAGATCCGCTATGTATGCAGCAGTGAAAGCCCACCGGGAACATCACCCAACGGGTCTGTTCCCGACCTCACGGTCAGATACATATGAATAGTTGTGTTTATCCTGCTAACA
>OLIW01003301.1_pt1 | contig 10443 bp, 4 predicted proteins | sample 1601321 | NCBI WGS metagenome assembly OLIW01 (sample SAMEA2452114, study PRJEB22498) | human gut metagenome | reverse complement strand
TGCGGCAGGAATTCGTAAAGCGGCGGGTCGAGCAAGCGGATTGTAACAGGCAAGCCCTTCATCGCGCGGAATATGCCCTCAAAGTCCTTGCGCTGGTAGGGCAAGAGCTTTGCGAGAGCCTTTTTGCGCTCCTCTGTATCCTGAGCCAAAATCATCTGGCGCATAGAGTCAATTCTATCTCCCTCAAAGAACATGTGCTCGGTGCGGCAAAGGCCTATGCCCTCAGCGCCAAATTCGACAGCCATCTTCGCCTGCGCGGGGCTATCAGCGTTGGTGCGTATGCCAAGCTTGCGGTACTTGTCGGCCCACTTCATGACGGTGTTAAAGAGCTGGTATGTGTAACTCTTTTCGGCCTTCATCTTACCGTTTAAAACGCGAACAACTTCGCTGTCGGCAGTAGGAATTTCGCCCAAGAAGATTTCGCCCGTAGTGCCGTCTATAGATATAAAATCGCCCTCCTTAACAACGATGTCGCCAACGGTCATAAGGTGGCGGGCGTAATCTACGTGTATGTCGGAAGCGCCGCATACGCAAACCTTGCCCATCTGGCGGGCAACCAAGGCAGCGTGAGAGCTTACGCCGCCGCGAGCGGTCAAAATGCCCTCAGAGGCAATCATGCCGCGCAAATCTTCCGGAGAGGTCTCCTCTCGGCAAAGAATAGTCTTAACGCCCTTGGAGTTTTCGAGCTCCGCCATGCTGGCCGAGAACACAATCTTGCCGCAGGCGGCTCCCGGACCTGCGTTTAGACCCTTTGCGATGGGCTTTACCTTCTTAATCGCGGCGGGGTCAAATACGGGAACAAGCAAGCTTGAAATGGAGTCTGCGGGAATCTTCTTAACCGCAGTCTTTTCGTCCATCAGGCGCTCCTTATTCATTTCCACTGCTATGCGGACAGCCGCCATGCCCGTGCGCTTGCCGTTTCTGGTCTGGAGCATATACAGCTTGTTTTCCTCTATAGTAAACTCAAAGTCTTGCATATCGCGGAAGTGCTTTTCAAGCTTTGAGCGTATAGCCAAAAGCTCTTTGTAAGCCTTGGGCATTTCCTTTGAAAGCATCGCGATTTTGTGCGGAGTGCGAACACCCGCTACGACGTCTTCGCCCTGTGCGTTTATTAGGTACTCGCCGTAGAACACGTTTTCGCCCGTCGCGGGGTCGCGCGTGAAGGCAACGCCCGTTGCGGAGGTATCGCCCTTATTGCCAAACACCATTGTCTGAACATTGACTGCCGTGCCCCATTCCGCGGGAATGTTGTACTTCTGGCGATAAATTATGGCGCGCTCATTCATCCAAGAGTCAAACACCGCGCCTATCGCGCCCCAGAGCTGCTCGTAAACGTCCTGCGGGAAAGACTTGCCCGCGCGCTCTTCAATTAGAGCCTTGTAGCGCTTTACAAGCTCCTGCAAATTTTCGACAGTAAGCTCCGTATCTAGCTTTACGCCGGCCTCCGCCTTCAGAATTTCCATGACCTCGTGGAAGGGGTCGTGCTCTGCCTCATTGCGCGCCTGAACTCCCATTACGACATCGCCATACATCTGTATAAAGCGGCGGTAGCAGTCCCACGCAAAGCGCGGATTTGAAGTCTTGGCGGCCAGGCCCTCAACGGTCTCGTCATTCAGCCCCAAGTTTAAAATTGTATCCATCATGCCCGGCATGGACTCGCGCGCACCGGAGCGAACCGAGAACAAGAGGGGGTCTTTAGCATCGCCAAAGGTCTTGCCCATCTGCTTTTCGACGGAGGCCACGCCCTCTTTTACGCTGGCAGCCAAGGAGGCCGGATACTTCTTGCCGTTTGCGTAAAAATATGCGCAAACTTCGGTAGTAATTGTAAATCCCGGAGGAACGGGAAGGCCGATTCTCGCCATTTCGGCGAGATTTGCGCCCTTGCCGCCAAGGAGGTTGCGCATCTTTGCATCGCCGTCAGTCTTTTTTCCAAACAAGTAAGTGTACTTCTGGGAACTTTTCTTCTTTGGGGTAGCCGCCTTTTTTGCGGTCTTCTTTGCCGCGGAAAGCGCCGCGGACTTCTTCGTCTTTGCTTTTGCCATATTGTTTATAACATATTCTCTTTACATAAAACAAGACTTTGCAACCCTTGCAAAGCCCTATGGGCGAAACTCCCCGAAAGGGGGTGGAAGAAACTCTCGTGCGCGCAAAGCCGCCTGCTACGCGCGGTATCGGCACTGCCGAACGCGCCGCGACACAGCGAAAAAACAAGCCCCTAAAACTCGAGGGAACCTTCAAAGCTAAACATAGCCTTTGCGCGGGTGCGGACAACTCATAGCCTAGAGCGGCTACCCCAACTCTGATGGGGCGCGGCAAACTCGCAAAGACGCGCTTTGAAAACGCGGCAAAGCCAAAGACCCTGCAAATTTATGCCTCCTTATCCGCAAACTCAAAGAGCAACTTCCCATACTTTTATAAATAGGGAGTTTCCTTACTTGCAATATCACTGCCTTTAGCCCCGAAAGTCAAATATTTTTATAAGCTTTTTAATCTTTTTTTATTCGCGCAAGTTCCTTTACGCTAAGATAATTTTTCAACAAAAAAAATCGAATTGAAAATTTCTTGCAAAAAACAAGCGCTAACTTGGTAATGAAAATTCTCATTTTAGCCCATCTTTTTTTTGCCTGCACTTGCAAAAAAGCGGATAAATTAAACGCAAAATATATCTTAAAAAGCCCGAAAGAATCTCGCAATGCCGACATGGGCAAAACTCAAAAAGCTAAAAAAAACGCTGCTACCTAGTAAAAATATTTCGGGTTTTAAATCAAACTCACAAAACAAAATTAAATGCCCAAAATTTGCGAAATAAAAAGAAACTAAAAGCGCACTGAAAAATCAAAAGGGGGTCAGGTTTCCTGCGGCGCACAAAATTCGTCACTACCGTTGCTTTCTTCCGAATCTGGCGGGGTTCGCGCAAATACTTGTCGCACAGGTCCCGACCTTGACTAAGAGAAACGCAAAAAAAACGCACCTATGCAAGCTTAAAATGAATTTAAAATCGCAGGCCCGAGCATAAAGCAAAATACCACAATTTAAAAATTTTTTAAAAGCGTCAAAGCATACAGACAAGTTGTTTATTGAGAGCCTAGAGACTTTAAGCTATGAAATTATGCGATAGCTATCGAAATGAAAGCCCCGTTTGCGCATATAATAAATGCAGAACAATCTAATTAGATTCATTGGAGGGTAGAGATCTAAGCGCGAAATTCAATGGACTTGCCCTCGGTAAATCTTAACGACCTTGCAAGCTATATCGAGCCCCGCAAAGGCTCGAAATCTGATATTGCAAATATCAGAAAATTAAAAGCTCAATAAAAAAGGACGCATTCAAATGCGCCCCATCTCGTCTGTTAAAAGACTGTATTTAATACTCTATTTTGCAAAAATTTTTAGCCCACTTAGGTGGAAATACTCCTTCTTTTCCAGAACGAGCTTCACATAGCGCGCCTTTTTGGGATTTTCGAACTTAACGGTCCAATAGCGCTTTGCTAAATCCGAGCTCCAGACTTTATTCCAAGAATTGGAATCCTCAGAAATATACATTCTGAGCCTATCGGTGCGCTTGCCCTGCTCGTCTTTTCTGTTGTAGATTATTGCGCCTGTAATATCCATGGGCTTTCCCAAATCTACAATCAGAAATTGCCTGTCTTCGTCGCGCTTTGTGTGGAAGGCAAAATTTTCGCCGGCGCACTCAAGAAGGGTATCGCGCTTGGGCGCGTACATATCTTCGCGGGAACTGTAGCTAACTTTTGCATTCTTCGATACCCATTCTCCCTCCGGCTTGGGCTTCAGAGTTTCATTGCGCAAATTCTCAGTTTTTTTCTCAAATTTAGCCTTGTACTTCTCGGGAAAATCAAGACCTATCAAACTTCCGAACTTTCTATCCTTAGATATGGGCGCTACAGCAAATGAGAAGCTGTAGCTGCCCTTAAATGTGGGCAAGAACTCGTCCAGAGTCTCGGGCCCGAGCGCGCCGTTTCCAATGCCGGCTACAAAGCCCGCAACCCTAAATTCATTTTGGGAAGACTGCGGCAAATTGTGAAAGTGCTTCGCCGCCGACAGCTCTTCTTGCGTATTTCCCAAAATCGACATTGCAAGCGGGAACTTCGGCGCGAAAACGGCAATGCCGCCTCCATCTTCCGCACGGATTGTCATTAGGCGCACTCCCTCCCTATTGCCGCAATCCTGAGGCTTTGCGTAGGCGGGAATTTCCTTAGATATGTCGATGTTATAGATACCCAGAGGAGCCGCCTCCAAGGCATCGCAATAGTTTTGCAAGGGGCCGCGACCAAAGTACTTAACATCTGATAGCGACTTATCCAAACCCATCTTAACCCCGATTCTAGGAATATAGATTTTTTCCGGCATATCGTTTAGCTTTGTTACATTAACGGCTACTTCCATTGCGGAACTTGCCAAAATCGTGTAAACATAATCCACGATAAAGCCGTCGCCGTCCTCATTTACTAGAGTCTCAGAACATTTAACTCTAAGAGCATCGGCTGAGAGTTTATCCACACTTAAAGATTTGTCTATCTGCTTTAGCGAACCCAATTGGTAGTTCTGCAAATCACGCCTAAAGGAGCGACCGTTATCGACAATAGCGGCAGTTATGTCAAATTTAAGCGGGTAAGTCATAATATTTTTACCCTTTAAATTTATGGCTTCAAGGCGCGGATTAGCGTTATCAAACACATAGCTTACACCTCCCGCAACGACTGTAGTCTTGGAGTCTTTTGTAAAGTACCTGAGAGAACCCATAGTTGGCAGGCTCTTTTTCGATTCACCCTTTAAAAGCGGAAATTGAGCAAAAGACGCCACCTCGCCAGGCTTTGAAAACAGAGTCTTAGCGCGCCTTAAAAAGCTTATGTTGCAATAATACTCACCGCTTTTTGAAGAATCAAAACTTGGCATCTTAAGCTCAAATTCACCGCTATCACCCGGTTTTAGCTCGGGTGCAGCCGCGCTTGACTTTGCAATTAAAGTTCCGTCTCTAAAGACCTCGATTTTTACGTCTAGCTCCGACAAGTCTGTGGATACAAACTCATTTGAAAGCTTAAATTTGCCGGCTTTTGCGTCTATTTCTGAAATTTGAATATCTTGATAGACTCTAGCAACCTCAAAGTATTTTGAAGAGTATGTTCTGTCAGCAAAAACTATCCCCGAAGCGCACCAAGTTCCGGCGTTGGGGCGCGTGCCAAAGTCTCTGCCATCGGCTAAGTACTTGACGCCATTTTCATCTTTTAAATACAAAGTTCTATCGCACCAATCCCAGATGAAACCGCCGTTTAGAGAATCGTTTGAACGCATCATATTCCAGATTTGCTTCAAGTTTCCTATGGCGTTTCCTATGGCAAAGCAGTACTCGCAAAAGATGAAGGGCTTTGTGGATTTTGAGTTGAGATGCCGTTGCATTCTACCCATTCCGCCGTACATTGGAGAAACGAAGTCGGAAGTGTTTGATTCCTGCCCCGCCCCCGGCTCGCTATGTATGGGGCGCGTCGGATCTATTCTTCTGGCCTCCGCCTCCATGGCCTTGTGGGACTTTGTGTGGTAGGTTCCCGATTCGTTTCCCAAAGACCATATGATTACGCAAGGCACATTTCTATCGCGCATAACGAGATTTCTTATTCGGACCAAACTGGGCTCTACAAATAAGTCGTTTTCGGCGGGCAGAAATCTGCGAAGCTCGTGGGTTTCGTGGTTATTTTCGTCCAAAACGGCAAGCCCGTAGCGAGAGCAGAGCATATAGAACTTTTCGTCGTTTGGATAGTGGGAAGTTCTAATGGCGTTTATGTTCGCGCGCTTTATGAGCTCGCAATCCTTTTTCATCAAGTCCAATCCCACAACGCTTCCACCCTCGGGCGACCAGTTGTGGCGGTTAACCCCCTTTATTAAGAAGGGGACATTGTTAAAGTAGAGGCGGTTGCCGCGTATCTCAAATTTTCTGAAGCCCCAATCGGCCCTAGCCACTTCCAAATCCTTGGATTCCGAATTTTGCAGGCGCATGATAAGTGTGTACAAATTCGGATTGTCGGGGCTCCAGAGCTTGAAATTGGAAAGCTTTGCATCGCCAGAAAGCGTGACGTCTTTGCCGGCGGCTATCTCCGGAATATCCTTTGAAATAATTGCCTTATCTCCCAGAAGCTTGCCCTTGTCATCTGCCAAAAAAAGCTCGATTTTCAGATTTTTCCGGGCTTTGCCTGAGAGGTTTGACAAAGTAAATTCGCACTTAAAGTCTGCGTTTTTCAGGTCGTCGCTAAAGTTGCACGTGGCGTAGTAATCGCGCAAAAATACTTGCGGGCGTGCAATTAAAGTTACGTCGCGCAAGATGCCCATAGTGTGCGGCATATCCTGGAGTTCAAGAAAACTTCCGGCGGTATATTTATATACAATGAGCGATATCGAATTTTTGCCCGCCTTTACATATTTTGTGATATTAAACTCAGCGGGCGTAAAACTGTCTTGACTATACCCAACATAGGAGCCGTTGACATAGAGTTTAAAGCCCGATTTTACTGCCGAAAATTTTACAAAGATCTCCTTGCCACTCCAATCCTTAGGCAGCTCAAAAGTTCTCCTGTAAAGCCCCGCCTGCCTGTGCATTTCAACTATTGTGGGCTCTGCTATGTATTCCGGAATTTCACCGTTTTTAGATACAAAGCCATCGAGCATTCGCCCCTGCCTGTCGAACATAAATTCGTGGTATACGTTCGTGTACGAAATGGTATCGCAACCCAAAGTTTGCCAGGTGGAGGGAACGGGAATTGTCCGCCAAGAGCTGTCGTCAAAGTTCTTTCCGAACACGTCGGAGTCTAGCTTTTCGTGGTTTTCGACAAACTTAAACTTCCAGTCGCCATTTAACGAAAGGTATGAATTGCCCACATAAATATTTCCGACATCGTCACAGGAAAGCGGCTTTAAGGCCGACTCAAACGAATCGGATATCGTGAAAAACGCATGCGGGCTTTCCTTATTTTCGCCCGCAACCCTTATGTCGTTATAAAGCTCGCGCGAGAATAGCGAAACAGCAATGGACGCCGCAAACAACACCGTGAACATTTTTTTTATGCTTAACATTAGACCTCCCTCAGTAAAACCTTACAAAATCGGAAATAATTTCCTCAGAATTTATTCAAGGACTTGCTTTGTCAAAGCAAAAAATAAAATATATACTTTACAGTCAAGTTCCCTTTAGTTTTTTATAAGGAAACGCTTTCGAAAATTCTAAAGATATACGGGCAAGAGCAAATATATGCGTCAAAGCCATACTGCCGCAGTAGCGAATTCAAGCACGCTTTCGCGAACTAAAATAGAAAGCAAAATTTAGACACTTCTTGCGCAAAAAAGCCCTGTTTAAAGCGCAGGGCAAAATTGGCTAATTTTTTCGTTGAAAGATGGGCGGGGCAAATTAAATTATAGAAAGTTACAATGGAAAACGAAGTATCCAAAAAGAAGGTGGTTCTAACTTGCGCACAACCTACCGGGAAATTGCACTTGGGCAACTATATCGGTGCAGTGCGCCAGTGGGTAGAGATGCAAGAGAGCTGCGAGTGCTATTTCGGGATTGTCGATATGCATGCAATCACAATGCCCTACGTTCCCGCGAAATTGCGCGAAAACACCTACATGTGCGCCGCGCAATACCTAGCGTGCGGCTTGAGCCCCGATAAGTGCAGCTTGTTCGTGCAAAGCAATGTGGTGGGCCATGCGGAGCTAACGTGGATTTTAGCTTGCCTTTGCCCCGTGGGCCAGCTCGAGAGAATGACGCAATTTAAGGACAAGGCGCGAAAGCTTGCCGAGAGCGGTTCTAGCGACGTCTCAATAGGAGCGGGGTTATTGTTCTACCCGGTCTTGATGGCGGCAGATATTCTAATATACAATGCAGATCTAGTTCCCGTCGGCGAAGACCAGCGCCAGCACATGGAACTTGCCCGAGACTTAGCCCAAAAATTTAACAATACCTATTCGCCGACATTTACTCTCCCCGAAGCCTACATTCCGAAGACGGGAGCGCGCATTATGTCACTGCAAAATCCCGAGGCAAAGATGTCTAAGTCCGACGCCAATGCGCTGGGTTCGCTATACATGATAGACACGCCCGATGTGCTCTCAAAGAAGATTATGAGCGCTGTTACAGACTCTGGCAGCGAAGTTAAAAGAAGCGAAGACAAAAAGGGTGTCACAAACTTGATAAACATAATGTGCGCCGTATCCGACAGAACGCCGGAAAGCGTCGAGGAGGAATTTGCCGGGAAGCAGTACGGAGTCTTTAAGAGAGCCGTCGCAGACGCGGTAATCGCACGCTTCAACCCGATTAGGCAAAAGTACGAAGAGTTTATGAAAGACAAGCCCTATCTCGAATCCGTACTCAGGGCGGGTGCAGAGCAAGCCCAGAGGCGCGCAAACAAAATTATGTCGAAAGTTTACCGAAAAGCCGGCTATTTAGACACAAGAAGCTCAAAATAAAAACCTCTCCGAAAAAGCAATGCAAAAGAAAACTCCACTCTGGCCCTTGTACGTCGCAGACGCACTGATGTTTCTAACGGTTTTGGCTGTATGCGTTCCAAACATTAGGCTCTACGAGCCGCTTGGAGTTTGGCAGGCTGCTATTCTTGCGCTGCTTGTGTTTGTTGCGATGCTTCTGGTTTTGGCGCCCTACGTGATAGGAAGTATAGCGGACGTTAAAATTGCGAAGCTAAACGCAGCAAAGAGCAAAATCCAAGGCGAAGAGCAAGTGCGAACGATTTTTGCGGATTTGCGCACTCTCAGAAATTCTCTCATCGAGCAAATGGAGAATACCCAGAATGCCAAAAATCTGGCGGATTCCCTAGCGCAGGAACTTCTGACTGAAAAGATGAAGCTAAAGAAATTGGAGGAAACTCTCGGGCAAAATTCGCAGAAATTGAGGGCAGACTCGGAGGCAATTGAGTCTTTCAAGTCGGTGCTAGACGAGTTTAAGTCCGAACTTGGTGCGGCTCAGGACGACAGTTTGCTCGAGCCCAGAGTTTCCGAACTTGAGAGAAATTCAAAAGCTTTGAGCGATGATTTTGCGGAGATAAAAAAGCAAATAGAGAAACTTATAAGTGAAATCCAAAGCGCACTAAATAGCGATGGGTGCGACAGCGACTTTGAGGAAACACCGGCTGAAGTTGCAGAAGCCCCGCAAGAGCAGCCCGCGGAAGGCTCTGAAAGTAGCGAACAAGCCGAGGAATTTTTAGACGACGAAGGCGAAGATTTTATAGATGAAGAAGCCGAAGTCGATTCCGACGAAGCGCGCGAAGATTCGCAGGCAGACGCTGAATTAGATGCGGACGACAAAGATGTTAGCGATGAAGAAGGTGAAGTTCAAACCGAAGAATCTATAGCTAAGCACGACGCCGAAAACGGCATATCGGATACAGAGGTGGAAGAGCCCGTCAAACGCCCGTCAAGCCAACCTAATTGGGCGGGTATGATAGACAAGGCGCTGCTAAACTCACAAGCCTCAAACACCCGCTCTGTCGTATCAAAATTTATAGAGAAAAACAAGGCGGGCGAAGCGCCCGAAACTAGCGATGCAAGCGAGCCTTCGCTGTCCGAAAAGTTGGGCGAGCCCGATGTGTCGGAATCCGAGAGCGCCGAAGAAATTGAAGATTCAAAAGAATACAAGGATTTAGAAAAGCAACAAAGCGGCAAGAGTGCGCAAGCGGCGCTCTTTGACGAATCGGAAATTCCCGAATCAAAGAAGGCAAAGCCTGCAAAGAGTGGCGAGACTGCCATCATTGCAAACGCTTTTTTAGGAATAGGCAACAAGCCCTTTGTGAGGGGCTCGTCGGCCGGGCTAAATCCGGACAAAGGGGTTGCGATGCAAATGCTTGAAATCGGCAAGTGGCAGTGGATTTGCGAAGCGCTTCCCACAGACCCGATTAAAATCACAATTTGGCTAAACGACGAAAAACCCTCAACCTTGGGCGAAATAGTCCTAAATCCGGGAGAAACTCTCGATATAGATTTAAGCTTTTAAGAAATGTTAAGCGTAAGAATTATTCCGTGCCTCGACGTGCATAACGGCCGCGTCGTAAAGGGCGTAAACTTTGTAAATTTGATAGACGCGGGCGACCCCGTCGAACAGGCAAAGGCCTACGAGGCTCAGGGAGCCGACGAGCTTGTGTTTTTAGACATAACAGCCTCAAGCGACGGGCGAGCGATTATGCGCGACGTAGTTGAGCGCACCGCAAGCCAGTGCTTCATGCCCCTTACAGTGGGCGGTGGTTTAAGGACGCTTGAAGACATACGCGCAATGCTAAATGCGGGAGCCGACAAAGTGTCTCTAAACACTTCCGCAATAACAAATCCGGACTTAATTTCCCAGGCCTCTGCAAAATTCGGCAATCAGTGCATAGTTGTGGCGATAGACGCCAAGCGCGACGGAATTGGCAAGTGGAAAGTCTATACGCACGG
>OLIW01003299.1_pt1 | contig 10447 bp, 13 predicted proteins | sample 1601321 | NCBI WGS metagenome assembly OLIW01 (sample SAMEA2452114, study PRJEB22498) | human gut metagenome | reverse complement strand
GATTCTGCATTGGGAATTTCCGTGTCCGGGAGGAGTGCCTGTGGGTTTTCGGGGTGATTTTTTGCGATTGTGATCATTTTTACGAATCCTTTCTTTGATTGCCAGGTCCGGCTTCCACCCCACGGAAAACATATAGGCCCCTTCAGGGCCGGTATGTTTTCCAAGCCGGACCTGCCCGGGGGAAAATACGGTTTCCAGAGGAAACCACCTTGAAAGGCTGCAAGATCGATGTATAGTAAGTACGAAAATAACATACTTTTGGTGATATCATGACGATTCTCGATATTCGAAGCAAAATTTCTGACGACGTATTCAGTTACCTTGAATTGACCGATGCTTTGAGTTCTTATTCCAATGTTCGTGATAAAATCAGGAATTTGCTGCGACGCAATGAAATAATCCGGATCAAGAAGGGGTTGTACATGTTCCCCGATGTTTTGCGTCGGGAGCCGGTGAACTCATTTATGCTGGCGAATCTGATATACGGCCCCAGTTATGTGAGTTGCGAATCCGCATTGTCCTATCATGGCCTGATTCCGGAAAGTGTCCCGGCGACGATATCGATCTCCTTCGGGCGAAGCCGGAGTTTTGAAACTGTGCTGGGACGCTTCGAATATCACAGGCGTGCAACCCGGGATTATTCACAGGGAGTGGAGTGGCGGCAGTCGAACAAGAGTTGCTTCCTGATTGCCTCTCCGCTGAAGGCCGTGTATGACAAGGCTTCTCTCGATTCGAGATTCAACGGCGAAGAGATCGGACAATATCTTTTTGAGGATCTTCGGATTGATTGCGATGCTTTAAAGAGCTGCGATTGGGGATTGCTGGAACAGTTGAAGCCATATGCCCGGGGCCGGATGCTGAAACTGCTGAACTTTCTGGAGGAATTAAGATGAATCAGGCGGTCATGGAAATGCTGGACCGGTATCAATGCCGGACGGAAGCGGATTACGTCAATGCATTACGCGAAATCATGCAGGAAATTGCTTTGCTCGGTCTTTGGCGAAGCAAATTCTTTGAGCGGGCGGCATTTTACGGCGGGACAGCGCTTCGGGTGATTTACGGATTGGATCGGTGTTCGGAAGATTTGGATTTTTCGCTGCTTCTGCCGGATGCGGAGTTCCGTTTGAAGAATTATGGCGATGCCTTGAAAAGTGAGTTGGAAAGCTTTGGTTTTACCGTTGAGTTTTCCGCGAAGGAAAAAGAGCGGCCTCATAATATCGAATCGGCGTTTTTGAAAACCAATACCCGGATGCAGTTGATCACCATTGGAATCGGTGAGATTGCCCGGCAAATGCATTCGCGGGAGAACCTGAAGATCAAACTTGAAATCGACATCGATCCTCCGGGCGGCTTCGCAACCGAGATCAAATATTTGCTGCGTCCTGTGCCTCATGCCGTGAGGACGTATGCGCTGCCTGATCTGTTGGCCGGAAAACTTCATGCGGTGCTGTGCCGTCGGTGGCGCAACCGGTCGAAGGGGCGGGATTGGTACGATATGGTGTGGTATGCCGGGCATTATCCGAAAGTGGACCTTAAGCATTTGGAAATCCGGATGCGGCAATCCGGCGATTATCCGGATGATGAGCCCTTGACTCTTGCCCGCTTGCTGGATTTTCTGTACCAGGCGATTGATGAGGTCGATATCGAACAAATCAAGGCGGACGTGCTGCCGTTCATCCGGGATGCCGGACAGCTTGAAATCTGGAGCCGTGATTTCTTCCGTGAAGTCGTCAGGCAGTTTACTGCCTGACCTCATTGACGAGTTGGAGAAATTTCTGCGGGGCGTTGATGTCAGCCAGGACAATCGTATCGTTGTGTGAGGCTGAGCTGCTGATGATTACGGTTCCGGCATTGAAGAGCCTCTGAAGCAGTGATTGAGTATACCGGATGCTTCGGATATCCCTGCCTCTGATCTCATTGTGATATTTTACGAAAAAGCCGCCGCGGCTGATGATCCGTTTTTCGGCAATGGTGTAGAATTGTGCTTTGCGCAGCAGAATGATATGAATGATTTTCCAGGCGATCAATAACAGAACCAGAAGCAGCCCCGCGCTCCAGACCAGAGGGATATAAGTGGGGGTACTGTACCAGATCAGAATTCGTGAGGCGGCAAACGCGATCAGGGCAATGCTCCAGGTAGAGTGAAAAGCGTAAGCCAGAATGCGTTTGATCGACTGGAACCAGAAAAGAACCGCGTTCTTTTTGTCACAATACTGAATGGCTTGCTCTGATGAACGATATCTCATGATGTTGCTCTTTCGTTTTTCTCAGGCGGATATGGATTGAGGTTCCACAGGTTCGATGACCATATGTTTTCGGACTTCCTCATACGGAGCGGAAAGGCGGTCCGACAGTTCCCGGGCTGTCTGGTCGGCTTTTTCTCTTGCCTCCTCGAACGTTTCCGCCGAGCGCATACCAAGGCGGGCCGGGCCGGATTGTGCATAAACCATGTACATTGCGATATCCTTGTATTGGAGAGAAAAGGAACTGCCGGTTTAGCGGCAGCTCCTTTGAGAATTTATGCCGCAGCCGGAGTTCTCACCTGTTCTTTCTTTTTTTCGGCTTCCTCCTGCGCAGCTTTTTCGAGGGCTTCGTACTCTTTCCATATCGACGGTTCGGGCTTGGCTTTGACAGCTTCCCGGTAAGCATTTTCGAGGTCGAATTCGACCAGTTTGGCAATGATTTCCGCCTCTTTCCAACGGGGTTTATTGCTTCCTCCGTTCTGGCCGTAGTCCAATTCGGAAATGATATTGAGAACCACACGGTTCCAGACGAGCCGATCGAGTTCCGGGAGTTTGAAAGCCTTTTCAAAACTCAGGATGCAATCGGACAATTCGGTTTTCCGGGCCTTGTCATCCCTGAAGTGATAACCGAAAGCCGAATTGGCGCCTTTGCAGGCGACCAGAGTGAAAATCGCATCACGTTCCGGTACTTTGCACTCTTCTTTCTTCAGATGGGTTTTCAACAGTTCGATGGCGTACCTCCGGCGACGCTTTTCGAGTTCCTGCCGGCGTTCGGCCATCGTTTTGGGTCTGCCGGAAGCGTTGTTTGCCGTGCTTTTCTGCGTGGATTCTGCTCCCGTTTTTCCCGCCGTCTGAACCGTCGAACCGACGGGCGCGGAGTTGGCGGAACCGTCGGAGGGAGCTGCGGCCGGTTCAGGTTTTTCGATTTTGACATAAATTTCTTCTCCGATGTTGCCGTCGATGCGGATTGCTTTTTCGCCGGATTCCTTCTTGCGGCATTCGAGCCACACTGAGGGCGGCAGGATATTGGTCCCGTAAAGGGGATCGTTGATGTCGTCGATTTTGAGGCTTTCCGCATGGGTAGCGACCAGAATGATTTCCGGATTCTCCCGGGCGAGTTCGGCCACATACTCCCGGCCCTTGGCATTGAGGTATTCCCTGTTCATGCAGCGCCAGTTTTTCGGTTCTCCCATATCCGAAAAGAGAAAGCCCTCTTTCCGGTCTTTACAGGCCGGGCATTCCCCGCAGCCAGTTTCGTGGAGGTCCTTGTTCCAGGCAAGCTGACTGAGAACGGTCAGGAATTCATTGTCCAGCGCAGCCTCGAATTTTTTGATGGAGTAATTGGCAAGTTCGTAATGGCGCTGGCAGAACGTTTTGATTTCTTTCTGGAGCGGCTGCGAGAAGCGGGCGATGATTTCATAATGGGGCAGCTTCATCCAGGCGAATATCCGGTTCCGCTGCGCTTCCTGCCATTCGGGGATGAGGTTCAGCAGCCGGGCACGCCTTGCGACTTCGTTGGGCGACCAGCCGGTGAGATCCGCAATCTGCCGGCAATTTTTGCCCTCTTTGATCAGGCTGCTGATTTTCTGGACCTGCTCGCTCAGCGTCAGGTTGTTCCGGACATCATTCGAGGCAAAAGCGACGATTTCCGGATCGCCGTCGCAGAACACCATATCAGGATGTTCGCCGCCGAGATTCAGACCGGGGACCTTCAGCTTCTGCAGTTCGGTGAAACGGCATTTCCCATCCACCACTACAAATTTGAAATCGCCTTCATCGGTTTCTCTGACCACAATCGGATGCATCAACGGCTTGAGGCCGTTGTTCATCCTGCCGGCCATGCTGTTGCGCAGTTTTTTGCTGGCAAGCTCGTCGATTTTGCGGTCGGGGACGCACTTGATCTGTTCCAGCGGAATCAGCGCGGCATTGGAAGACTGCTCGCATTTCCAGGCATACGGCCATTTCGTTTCGGACACCGGTTCCGAGGTGTTCCGAGGCGTGCGGGCCATCGGCTTGCGTTTTTCTTTCGGCTGTTCAGTTTCTTTGGCGGCGGTGGGCTTGGGGGCTTCGGTGGGAACTGTCGTGGTTTCCATTTGTCTGATCTCCTTTGATTTTACGGATTGGGACTTGTTTTTCAACTCGTCCGACGACACTTTTTGTCCGTCGGACGAGTCAAATCCCAACACACACGGCAGCGATTCACGCTGCCGGTGTAATTTATGATAATGCTCAATGATGTATTTGATAAGACTTTATGCAAGATTGACAAAATGACTTAATGCAGTTATAGTAAAATAATATGCAGCTCATTACAATCGGTCGGGAAGCATCAATTATGACAGTGACGCCGCTAAGAATTAAATTCGGTCAAATCCTGAGAACTTATCTGCAGGAATCGAATGTCCGTATGACAAAATTGGCAAATGTTCTTGGCGTAACTCCTTCCGCAGTTTCTCAGATGCTTGCCGGAAAATTGGTGCTGAATCAGACACAATTGAATCGTATTTGCGAGTATCTTCGACTTGACCAGGCGCAGATTCTGCAACTGAACACGATTCTGGTAAATATTCGGACAGGAGCCCAAATAGTTCCTTCTGAACTCAATACTCTTGTTTTTTCGCTGCGTTGCCAGCGGGGATTGATGCAGCGGCAGTTGTCATATTTATCTGGGGTATCCATTGCTGAACTCAACAGATTGGAAAATGATCCCAATGCCGTTCTGACACCGGAGACTGCCGATAAGCTTGCTCCTATTTTGGAGTGCAGCACGGAAAAGCTGCTTCAGGCAACTACCGGCGATGTGTCGAAAGTTGCTCATGCCAATTCGATGCCATGTGTTATTCTGAGGGATTTTGCTGAATATGACGGCCATGAGCCTCTGGTTGAATTTGCCCGGCGAAAGGCGTTCAAAACAGTATCCCCGGCACATAGCCTGAGGCTGGAAAATCCAGTGGTCGTGCAAGCGTCCGGCAAAGACCTTTCTCTCGGTTTTCCCGGTATTGCGCAGTTGATCGTTTTGGACAAACGACCGGAAAACGTCAGGGAAGAGGTTAAACTCTGCCGTGATGTTTCCGGTAATTATTTTCTTTTCAAGCCGAGTGGCAAAAAGGCGTTTCGATTGGCTGGGGCGTTGAAGCATCCGGATGCGATAAGCTGGTCCGTATACGTCGCAGGACTGAATCTGAATTTCCTGAAATGATGTCGGCTGCCCGGGAAAGTGTTCTGGATAGGGGTAGCTGAATTGAAGCAAGTTCAGGAGTGAGACCTTTACATCTCATTCAAAATTGCATATGATTAAAACCAGCCGTTTTTATTGGCGGCGGCATAATATTGTTTTTCTGCGGCATTCCATGCCTGTTTCAGCTCAGGGATGGAATTCAGTTGCTTTTCGTTGAGGTCGCAGGCGGATAAAACTTCCGCCTTTCCATCCCAATTGATACCAAATTCGTGATTGCACATTTCATAATAAAACATGCTCTGGACGTACTCGGTATTGATTCCGGTCTCGGTGAAAATCGCCTTCCGGCGTTCTTCCGCATGACGTTTGAAAGTGCCGTGAATCAGTTCCGAGTCCACTTTCCGGTAGAAGCCGCCGGTGCTGCCCAAACGATAGAGTTCGTTGTTTTCTTTGACACCAAGTTTGAGTTTCATTTCCTCAAACTGCTCTTTCGAAAAAGCAAAACCCAACGGCAGGGCGTTTACTTCATTTTCATGACGTGCTTTCAATTTTTGATATGTTTCCATCTTTTCAACTCCTGTTAATGATTTGTTCGAGCACAAAAAACGCACAGGAAGTCCGAATGGAGTTCCGAAAGCGCGGCAAGTTGAACAAAACGTTGCATCAACTCCAGTAGATCGGATGTCCCCGGAGTTCTTCGACACGACTCCTGATCTTTTCAATCAGGTGGATTTTCTCCGGATACATCTGATATTCCCGAAGCATCCGATCGATTTCGATGTCGAATTCAGGCAGGACCAGATCGCAGGCAAAGTTATGGATCATGCCGTGCGCATATTTTTGCAGTCCGTGCTCACCGAAGTCCGGATAGAATTTCCCGAGCCAGCAGACGCCGTTGTTTTCATTCCGCATGGTGCGGATCAGGACACGGGCATATTGATTGCAGAGTTCATTCGCCTCAATCCGCAAAGCATACTGGCTCAAATTATCCTTTGCCAATCGGTCGGATAACCTCGGCAACTCGTCTGCTTGGAGTTCCTGCAGGAGCCATGCAAGGATTTCCCGCATGGATACGGGAGGGACCGTCCAGGCCGGAATCCCTCCATCCAGCGAAAGAGCATTGTTCGGATTGTGTTCCAGAATCGTTTCCGCATAGTATCGGGAAACAAACTGGCCTCGCTTCCACTCTTGGTCGTTCCGATGCCGATAATCGTAGAATTCGACCAGTGGTTTGCGCTCCTTGTGGATGAGACAGTCTTCAAGACCGTATTTCTCACCTTTGTGCAGGATGCGGACGTTAAAATACCCAAAGATTTTCGATGTTTCACTCATAATTGTTTTTCACCTTTTATGGGTTTATGTTCAGAACAGTGCCGGAGTATCGGGGGATGGTTTGACCGTTTTTTTCCGGGATGCCGGGAGTTCGCACTTCATGGCAGTGCGGTATGCGGGATTGCCCTTGATCACTTTCCGGATGATTTGACCAGTCGTGATCAGGGAATAAAATACATTGGAAACGTAACGCCGCGCAGCCAGGGCGTTGGCCTGTTCGTCCAGTGCCGGAAGGCCATATCTTCGTCCGAGCAGTTCAAAGTCCAGCAGCAGCAGTCCATCAACGACGTGATACAATTTCCGTTGCGAAGTGCGAAATCTCTTGAGTAATTCCGCTTCAATCTCCGGACGCCTGGCGGCAAGATATTCCTGCTGCTGTTCCGGCGTGATATCGTAAATCGCTTCGAAAAGCCGTTTGCCGTTCTGCTGGAACGTGAACAGATTTGCCTGAGAGATGAGTTCCGGTATGGTATCGATCAGTTCCGTCTGGACGATACCGAGGAACTGCTGCGGATGCAGATGCAGTTTGGAATTGCCGTTGATTGCATAACCGCGTTCGACATTCCAGCCGCCGGCTCTGAATATTCGTTCGCAATCTGCGTAGAATGCCGTACTTACGGAATCGTTTCGAAATCCAACGCAGCCTGCTGATTGATAATAACTTGGAGTTAGAATGCTGTAACCGACTTTGAAGTAAGCTGGTTTGAGGGTATTGAGGTTCATGATTGAGATAAAAATCCTTTTTTAAATCTGTATGAGAATTACGGTTTTCTTTGTTCAAGCAGCTTTTTTCATAGCATGAATTTTTTTGACGGCATTGTCGCTCCACAAATCAGTGGAACAACCATAAATTTCCCTGATCCCATAACCGCGGCACCCGTCGTGTTTGGCCGAATCTATGCAGCGGAATGGCAGACGAACATCCTTTTCCAGTTTGATTTCCAGGAGGCTTCCGGAGCCATTCCAGGCATCATAGAGACCACAGGTCGTATCCTTGGCGAGAATCAAATAACCGCGGCCGGTTCGCTCGGAGAGATAATAGCTTTCGTTTCGCTTTTTCTCTTTCTCGATGGCGTCGCGGAGATTGAAATATTGCTCCATGCGGTTGTCCCCAAAAACTGGACAACTTGACTTGGTGTAAAATGCCCGTTAAATTAACCTGAAAAGGGAGGCGTTTTATGAAAAAGTCGTATGACTCCAAATTCAAAAGTCGTGTAGCGTTGGAAGCGCTGCGCGGGGAACTAACCGTGGCCGAGATTGCGGGGAAATACCAGGTTCATCCGAATCAGGTTCAGCAGTGGAAAAAGAAACTCATGGAAGGTGCTTCCGAGATTTTCCAGTCCAAAGCCGAACGGAAAGAAAACAAGCCGTATACCGAGGACGATCTGATGAAGAAAATCGGACGCCTCGAAATTGAGAATGACTTTTTACGAAGTGTGTCCTTGGCCTGCGGCTTGAATCCCGAAAAGCTCAAATAAATGATCAGAATCCGGCTTTAAGCGTGAATCGTCAGTTGAAGCTACTTCAGGTTCCTCATTCAAGCTTTTATTACAAAAGCCAAAGGGAGATTTCCCGGACAGCTTCCGACGAGCGGGTCAAGGACGAAATGATGGAGATTTATATGGAGACGCCCTTTTACGGAGTTCCCCGTTTGACTGCTGAACTGAAACGCCGCGGGTACAGAGTGAATCATAAACGGGTGCGCAGGTTGCAGAAATGCTTGAATCTGCGGACGGTTTATCCACGTCCGCGTTTCAATACCTCGGAACCTCATCTGGAACATGAAAAATTCCCGTATCTTCTGCGTAAATGCAAGATAGAGCGCCCGAATCAAGTGTGGAGCACGGACATCACCTACACTGCTGTCGCAGGACATCGGGCATTTGTGATAGGAATCGTCGACTGGTTCAGTCGCAAAGTTCTTGCTTACAACGTTGTGAATACAATGGACGCTTTTCATTGTGTTGAAACGTTAAAAATGGCAGTGGGTTCCTATGGAAAACCGGAGATTTTCAATTCGGATCAAGGGAGCCAGTTTACCAGTTCGGAGTTTGTAGAGGAACTTCGGAACCATGGCATTCTGATCAGCATGGACGGACGGGGACGATGTTTGGATAATGCAAAGATGGAGCGTTTCTGGTGGGCATTGAAATATGAGGACATCAAAATCAAAGAGTATGTCAGCTTGCCGCAGCTCCGTTTCGGTGTTCAGCATTATGTGAATTTTTACAACTCCAGGAGGATTCATTCGGCTCTCCAATATCGGACGCCGGATGAAGTCTATTTCAGAACTTGTAATCGGCAAGCAATGGGATATAGTAAATCAAAGGCTTTTACACCAATCTTTCAATAAAATGTTGTCCAATTCAGGGGAGAAGCGCACCAGGGTCATCTTGGCCAGAAACACCAGCGCGTTCATACACGAACCGCAATTCAACGTTTCCACGAAAATCGATCTGAGTAGCGGCGATTGGGATTTACCGTGATCGGCCAGTGCTTTTTTGAGGTCAGATTTCTGATATCCCTGCTGTCGCGCCAGCCAGAGCAGACTTGCTTCTTCCGGAATGCCGTTGTCGCAAGCATTGTAATGACCGCCGATGCTGTTGGAAACGAAATCGTAATTCAGATCCCCGGTATCGATAATCAGATCGACCAGCACGTCTTCGTTCAGAAAATGTTTTTCGGGATATCTGACGTAAAATTGTTTCTGGATCAAATCACGAACTTCGTTCTCATCCTGATTTTTCACGAGTTCAATCACATCTTCATCCTTAAGCACATGCTTGATGACATTGGCCGCATACTCCCATTCACAGTCGCAATACCACTCATCGAGCAGTTCCCAGAACTTCTCCCTCGGATGGTCGTCGTTGCAGATTTTCTTGAGGGTACGATCATCCAAGGCATCCCGGTAGTCTGCATAAATCTCACGATAAAACACGCCGTTGTCATCTTTCCGGCAAATTGCGGACAACGCGCTCGCGATTGCTGCTTTGAGCTGAAGTTCTGTTTTTTCATTCATGATAAACTTCTTTCGTAAATGGTGAATACAGAATTATTGAAAGTGCAAATGGTTTTCTCATGCTGCAATTTTACCTATGCAAGTTCGCTCCCCGTACTTATTCAATGCCGTTCTCAATATTTCAGGCCAGGAATCCGGATCGCTTTCATCGTATTTCGGAAAATATTGAGAGGGCAGATAACGATCGGAAAGCATGGTCCCGTCAAAAGTATAGCAACCGTAAATCAGGTTGCCGCTTTCCTCATACCGCATTTCAAGTTCGCTTATCTGCCCATGCCCCATGAACCATCTAACCCAATCGAAAAATTCCTGATGGGAAGGCGTCCACCTTGTCATTCCGAAAAGATAAATACTGTCGTCCAGATGGTCGAAGTCGCTTTCAAAAAGATACCGGGTTGCTGAACCGATAAACATCCCGGTCTTCGCTTCCCGGGCTATGCGATTTGCCTGCCGGATAGCGGTATGGATTTTTTCGGCTTCTGCTGCATCAGGTGAGATAATTTCCATATTGAGGGTAGACCAATTTGCCATGATCGTTTACCTTTACAGTAGAGAGTTTTCCATGAGAGGGCTTGGAGAAAGTGACAATTGCATCAGGTCAAATTTTCCGTTTCTATTCACACCTGTCCTAACAATTTTCAAAATGGCGTAATTTTCTGATTACGCCCCCTC
>OLIW01003297.1_pt1 | contig 10464 bp, 10 predicted proteins | sample 1601321 | NCBI WGS metagenome assembly OLIW01 (sample SAMEA2452114, study PRJEB22498) | human gut metagenome | reverse complement strand
AGAGGAAGAGGAGGAAGAAGAAGAGGAGGAAGCGCAAAGTAAAGATGCAAATTCGCAATCCGAAAAAAATGAGGCAAAAGGTGAGACAAATAGTGAGGCAAAAGAGGCGGAAGCTCCAAAGGGCGCCATAAGCAAAGACCTGCGCATGGAAAAAATAGATGAAAACAGAAACCCAACGGGTAAGTACGTAGATTTTTCAGGTACGTTCAATACTAAACCCTATGTAAATCCAAAAACTAAAGAGCGCAAGGAGGGTGTTTGGTCTGCATTTGATTTCTATGATAAAGGATATGAAAAAAATTCGGATAATACGATAATTGTCCATGTTGAGATTAAATATAAAAATCCAAAAAACGGATATGATACAAAAGCGATTGATGTTGCCTATGATGTAAAGGCTAACGAAAAAGGGGAGGTCAAAATACCAAGACTATCCGTGGTAAATATCGATTGGAAATCCGAGGAAATGAAAAAGATAAATGACTATATTACAATATATGGTGAAGGTAATTTTAATATTTCAATGAGAATTTCCACAGTTAAGGGAAGACCCAAAGATGTTTTTGGGGCTGAAAATATTGAGCAAGGCAAAATTTCAGATTCCGATATAACCCATTATGCACAAGTTCATGCAAGTGCGAGCAAAGAAATTAATTATGCGCCGAGAGAAGGTGCCGAAGGTGGTGTAATAAAGAATTACAGCGAAAAACCGGGAGAGCGGAAAATATACGATGGTTCTGTTAATATTAATATATTTAACGGAGAAGTTAAAGACTTGTAATTGTAATAAAAGTAATGATTGACAAATTCTTTTTCATGCTTAAAACCAGAATCTGTTATGAAATTTTCGCTGTTTTGTATTCTGCTTGTTTTTTTCCTTTGCTTTATCTTGCGGGTATGGGGCTTCAGAAGATGAGGCTAATAATGAGGCGAAGAGGGAATATCAGCAGAAGATGCGCTTTGCGCACGCCTTTGAAAATGGAATAGGAGTTCACAAGAATGAAGAGAATGCTTTCCATTATTATTTGGAGGCGTATTTCAACAACAGGTATAGTGAGGACGAACCCTTGAAATACCTAAAGAGGAAAGCCGAAGAGGGCAATACTTACGCCGAATACTACTTGGGGTGTTATTATAGCAGAGATAATTACGAATGGCCAAGGGGCGGCGATAAAAAGGCCTTTTATTGGTATTCCAAAGCAGCCGAGAAAGATTATCCACCGGCAATTCATTCAGTCGGGTTTTACTATCTTGGTGGGTTTGGAGTGGATAAAAATATTGAAAAGGGACGCGAGCTTTTAATACGAGCCGCCAATCTTGGTGTAGAAAAGGCGCAAGATTACGCCATAATGTTATACACGGACAATGATTTCGAGATTTTAGAGACAAATTACGGCGAAGCCTTTAAGCTGTTTGAGGCGCGTGCAAAGAAGGGATCAATGGACGATATGCACAATATGGCGGTGTGCTATTTTCACGGTTTAGGCGTGCCTGAAGACAAGGCCAAGGCGGTTGAGATTTGGAGATCTATTTTAGATGCAAAATTAGAGATAAAAAAAGGGGAGAAGGTTTATTATCGCATTGCGCCGATGTGTTTTGCGCTTGCGAAATGCTACCACTATGGTTTGGGTGTTGAGAAGGACGAAGAGAAAGCTAAAGAAATTTTAAGTTTGCTAATAGTCGACAAGGCAAGTCTGGAAACTTTGTACAACAAGTTTATCGTCTCTTGGAATTACAACGGTTTTATACCATTTAGCTTTCAGAGAATGCTGCCATAATAGTTGATTCGTAAATTTTAAGCCTAAGCCCTGCCGATTGTTCGGCGGCTTAGGCTTTTTTATTCTTATGAAAGCCTTTCCAATATTGCGCTTTTTCGGGGAAAAGATAACTCTATTTAAGTATCTAAGCTTTGATAGACTAAATTTTTATATATTTATTATATATATTTAATTTTAAATTTTAAGTTGACTTAACTGTTGTTCTTTTAGGAGAATCAAACTTATATGTTGAGGAGTTGTTTATGTATTCTGCTTGTTTTTTCATCTGCCTTATATAACGTATATGGTAGAAATATTGCGATAGAGAATAAGTTGAAATATGTGCAGAAGATGCGCCTAGCTAATGTTTTTGAAAATGGAATAGGCGTACATAAGAATGAGGAGAAGGCATTTAGTTACTATTACGAAGCTATTTTTAATGACGGCTATACTGAAGACAAACCCTTGGAATACTTAAAGAGGAAAGCCGAAGAGGGCAATACTTACGCCGAATATTATTTGGGGCGCTACTACGGTAACTATGAAAAGATTAGGGGAGATAGCAAGCTGTCTTTTTATTGGCATTCAAAAGCGGCCGAAAAAAATTATCCTCCGGCAGTCTTTCAAGTGGGGCGCAGTTATCTATACGGCGACGGTGTAGATAAAGATCTTGTAAAGGGCAAAGAATTTTTATTAAAGTCCTTTGAGCTTGGTCTAAAAACTGCTCAGCGATATTTGGTATACTTGTACATAGATGATGACACGGGAGCTTTTGAGACAAGTTACAAAGAGGCCTTTAAGTGGTTTTCAGAGTCTGCAAAGAACGGATCCTTGGAAAGTAAATACGACATGGGAGTGTGCTATTTCCACGGTTTGGGAGTGGCTGAAGACAAGGCCAAGGCAGTTGAGATTTGGCGGTCTATGTTAGATGAAGTAATCGAAGACAAGCTTCCGGGAATTAAGTCCAAAGTGTGCTTGGCGCTTGCAAGGTGCTACCATTACGGCCTTGGAATTGAAAAAGATAGAGATAAGGTTGTAGCTGTTTTGGGCGTATGGCTTTTGGGGGTCAGCGATGCAGATCTTTCAGAACGTTCGTATAAGCGATTTGTAACAGACTGGAATTATAATGGGTTTATGCCCTTTAGCTTTCAGCCCATATTCCCGTAATGATTGAAATTGATTCGTAAATCTTAGGCCTAAGCCCTGCCGAGTATTCAGTGGTTTTGCAATTATTTGCCGCTTTATTTGAGGAACTTATATTTAAATTTAAACGTTTATTTGTATGTTTTATGGCGATGTTGGAATGTTTTTTAATAAATATTTGATTTGTATTAAATCTTAGTTGGCATTTTTTAATAATCTTTTTTAATTTGACTAAATTTTAGCATTGCTTAAGCTACGTTTCGTTATGGGTAGAATTGCTTTTCTTACAGTTTGCTTTTTGTCTCTATTTGCATCGCATTCTTACGCTGCAGAAGATGTGGGGGAGGCTTGCGCCGAGTTGCTTAGCAAGGCGAGCGATTATGAAAATGGAAAGTCTGGACTAAAAGATGAAAGCAAGGCCTTCTCATGCTATTTAGCTGCGGCGGAAAAATACGGAAATGAGCAGGCTTTGAATTATCTTAAGGAAAAAGCGGAAAGCGGTAATACGTGCGCACAGTATTACCTTGGGCGATACTACGGCAATGACGAGCTTGATTCTTGCGATCCGGAAAAAGCTTTCTTTTGGTATTCAAAGGCTGCCGAGAAAAAATATCCGCCTGCTCTCTACTATGCTGCAAGATCATATATAGACGCTTTGGGAACCGAGAAAAATACGAAACTGGGCGGAGAATTTTTGCAGGAGGCTGCGGAATTGGGCTATCGCGATGCCCAGACTATTGCAGCAAGGTATTACACAAATTTCTTAGAATACTACACAAAAGTGTACAGTAGAAATTATCCCAAAGCTTTGCATTGGTTTGGCGAGGCGGCAAAGCAGGGATCTTTGGAGTCTGAGTTTGATATGGGCGTGTGTTACTTCCATGGCTTGGGTGCGCGCGATAACAAGGCGAAGGCTTTTAAAATTTGGAACTCCATGCTAGAAGAACTCGATAAGCGCAAAGACGATTTTGATCCGATTCTAAAAATTAAGCTCATAGTTGCGCTCAGCCGCTGCTACTACAACGGTTGGGGCTGCAAGGCTGATGAAAAAAAGTCTATGGAGCTATTAAAGCGAGTAATGTGCGGTTCTGAAGATAATCCTGAAAACAAAAAATACCTTGAAATTGTAAAGGGAAATAGGCGTTACGAACTTGTTAATTTCTCATTTAAGCCAAATCTTTAGTTTGAAAACTTTGAATTTTTGATGTCTTAAGATAAGTTTCGTTTTTACACTGAAATAGAGTTACTGCGTTTTAAAATGTTCTGTCGTCGCTTTAAATCTGGCTTAAAATTTTTTCGCCTAAGCCGAGTAAGTTTTACTTTTGCGGGGATTGTCGCGCTAAGATGTTGTCTTCTTTTTGCGGCGGGCGATGCAGAGGAGTGCGATTTTGCCAAGTTAAGCGCACCCGAAACTTTAGCTTATGTGATTTTTTATAGCGGGGTAGACGATGATGTTTTCAAAAAATTAGTAAACAATTACCCGATTGAATTTCATCAGGAGTTCGGCGGTTTTATTGGAAATCGGAGTCTTTTTGATGGAGATTTAAGCCACAGAGATTTTAGTAAGGCTCGCCAAGCTTGCATGGCTTTAATAGATAGCGAAAAGGTAAAGGAAAATCCGGATTGGGCTTTGCTTAGGGATTACAACGTAATTTTGGCAAGCCTAATAATTAAGGCAAGTGCGGAGGGGCAAAGTAATGAAGAGTTTTCGCTTCTAAATAAAGTTGTGCGCGAAAATATGCCCAATTTAAATGAGTATCCGCATAGCGACAGAGCCTTTGCGCACGCTTTTTACGCATATCTTATGTATTCCGGAATTTCGCTTGAGAAAGATTTAAAGAGAGCTTCCGAAATAGTTTCGCGCAAGGAGCTTCTGCCTTATTGGATTGATTTTTACTTAGGCTACATCCTTCCACAGAACAAGGATTTCGCACTAGTTATATTAAGAGAAAACGCAAAAAATAAAAATTTAAGCGCGCTTCAAAATTTGTGTGATATCTATGCGGGACTATTCAATGATGGCGAAAAAGACGAAGAAAAATTTAAATTCTACAAGTCAAAGTACGATGAGACCTTGCGAGAGTATAAGCTAAAAAAATTTAACGAAAGAAAAAAATACCTAGATGAAAACATAAAGTATCTTGAGCTTTTATCAAAGGAAGGTGAAGCTAAAGATGCGGTACGAGATAGGTACAAGATCATGTCTTGCCTTAAAATTTTGTCGGACGAAAAAATTTTTCTATTTAAGCGGGATTTGAACGGAGAGGACGTCTATATTGAAAATCCCAATCGAGATATAGAGCGTTTTAATAAATTATTGGAGCTTTTAAAAAGTTAGGATGACAAAGTCTTAGGCTCGTTAAACACAATTTAAGCGCCGACTAAGCGTAAATTTTAGACATTTAAATTTTGTATGCGAGCCCGACTTTGGGTGCCTCATAGCCCTGTATTTCTGGGTGCTCTTACAGATTTTTAGCTAAAGGCGATAAGTTGAGACAATTTTACCTAAGTGCAAATTTAACGCCTATGGCTTTTAAAATCTAATTTTTTACAGAGCAATTATTCTATTGCTACTTAAACGCATTTGAAGTGAAATTCTACTCAGCCCGGAATTTTGCTTTCATAATTAACGTCGGATTTCAGCCATCGCTTAGTTTGTATAAACTTGTTCTAGAAATATTCTAGTAGGGTTGGGTAATACTTGGTATAAAGTCGCGACGCTCTAGAGTCTTTTAGCTTTTAACTAGGAGATGTAAAAGTTAGCGTTTTGCGCAAAATAGCTGCCTATACATCTCATAGGCCGCAATTCCCGCCGATGTCGAAAGATTTAGCGAGCGCATAAGCGCATTGGGCTGGGGTATCTTTATTCTAAATTCCGCGAGCTCCTCGTGCAGAAAATCAGGCGCGCCCTTGTCTTCGGAGCCAAACACGAGGGCATCTCCAATTTGAAATTCCGCTTCAAAAATAGTCTTAGTAGCCTTTGTAGTTAATAGCCACTTTCGGGCGGAGGCTCTTGGGGAGTTTTTGTAGGCCTGCCAGTTGTCGTAGTGAGTGACATCCAGCGAGTGCCAGTAGTCCATACCGCTTCTCTTTAGCTTTGCGTCTGTAATTTCAAACCCTAGCGGGTGTATGAGGTGCAGGCTAGCATTTAAAACCGCGCACATTCTGCCTATATTGCCCGTATTCTGCGGTATTTGCGGATTGTGTAATACTATATTTATGGCGCTTGTTTGCATCTTACTTGTAGTATCTTCTGAGGCTTACCAACCTCTGAGCATCTCGCATGGCCTCCGCCTCTTTCAAGTCTTGGCGCTTGTCGTAGAGCTTCTTGCCCTTGCATATCGCTATTTGCACCTTTACCAAGCCCTTTTTAAAATACATCTTAAGCGGTATCACGGCCGCTTTCTTTTTCTCGACTTCGGAGGCGATTTTTAAAATCTCGCTCTTGTGCAAGAGAAGTTTTCGCTCGCGCGTGGGATTGTGGTTATTTATATTGCCAAAGTCGTATTCAGAAATATGGGCGTTATAGAGGTAGGCTTGCCCTCTGTCTATGCGGACGAAGGCGTCTTGAATTTGCGCCTTGGCGTTTCGCATACTTTTTACTTCGGTTCCCGTAAGCGCAATACCGGCCTCGAAAGTCTCGCCTATAAAGTAGTCGTGCGCGGCTTTCTTGTTGCGTATTTCGGTTACGCGAGGCTTATTTTCCTTATTTTGCGCCATGAAATTTATCTTTCTCTATTGCCCCAAAGACACGACAAAACCGCCCCAGAAACTCTGCAAGGCGGCGCTCGTCGGCGTTTGTCGCGCCGCTAGGAATTCTTTTTCGGATCGTAAATTTCGTAGCTGAGCTTATCCTTTATGACTTCGAGAAGCGCTATATCCTCAAGCGATAGCTTCTCAAGCGACTCTACGCAGGGTTTGCTGCCTGCCTTTAGCTGCTTTACGCGGCGCGATATCACATTTATGAGAATATTGGGATCCTGAATTTTTTGCTGTGCCTGTTTTAAATAATCGTTTCTCAAGGGTTCCTCCTTGTTTTAAAGTAAACGCGTATTAAGTACTGAAAGTTGAATCTTTTGCAACACATTTTTTTCATTTGCCAAAAAAACAAAAAATAAACTTGTTTTTGTTGGGCATTTTTAGAGAATTGCACTTATGAGAGGCAGGGGTATTTTTACTTTAATTTTCTTACTTCTTTGTTTTTGTTTTGAGTGCGCATACGCAGGGCAAAACTTCGAGAATGTAAGGGCCTTGGAGTTTGAAATAAGCGGAGAAATTTCCTCGCCCCAGTGCCAGATAACAAAGAGGGCCCTAGCCCGCGCCAATGATTCCGGGGCAAACGTAGTTTTAATAAATTTGGATACTCCCGGCGGCGATTTGGCCTCTACCTTGGAGATAATGGAGGCAATCTCCAATTCAAAGCTCCACACAATCTGCTTTGTAAATCCAAATGCTATAAGCGCAGGCTGTTACATCGCCGTATCATGCGACGAGATTTGGTTTGCGCCAAAGGGCATTATGGGGGCTGCAGAGGCAGTGTCGGCTTCGGGCGAGGATATAGGAGATTCAATGAGGCGCAAGTTGGAATCCTTTATGAGCGCTAAGGTAAAGGCTATTTCCCAAAATAGAGACGCGCCAAACCCAAACATCGCAAAGGTGCAGCGAGCAATGGCAAATCCGGATTTTGAGCTTAAGTTTGGAGATAGGGTAATAAAGAGGCCGGGCGAGTTGCTGTCGCTCACTGCGCAGGAGGCCGTTGAGAAATTCGACGGGTTTCCGCTTCTTGCAAGCGGCATTGCCTCAAATTCAAACGAACTTCTAAAAAAGGCATATCCGCACGCAGAGAGCATAGAGCTTGAAAAACTCAATTTGAGCGCTTTCGAAAGATGGTCAAAGTACATATCAAGCTTTTCGACTGTGATAATGGGAATTGCCATATTCTTTCTGTTTTTAGAGATAAAAACGGCGGGGTTTGGCATATTCGGAATAATATTTATAGCCCTAATGGCACTTCTATTTGTGGGCGTAAATATGGCCGGGCTTGCGGGATATGAGATACCGATAATTTTCGGGGCGGGGGTTCTAATGTTGATACTTGAGTTCTTCGTGTTGCCGGGCACTTTCATATTTGGAATTCTGGGGATAGCTTTAATTTCCGTATCGCTTGTAATGCTAGGTGCGGCCCCCATTCCAACGACCGGTTTTTCGGACATTCTGGGCGCAATTTCAATAGGGGTTGGAAAGGTGTCGATAGCCATTATAATTGCCTTTGTGCTGCTTTACTTGCTAAGGCCCTTAATTAAGACTACGCCTCTTTGGAAGATGCTCGTATTGGAGGGCGGGCAGCCCGATGAACTCGCCAGATTTTCCGACAGCGGGCTTGTCGGCAAAAAGGGCAGGGTTGTATCGGATCTCATGCCAAATGGAAAGGTCGAAGTTGACGGGCAAATTTACGATGCCGCGAGTATCGACGGCAACTGCATAGTAAAAAATACTGAAATTGTCGTGGATAAGTTTGAATCTTTTGCTTTAAAAGTTAGAATCTTGGACAAGTGATTTTTTAAAAATGTAAACTTTAATCCGTTGAAAAAGTAACAGGGAAATTTCAAAAAATAGAAAATCAGCAATAGGATATGGAAGAGATAACTTACAACATACTGGGCAATATAACACTGGCGGGCATTCTTGGCATAATCGCATTCATAGCCATACTGGTAGTGCTCTTTGTGGTATTTAGCTTTTTTAACACATGGCTAAAGGCCATGCTTGCGGGAGCTCCGGTTAGCATGGTAACTTTGCTTGCGATGCGCCTTAGGGGCGTTCCGTACGGCACCATAGTGGAGGCGCGCATAACGGCCGTCAAGGCGGGCTTAAATCTGACAATAGACGAGCTTGAAAAGCACTACTTGGCAGAGGGTGCTCTCATTCAGACCATTCAGGCTCTTATAGCCGCCAACAAGGCTCGCATGAATATGACTTGGGAAGACGCAACCCGCATAGACTTGGCAACCCGCGGCACAGGCAAGACCGTATTGGAGGCGGTACGCACTTCCATTAACCCCAAAGTGATAGATTGCCCCGGAGCTAATTCCGGCAGGCATTCCATTGACGGCGTGGCAAAAGACGGCATACAAGTCAAGGTTCGCGCGCGCGTCACTGTGAGGACAAACCTCGAAAAATTCGTAGGAGGTGCTCAGGAAGAGACAATTATAGCCCGCGTGGGCGAGGGCATCGTAACTACGATAGGTTCTGCTGACACCTACAAGTTCGTCCTAGAGCACCCCGACAGAATTTCAAAGGTAGTGCTGGAAAGAGGCTTGGATTCAGGCACCGCCTACGAAATCCTCTCTATCGATATTGCCGACATAGACGTTGGCGACAACGTGGGGGCAAAACTCCAGGAGGCTCAGGCTATCGCCAATAAGAATATGGCGCAGGCTCAGGCCGAAATAAGGCGCGCGGCGGCGGTTGCTCTTGAGCAGGAGATGAAGGCAAAGGTTCAGGAGATGAAGGCGAAGGTTGTCGAGGCAGAGGCTCAAGTGCCGCTTGCTTTGGCGGAGTCTTTAAAGAGCGGCAACCTCGGCTTTATGGACTACTACAAGATGCAGAATATTCAGTCCGACACCCGCATGCGCGACTCCATATCGGGCGTAAACGACAAGCCCAAGGATAATCCGCGACAGTAATTTATTATGAGATTTGATTTAAGTTCAGACTCAATACAATTTATATTCTTTATCTTTGTTCTGATAGTCTCCTTCTTGGGGCCAAAGATAAAGAACTTGTTTGAGTCTATAGAAAACGAGCAAAGCCACAAGCCGCAGCGCAATACCCCGCAGCTTGCGCCGAGGCAAAGCGCAGGGTCAAAGCTTAAAAACAGGGGGGCAAATTACAGGGAAGTTCCCGCGAGGTCTGCCGTAGCCAATTTCGAGCGCAGCAATGCGGAAAGTCCGATTGAAGCTCTGGAAAAATTGCGCAGGGAAAATAGTGAGGTCCGCGAGTCTGTTCTTTCCGAAATCAAGCCCGAAACAGAGGCCTTGCCTGAGCCTTCCGGGGCGGTGCTTTTGCAAGAGATTGCTCGCGACAGAAACTCCTTGGCAAGAGCCGTAATTATGTCTGAAATACTCGACAAGCCCTTAGCTTTGCGCGAGTCTAAACGCTATCCATTCTAACTAAAATATGTCTAGTAATACAGAAGAAAAGCAAATGCACGATATCTTGAGAGCCCGTTCGAGCTCTCCGCACGATTATCTTGGAATGCACAAAACTAAGGACGGGGTGGTTGTGAGAGCCTACGTCATAGACGCCTCAACTTGCGAGGTAATAGACGTAAATGACGATATGAACAAGCGCTATAAAATGCAGCGTTTGGACGATTCTGGTCTGTACGAAGTGCACATAGAGGGGCGCGACATATTTTTCTATAGACTACGCACGACTTCATACGCAGGCGAGGTTAGGCAGTTTTACGACCCATATTCATTCTTGCCAACGCTTAGCCAAGACGACCTCTTCTTGATAGGCAAGGGCGATGAGCACAGAATTTACGATAAGCTCGGCAGCC
>OLIW01003294.1_pt1 | contig 10478 bp, 10 predicted proteins | sample 1601321 | NCBI WGS metagenome assembly OLIW01 (sample SAMEA2452114, study PRJEB22498) | human gut metagenome | reverse complement strand
GCCTCCGTCGGCTTTCAGCAAGTCCAGCATCAGGCGGAACAGGGTCGTTTTTCCTTGCTTCGGAGTTGCCCAGTTTCTGCTTTGTCTGGCCTTCAAACTGAGGCTCCCCGATCTTGATGCTGACAATGGCCGTCAGACCTTCACGGATATCTTCACCTGTCAGACTCTGTTCGTTGTCTTTCAGAAGCTTATTCTTTCTTGCATAATCATTAAATGTCTTTGTAAGCGCACTTCTAAAACCGGCCAGATGTGTTCCACCTTCCGGCGTTGTAATATTATTTACAAAGCTGTAAACACCTTCGTTATAAGAATCATTATGCTGTAAGGCAACTTCTACGAATACATCGCCCTTCTTTCCCTCACAGTAAATCACTTCAGAATAGAGCACTTCCTTACTTTTATTCAGATATTCTACATATTCGCGGATGCCGCCTTCATAATGGAACGTCATGGAAACTTCTTCTTCTGGTCTTCGGTCTGTAAGAACAATCTTTAAATCCTTTGTTAAAAATGCCATCTCACGAAGACGCTGTTTTAACACTGCAGAATCGAAAACAGTCTCTTCGAAAATGGTCGGATCAGGGAGAAAACGTACCTCGGTACCTCTTCTATCTGTATCTCCTACTACTTTCAACGGATACATAACCTTTCCACGTTCATATCTCTGACGGTAAATCTTTCCTTCATGGAAAATATCTACTTCAAGCCATGTGGACAGCGCATTAACAACAGACGCACCTACTCCATGTAATCCGCCGGATACTTTGTATCCTCCACCACCAAACTTTCCTCCTGCATGAAGGATGGTAAACACAACTTCTACTGCTGGAATTCCCTTTTTCTTGTTAATTCCTACAGGAATACCACGACCATTATCTCTGACCGTAATAGAATTATCTTCATTGATGTACACCTCTACTGTATTACAAAATCCAGCTAATGCTTCATCAACTGCATTATCTACAATCTCATATACCAGATGATGGAGGCCCTTGGATGAAGTACTGCCAATGTACATACCAGGCCTTTTCCGTACAGCTTCAAGACCTTCTAAAATCTGTATCTGATCCGCACCATATTCCTGCGCTGCAGAAATCTGTTCTTCACTCATAATTCAACCTCCTGTCAAAACTTAATCAAATAATTATACCATAAATATCGCCATTTATTCAACTTCTTAAACCAAACCCTCTGTTTTTTCTTCCTGTACACGCCCCTCTGTCACACGAAATACCTTGTCCAGTGAGATACGGCTGTTAACAAAATCATCCAGTCCTGTACATGAGATCAGTGTCTGTATATCCTGAATACTTTCCAACAGCCATGACTGCCTTCCAGCATCTAATTCTGATAATACATCATCAAGAAGTAAGATTGGTTTTTCTCCTGTTACCTGCTCGATCAATCGGATCTCCGATAATTTTAACGACAGTGCTGCTGTTCTTTGCTGACCCTGCGAACCAAACTTACGGATGTCGATCCCTCCGACCTTAAAACGAAGATCGTCCCTGTGTGGACCTGCTGTTGTTGTACCTGAGGATATATCTTTATTCCTTCTTGAATATAACTGCTCTCTGAATTCCTCCGCAGAAACATTTTTCTCATACTCTACTTTCATCTGCTCTTTTCCACCGGTAAGCTGACTATGAATTCTTGCCATCATCTCATCAAGAAATTGTACAAATTCTTCTCTTTTTTTTATGAGAAACTGTCCTGCTGTCAAAAGCTGTTCGTCCCATCCATCCAATGTTTCGATTAAGGCAGGATAGAGATTAATCTGTTTTAAAAGATTATTCCGCTCATTTAAAATCTTATTATAAGCAATCAATTGCTGCAGATATCCCTTGTCAATCTGGCTCAGCTCCATATCAAGAAATCTTCTTCTTCCCGCCGGGCCTTCTTTAATAATCGACAAATCTTCCGGAGAAAAAAAGACGATGTGCATCATTCCAAGAAGTTCTCCTGAACGTCGTACCGGCACACCATCTACCGCAATCCCTTTATTCTTATTTTTCTTTAAATGAACATCTAAGCGATGGGATAACGAATCTTTCTGAAAAAAAAGACGAATATGTGCCTCGTCCTCTCCAAAACGAATCAATTCTTTATCTCTGCTTCCCCTGTGAGATCTGGAAGTTCCACTTACATAAATAGATTCTAAAAGATTCGTCTTCCCCTGTGCATTATCTCCAAAAAAAATATTTACTCCAGGAGAAAACTCCACTTTAACCGAATCAAAATTTCTGTAATTATTTAATTCAATCGATTCTACAAACATGGAGTCCTCCCATATATTTATTTTACTACTCGTACTTCGTCGCCTTCAAATTCAAAAACATCACCGTCATAAAGCTTTCTACCTCTTCTGGTTTCCACTTCACCATTAACGGTCACCTGGCCATCCTGAATCAGCATCTTTGCATCAATTCCTGATGATACGATACCAGCAGCCTTCATAGCCTGTCCCAGTTTAATAAATTCATCTCTTAATTTTAATTCCATATTCTTTCTTAAAATTCCTTTCTCATTGTGTCCGTCACTCGCGAACAAGTTCGTTAAAATTTATACATTACTGTTACTTACATTGATTGGTAAGATCAGATACAGATAAGAAGATGTCTCATCTCTTATAATACAAGGGGCAATAGAGTTCATTAAATATATTGTAACTTCTTCTTCATCAATTACTCGAAGAGCATCTACCAGAAACTTTGGATTAAATCCAATCACGATATCCTTACCCTCTTTACTAATTGAGATCTGATCTTTCATGGAACCAATCTGTGAAGAAATCATAAGATTCATCTGTTCATTTTCAATTTTAAGAATAATCGGCTTCTTATCTGATTCTTTTACAAATAAAGTGGAGCGGTCAAGACAACGTAATAATTCCATTTTATTGATTGTCAACTTTGTTTCGTAATCATTAGAAAGCATTTGTCCGATATTATAAAACTTACCTTCTAATAATCGTGAAACTACCTTTGTATCACCAAACTCAAATAAAATGTGCTTATCTGTTAAATATAAATTCACTGTATCTTTTGCTTCACCAGGAAGAATTTTACTAACTTCAGATAAAGTTTTACCTGGAACAATAACTTCCATTTTTGAATAAGATTCCTGAAGCTCAATATTACGAACAGAAATTCTATGTCCATCAAGGGAAGTTACGGTCAGTTTATTATTCTCAATACTTAAAAGTTCACCTGTCATCAATTTATTATTTTCATTATCAGATACGGAAAAAATTGTCTGTCTGATAACTTCTTTTAAGTCAAACTGAGAAAGAGTAATTTTATTTTCTTTTTCAATTTCTGGTAAATGAGAGAAATCATCTCCCTTTCTTCCCATGATACTGCATTGAATCTGTTCACATTCAATATTTGTCTTTCCGGCTTCATCCGTTTCGATATAAACATCATTATCAGGAATCTTTTTGATGATCTCTGAAAAGATTTTTGCTTCAAGTGCAATCTTACCAGGTTCAAGAATTGTTCCCTGAATTACTGTTTCTATGCCAAGTTCTGTATCATTGGCAGTTAATTTAATACAATCATCAAATGCTTCAATAAGGATACATTGGAGAATTTCCATTGTTGTCTTATTGGACACAGCTTTCGATACGGTATTTACTCCGTATAAAAATTGATTCTTAGGGCATGTTATCTTCATAAATGTGTATAACTCCTTTCGGTGTAAAATATATATAAATATAATAAGTTATCCGCAGTAGTAGTAGTAGGGGGTGTGTAGGATGTGAATAACTAAGATAAGGCCGATAATACAAGGATTTTCGAAAAGGATAACTATGCGGATAAGTATGTGAATAAAAAAATAGTTATCCACATAGCAAAAATTGGGCAAAAGTTATCCACAGCTATCCACAGGCAATTCACATCGAATCTGAATAGAATGTGGAAAAAAATAAAGGGTTGTCCCCAGGGTGTGAAGACACCTTTATTTTTTTGTTTCTTCTATATAAATGTACTACGTTGGTGGGTTCAATTTCTTGATGATGATATCAAGATTGCTTTTAAGGTTTTCGTCTGTTTCAAGCATTTTTCCAATTTTATCATGACCGTGTATAACAGTAGTATGGTCACGGTTACCCATAATTTTTCCGATATTTTGGAGAGAATAGTCGGTATATTTACGGGAAAGGTACATACAAATCTGTCGTGGATTAGCGATTTCTTTATTTTTCTTCTTAGAAATGATGTCAGAAACAGAAATATTATAGTGTTCGGCAACGACATCCATAATCAACTGTGGAGTTACCTCTTTTTGACATTCAATCGTATCTTTTAAAGCATTTTCTGCTAATTCTAAGGTAACTGGCTTCTTTTCGAGGTTGGCGAAAACATAAATTTTGTTTAAAGCTCCCTCTAATTCACGAATATTGGAATTAATATTTGTAGCAACGTACTGCATAACCTCCTGATTAATATCAAGATGTTCTAATTCAGCACGTTTTTTCAAAATTGCCATCTTAGTTTCGTAGTCTGGCGGCTGAATATCCGCAGTAATTCCCCATTCAAAGCGGGATCTAAGACGTTCTTCTAATGTTGCAATTTCTCGTGGATGTTTATCGGAAGAAATGACAATCTGTTTTTTTGCTTCGTGAAGTTCATTAAAAGTATGGAAAAATTCTTCCTGAGTACTTTCTTTTCCTATTATAAACTGGATATCATCAATTAAGAGGACATCAATATTACGGTATTTGTCACGAAATTCCTTATTCTTGTCATGTTTTAAGGAATCGATCAGTTCATTTGTAAATTTTTCAGAAGTTACATATAAAACACGTAAATCTGGGCGATTATTAATGATATGGTGTGCAATGGAATGCATCAAATGTGTCTTTCCAAGTCCGGCTCCTCCATATAAAAAGAGGGGATTGTATGCACCACCAGGTGATTCGGCGACTGCAACGGAAACAGCATGAGCCATTTTGTTTGTCGGGCCGACTACAAATGTATCAAATGTATATCTCGGATTTAAATTACCAATATATTCTGCAGGAACGCTGACTTTTTTCGGTTCTGATTTCGGGGCTGCAGAATTGGAGTCGGTAAAAAGAATTTTAAATTGCTTTCCAGTAACCTGTTCTATTGCCATAGAAAGGTAAATGTCATAGTATTTATGCTTTATAAATTCGATACCACGTGGTCCTCGTACCATAAAAAAAGTGATACTGTCATCCGAAATTGTCTGAATAGTTAGTGGTTGTATCCAAGTATTCACAGCAACTTCGGAAATTTCGTGCTCTTTTACGAGAATATTTAGAATTTCTTGCCATTTTGACTCAATTAATTCCTTCATTGTTAACTCCATTCTGGTTTAATATGTTGAACTGTCTGAACAAAAAATAAGCAGAGTTCGAGACGGCTCGGCTTTTAGTATAAGTGTATAACAGAACCCACATTTTTTCAATATACGAATGTTGAAAAAATGTGGATAACTTATTGTGGATAACTGAGAAAAATGCTGTTTTTTTAAAGAAAAAAAAGAAAAGTAACAAAATGTGGATAACTAAAACGAATTTATACACATCGAAAATTGCAAGAGAAAAAAAGCTTTTGACGAATTTTCGGGATAGATATTGTGAATATTTTTAAAGTTATGCACAAGTTATGCACATTTTGTGGATAACTCGTGCATAACTTCTGATTTGGATGTGCAAAAAATTAAAATTAAAGATTTAATAAGAAAAAACGCAGGAATTGCTTGACTTAGAGGACGTTTTTCAATATAATAGGAGTGATGTTTTTCAACAAGACAGGTATAATATTCGTTAAGGAGGTGGCTTTCGCATGAAGATGACATTTCAGCCAAAGAAAAGACAGAGATCTAAAGTTCATGGATTTAGAAAAAGAATGAGTACTGCTAACGGCAGAAAAGTATTAGCTAGAAGAAGAGCAAAAGGAAGAAATAAATTATCAGCTTAGGTCGCAGTGATGTGGCCTTTTCTTTTCTCATTTGATTGTTTGGAAAGTTGAGAAAGTTAAGTGAATGAATTTAAGTCTTTAAGAAAGAATTGGGAATTCCAGGCGGTATATCGTAACGGTAAGTCTAAGGCGAATCGTTGTTTCGTAATGATAATAAAGAAGAATGACGCATCTTCTAACCGTATAGGAATTTCTGTAAGTAAAAAAGTAGGAAACAGTATTGTCCGCCACAGAGTAACCAGAGTAATCAGAGAGGTTATGCGTCTTCACTGGAAAGAGATTAAGAGTGGCTATGACATTGTAATCGTGGCACGCCCGTCAGCGAAAGATTCTGACTATGGGAAATTTGAAAGTGCCATTTTTCATTTGTTGAATTTACATCATTTATTATTAGAAGACGATGATTTGGAATGAAAATTATTTTTATTAAAATAATAAGATTTTATCAGAAATATCTGTCGGCTCTTAAAGGAAGAGCGACCTGTATATATACACCGACCTGTTCGCAGTATGCGATTGAGGCGATTGAGAAGTATGGTGTATTAAAGGGGGGATTGTTAGCAGCGTGGCGGATTCTGCGTTGTAATCCTTTTTCGAAAGGCGGATATGATCCGGTTCCATAGTTAAGGAGGAAAAGTATGTTATTGACGCAGTCTACCACTCCGATTATCGGATGGATTGCTACCTTACTTGGGTATGTCATGGAATTCATTTTTTATTGTTTGAATTTCATTGGCATTCAGAACATTGGATTATGTATTATCATATTTACCATTATTGTTCGATTATTAATGCTGCCGTTAACAATTAAGCAGCAGAAGTTTGCTAAGATCAGTCAGGTAATGCAGCCTGAGATCAATAAGATTCAGAGAAAGTACCGTAATAAGACAGATCAGGCTTCTATGATGAAGCAGAATGAAGAGATTCAGAAAGTTTACGAAAAATATGGCACAAACCCAACGGGTGGATGTCTTCAGTTAGTAATTCAGATGCCTATTTTCCTTGCGTTATATCAGGTTATCCGTAAGATTCCTGCATATATCCCACAGGTTAAGGCTGTCTACATGCAGGTTGTAACTGCAATCGCAGGACAGGCAGGCGCAATTGATGCGATTAATAAGATTGGTAAGGGATTAAAGTCTTCTTACGTTACAAGTCTTGCATCAGATGCAACAAAGAATCAGATTATTGATACACTGAATTATTTTAATGCAGATGCATGGCATAAACTTGCCAAAGCGATTCCATCAGCAGCAGATGTAATTAACACTTCATCTACTCATATTATTGGAATGAACGACTTCTTTGCAGGAATTAATGTTTCTCAGGTACCGGGATTTCATCCGTCTATTTATTGGCTGATTCCGATACTGGCTGCATTATTTCAGTACTTATCAGCAAAGACAATGAAACAGCCTGAGCTGGATGGGAATAATCCGGCAGCAGGAATGACAAAGAGCATGACGATCATGATGCCTCTTATGTCTTTATATTTCTGTTTAGTTACACCTGCAGGTCTTGGTCTTTACTGGGTAACAAGTGCATTATTCCAGTGCTTACAGCAGGTTATTATTAATAAATACATGGATAGTGTAGATATTAATATTCTCGTTGCTAAGAATAAAGAAAAGGCTGCAAAGAAGAAAGCAAAAGGACAGAAAACATTTATGGAGAAACTCATGGATACCTCTGCAAAGGCAGATTCTGCTAAAGAGGGAGTTGAGAATTCTTACGAAAGAAAAACAATTAAGCAGATTGCTTCCATTAATACAAAGAAGATCGCTGGTCCGGAGGGAACAGGGAAAGAAGACTTCGATAGTCTTAGTTCTGTAGATATCAGTAAGCTTGGAGATATTGGTAAAAAAGCATACATGGTATCTCAGTATGAGAAGGAACACGGAAATACCAGGGGAGGTAAGAAGTAGTGGAAGTTAGAGAATTTAAAGCCAAGACAGTAGACGAAGCGATTACAGCGGCTACACTTGAGCTTGGCATTAGCAGTGATCAGCTGGAGTACAAAGTAATAGACGAAGGAAGCAAGGGTTTCCTCGGTATCTTTAACACTAAACCGGCTGTGATTTCTGTGACAGTAAAGAAGTCTTTATTAGAAAGAACACAGGCATTTTGTGAAGAATTATTTGATGCCATGAAAGTGGAAACTACAGTAAATATTGACTTTAAAGAAGAAGATAATGTAATGAATATTGATTTATCTGGTTCCGATATGGGTATCCTTATAGGAAAGAGAGGACAGACTCTTGATGCATTACAGTATTTGATCAGTCTTTATGTGAATCGTGAGAGCGATGCATATATCCGCGTTAAGCTTGATACAGAGAATTATCGCGAAAGAAGAAAAGTTACACTTGAAAAGTTAGCTAAAAAAATAGCATATACGGTAAAGAGAACGAAAAAACCTGTTGCTTTAGAGCCAATGAATCCTTATGAAAGGCGTGTGATTCATTCTGCACTTCAGAATGACAGATATGTCTGCACGAAGAGTGAAGGTGAGGAACCGTATAGAAAAGTTGTTATTATGTTAAAGAGAGACAGATAACATAAGTATGAGATTAGGGATGTTTAAAGATTCTTACGGGAATTTTTAAGCATCCTATTTTTGAATTTACAGAATGATTATTTTTGAAGCTCAGACAACACAGCAGATGGAGAGTGTTATGGGAATGATAAATGAATTTGATACGATTGCTGCGATTGCTACTGCAGTGTCGAATGCAGGAATAGGAATTATAAGAATCAGTGGAAGCGAAGCCATGACGATTCTTTCGAATATTTTTGAACCATATAACAAAAAAGTGGATGTGCATCAGTTAGAGAATCATCGCATTTATTATGGAAATATTAAGGATGGACAGGAAGTGATCGATGAATGTATCGTCCTTATTATGAAGGGACCACACAGTTATACGAAGGAAGATGTAGTTGAGATTGATTGTCATGGCGGAGTCACTGTGGTATATAAAGTGCTGAATCTTGTACTAAAGAATGGTGCGAGAGCGGCAGAACCTGGAGAATTTACAAAGAGAGCATTTCTCAATGGACGAATTGATCTATCCCAGGCAGAAGCGGTTATGGATCTGATTGATTCTAAGAATGAGATGGCAAGAAAGAATTCCATGACACAGTTAAAGGGAGGATTATCCGACCGGATAAAGCAGTTAAGAGAAGAGATTATCTATCAGGTTGCGTTTATAGAATCTGCATTAGATGATCCGGAGCATTACAGTTTAGATGGTTTTCCTGAAAAACTTTTGGAATTAGATAGACAGTGGATTAAGACTGCAAGGGGCATGTTGGATTCTTATGATAACGGAAGAATCATAGCAGAAGGAATTCGAACCTGTATTATAGGGAAGCCGAATGCCGGAAAGTCCTCTTTTTTGAATGCATTATTAGGAGAAGAACGAGCCATTGTTACGGATATTGCAGGAACAACAAGGGATACGTTAGAAGAGTCTGTTACGATTGATGGAATCACTCTTAATATCGTAGACACTGCGGGAATACGTGATACGGAAGATAAAGTAGAGAGTATTGGTGTTGAGAGAGCCAGAAAAGAAATGGAAAGTGCGGATTTAATTTTATTTTTGATGGATACTTCCGTACAGATCAGTGAAGAAGATATAGAAATACTTCAGAAGATACGTGATAAAAAGAAGATTATTTTATTGAATAAGTCAGATAAAGTTCAGGAAGAAGGCAGCTTTGATTCTTCTGTATTACAGGAGTATATTTCTGAAGAGACACCAGTGATCTCTATTTCTGCAAAATATGGAGATGGAATAGATAATTTCATAATGGAATTAAAAAATATGATGTTTCATGGTAGAATAGATGTGAATCAGGAAGTCTATATTACAAATGCAAGACATAAAGATGCGCTTGCAAAGACATATGAGAGTCTTGAATGTGTACAAAGAAGTATTGAGGCAGGAATGCCGGAAGATTTCTTCACGATTGATCTTATGAATGCATATGAAAAACTAGGATTGATCATTGGGGAGTCTGTAGAAGAAGATTTAGTAAATGAGATATTTTCCAAGTTCTGTACAGGAAAGTAACAGGTCATGCGCTGCATGACGTGCATCTCACTTCAAGAATGCGGAAGAAAAATGTAGAAGTATTCTTGAAGTGAAGCAGGTATTTTAGTGTAGAGAACTTATTTATGGAGGACTTAATGAAGACAGTAGAAGAATGCTATGATGTGATCGTAGTAGGAGCGGGTCATGCCGGATGCGAAGCGGCCCTTGCAGCGGCAAGACTTGGATGCGAGACGATCATTTTTACAGTTAGTATGAACAGTGTAGCGTTGATGCCCTGTAATCCGAATATCGGAGGAAGCTCCAAGGGACATCTTGTAAAAGAAATCGATGCGCTCGGCGGCGAGATGGGTAAAAATATTGATAAGACATATATCCAGTCGAAGATGTTAAATAAGTCTAAGGGACCGGCTGTTCATTCTTTAAGAGCACAGGCAGATAAAGATGCTTATTCAATGACAATGCGTTA
>OLIW01003289.1_pt1 | contig 10484 bp, 7 predicted proteins | sample 1601321 | NCBI WGS metagenome assembly OLIW01 (sample SAMEA2452114, study PRJEB22498) | human gut metagenome | reverse complement strand
CTGATAATGCAGATTATCGTAAATATATCAGTGATATAACACGGGAAGAAGGTATACTTACCTCAACTGCCAAGGATGAAAAGGCGCAGTCTGTTTATGAGATGTATTATGAATATCAGGAGCCGGTTAAAAAGATTGCCGGTCATCGTGTTCTTGCGTTAAATCGTGGTGAAAAGGAAAAATTCCTAGTGGTAAAACTGGAGGCTCCGGAAGAACGTATTCTTACGTATCTATGCAAAAAGACGATCACAGAGGAAAATGAGATCGTAACGCCGGTGTTAGAAGAGGCAGTGACAGACAGTTATAAGCGTTTGATCGCGCCTGCTATCGAGCGCGAGATTCGTAATGAGTTGACTGAGCAGGCAGAAGACGGTGCGATCAAAGTATTTGGTAAAAACCTAGAGCAGCTTTTGATGCAGCCGCCGATTGCCGGTAAGACAGTTTTGGGCTGGGATCCTGCATTTCGTACCGGTTGTAAACTTGCTGTGGTAGACCCAACCGGTAAAGTGTTAGATACGAAGGTGATCTATCCGACAGCACCGCAGAACAAGGTCGAAGAGGCAAAACGTGAGGTGAAAAAACTGATCCAGAAATACGGAATTTCCCTGATCTCCGTCGGCAATGGAACGGCATCCCGCGAGTCGGAAATGATCATTGCGGATATGCTGCATGAGATCAAAGAACCTGTGCAGTATATTATTGTAAATGAAGCAGGTGCTTCAGTTTATTCCGCAAGTAAACTCGCCACCGAGGAATTTCCGAATTTTGATGTGGGACAGCGAAGTGCAGCGTCGATCGCAAGACGTTTGCAGGATCCGCTGGCAGAGTTGGTGAAGATCGATCCACAGTCTATCGGTGTAGGACAGTATCAGCATGATATGAATCAGAAGAAGTTAGGGGAAACATTATCCGGTGTTGTGGAAGATTGTGTAAATAAAGTTGGTGTGGATCTGAATACAGCATCCGCTTCACTGTTAGAGTATATTTCCGGTATCAGCAAAGTGATCGCAAAGAACATCGTTACGTATCGTGAAGAAAACGGAAAGTTTACGTCACGTAAAGAGTTGTTAAAAGTACCAAAACTGGGACCGAAGGCCTTTGAACAGTGTGCAGGTTTTATGCGGATCAGCGATGGGAAAAATCCATTGGATGCAACGAGTGTACATCCGGAATCTTATGGGGCAGCAGAGGAACTTCTTTCCCTTCTCGGATTTGGTAAAGAAGATGTCCGTGGCGGTGTAGTCGGTCTTTCTCTTTTGGCAAAAGACCGCAAATCTCTTTCCGAAAAACTTGGAATCGGTGAGATGACGCTTAATGATATCATCAAAGAACTGGAAAAACCTGGAAGAGATCCGCGCGACGAGATGCCAAAACCGGTTCTTCGTACCGATGTACTTGAGATGAAAGATCTGAAAGAGGGCATGATTCTCAAAGGAACCGTGCGCAATGTCATTGATTTTGGCGCATTTGTAGATATCGGAGTGCATCAGGACGGATTGGTACATGTTTCCAAACTGACGAATAAGAAATTCGTAAAACATCCATTGGAAGTGGTAAGTGTCGGAGACGTGGTTGAAGTAAAAGTGCTGTCAGTAGATTTGCAGAAAAAACGCATCCAATTGTCCATGATCTTATAATAATAGAAATGAGGGGTTACAGTGAGAAGAAAAATATTAGCAATCACATTGGCAAGTATGCTGGTGCTTAGCGGTTGTGGGAGCAGCAAACCGGTAAAAAAGGAAACAACCGACATATCGCAGACAAAAGAAGAGGCAAGATACGAGAGCAAAGAAATGTCGCTGCCGGATCCTTTGCAGACCGCAAATGCGTCTGCCAGCGATTATCTGGGAGCCTCTTTTGAAGGCTTTGTGGCAGATCTTCAAGGAAAACCGGCCGTGTATTCAAGTGACATAACCCTGGAAGATGACGAGTATTATGCGACGGTAAGCCGCTGGACATTGGACGAGAAAGGCAACTGGGAATCGGATGAGATTTGTGACGTATCTCTCAGCGAGTTTTTAAACAATAAATACGAGCAGAAGGAGTGGACGCGCTGCAAGGTTCAGAATTTCCGCCGAGGCGACAATGGAAATCTGTATGCGATTTTTGTATATTATGAAAAGGCAGATCTTGAAGTCAACGGAGAAGTGACCGATGGAATCGCAGAAAAATATTCGATTCTCGAAATCGATGAGGAAAATGATTCCGTATATGAAATTCCTCTGGAAGCAGCTCCGGCAGTAAAGGAAGATTTTGGAAAACGAGAAGCCTGGGAAGTAGACTGGATCACAGATTACCACGTCTATGAAGATGGAAACATTCTTTTGATCTGCGGAGAAAGCGGAGGAGGATACGGCTATTACATCGATGGAGAGACCGGAAAAACATTAAAGGATCTTGGCAGTGTTATTTCCTCCAAGACACGTTTTGCCTATGGAGAAAGCGAATTGATCTTTTATTCCAAAGGTCTCAAAAGTTTTCAGGTGCTTGGGATCCCGGATCTTGAAGAACAAAACAAATTTGGCAGTTCTCTTGGAGAGGACGTGCTTGGAAAAGAATGGTATTTTTATATGAATCCGGATGACTGGAAATTGTATCTGTTTAACGGCGATACGGTATACCAGGCAGCCAATTATCAAAATTCTGAGGAACTGGAACCATTGACCAGCGCGACGACATTTGATGATCTGGCGCAGGGACAGGCGACGGTGATGGACTTTTTTGTCGGAGACAACGAGGATTATTATATTTGTCTGGTGGAAACCACAGAAGAATATGGTGTGGAAAGTTCCAGTTACCGGATGGTTCATTATACAAAGGCATAGGGAAGAGGGGAGATAGGGAAATTATTTTTCATAATAGGTTGGGATAGAATCATATGATGTATCTCGTGGAAGAAATTTGTTCGCTAAGGCAAAACAAAGAATAGAAAGAACGAGACAGCATAAAAAAGCGATAATTATTCGCTTTGCATAGAAAATATGAGTGTCCCAATAAGGCAGAGACTCAAAAAATAAGTCTTGAACGTCCTGCTTGTTTGCATGAGGATTATCTGCAAGATAATCCTCAATGCTTTCGCACAATGCCATGCTGCATTTTTTGAGTTCTGCCTTGGAACATTTATTTGTTCTTTTGTAATAGTGTTTACACTTTAAAAATAATAGCCAATGTGATTTGTATAGCATATTAACTGATAACTCCATTTTTACTGCATGTAAGGGTAAGCGTTTTGGTAGCAACTTTACCATTCTTTTTCATCTTTGCTGTTCCTGTAGCTTTATTGCCGCTTTTAGTAGCAGATTTTGACACAAAAGTCCATTCTGCAACATAGCTGGTTACCGGGGTTACTGTGTCAGAGCAGGATGTACAAGTTGCACTAACACCGCTGTTTACTTGAAAACTAGCAGTTAAATCGTATTTCCAACACAATTTATCGGTTGAGTCATAGTATTTTGCTGTCTTAGTTGCTGATTTTGTTGTAGAATATGTAGCTATTTCATTGGTGCAAACAGTTAGTGTTTCGACACAATAGCTGCCGTCGGCAAAATAAGTTGTTTGTTCTGTTACCGAAGCAGCATCTGCATAGGAAACAGGGATACTTATTCCAAGTATTAAACAGACAAGTAAAATAGAGAGTATACGTTTCATGAGAAAAACCCCTTTCTGTAATTAATTAATGATTTCTAATGGTGTAGGCTCAGCATCAGGACTTTTGGTAGGCGCTGGAGTTGAGATATCTTTTATACTCTCAACATAGTATCCGTTTCTTCGCTCATAGCTAGTGCTAAAATGGCGAATACCAAAAAATAATGACGAACCTAAAACAATAAGAACTAACACAGCAACAATAATAAATTTATTGAAGCGAGTATGTTTGAGTTTGTCAGAATAAGTGGATAAAAAAGCATCTTTGATCTCATCTGACTTTCCAAAATGATTTTCCAGATCTTTTAAAGTGGCATCTGGGTTATCAGAAGTAAATTCATAAATTGCTTTGGTTAAATCATTTAAAAAACGTTTTTTTGTCTTGTGTGGTCCATTATAGTTTTTCTTGACACCATTAATGTAGCGTTTCATCTCTTTCTGCGTCAACATTGTTAAGATCCTCACTTTCTTCGTTGTATAACAGTACATGTTGGATTGCTTCTGTCATCATAAAATATTCTTGAGTAAGCGCATGCAAGTATTGGATTCCCTTCTCGGTTATATGATAATAAATTCGCTTACGACGTTTTCCGACTTTCACTTCATTGTCTGTAAGATAGCCATTATCAACAAGGCGATATAGGGAGGGATACATGCTGGCTTCTTTCAACTCATATTTGTTTAAACTGCGGTCGTATAATTCGTTTTTTAATTGATAACCATACTTATCCGAGTGTTGTAACAAAGATAAAAGAAGCAAATCAATGGTTCCACGTTTTAAATTCTCTCGAATTGCGTCTGTATTCATAACTTAACCAAATCCTTAAAATGTAATATTCTGATTGTTAACAACGAATATAATATCAGTGTAATTGAAAAAAACAAAAATGTCAAGAACAATACCTAAAAGAAATATAAAATTTACGAGAAAAATATATTGACATACATATACTTTGTGTGATAAAGTAAGGGCAAGTACAAAAGCCTGGATTGTACCAAGTTAAGGGACGAGAGGAGAAAGTTTTCGTGATAAAAAAAGACACAAACACAATCAAAAAACAGAGAAGAGAGGACTCTAATTATGAAAAGTACAAAAGCAACAAATAAAATAGTATCTTTACTGCTGGTCATGGCTATGCTGACCAGTGGTTTTTGTATTCCACAGCCGTCTGTCCATGCCGAGACAGAAGAAACAATCACTGTTACAAATACAAAACCACAGGCAGAAAAGATTACACAAAAGACAGAAAATGCGACCATTTATGGGGATGGAACAGGAAAAAAACGTGCGGAGATCTATGCACAGGACATCCGATTCAAAGATGAAAAAGGAAAATTGACAGATTATGATACATCGCTCAAAGACATAACAGAAAGAGAAAGCGAAACAGGAGAAAATCTGGCCGCATATGATTATCAGACCACAACGACGGATAAAATGACCTATTTTCCGCAAAAAATTACTACCAAAACACCTATCTTATCCGAGTACGATCAGTACGCAGTAAAAATCAATCCCAAAGAAACCGTTCAGACAGGAACATTAAAAAAAGAAGGAAAAGAAGCAATGCAGATTGCTTATGAAACAAAAAAGAACGGGGTAGATTATCAATACGAATCCACGACAGATGGCTTAAAGGAATCCATCATTTTAGATAAAAAAACGGACAAAAATACATTTGAATTTAATATTACCTTAAAAAACTGCAGTCTTGTATCTCAGGAAGATTTGAAAAAGGAAAGTAAAAAAGAAAATAAAAGCTGGCAGACCAAAGAGGGAGAGAGCATATTTTTATATGATATCAAAGAAGACCGGCTGATCGGAACCCTGCCGGCAGCTTTCATGATCGATGCAGAAGGAAACTACAGTGAAGCATGTAATTATAGTATTTCATTGATGAATAAAAATAACGGTGAAAAACAATATCATATGGTATTAAAGGTGTCCAAACAGTATCTGGAAGACGCAGACAGAGCCTATCCGGTAACCATTGATCCAACCGTGACATGGAATACAAGTGATGTACGTAAATTTTCATCGGCTTATGTATGTTCTACAGCACCAAACAGTAATTATACAGATGGAAGAACAAACATATTATGTGTGGGAAAACGAGATACAGCAAAAGATCTGTGCCGTGCCTATCTTAAATTTGAAGGTGTGGAAAGTTTACTGGCAGGAATGTACGTGGAAAAAGCGAATCTGGAATTAAATTTCCAGCAGTCAGATGCCGGCATGAAAATGTATGTCCGCCAGGTAACATCCGGCTGGGGAGCCCCGGAGATCACCTATAGCAATCAGCCAAAACGCGCAGAGACACTGGCAGAAATAACGGCGACTGCTAATATGGGAAAAACAACGGTGCCATTGGATGAGGAATTGCTCGACAGCCGCGCCCGTGATGAAGGAAGAATGTGCGGCTATGAGATAACAACTTCAAAAGACGACAGCGATACCAGTTCCGGCAAAGCAGCATGGATTTATAATTCTGTATCTGTCAATGGAACCAAGATTCCGAAATTAACAATTGAATATTATGATAAAGAGGACTATACAGACTGTCCGCGCATTACATATAAAGTATATGATGAGGGAAAACACTGGAGCGTAGAAGGAAATGATGGTGGTTTTGCAGGCGATAATGAAGGCGAAGATGCGATGGCAGCCAGAGCCTTCCAGGCATCGGTTTCTGCTAATGGATACAGCATTCCATCAACCGGCATAAAATATCGTGCCTATAGTGATGAAGCAGGCTGGAGTGCGTGGAAAACAAATGGAGCTGCTGCAGGAGACACAAGCAAAACTTATAATATGAAGGCAGTTGAAATGCAGTGGAATACCACATCTGCAGAGAATGCCTATTATGATCTATACTACCGAGTATATGTGCCGGGACGAGGCTGGCTTGGCTGGGCCAAGAATGAACAGACGGCAGGAGATTATACGAAGGAAAATTATATTTCCGCGATGGAGGCTGTGATAGTGCCGAAGATGCTGTATAAAGTGAGTTATAATCAGGTAAGTACAAATCAAAAGTGGTCTTGGGAGGCTGATAGCGGGGTTTATAGAGTATCCTGCATGGATAATAATCGCGTTTACGAGATTGCAACAAAATTTACAGACTCAAACATGAGAAGTAAGCACAGTATTTTATTAAATGTAAAATTTGTAAATGGAACAATAGTATCGTCTGGAAATGCAGATAAACAAGGTTATGTAGGAGTAAATGAAGATGATTCCAGTATTATGCAGTATAAAGCAAAACTGTCAGATGTTGCACTACGGTCACGTTATAATATCGAGCATACTGGAAATGTGTTAGCAGCTGGGGTCTCAGAAGAAAAGTGGAAGAAAAATGAAAGGTGGACAGGAGATCAGCTTAATGGGACCGCCTTAAATAGTATCGCTTTAAGACTTGTGCCTAAAGAATATGATTCAGGAAAAAAAGCCTGTTATTCAGAGAAATTTTTGGTAAGAGAGGATGGCTTTTCATTTGAAAATCAAGGTAGTCAATTAGGATATTATCACAATACAGCATATGATAAAAATAAATTTATAGATTTGTTTGGAAAAACCATAGGTGAGGATTTATACAAAACCCATTCAAATTGGACAGGAAGTTGTTATGGTATGGCATTGACCAGTCAACTGTTTTACCATAGCAAGCTGGACCGTAATCTGTTTACGACAGTAATTGATAAAAATATAGAGAATACATATGGGTTACAGGCCCCTGTTGGAAAAAAGAATAAAAAATTACGAGATTTAATAGATTATATACATCTTACACAGTATTTATCTTGGTATAATGCAAATAATAGGGGAAACACATATAAAAGTACAAAAAATAATATGACTAATCTTGTACAGAAACTTCTTGATAATAAGCAAGATTACATCATGTTGATTTATGGAGCTGGTGGGCATGCAGTGATACCATTAAAAGTTAAAACTTCAGGTGAAAATAAATATGTGATTGATATATATGATGTAAATGAATCTGGAAAGATTGTCACGGCAGTGGTAGATACTAAACAAAATACGTTTCGATATGGAAATTTTAATGAAGCGGGTTTGGTGGATATTAATGAAATAAGTACATTATATAAAAATCAGTTTACTGAAATAATAAAGAAATTTCAAAATCCATCCTACCAGATCAACAATGCCAGCTATATGAAGGATGCTAACGTCATTTTAGCGGAAAATGTGGCTGCCAGTCAGATTACAAATGAGGAAGGCAAAAGCATTGAAGACCTGGAAGGTGTCAGTAAAGTGGATAATTTTGACAATCCTAGTAATTTGATGTATTATGTACCAGAAGGAACATATTATGTTGCGGCCTCTGATAAGAAGGATGCGAGTATCACTTTTGTAAATTATGACACAAGTGTTTCTTATGATAATTTAAAAGATGGTGAAATTTCTGCAACCTTTAAGAAGGATGACAGCATTCAGTCAGATATGAAGTTGGATGACAAAACGGATACAGTGCAAGTGTCAACGTATGACAAGCACGAAAATGAAACTAAGAAAATTTGTAGTGGAAAGCAGATCAAGGTTAAGAGCGAAGATAACCATGCAAGCATCAAAGTTGTGAAGTAAAAGGAGGGGTTCCCCATGAGAACAAAAAACATCGCAATGATTTTAACGATGGCATTGACGGCAGGTCTCTGCCAGACAGCAGCTCCGTCGCAGGCAGCGACACCAAAGTTGAGTACCAAAAACCTCACGATAAAGGTAGGAAAAACAGCTGCACTTAAGGTAAAGAAAAGCAGTAAAAAAGTGAAATGGTCGATTGTGTCAGGAAAGAAAAACATTCGTTTTATGGCAAAGAAAAAAACGAGTGTAAAAGTAAAAGCAGTAAAAGCCGGAAAGGCAAAAATTTCCTGTAAGATTGGAAAGAAAAAACTGGTCTGCAAGGTGACAGTGTATGGACCGATACCACCGTGTGTAGTGCCGACACAAAGCCCAACCGTGACAGCAAGTGCTGCACCGACACAACAGCCGACACAAAGTCCGGCCGTGACAGCGAGTGCGACACCGACGGCGACAGTGGAGCCAACCAGTACCCCAACGCAGACACCGACATTAACTCCGGATTATGAAATGAAAACCATAAACACCCCTGGACCAGTTGCTGATTATGATTGTCTGAAAGTGGAAGAAGGAGATTATAAGAGTTATTTTGTGCCTGATGCACCAGGTTCTATAACTTGTTTGAAAATAAAATTTTTTGGAACCGATATCTGGAGAACCGATATTGAACAGATTATTATTTCCGATTCCAACAAAGTACCGAAAGAGGTACTGGGGCAGTTCGATCTTTCCGAAAAACAAAATGGAAGCGTTATGGCGTGGTATACGGATAAAGATAACGATGGAAAATATGAAATGACCATTGGGCAAAATGGTGGAGTAGTGGCAAATGTAAATTCATCGTATCTTTTTTCCACAATACAAAATGAAGAGGAAAATGAGCCGTTTTTGGTTGGAATCGAAAATCTGGATACTTCACATGTGGAGGATATGAATTCTATGTTCTATTATTCAGAGGATGGAACAAAAGAGTTTGATCTGGGTGATGAGTTTGATACTTCCCAGGTAAAAAATATTACAGATATGTTTTGGGCGATGGGGCGAAACAATTTGAAAAAACTCCGACTGGGTGCTAAATTTGACATTTCAAAGGTAGAAAAACAAAGTTGTGCTTTTTATTATACAGGAGAACCCTCTGAATTGTATTGTTATGTAAAAGATGATACAACACGCCAATGGTTTCTTGATCATGCGGAAGAGATGCAATGGCATATGGGGTTTTATACAAGTTGGGATTATAAACCGGAATATGATGAGTATATTGTCAATGAACAATCTATGGGGCTCGCAGGTGTGCCAATACGTACCCATGAGCCAACGGATAACCGCATAATGGCAGAACCTGCAAAATATACGGAACTGCCAAGTAAGGATGAAAATGGATATCCGATATCCTATGTGACAGATGCCAAAAGATATTATTTCTTTGGAACCGAGATAAAGAGAGACGATATCGAAGAATTAACAATAGAAACTTCCTGCAAAGTACCGGAAGAGGCGTTGGGACAATTCGATCTTTCCGAAAAACAGAATGGAAGTGTCATGGCGTGGTATACGGACAAGGATAAGGATGGATTGTACGAAATGACGATCGGCCAGGAGGGAGGAGTTGTTGCTAATCCGAATTCCTGCTATCTGTTTTGTGACTTGAGCGATATAAATGGAATGGGGAATTTGTATACAAGCGGTGTGACAGATATGTCATATATGTTTTTGGATTACAATACAGAAAATGGGACGATGCTTAATCTTGGCAATAACTTTGATACCTCCAATGTGAAACGGATGGATGGAATGTTTGCTTATTTTGGAGCAGAAAGTGGACGATTAGATGTGCGTTTGGGAAAGGCGTTTACATTTAAAAGTCTGGAAAAAGTTCCATTATTAATGTATTACAAAACTCCGGTAGAATATGAAGGAAGTGTATTTGTTTCGTTTGAAGAAGTTGCAGATTATATAAGGAATTCCAAGAAGGGTTCAACGTTAGCTATGTATCATACTGCTGTAATAGAAAATTATCCGGATTGGAATTAAAAGGAACTGGAATATTAAAAGAAAACAGATGCTTTAGAAGGTGATTAACCACTATTTTTGTCGTCTATCCCAAAATTTTTGTCGTCTATCCCAAAATTGTTGTTGTCTGTCAAAAAATGGTGATTTTATAGAAAAGATGAGGAGGAGTTCCCCATGAGAACAAAAAACATTGCAATGATCTTAACTCTGGCATTGACAGCAGGTC
>OLIW01003286.1_pt1 | contig 10489 bp, 9 predicted proteins | sample 1601321 | NCBI WGS metagenome assembly OLIW01 (sample SAMEA2452114, study PRJEB22498) | human gut metagenome | reverse complement strand
GAGGATATTTATGTTAAATACGATATCGAAAAGTATAAACTTGCCGGGAAAAAACGCTGGAATCCAAAAATTATTAAAAATCGCAGGCTACAACGCCGAAAATGTGAACTCGGAGAACGTTGCGTTCGGTATTGCGCCGAGAATCAATGCCGCAGGGCGTTTGGGAGGAGCGGAAAGCGCGCTTGAGCTATTGCTTTGCGGCAATCATGCGCGCTCTAATTTTATAACTTTTTTGCTGTTGCTAACTTTTAATGTTAAACAGACTGTTTTTATTCATCCATTTGCCAAAGAAATATATTGGCGCTGCGCTCCACCCATGACAAAGACTGCCCGCTTTGTCAAATGCATTTGCCCCATCCAGTGTTTCCCAGAAGGAAATTGCGCCTTTAAAAAGCATGCTGCCCCATATCTTTAAAATATCATTGTATACAGTATTGAAATATATATCTGGTTCCTGCATTAAGGCATCTATTTTATAAATATAGTGGCTTAGAGTTATAGGCTCAAGACCATTATCTTGCTGGGCTAGACGCTTTCGGAGCTTTTGGGCCCGTTCTGATGGCACAAGATTAAATTTAAGAGCCAATGCCTGTGTTAACTCAGAGTATGGCCGTCCATCACCTGCTTCTCCTGTGCGGTAAGCCTGGGCGTCCTCATCCCAGAAAATGCAAAAGGCTTTTTTTAGTTCTTTATTTACCTTTTCATATTTTTCCGCTTGCTCAATATTCTTTAATGTACGGCAAAGATATGCGCCCGATTGAAGAGCTCCGCTGAAGAAGGCATTATAAGGACATTCAGGATAGCTTTGGGGTACAGCTTGTCCCAGGTGCCCTGCAAGACCGTTAGACCATTCATAAAAATTCCAGTATTCCGCGCCTTCGGGATTTAAAAGCAGACCATTTTTTCTGCGCGCAATAGCTTTATTTAGCATTTCATTAAGAGCGGGCATATATTTTATCCGCTCTATACCGCCGTATTCAGCTAATTCGGCCGAGGCTACGGCCCAAGCAAATGTAAAGCTGGGGATTCTAAGCTTGCTGTCTGTAGGCGAGGTAATCCTTAACTGCCCGTCAGGAAGCAGAGCCTGGGCCATCAGCATCCATGAAGCAGCCGGAAAATCATATTCTTTAAAGGCATAATATCCCGACAGAGCCTGATTGCGCGCGTCCATGGCGTAAAGTGCCTGCTCCCGCCATGGACAGTCCTCATAATGCTCATGCATGCATAATTCAAGAGTCCTGGCTGAAATGTCCCAGATGCGTCTGCCTAGAGCGTCGGTTAATCCCATAGGATATGGTTCACGCTTAACAGGATATTCTTCAGGCAGAATTGATAGGTTGTGCACGGTTATCTGCTCGCTTGAACGAATATGCATTTCAAGGTACCTTCCGGCAATTCTCTTAAAATAATTAATAAATTTTTGCCTGCCTGCGCGTGTCGTATAGCGAAAAGCAAAATGACGCCCGCTGATAAAAGAGCGCACTCTGCCGTCCTCCAGATGTTCCCCGTAACCTATATCCAGCACTGTCCCTTCGGGCGCTGTTATGTCTATTAGCGGGTAGCCGGCGTATTCAGCGGACAAATCTACTATAACATAACAGCCGTCGTAGTTTTCCGGAGCCTGTAAAGTGTATCCGTCAGACGGAAGGGGCAGTCCGGGCGCATCAAAGGCCTTGGGCCGGGGATGGGTTTTGGGTAGAGCTATAAGCTCTTGAACGTAACGGGGCGCTGTTAAATCGTAATATATGCGCTTTGCAGGCGTTGCCGTTGAGCTTTGCTGCTCCCCATCAATTTGGGGCGGTTCCAGCAATACGCCTTGGGCAATGATACAGGAATTAACAGCGGGCTGTATAATGGTTTTATTTATGGGACGGGGAGAGAGACGGGTATTCCAATGGTCAGTGATGCTGACCGCAGGAGCAAAATTTTTAAGGTTGGCTTCTTCGGGCTGATTTTCCGCTTCCCGTCTTGCGTCATATTCAAAAGTATAGGCAAGCTGGGGGCTTATCATTTCCATTTCCCCCTGCCGGTATCCAGTCAGGAGCCGGCAAAGGGTGTTTTCGTCGCTTATAAAAAATTCATCGCCTGCCTTTAGCTCGTACCAGAGCCTGGGGGTGGACTGAGCGCATTGAAAGCTTTGTTCTCCCTGATAATATACGTCTATGGCCAGAGTGTTTTTTCCTATCTGGAGAAAGGGATCCAGCTTAAGGCAATCATAATGCTTTAAGTCGGGATAGTCCTTATATTGACCGCACGAAATAAAATTACCGTTCAGGTACAGCGTGTAATTATCCGAGACCGCAATGCGGATTTCTCCTGTTGGATTTTGCTCATCCGGTTTAATGAAAAATTCTCTAAAGAAACGCGCATAGCAGTTTTTGCGCGGCCCGTTTTTATCAATCCATATCCATTTTGCCGTGTTCATAATTAATCTCCTCGCTTAATCAAATAATTTCAACTCATTCAGATTGTAAATAATCGCCGTTTAGACGCTGCAAGAGTCTTAAGGCGGTTTTTCTTTAAGCCGCTGCGGTGTTTAAAGCAGCCTGTGGATACCTGGATAGGGATGAAACAAATTAACCTGCCGCCTCAATATGATATCTTTCTTCAAACCATTCAACCGGCTTAAGCTCCACAAATCTTTCCCAGATAACTTCTTCCGAAGAGCTGACTGACGGCAGGCATTCGCGTATGACGGAGCAAAGGTACTGGGCCTTTATCATCAGATTAGGGCTTTCAAAGAAATAGGGCAGTTCGCTTTGAGCGGCGAACAGGTTTTCAAATATTCTGGCCATGTCCTCGCTGGCAAAGGTTGTTGAATATCCGTCTACAAAATATACGTTGGATATATCTGAGTAGCTGTCCGAATCGTAGGGGGTATATTTTGGACGGTTAAAGCTGTCATATTCGCTTCCGTCAGGAGCACGGTAGGAATTGGTATAATAATAATTTTCGGGCAGAAAAGCATCCCAAAGGAAGAAACCGTTTTCAATTTGATTATCCCACACCATCTGCTGTATGCGCCTTTCTATAGCGTGCATGAATTCATGGGCCAGGGTCTGTTCAAAGGAGTAAATATAGTCAAGGTTCATAGCGATTATCTGCCGGGAATTATATACAACAGCAAAGGCGGAGGCGGTATCTATTCCCCATTGGGGGTTAATGGGAGTAAACGTGCCGCATAAATATATGTCTATCCCTCGTACTTCTTCGCTTAAAAGGTCGTCAAAAAAACCATCGGGGAATTTTTGAATAGTGGACATAACTTGAGTAAGCCCGCGGTATATAAGTTCCTGGTCGGTAATTATTTCGGCTGTATAATCAGGGAAATCTCCTGCGCCCTCTTCGCCGTAATATACGTTTATCCCCTTTTCCTCCAGCTGCGTCTTTAACTGCCGGTTCAAACGTTCGCAGTCCAGCTGGCCAAGAACGGAAACTGCCGAAGAAACATCGGGCGTTTCCTCTGTATCTGAAAAGCAGTCCCATAAAACAATGCGTGCGGTTTCTCCTTCAAAAAGGGATATTACGGCATAATCCTCTGCAAAATGCAGATTGTTGATATTTACTGAATATTGGCTGATATCAAATACAGAACGGGCGGCGGGGAGGCCGGACAGCATGTCGTACAGTCTGAGTACGGTATCATTGTCCTGGTATTGAGCGGTAGCGAACCATTTTCCGTTCATGGCCAAATTTATTTCATATTGATTGGTTATAGCCGAATTGCCGCATTGCAGGGGGAAACTATACAGCATTCCGGGGGAGGCCAGACGTGTATAGGTAAGGGTTCCATCCTGCTGATAGGCAAGAATGTCCCCCCATATGGCCATATCGGCAGGAAGAACGCCGCTTTGGGTATAGGTCTGATTTTCGAGGTCGTATAGGTAAACTGATTGGCTTGAGGAATAGCTGGTTAGAAGAAGGTAATGCTCAAAGGCAGAACTTACAAATACATAGGCATCCTCTTCCCATGTTGCGCCCATGGGATAATATTCCGGTTCGCTGCCGTCCAAGGGAACGCTTGCTATCCGTCCGTTAAGCTGGTCGCAGTACCAGTAACAGCTTCCTGACGGGTCGATGTATATATTATATTCTGCATGTTCAGAATAGTCTGTTTTGGATATTTGGTTTAATTCGCTGTCGTATATATAGAGATTATAAGGAGAAGCTGTCATTATATAGAAGCCATTTTCGCCTGTATATCCTATTCTGCATGAATTATCCTGACTTGCTTCCTCATTTAAATCATATTGCGCTAAAATCTGATTTTTTTCCACATCCATCAGCATGGCCGAAAGCTTATAATTCTGTAAATTTGCGCGCAGAACCAGCAGCCTGCCGTTATTTAAACAGGAATCCAGATAAGTGTAGTTTTCATCCAATAGTCCTTCCAGAATATACATGCCGGTATAATTATTATACGGCTTATAAAGCTCAAAAGGCTTGAAAATTTCTTCTGTGGGCGATGGTTCGGCCTCTTCGGTAGTTTGCGCCGTCGGTTGGTTTGATATGCCGGGAGAGGCGGCCGGCGCGTTTACGCAGCCCTGAACGGATACAAGCAGAACCGCAGTGATTAAAAGGCAGATAATGGACAGCAATTTTTGTTTCATAATATAATACTCCTCAGAAAGCCATATTTAATATTATTTTATCATAAGAGGGATTAGGAGCAGTTAAAAATATATTACGTTTTAATTATATTTCAGAGAAGTGATTTGTTTATTGCCGGAACCAAGGGATGCAATGGTAAAGCCGTATTTTGAGCGCAGGCGGCAAGCAGATTTCTGGCTCCGGAGAGCGCGCTGCATAACTGGGCAGGTTGTATGCACGACTATACCTTGCTTTTAATGCGCTTTTTAAGATATGGGAAAAAGCTCTTGCAAAAAACGCAGTCAGATATTAATATATGAGAAAGCAAGCATATGAAAGGGGTATAAGTATGAGCGAAAAGAAAGGGTTTTTTAAATCGTTTAAGGAGTTTGCAATTAAGGGAAATGTTGTAGATATGGCCGTAGGCGTAATTATAGGCAGTGCTTTCGGCAAAATAGTTACTTCTCTTGTAAATGATATAATAATGCCGGCGCTGGGCCTGCTTATCGGCAACATAAGCTTTTCGGAATTGGTTTGGGTTATTGCGGAGTCTACCGAGACCGAGCCGGGCATAAGCATAGCTTACGGCAGTTTTATTCAGAATATTCTGGATTTTCTTATAATAGCTTTGAGTATATTCTGCGTAGTAAGTGCTCTGAGAAAGGTGAGCGAAAAGTATAATGAGAAAAAGCGCCGCGCGGCAGAAGAGGCTGCGGCTGCTGAAAAGGCGGCTAAAGAGGCGGAAGAGGCTGAAAAGCTCAGGTTAAAGGCCGAGGCTGAGGCTAAGGAAGAGGCGCGGAAAGAAGAAATGCTGGCTACATTAAAGGATATACGCGCTTTGCTGGAAAAGGAAGTTTAAAAAATGCCGGAGGCGGAAGAAATGTATCGCTTTAAAGCGGGTTTTTATGCGGACGTGCGCATAGAGGACAGATTTAATACTTTTATTTCATTTCGGGACGGCCGTCTGGAGGACTGCCGGGAGACTCGCATAAAAAGAGCGTTTATCCGGGTGTTTGACGGGGAAATGTGGTATTATTCCTCTACGAGCAAGCTGGATGAAATACAACAGGAATTGGATGAGCTTTACTCCATGGGCCGTCCGGACTTCGGGATAGAGGAAAACGCGGTTGTTAAAAGGCTTCAGGCCAACAGGGATGAAAAGCTCAAATTCGCGGATAACTGCGTAAGGGATATTTCGGTTGAAGTAAAAAGGGAGCTTTTAAAAGAGGTATCCGGGCTTTTTAAAAGCGCATACAGGAACAGCCTGCTTGCCAGCTATTTGGATAAGCATGTCCTTTATGAGTTTTATTCAAGCAAAGGCGCAAGGCTCAGGCATGATTTCCAAACGGCCGGAATCGCCTGCCGCTTGGGACTTAGTAAAGGAAGCGAAACATTTGACGAGCAGTTTTCCAAGGCGGAGTTAAGCTTTGAAGGGCTGAAGAAACGGATGGACGAGCAGGAAATAAAGGCTTTCGTTTCAGAATGCGAAAAGTTCCTTTTAGACGCCGTTCCTGTTCAGCCGGGCAGTTTTCCCGTAATTCTTTCTCCTCTTGCGGCGGGAGTGTTTGCGCATGAATCCTTTGGCCATAAGTCAGAGGCGGATTTTATGATAGGGGATGAAACTCTTAAAAGGGAATGGGTGCTTGGCAAGAGGATAGGGCCGAAAATACTGTCCATTTATGATTCGGGCTTGATAGAAGGCAGCGGTTACACGCCTTATGACGACGAGGGCAGCGCCGCGTCTAAGACTTATCTTATAAAAGACGGCGTATTGGCGGGCAGGCTGCACAGCGCGCGCACCGCCTCAGAGCTTAACGAAAATGTTACTGGCAATGCGCGGGCGGTTTCAGCCTGGTACGAGCCTATTGTGCGTATGACCACTACGGTTATTCAGGAAGGGGACAAATCTGTTCAGGAGCTTTTTGGCGCTGTTAAACGGGGATATTTTATAAAAAGTGTGAGGCATGGGAGCGGCATGAGCACATTTACCATCGCGCCCGGCATATGCTATGAGATAGTTGACGGCAAAATAGGCAGGCCGGTTAAAATCGCCGTAGCAACGGGGAGCGTGTTTGAGACGCTGGGACTTATAGACGGGCTTTCGGATAAATGCGAAATACATGCTTTCGTAACGGGAGGCTGCGGCAAAATGGAGCAGTTTCCGCTGAGCGTGGGCATGGGCGGGCCGTATGTGAGCGTTGCGGCTATGAACGTGCAGTAGGGGGGAAATGGCATGAAGTATGAAAAAATAACGGCGCATTCACAGATATACAGCGTTATTATAACCAATTCCCGTGCAGAGGCCCTGCGCAAAAGCAGTCAGGAGCAGGCTACAGCGCGCGTATATGATAACGGGTTCATAGGGACGGCGGGGCAGATAGGCCCGTACGATGCTGGGGAACTTTTCAAGCGTGCTCAGGACAAGCTGTCGGCGGGAATACCTTATCCGTGTATGCTGGGCCATGAAACAAGAAAAGAGGATGCGTTTAAGCATATTATACAGCCGGCCCGCTTTCTGCCCGAAATTAAAGAATTGCTGTTCCGCCTTAGAGAAAGCTGTCCCGATTTTATTTTCAGCAACAGGATAAATTTAAGGGAGAGCGAGAAGCATTATACCAACAGCGAAGGCGCTCAGTTGGATTACAGGGGTAATTCAATAAATTTCAGCATTGTTATAAAGGACAAAAACTCCTCCAACATAATGGATGGTTCGTATAATTGCCTGACGGATTTTTATGACGGTGAGGGAGTTATTAAGGATATTGTTAAATTTACTCAGGCCTATAAGAAGCAGGTTGAACTGCCTGAAAGGGAACTGCCGGTTATTTTGGATTTAAGCCTGATTGGAATGTTTATAAATGATTTTTCGGGTGAGCGGTACGCGGCCGGAGCAGGTATTTTAAGAGATAAGCTGCATAAAAAAACATTCAGCGAAAATTTCAGCCTGCTTCTGGACAGCAGTAGTATGCCTCATACATGCTTTTTTGATGCAGAGGGAACGGTTAAGGAAAAAGACAAGTTTTATCTGGTTAAAGAAGGGGCGGTTTCGGGCATGCTTACTACCAAGCGCACGGCTGATAAATATGGACTGCCCCTTTCGGGTTCGGCTGCGGCGGCATTTGACGGCGTGCCTTATGCCGGCATGGGAGGGCTGACTCTGGGGAAAAAGGCTTTAAATATTGCGGATATTTTAAAGGGGCAGGGTATTTTTGTCGCTATGAGTTCGGGCGGTGATATGACGGGCAGCGGGGACATAGGCATGCCTGTCCAGCTTGCGTTTTTATATGAGGACGGGGAATTGATCGGGCGATTGCCTGAGTTGATGCTGAGCGGCAATATATTTGAGATACTGAACCAAGGTTTTATAGGGTGCGCTCAAACAGGGCCATTTTGTTATTCGGAGGAGCCTGTTATGGCGTGCAGGATGAATGCCAAACGGAGATATTCTGTATGCAAGGTACAATAGGGACACAGGTTAATATGAATCTATGAGCAAATAATCAAATGATATTTAGCGCGTGCTTTGCGTGCAATTTCTGTTTGCATTTAAAAGGCCGGAGAGTATATAAAGCCCCAAAGGGGGCGGCGTTCGGCAGGCAAGCCTGCCTGGCCGGGCTTTGCCCGGCCCCGCGGCCGCAGGCCGCGAACGCCGCCCCCCTTTGGGGCTTTATATACTCTCTGGCCTTTTAATCCTTGTCCTGCAGCTTATATCGCAGCCCATCCGCCGAAAGTGCTATAAACTGACTGTTGGTTATACGCTCTCCCTCTTTATATGCCTGACATTCAAGCAGCTTGTTTAATTCACATACACGCCCTTGTATAAGTGCGCTTTGAACCGCATGGCGGATACCCCTTTCCACCTTATCAGGGCTTGTTTTATGTTTTTGGGCAATTTCAGGATACAGCTCCTTTGTTATGCTGGAAACTCTTTCAGGTTCCATTATTGCCATTTTAATACCGGTAATTAAATAACCATACCCCTTTAAACGCGCCGTTATGCCAAGATTGATAAGCAGACGGCTTATTTTTGCCTCCAAATCGCAGTTTTCCGTGGTTCTGAAAAGCGGGTCCATAATAATCCTCCTCATTTAATTACATTTGTTAATCTAATTATATATTAATAACCAATATTATGCAAGCATTTTTTACTAAATTATTGAAATAACATTAAATAAAGTAAATAATAGAGCTAAAATAAAAGCGCTTGCGCGCTTTTGGTTGGGTTTGTTTAAAATTAGAGCATTAATGCGTTAAGAGATTATGCCATTTTATCATTTATTAACAGATTATTTTCTACGGCCCATTTAAGCTTTTCCTGTACAAACGGCCAAAAGGCTGGAAGATATAATTTAACGGGGTTCATGCGGTTTAATACCTGTGAGAGCCGAACGTGCCCTTGCTTCCAAGTATGCCCGTTTGTAAGGCAGTTGTTTATAAAGGGCTGGAGCCTGTCCAGGGCATTGACATATTTTGCTTCAGGAGTGGCGCATTCTTCAAATTCCTCCCAGTAACTCAGAATTTCCTGTCCTTTTTCCTTTGGCGGTAAATTAAACAGTTTTTCTGCCGCCTTTTTTTCCCGCTCAGACTTATCCTCGTTTGCCTGCACATCATAACAAAAGGTGTCGCCTGCGTATATCTCAACTAAATCATGTGACAAAGCCAGGCGCACAGCGTGGTCTATGCTGGTGCCCTGGGGAGCATAATCGGATAGGGCAACGGCCATTAAAGCCAGATGCCAGGAATGTTCGGCGTCTGTTTCCATGCGGGAACCGTCCGCAATAAGAGTGCGGCGCTGTATATTTTTCATCTTGTCGCATTGAATAAGGAAATCCAATAGTTTATTGATTTTGTCGTCCATTTTGTCCTCCGCTGTACCGGCTCTCCAAACCGTTTTTTACAGTAATCGCCAAAGGTGTGGTGGTGAATCTGTAATAGCTGGGGGTCATGCCGGTATATTTTTTGAAAAGTTTGCTGAAATAGGCCATATCCTGCAAACCTACGCAGGCGCCTATTTCGTTTATCAGCATATCGCTGCTTTCTAACAGATACTGTGCTTTTTCTATACGGCGTTTCTTAACATATTCCAGCGGGAGCATGCCCAGCTTTTTTTTAAAATATCTCGAAAAATAGCTTGGGTGAAAATGCACTAGGCTGCTCAGGGTATTGAGATTAAGCTCCCCGCTGAGATTAGCGTCAATATAATTTATAATTCTGTTTATAAATTCATCGGGAGGCGCTTTAACACCGCATAAATTGCTTTTTTCAATGTAATAGGCCAGCAAATCCATTATGGTGTAATTTTGCAGCAGTATGTCAGTTATATTTTTTGCGCCGTCTCTCAGCGCGACCGCCTTAAAGCCTTGAGATATTTTTGATTGGTCTTTTTCAGATACGTTTATGCAGTAGGGCAGGGGAAGACTGCGGAATATATCGGTTTCTCCGTCTAATGCGGAAAAATGGAACCAATATTTTGAAACATGGTTCCCGGAGATATTGTGATAGGTCTGTTTTGAACCGCTTGGCAGGAAAAATATTTGTCCAGGTCTGGCTATAAATTCTTCGTCGTTAATTTTTATATAGCATTCTCCGCCCAGTATATAGTATAATTTATTATAGCATACGCTTATATTTTCTTCTCCCCACCAGTCTGGGCATTGAGACAGTCCTCCTGCCATAAATCGGATGATAAGTCTGCTGAAGGGAGATGCGCTGGTTATCTCAGACATTATTATATCCTCGTAATTAATAAATGATATTATACTGCGGATCATGGCTTGTTCAGATTTTATCGATATTATTATATTAACTTATGACCTCTGGAATGTCAATGTTTTTAAATTTTAAAACTTAGACTAACGCAGCAAGGGGGCGGGGGCGGCGGCGGGCCCAGCGGAGCTGG
>OLIW01003284.1_pt1 | contig 10500 bp, 7 predicted proteins | sample 1601321 | NCBI WGS metagenome assembly OLIW01 (sample SAMEA2452114, study PRJEB22498) | human gut metagenome | reverse complement strand
TAATGACGGAGGGACGCTAAGCATCATAATGACAGAGAACATTAAACGTCATTCTAAGCGCCAGCGAAGGATCTGCTGCCGTGGTGAGAAAATTGGTAAACTGTCACCAGCGTAACAGATTCTTCACCTTGTGTCCTATTGCTGTTTCCCTTTAATAAAAAGTGCAGCAGGGGAAATGTTGCATTTCTCTTTGCTGCACTTATATGGTACTAATGAAATGAACCGGCATTTAGAGCAGAGACAAGCTGGCGACTGCAGGCCGGAAGCTCAGTACCATTCATTGATCCAGTTTTTTTCAGAGGGAAGCATGTTTTCCGCCGTTTCAAGAACTTTTTCACGCTCCACACCTTCCAGCCATTTGATGCGCCCCAGATCCGACAGCTCTCTTAAAGACAGCGCTCCAAAGAAAAGCTGGGCGAGGGCGCCTGCGGTCATGGTAAAATCCGGTTCGGGAATTTTATTTCCCAATTTCACGCCGGAAATATCTTCGATATGAAGCTTCAGTGTGTAAAATACATCATATTTCACAGCGTAAATTCTTCCTTCCTTGGCGGAAAGGACGTAGATGCCGCTGTTTTCGGGAAGGAACTCGTCCGCCAGCTGGAAAGACAGGAATCCTTTCATCTCTCTGCAGGGAAGTTCGTCAAATGCCATGACCGGATCCGTGACGCGTCCCATCATGGTTGGGAAAGAGGCATTATGTATATAGGTATGCTCCGCGCCATTCTGCCAGTAGAAAAATGCCCTGTCATCAAAAGGTTCATACCACACGCATTCATCCACGGAACCGCGGTGTCCAGCCATGTAAGCATAGAGCCCTTTCCGTCCCGCATCGGAGGCGTACGCCATTTCCGACACGATGAGTTTCCTTCCGTCCAGATGGTAGAAAATATATCCGGCCGCACCGTCCAGGTCATTGACGACAGCGATGTAACCGCCGTCACAGAACTGGGCGCCGATGTGCTTCTTCCATGACGCCTCATCACGAAAAGCCCAGCCGTTCCGCCCCTTCACATACCTGTCATAGACAGAGGCAAGAGTTTTCCATTCATCTATCGAGGCAATACTCCCTGCGGACTGCGCCCGCTTACCCAAGAAACTTAAATGCTCAGGCGCGGCGCTTCGTTTCCACTGGTGCGCATAAAATGAAAATCCCATAGGATAATAATACGATGCCGCCGAGGGCATGAGAATGACAGCGCCTTTATTTTCCATCCGCGCCATATGGAACGCGCCGCGGATCAGTTCAGTCGCAAGCCCTTTCCCTCTTGCAGCAGGATGGGTAGCTACCCCGACAAGGTAATCCACCGGCATCTTTGCACCGCGGACACATATTTCATAAGGACGGCGGTGAAGACTGCACGCTATTTTTCCTGCTTCTTCTCCCGCCAGTACATCTTCCGGGCGGTAGAGCTCCCTGAAATACCAGCGGAACCACGGGTCGTCCTCTCTTTCAAAACAGTACGACCAAAGCGCGCGTATATCCTTTTCATCCGTCCGACTGCATTTACGTATTTTCATAACCGCCTCAGAAACAACTGCCGTCTTTTACGACGACATCATACTTTTCCGCGAAATGGTCAGGATTGTATTCCATTTTTGCCTGACGCAGGCCGGGCAGCCCCATGTCCTCCTCACGGTTTACAAATTCTGTTGCCGCAAATTCATGCATCAGGAAATCGCGGTTGATTGCCTGATACAGCCCGCGGATATTCGGATTTGCCTTTTCAAAGAAAATATGCGCCACCCGGGGGTTGACCAAATCTCCGTTCGTAAAGGCCTCTACCTTTCCATAAATGCGGATAATAGCGCCTTTCAATTTCAAAGCGTCCCAATTGGCAAAACACCGCTGCAGCGCTTCTTTTTCTTCCGCAATGTCTCCATGCCGTTCAAACCAGTCTTCAATCCCCTGCCATGCGTCTTCCCTGTTTTCCGACGTGATGGACTCGTATGTATAATCACCGTACTGGCGGAGAAAAGCGTTCAGATGATTTTTCTTCATCCGGAGTTTCTTTCCCGATAAATTGATCATGTCTGCCGTACGGTATACATATTCCCAATTATCCCGATCCGCAGTGAATTCATACCGGTTCGGGCAATGGGCTTTGATCTGTTCCAGCACCCAGGGTGAAGCAGCCTTAATGATAAACGGTTTTCCCTCGCGCTCCAGGCATTCATGGATAATCTCCATGCCGCGGCCGAAAGACGCCCCTTCACCGGCAAAAGGGGGCATAAAAAACGTATTCTCTCCTTCCCCCGCACGGACGAATAAGATATTCTCCTCTACCGCCCACTGCGTATGGTACGCTTCCTGCCATAAAAAAAGTGTATTGAATGAACAGTCGATCCCCTCATAATGATGGACATGAAAAAAGCTGTCGATATACTCTCTTTTTTCAATTGTAAACGGTTTGAAGTCTATGATGAACATCTCCTTAAAAAATAACAGCTATATTATAAATATTCTATCCTTTTTTATGCCTTTTGGCAAAAGCCGGAACGGACCTTCTAAGCCACAACATGGCCTGCTGGTGAAATCAGAAGACAGATAAACACCCACTCCGTCATTTTTCCGGTGCAGGAAAATAAATCTGCCGCAAAAGCAGTAAACAAAAATTTTTACAAAAATAAAGAAATTCTTTCCCACTCTCATTTAAGCCTCTTTCTTGATAATGAGAAAACCGATATTATAAGAAACAGCAGATCTGGCTTTTTCCAATTTCCCATAAAATCAGGTTTCACCGCGGCGAACATGATTTCCCCGAAACTTCATTCGCTGCGTTTTTCTTTCGATAAAAATTACACTTATTCACATTATTCACAAACTTATTCACAACTATTCACATCATGTGGATAAAAACAATCTGTTTTTTCTCTTTTCGCGATAAATCAAAGCTTTTTTCCGCCTGTCCATCCCAGACAGACACACGAACTGTGCATAACTGTGCATAACCGTTTTGCCATTCTGTAAATGAGAATGGAAAACTTTCCGTATTTATCGTATATCTTTCTCACTTTCACTCTCACAGGATACCCCCGATATGCATGTGAATAACTTTCTCTCCATCTGTCCCCCTTTCTTCCAATCATCCATTTTTCTTCCCCTCTTGACAACGAATACGTGCAAAATAGAAAGAAAAAAAGCGAATAAAAGAATTCATTTCAAATCACGCCTTTATTTGTCCGCCTGCTGTGTACATAAGAAATAAAAACTTTCTAAAAGAAAAAATGATTTCCTTCCGTTCCGACATCGGCAGAAATGAAAATCATTTTCCCGTTTTGTCTCTTTCATTCCATTTTATTTGCAAACTCCCATTTCTGCCTTTTTTGTGCTAAAATATGACATGTACACGCGTCCATAGCTCAGCTGGATAGAGCAACGGTTTCCTAAACCGTGTGTCGGGGGTTCAAATCCCTTTGGGCGCACCAGAAATGCACAGCTGCCAAAAGGCGGCTTTTTTTATTTGCCTTCAAAATGTATTTCCTATCGGGGTAAAATCCTCTTTTTCGACCCATGTCGCCGTCTGTGGAGTCTTTCAGAGAAAAAATGATATAATATATATGGTAAATACTTTATAAATACTTTTTTACGGGGAGACAAATCATGGATACGGTACATATCAATTTAGGAAATGATTCTTATGATGTGATAATCGACTCAGGCATCATCGGCCGCCTGGGAAAAGAAACCGCCCCCCTGTCGGATCACGGGCGCGCAGTCATTATCACGGAAGAAGGAATTGACGAACTGTATGGCCAGGATTTGAAGCGCCAGCTGGAAAAAGAGAACCTGAACGTACAGCAGATCGTTCTTTCTTCGAGCGAAAAGAGCCGAAGCCTTTCTGTCGTGAGCCGTGTATGCGAGGCGCTGGCAGACTTCGGGTTCTGTGCAGGAGATCTGCTCATCGGCCTTGGCGGACGTGTCGTCGGCGATGTGACAGGCTTTGTTGCAGCAACTTACCGGAGAGGGACTCCCTACGTGCAGGTGCCCACTTCTCTCCTGGCACAGATCGGCAGCGCCATCGGAGGGAAAATCTCCATCGATATCAATGGAAGAAAAAATCTCATCGGTACATTCTACCAGCCAAAAGCCGTGTATGTAGATCCTGCCATGGTCCGCACGCTGCCTGCCCGTTTCTTCCATAACGGCCTCGGCGAAGCGATTAAAATCGGCTGCGTGGCAGACAAGGACCTCTTTGAAATATTTGAAAAAGCCGCCTCTGACCAGGATATCCTTCGTGTTCTTCCGGAAATCATCCGCCGCTGCATTACCATCAAGGCACACTATGTGGAAATCGATCCCGAAGACAAAGGCGAGCGCCGTATCCTTGATTTCGGCCACACACTGGGCGGCGCGGCAGAGAGATACTACCGTTTCAATGATCTCCGCCTGACCCACGGTGAAGCGACGGCGGCCGGCATGTACATGATCACGAGCGCTTCTGAAATTCTGGGACTCACCAAGCGGGGTACAGCGGAACGGATCAAGTACGTCCTCCAGTCTATCGGCCTTCCCACCAATCTTGACGTCCCCCGTGATATTCTTGTCTCCCTTCTGGAACATGGAAAAAATGTAAAAGATGAAAAAATAGAAACACCCCTCGTTCTGGAAATTGGAAAAGGATATATTTATACGGGAGAAATTGAAACCTTAAAAAAATATATACAAATGGAATAATTGCAAACCTTCGAAAGAAATACCGGGAGTAAAAATAAACTTCCGGTATTTTTTTCGCCCTGTTTCTCATAACCTGTAAAACCTGTTCTCCATGGGGTGCTATGCTATAATGCAGACAATAAAACAATCTGCCTGAAAGGTATACTATTTTAAACCGGAAACAGGAGTATAAAAATGGATTTCAGCAAAATAACAGCGGCCGTTATCGGCCTGGGTCTGATGGGCGGTTCCTTTGCCATGAGACTGAAGGAACTCGGAGCGGCAGTAATCGGCATCAATCGGACATTATCGACGGCAGAGGCCGCCCTTCGGCAGGGCATAGTGGATTCCATCGATATCAGTGACCTGAAACACGCGGACATTGTTATATTCTGCACACCTGCCAAAGCGACACTCGCCTTTGTGAAAAATCACCTGCCGGACTTCCGCTCCGACGCGATCATGACCGATATCGCCGGCGTAAAAGGAAACCTCGCCGATGATATCCGGCAAATACTGCCGCCCGGCATGGATTTCATTTCATCCCACCCTATGTGCGGACATGAAGGCCAAGGACTTTCCCGGGCGGATCCGGACATTTTCCGCGGAGCAAATTATATCCTTCTTCCCGATAAAACGAACCGCCCAGAGAGTGTGGAACTGCTCCGAAACATGGCGCTGGCTCTCGGCTGCCGCCACGTGCCGTCAATCACACCGGAAGAACACGACCGCCACATCGCCTTCACCAGCGTCCTTGCGGCGGCGCTGATAAACAGCACTTCCCTGAAAGAAGACACAAAGTACTTTACAGGCGGATCATTCCGTGATGAAACAAGAGTAGCGGATATCAACAGCCCCCTTTGGACAGATTTATTCCTTGCCAACCGTGAAAACCTGCTTCTTGAAATCGACCGTTTCACAGAAAGCCTTTCTGCAATAAAAACAGCACTGGACAGGGCAGATAAAAATACCCTTCATGAACTTCTTGAAAAAGCAGGAAAAAGAAAACGGAACCTGACAACCGCCGATAAAACATAATCGGACGTAAGCTGCCGGCTCCTAAAACCGACAATTGTGAATCAGCTGCCCGCACCAGTAATGGAGGATACTCGCATGCCGTAGTGACTCAAACCGTAAAAGAATAGTTAGCTTATAGCTGGCAGCTCACAGCTGATAGCTTTTATCTTCTTACCGCTTTCCTCATCACAACAGCAGATCTTTCACATTCGCTTCGGATGACGCTTAACGTTTCCCTCATTATGACGCCTTTTCTCCAATTGTCATTCTGAACGGGGGCAAGCATTCTGTTTGAAAAAGGTAGGAAGCAAGATAGTGACACGGAGTGAAGAATCTATAATCCTGATGACGCCTTATCGGCTACCTTACCACGAGTACAGATTTTTCGCACAATTCTGGCGGACACCCTGCCATGAGTTCCACTTTTACCGGACAACGAAAAAGGAGCAGGCACCATCAGCAGTGCCTGCTCCTTTCTTTTTGGAAGTTCCTTACTTCTTGGCAGCGAGAGCTGCTACCTGGGCCTTCAATTCATCCAGCTCCGATCTCATCTCTTTATTTTCCGCCTGCATCTTGTCATTTTTCTCTTTCAAGTCCTTAATCTGGTTCGCCATTTCCACTTTGGAGTAACGGGTATAAACGTCACCGCGTCCCAGCTTCACAGAAATTCCTGCATTGAGCATGTTCCTGTCATCTCCCATGGTCCAGCCGAGACTCATCATCGTTCTTTCGTTCGGCCGATAGAAGAGGCCTACCGCCGCAGCGCTGGCATTGCGGTAATTGCCGAAGCCTGCCGCGATGTCCCACTTGTCATGGGGGTCGAAGTCCAGCGGATGGAGGGCTGCCAGTGCTGCCGCCCCTGCTCCTACTTTACTGATCCGGTTGTCCAGAGTGCCCAGCTTTCCGTTCAGATTGTTGATAGTATTTCCCAGGTTGGTAATATTGGTTGTGTTCTTACCGACCTGTTTGTCCAGTATGGTCAGGTTGTCTCCGGCACTGTTCTCTTTCTTCACATAGTTGCCGTCATTCTTCACATGGGTTTCGTGGTACACCGTATTTCCGCTGACAATCTTTGTGCTTCCGTTTTCCACTTTTCCATCGGCTTTCACGTTGACCGTGTATTCCGTTCCGCCAAACGTATTGGCAGCTGTGTCAAGTGTCACATTTTCACCGGCTTTCACGGTGTTTTTTGTGTCTTTCGTAGCTACGGTAACTTTGTTTTCTTTTCCGTCACTGCCCTTTAACGTAATGGTGGTGGTGTTATCCGCGTTTTGTGTGCCGCTCATGGTATAGGTGGTATTGGTATCAATCTGTCCCGCGATGGCTGACAGATCTACGCTGCCTTTTACTTCATTTCCGGCGGTGTCCTTTATCTTCATGGACAGTTCTTTTCCGTTAAGGGTCAGCGCATTGTTGTCTCTTACCAAGGTATCATTGCCGTCTGCAACGGATGAGAGATCCACGCTGCCCTTTACTTCATTTCCGGCCGTATCCTTTACACTCATGGACAGGGTTTTACCGCTAAGGGACAGCCCATTGCTGCCACCTACCAATGTATCATTGCCATCCGCTGCTCCGGCTACCGCTTTTTTCAGCTGTGCCACATTGACGGCATCGGTATCTGTCGCGCCGGCCGCTACGTTCGTAATCTGGCGTGTATAGCCTTTCGTCTTGTCCCCTACAGAAACGGCACTGACAGTCGATCTCCAGGCGGCAGACGTATCGGTAGAAGCCGCCTTGGTAGAGGGGTCATAGCCGCTCACCCCCGCTGCTGTATCCGCCTTAGAAAAAGCTCCAATGGCTACGCCATTTTTTACCGCTGCACTGCTTGATACGCCTATCGCCACGGCATTATCAGCATCTTTTACAGTTGCCGAGGTTCCTATAACCACACCATAGTTTGAATTAACTATGGTGGAATTAGCACCTATGGCCGCACCATATTCTGAATCATCCACAGAGGAAAGAGCGCCCATCGCCATCCCGTACGGTGATGTTTTAACTGCTGCCTTTGTGCCCATGGCCAGGCCATACTCCGAATTCACAGCAGAAGAAAAGGGAGACAACGCGGCAGCATAATTTGATGCCGATATATTCGAACCCCATCCCAAGGCTACTGATGTTTCTCCATCCGCATTACTGTTCGCGCCGATCGCCATACCGCCATTGGTTGCTGCAGCATCATTGATATTTGTCCACTTAGTATCCACAGCCATGTATTTTAAGCCGATATCCACAACGCCGTTTTCCTGCTTCAATCTGATTCCATTATCAGCACGAAGCGTTACTGTATCATTCGGCTTTATAACTTTCTTATTGCCCTCCGCACTGCCTGTATTCGTCGGAATACCGGGTTTAACTCCGACTTCCAGTGTCCAACCGGGAATCGTATCATTTCCGTTGAGGTCAATTTTCGAACCGTCAATGCCATATTTAATGGTTTTCCCATCACGGTCTACAGTCAGGCCTTTATTGGCTTCCGCTACGTCAAAGGTAATTTCCGGCGCCGTATCTCCATTAAGAGAAATCGTTTCACCAACTGCTTCTCCGCCCTTCTTGATGATAAATCCCCGGCTAAGCTTAGTATCATACTTCGTATTCACCGTTTTCAGCTGCGCCACATTGACCGCATCGGTGTCCTGCGTACCGGCTGCTACACCTGTGATCTGGCGGGTAATTCCTCTTGAAACATCGCCCACGGAAACAGCGGCGGCCGTCGCTTTCCAAGTCCCTATAATCAGATTTCTCTCGCCAAGAGCGGAATTATACTTCGTTTCCGCATCCGTATAATCGGTCTTTGCAGCATTCATAGCCGTCTGCGCCGTATCCATAACCGTTTTGGCATCGTCCATTTCCTTTTTGCGCGCCAAATCGTATTGATCGCCGGAATGCTCATAGCTGTGATAGGTCTGGTAGGCTTGTGTATATGCGGCGCTCTTCGCCAGGAAATCATTGACTTTTCCTTCATAGTCCGCTTTTTTCGCCGTGTAAGCAGAGGAGAGACCGGGCAAATCTCCGTTCAACTGTGCCAGTCTTGCCGTTTTTCCGGTTAAATTTGCTATTTCCGTATCGTTTTGGATATTTTGATTTGTGTCAGGGCTATAACCGTATACCCCGGCATCCACAGAAGAAACAGATTCGCTGCCGAGAGCTACACCGCCATTTTTCTGTACGTCCGTATTGTAGCCCAGCATGACAGCATTGCTGATATTGGCAGTATGCGTTTTAGTTGGAACGGTGGCTCTCACATTGTATGGAATCGGTCTCCCTGTATACCCTCCCGGCGTACCGGAAGAATTCCCCAAACTGGGCGTATAAGTCTTGCTCACGACATCTTCTTTTGTTGCCATAGCACCAAGAATGACATTATTTGTTCCGCCGGACATTTCATGATAATCGCCAATCACAACATCTGACGTTCCATCGGATATCTTATTTCCGGTTCCCACTACAGCCACACGGTTCACGTTGGTTCCTGTATTTTGGAATCCCGCCATTGTATTGTTGGCGCTGGTACCGTTTGCCGTGCCGTTCAGAACATTCCCCGTTCCGACGATCTGGGAACGCCGGGCATAATCAGAACGGTTTCCATTCCCTGCGATAAGAACAGATCCGCTGGTATTTGCAAAATCCCCCATCACTTTTGCCGCCTGATCCGAATACCCTTCCTGATAACCGCTGCGGAAAAGCAATTCTGTCATAGCCCCTTGCCCGAATGTTCCCTCCAGTCCGCTTGACATATCTACTGTAGCATGGGAAAGGATATTCCCTGAACCGAATATCATCGAATTGTCCGCATTATCCAACTTGTTCCAGGTACCGATGATGCTGCCCGCTATGCCATTTGAGGTGTTACCATTCGAGGTAATCTTGTTATTCACCCCATAAATAGAAGACCAGATATTCGGAAAAGAGTTGTCATTACCTTCAATGACAGAATTGTGCCCTGTCACGGTTCCTTCATGGCCCAGAGCCAGCGCGCTGTGCCCTACTGCCACATTCAATCCGCGGCCGCTTTGCGCATTATACCCTACGACGACACTTCCGCCGCCCTGCTCTCTTTTGCCGGAAGCCTTTTCTTCCGGTGTCATGGAACCGATAATAACAGATTCCTTAATCGTTCCAAAGGTTTGGTTATCCCCGATCACAATACCCGAGGTGGGATTGACCGTTTCGTTATTATTCCCGATGACAGTCAGGCTCTCATGCCCTGTCATGTAGGTGTCGTTGCCTTCAATTTTATTCCCCATGCCGATGACCAAGTCTGAAGTGCCGTTACGTGCTATACCATGGTATCCGGAAACAGTACCGGCATCCCGATTCGTGATGCTGTTATTATCACCGAATACATTTTGCCGGTCACTGTTTGTCACCGTGTTTCCTTTGCCGACAACTCGAACGTCTTCGCTGTCTTTAATGGTATTTTTCTTGCCGACAATCACGTCATCCTTTTCCTTACTGACTTCATTGTCTATTCCGACAACTGTAGAGTCAGTTGTATCGGTTACCGCATTGGGCGCTTCCGTATTTCCTACTATTACATTATCAACAGCCCCCGCGACGGAAGAGGTCAGCAGAAAAGCTGTCAATGCCGCTGCCAGCGCGTTTTTAGAGACTCTCACCCCCCCACTTTTTTTCGCTGTCCCCGCGATTTCCGAAACCACCACATAGCTGTTCTTCACTCGACTCCAAATGACTTTGTAAATGCGATTCATTTTTTCCTCCCATAAAAAACAATATAATTAAAAGCGCAATAAAAAGAAGCACCATCCCCAATGCTGCCGATACTGCCTTCACACCACCTTTCCCCATGACACTTCATTTGC
>OLIW01003283.1_pt1 | contig 10500 bp, 7 predicted proteins | sample 1601321 | NCBI WGS metagenome assembly OLIW01 (sample SAMEA2452114, study PRJEB22498) | human gut metagenome | reverse complement strand
TTCCCGCCACGGACAATGTCGGCACCTTCTCCAATAGCCCCGATATAAGGTTTAGTATAAGGGACATAAGTCCAGAAGAGGCGAAGAGGGCGATAGATTTTGCTGTAAAAGAACATGGAATAACAACTAAGTATAAGTTAGCTGGATACATATTGCCAGACGCTCGAATGTTGGATTTTTCGCTAGGGCAAAGATATAGAAGTGCAGACCACAGGGAAGTTGAATTACCTGAAGATGTGGAATATGAATCCGCAACTGATAAGATGGTATATTTCATGAATTGTGGCGCAATAAGGTTTTCGCCGGAAAGCACGGGCTTTAATATGGTAAAAGCTCCTACGCCTCAGCAGGAAACAAAAATAAGGCAGATAGCTGCGATGGAAGATGGCGAAGTTTTATTAGACCTTGAGGACGGAAATAGAACAGCAAGCCTTGAATTTGATGCAGGAACTAAGCCCGCAAAAATAATCGGTACAATTCGCCGCTTCTACGATGGCGAGGATTTTGATAACGGTATACGCTTTAGCATAAGGGACGATAGTCAACTTGAGCGAATTAGGAATTTGTCCGACGGAGATATCAAGAATATCATGGACGAGGCGGAACGCGTGGTCGCTTCCAACTTGAAAGACTCAAGAGCAAGAAGCGCCGAGCGAATGCAGTCAGACAAGGAAAAATATATATCGGACAATATGCCAAAGTGGGAGGAAAGCCAAGATGGAGACTATAAATCCTATTACAATCCCAATGGCTATTACATATCCGAAGAAGACGGCGAATACCACATCTCGGACTCCGACGGAAACGAGCTTGATTGGTATTCCGATTTGGAATATGCAAAGCGCGAAGCTCTCGGGCTTTTTTGGGAGACTGAAGTTTACGACGAGCTGGACTACAAAGAAGATTTGTACGAAGACAACGAAGCCAACTCAATGCGCAAGAAGTTTGAGTATGCTCTGGGAAAATTAGGAATTGAAATAACCCACAGTACGGGAGGGACATTTCATGGAAGCGAATATGTGTATTTGAGACTTCCCAATGGCGAGGAAAAGAAAATACGCTTTGCGGATCACAGGCAGGCGTACTCGGCCGATATGTCGGTTGAAGAGAACTGGCGCGACGCGTTTAAATTCTTTGTAGAAAGAGTACAAAAGGAAGATTGGACGGAGGAAAACTATCCAGAAAATATTCGCTTCAGCGTGCGCGAAGAGGATGCGGTAAACTTTAGAGGCGAGCTTCGGGACTACATAGACGGAAAATTAGACCGCAGACATGTCTTTAAACTTGGTAGAACTCCGGAAGTTATGAGGCTTGTCGGCGTGGACGATCTGCCCATTGAGCTTGCCGCAAGCGTTCTTAAGCGAAAGGAGGCTAAGCACGATCTGAAGCTGGAAGATCTAATGAACCTACCGTACGAATTGGCAAATCCCATTGCAATAACGCAAAGCGGTACTTCCCCCGACGCAATCGTGGTAATAACCGGGCTTCCTACCGCAAACGGAAATCCTCTTGTTGTTGCGATTCACCTAAACCAAAAGGTACGCAGTATAGAAATCAATGACATACGCAGCATACATCAGCGCACCAAATACGGAATACAAAGCCTTGTAAACAGGGGCGAACTGCTCTACATAAATACAAAAAGAAAGCCCAAATGGCTGACTCTTCCGTTTCAAATCGCGAGCGGGCGAAGAGCCGTCAAAAGGGCTTATGGTCACGAAGTCTTTACGGAAGCCGACATAAGTCAAGAAGAAAAAGAAAGTTTCCCAAAACTTTTAGCAGGAAATGACATTCGCGAGCTTGAAAGGCAGGAGCGAGGGAATAATCCGCTCGTTTGGGCTTCAATAGTATTGGCTAAAGACGTTCTAAACGGCAGGCAAATTACACAGGCAAGGCTCGAAAAACTCCTGCCCGGCTACAAGTTGGACGGCTCCAAGTATGAATATGTAAAAGACCGCGCCCAGAAAATCGCCGAAACTTGCCGAGCAAAATACTTAAACGCAAAGCGCGATATAGACCAATCTTTGCAACTTGCCGAAAGCGATTACTACTGGAACTCCGAGCAAATGGAGAAAATCTACGACTCTTTCAGAAAAGACGGCGAGGCTTACGGAGAGGCTAAGCAAAAGATTATAGCCTACCTCAGGGCTCAAAAAGATAAAAAATTAAAGGACGTAAAAGGCTACGAAGCCGAAGACTTTAAATATAATCTGGTGGACTCCATACTGCAGGCAATGGAAACCGAGCCAAAGCCGCCGGCTCGCGAAAGTGCGGAGGGAAGAATGCTATCCGCCTAAGAAAGCCTTTTTCTGCGGTAAGCTGCAAAAGCTAAAGCTAAGGCACCCGCAATAGCCGCAAATGTGGACGGCTCGGGAACTGCGTATGTATAGCTAAATATTAGTTCGCCGCTGCCGCTGTAGGCGATCTTCCAAGATTCGCCATTTGCGCCCATTGTGACATTTGCCAAGCTTTCGCCCCCTTCACTGCTTCCGACAAACGGCTGTGCCAAATCTGACCAATCATTTGTAGTTGAAATTAGCGCAACCTCGTACACACCGCTGCCGTCACCAACAAAGTTAGTGAAGTCGAGCACGAGTTCCGTATTCTCAAATGTTCTAACACCGGCTGCATAAATTGTGGAAACTCCATTTTCATCGGCCTCAAAAAGTAGAGTTGTGCCGTCTTCATATCCGGCTCTGAAGGCAATTTTCTTATTAAAGTTTATTGTGTGCCCCGAACCTGAAATCGTCACATTCGTCTTGCCCTGATGTTCATTGCCAAACCAGACATCGTGCTGGGAAGTCACAGAAAGCTCATTATTTGAGCCGCTTATTTCAAAATTGGAAACACCGCCCGTTGAATCTTCGCCAACGGCAAATTGTGCGCCCGTAAACGTCAACTTATTTCCACTGCCATTCATCTTAAAAGTTGAAGTGCCCGATGCGGAAAATAAGCGAAATACTCCGGAAATAGAAGCCTCGCTATTCCCGGCCATATGGAAACTAGAACTTATATTGCTAGACGAATTAATATTTAAATCTCTACCAAATGTCGCAACAGATTTTGCCCCATCAGCACCGCTTATCTTAAGCATTGCAGAGTAGTTTGCACCCTGAGTCTGGTTGTCCCTACCAATATATGTATTCCCAGAAACGTTAAAAGTATTTGAAGCACCGCTTATTTCTACCAGAGCAGCCCCCGACAGCTGACCGCCGTCTGATGACAAATTTACTGTATTTACATTGACATCAGTGTAGCCAGCTATGTGTATTGTTTGCGAAACCTGAGAGTTTTCAAGCCCCGAAAGCCAAGTTCCAAACTGCCAATTTGCAGCAACTGCCAAACTGCTTCGCCTATCCGCCGAGCCGCTCAGCTCAAAGTAGGATGAAGAATTTGCGGCGCTAATGTTTAACTTTAGAGATGATAAAACCAAGTCTGACTCGTAGATCTTTACGCTGTATTCCACGCCATCTTTCGGAGTCAGAGAAATGCCGGAAGAGTTTGTAAAGGTGCATGAATTAAATATCCATTCGCTGCTTTGATCGGGCGAACTTATGCTTAGAGAGTCAAAGGTCTGCCCTTCGTAAGTTCCCGGCTCAACCTGTGAAAATAAAACAGTCGGTGCAAGGCAGGCTCCAGCCGACAACAAGGAATATAAAATAACTTTCATATGGATTAATTTTTTAGTAATTACAAGCCAATTGCAAGATGCATGCACCGCAACAAACAGCAGATATGAACAACACGTTTTTATGTATTATATGCATAAAAGAGGCTCAAACAAAAAAACACAAATTTATCCATATTTGGACATACAAAACATTTTTTTGAATACGACCGTTAAACTTACCAAATTTACGAATTAAAGCTCGCCCTCTAGAAGTAAAAGACACCCAATGCCTGAGTAAAGAGAAAATTTAAGAGAAAAACAGGACGGTAAAAAGCTCACAAAAAAATCCTCCGTGTGCAAATAAACACGGCTGCTTTATTCCGACTTTTTGTCCTGAATATTCTTAGCTTTCTTTAGTTGATCCAACTTAGCCTTGGCAACATTGTGGCCGAGCGCAGCCGCAGCCGCGTAAAATTCGGCGGCTTTTGCCTCGTCTTTGTCAACACCCCTGCCCTCTTCGTAGCATTTACCCAAGAAGAAATTCGCGCCTGCGTCACAGGGAGCTATCTTAAGGAATAATTCAAGCGCTTTCTTTTCGTCGCGTTCAATCCCTGTCCCATCCAAATAACACATTGCTAAGGAAAAAGTTCCGTAAACTTCATTTGCGTCGCTAGCCTTCTTAAAATATTCAATAGCCTTATTTTCGTTCCGTTCAACTCCTCTGCCTCTCAAATAGAGATTCCCTAAAAGTGCTAGCGCCCCTGTCTCTCCTTTGTTTGCGGCATTTAACAATAAATCAAAGGCCCTACTCGCATTCTGTTCAACCCCGGAACCCATATTGTAAAGCCCCGCTAAAACCACTTGAGCTATAAGATTTCCACTGTCCGAAGATTTTTTTACAAGTTCAAAGGCTTTCTTTTCGTCTTTATCGACGCCAAAACCTTTTGCATAATAGATACCCAGTGCAAGTTGCCCCCAAGAGTTGCCGCTCTCTGCGGATTTTTTGCAAAGCTTAAACCCCTCTATGACGTCTCCTCTCGGCTCAATAAGCGACAGGGCGTAAAAGGCCTGAGCGTTTGCGTTTCCTCTTTCTGCGGCTTCTCTGCAAACTTCTTTTGCCTTCGATAAATCTTTTGCCGTTCCCCTTCCAAAAATATAACAGTAGCCTAAATACGCTTGCGCATCTTTTTCTCCGGCCTTTGCGCCCTCGCTAAATAGTTCAAAGGCCTTTGCGTAATCGCGCTCCACCCCGCTTCCGTTAAGATAGCAAAGCCCCTCTTCAAATTTGCTCTCGCCCCCAGGCTTCAAGAAAAACGCGACTCCACCCAAGGCCAAAATTAAAACTAAAATTACAATAATTCCTATTTTTTTCATAAAAAGCAAAATTTAAAACATTAAATACATGCAAATCCTGTTAGAAATCTATAAAATTGTACAAATAAGTCAACATTAACATATTTAAAAATCACTTTAAAACAGAAAAAAATTCGACAAAGATGTTACTTTCGTCACCAAACAAAGTCCCAACGCTCGGATTTTTTAATAAAATTGCACCTCGTTTTTCTTGGCCGTATCGCGCCACATTTTTGCCTTGGCCTCGTCTTTCTCAACTCCCCAGCCGTTTAAATAGCACTCTCCCAATAGATCCTGTGCCTCGTAGAAGCCCAAGTTCGCGGATTTTTCAATAAGCTCAAAGGCCTTTTTTTCGTCGCGCTCAATACCGATTCCGCGCAGGTAACATTTTCCCAAGTAAAAGAGTCCAAACATATCTCCCTGCTTTGCGGAGCTTCGGTAGAGCTCCAGCGCTTTTTCTAAATTTCTATCTACAAGCTCGCCCTTTTCATAGCAACACCCCATGATGCAGGAAGCCAAAGGCTCTCCCTTATCAGCGCTGTCCCTCAATAGCTTATCATCGTAAACGTAAATTAAGCTCAGGAGTATTGGAGCATGTGTATCGCCCGCCTTGTAGGATTTTTGCACAAGTTTTAGCCCCCTTTGCTTGTCTTTCTCAACACCTGTGCCCTCAAAATAGCATGTTCCCAGCAAGGTTTGCCCGCACAAATTGCCGCCATCTGCGGATTTTTTAGAAAGCTCAAAAGCTTTCTTTTCGTCTCTATCTACACCAAAGCCCACAAGATAGTAGCGAGCCAATACGGCCTGCCCCCAAGAATTGCCGCTCTCTGCAGATTTTTTGCAAAGTTCAAGGCCTTTTTTTAGATCGCTATTATCCTCATCAGCACTGCCTTTTTTCTCGGAAATGGCAAGAGCCCAAAAGGCCTGAGCATTTGCGTTTCCTCTTTCTGCGGCTTCTCTGCAAAGCTCCTTTGCTTTTACTAAGTCTTTTGCCGTTCCCCTTCCAAAAATATAGCAGTAGCCTAAATACGCTTGCGCATCTTTATCTCCGGCCTTTGCGCCCTCGCTAAATAGTTCAAAAGCCCTTGCGTAATCGCGTTCAACCCCGTCTCCGTTAAGATAGCGAAGCCCCTCTTCAAACTTGCTCTCGCCCCCAGGCTTCAATAAAAGTGCAATTCCACCCAAGGCTAAAATTAAAACTAAAAATATTGCAGGTATCGCGCGCTTCATAAAAACTACTCCATTCAAACTCTGAAATCGTTTTAGGAACATGCGCAATGTTAAAAATTTTTATAAAAATGTCAAGCGCGCGCATCAAATTAAGCTAGACTAATAAACCGCAAAGCTCCACCGCAAAAAATCAAAAATTGCGCCGCTTAATATCCTCGTGCGGACAATCTTTACTTTAAACTCAACTCTCGCTTTTATGTTCGCGCAAAAAAAAGCGGCGGGGCTTAAAAAACCCTCGCCGCTAGAAGATCTTTTAATCTGTAAAATCCGCGCCCTTTATATTGAACTCTTCAAAGTAACCGTGCGGTTAAACACAAGGCTATCCGGCTTTGAGGTCTTGCTATCCAGCGTAAAGTAGGCAACGCGCTCAAACTGGACAGGCTCGCCCGGCTTTAGATCGCGCACGCTCGCTTCGGCAAGCAAGGTCTGCTCTTTGCAGGAGTCGGGATTCAAAAAGTCTTTGAAGTCCGAGCCCTCGGGCAAATCGCTCATATCTTCGCGCGTAAAGAGCTTGTCGTAAAGCATGGCCTTTGCCTTTACGCAGGTTGCGGCATCGACCCAGTGTATGGTTCCTTTTACCTTGCGCCCGTCGGGGGCATTGCCTCCGCGGCTTGCCAAATCCGCCGTGCAAATTAACTTTTGTATTTTCCCCTCGGAATCTTTTACGACTTCCTTGCAGGCGATTATATAGGCGTTTCTAAGGCGCACTTCGCCGACTGGCTTTAGCCTGAAGAACTTCTTTGGCGCTTCTTCCATGAAGTCCGCCCTCTCTATGTAAAGATGCCTTGAGAAGGAAATTTTTCTAGTTCCCGCACTTTCGTCCTCGGGGTTGTTTGCACCCTCCAGAAGATCGGTCTTACCCTCCGGCCAATTTTCAATCTCAACTTCAAGAGGATCGAATACCGCCATGCGGCGTGTTGCAACTGCGTTTAAGTCTTTGCGCAGGTGGAATTCCAAGAGCGCGAAATCCGTGAGGCTATTGTACTTTGTAACGCCTATTGCCTCGCAAAAATTGCGAATTGCGGCAGCCGTGTAGCCCCTGCGGCGCATACCGGCGATTGTCGGCATGCGCGGGTCATCCCAATCATCCACAATCTTCTCTTCAACAAGCTGCTGAAGCTTGCGCTTGCTCATCATCGTATATCCCAAATTTAAGCGCGCAAATTCATACTGGTGCGGGCGCCACTTGAGCTCCTTTACTATATCGGTATTCTCTATAAACCAATCGTAAAGCGGCCTATGCACTTCAAACTCCAGCGTGCAAAAAGAGTGCGTTATTCCCTCTATGGCATCGCTTAAGCAGTGCGCAAAATCGTACATCGGGTATATGCACCACTTGTAACCTGTGCGGTGGTGGTAGTCCTTCTTAATCCTGTATATGGCGGGATCGCGCATGTGCATATTTGGTGAAGCCATATCTATCTTTGCCCTCAACACATACTGACCTTCATCAAACTTGCCCTCGCGCATCTTCGCAAACAAGTCCAAGCTCTCCTCTATCGGGCGATCTCGCCACGGGCTGGGCTTGCCGGGCTTTGTCGGAACACCCCTGTACTCCTTAAACTCCTCGCTTGAGAGCGTGCAGACGTAGGCCTTGCCAGCCTTTATTAGCCCAACCGCAAGCTGATAGAGTTTCTCAAAGTAATCCGACGCGTAAAACAATCCTCCGTTATACTCAAAGCCCAACCACTTTATGTCTTCTTGAATGGCATCTACAAAGCGCGTATCCTCCTTTGTGGGATTTGTGTCGTCAAAGCGCAAGTTGCACTTGCCCCCGTAGGTCATTGCCGTCGTAAAGTCCAGACATATAGCCTTGGCATGGCCTATGTGCAGGCAGCCGTTTGGCTCTGGCGGAAAGCGCGTGTGAATATCCTTGGGGTTGAACCCATTCGCGATGTCTTCTTCTACAATCTGCGCGATAAAATGTTTGGAATCTTCGCTCATATAACTTCCTTTAAAGCGCTTAAGTCTGAATCTTTACAGCACAAGGTCAATTTTTATAATTAAAAAAGTTGATTTTTTTTAAGCTATACAACAAATTGTTGCTATGAAATTTGTGAAACTTATTTTGGCGGCTTTAATTTTGGCTTTTCTAAGCGCGTGCACTTCAACTTCTGAAGACGGCGTAACTATCAGCAAGAGCTGGTGGTTTGTACAGGCAGATGCCCCGCAGACGCAGGCAAATTCATAGTCCAATAAGCCCAGCGGCGTGACTAAGGCTCAGAAGGCGAAGTTTATCTTGCAATATCTCGAAGAACTGTACCCGAGTGTCGAGATTCCTCTGCGCTTTACAAATCCATTTACTTTTTTAATAGCTGTGCTGCTGTCGGCGCAATGCACGGATAAGCGCGTAAATGAAGTTACTCCTAAGCTTTTTAAGTTGGCTGATAATCCTCAAAAAATGCTCGCCTTGGGGGTTGATAAAGTCCGCGAGATAATTCGCCCCTGCGGACTTTCAAACAACAAGTCGAAAAATATAATAGCGCTTTCAAAAATCCTTCTGGATAAATATTCCGGCGAAGTCCCGCGCGATATGAAGGCGCTAGAAAGCCTGCCCGGCGTGGGGCATAAAACCGCCTCCGTAATTATGATGCAGGCCTTTGGAGTGCCGACCTTTCCGGTTGACACCCACATACACCGCCTCGCGACGCGCTGGGGGCTCACAAATGGCAAATCGGTAGAGCAAACTGAAAAAGACTTAAAAAAGCTCTTTCCGAAAGAGTCTTGGAACAAGCTGCACCTGCAACTCATTTTGTACGGCCGCGAGCACTGCCGAGCTCACCTTTGCAAAACGCCGGATAAGATGTGCCACATCTGCAGGGCCCTAAGGCTTCCAAAGTCAAAGGAAAATTAAAACTTTTTAGAGATTTTTTGCTCTATTTAAGGCGAGTTCAAGTAGCGATACCGGATGTAACGCACCTCTCCAAATGCGATTTTTAAAATTTTTCCAAGCGAAATATAATAGGCCTTACAAATAAATTAAATTTGTTTGTGCCTCTTTTAAGGCTTGCAAATATCCGTATAAAATCGGACTATCAGAAGGTGTTTCGCCCACTGTGGCGATAGATTGTAAACCACACTCCTGCAATATGCTATCTCACTTAAAAATCTCTCTTATCTTTCTAGCCTCTATCGCCTCGGCTGCAGCCGCAGATACGGAGCTTAATAAACTTCCGGAATGGGCGCTGGGAGGTTTCGTAAGGGCAAAGAAAAATCCCGTAATAAAGCCGAATCCAGAAAGCGCCTTTGATTGCCCCATGCAAAAAAAGCCCGTTAAGTGGCAAGAGAGCGACACATTTAACCCCACTGCCATATCTCATAAGGGAAAAATCTTTGTGCTTTACAGGGCCGAGGACAACAGCGCCCAAGGCATAGGCAGAAGAACCTCTCGCATAGGTCTTGCGGTAACTTCGGACGGAGTGAATATGAAGTTTTACCCCACTCCCGTAATGTATCCGGACGAAGATAGCGCAAAGGAATTTGAATGGACAGGCGGCTGTGAAGACCCGCGCGTAACGCAGACTGAAGATGGAACGTTCGTATTGATGTACACAGGTTGGAACAAGAAAATAGCGCGCCTTTGCGTTGCAACTTCAAAAGATTTAGTGCACTGGCAAAAGCACGGCCCTGCCTTTGCGAAAGCCTACGACGGTAAATATAGAGACTTATTTTGCAAGTCCGGCTCAGTCTTGACCGAGAGGTCTAAGCGCAACCCGGATAAATACGTGATGTCTAAAGTCGACGGCAAGTACTTCATGTATTGGGGTGAGCACCATGTTTACGGCGCTACTAGCGAAGATTTGATAAATTGGACGCCCCTTGAAAAAGACGGAAAGCTCTTGGAGCTTGCAAGGCCGCGCAGAGGATTCTTTGACAGCGCTCTGACCGAGTGCGGACCCGCTGCAATCAGGACAAAGCACGGCATCGTTTTACTTTACAACGGCAAAAATCAAAACGGCGACGGCGGCGATAAGCGCTTTAAGGGCGGTTCATACTGCGCCGGGCAAATGCTCTTTGACGCCAAAGACCCGACCAGAGAAATAGACCGCCTAGACGTTCCGTTCTTTAGGCCTATGGCCGATTTTGAAAGAAGGGGGCAGTACGCCGACGGAACCGTATTTATAGAGGGCCTGACCTTCTATAAGGGCAAGTGGTACCTGTATTACGGCTGTGCAGACTCGATGGTTGGCCTCGCCGTATTCGACCCAAAGAAGCCGGCGCCAGCAGACCCAATTCCAAGCGCAAAAAATTGAGCCGCACTTGCGAAAGCAAAGCCGCAAATAGCCGATAAAAAGCGCAAGCCTTAA
>OLIW01003270.1_pt1 | contig 10551 bp, 15 predicted proteins | sample 1601321 | NCBI WGS metagenome assembly OLIW01 (sample SAMEA2452114, study PRJEB22498) | human gut metagenome | reverse complement strand
GATGAACTGCAAGTACCAGGGCACTATGCGGCACCCGCTGTCATCGAAGATCCGTTTTTGACGATCGATGCCCCTTCTTCCTTCTCCGCGCTCACAGATTATGAGATCACGATGAGCGAGACGAACCTGGAACGGGTGCTCAGCGCAAGCATCACGCTCATGCAGGGCGAAGAAGCCCTGCGCACCATCTCCATGCGCTATGAGGACGGCACGCTGAAGGGCGCCATTCCTTACAGCGATGTCCGCGAAATGGACACCGTATCGTATGTGGTCAATATCACGGATGGCGTCAACTCCGCGTCCTACGCTGTTCATGACATCCCAGTGCAGGATGACAGCGTAGATGCTTCCCTGGCGCCGGCATTGGTCGTCAGTGAAGTGATCCCGGATACTTCGAACATGAACGGCGCGGACGCCTATGAGTTCATCGAGATCTATAACAACTCTAACCTGGATATCAACCTGAAAGACTATAAGCTGTATTACCATTATCCTGACAGCGGCAGCGACTCCGTATGGTGGGAAAGCGATGAGGATAAGATCCTGAGATCACATGAGACACTGGTCTTCTGGATCAAGAATGGCGGCAATGCCTCGCTTACCCGTGATGATTTCAATGCTAAATGGGGCGTGGACCTCATGGCTGATCAGCTGATCGAGATCTCTTGCGACGGCATGGCCAATGGCAGCGCCCGCGGCGTCAAGATCGCCAGCAACGTCGGCGATGTCATCGACGCTGTCACCTATAACATGGATGGCGCAGACAATACGAACACCGACCGCTCCATCGTTTATCAGAACCGCTATGAGGACGGGTTCGCTTCTGTGATCGTGGATGACGCGCATACGCCGACCCCGGGCAGCGTAGAAGGCGTGCTGCGGCCGGTCTATGCGGCGCAGCTGCCGCAGGATGTCAGCGATGCCGTGCTCACGGATGAGACCCTGGATTCGTTCACTGCCGACAGCGAGCTGCGCTTTGCGCTGGAAGCCGTCTCCACGGACACGAGCATCAAGAGCGTTTCGCTGTATGTCAAAGATGACTTATCCGATGAGTACCTGAAATATAACTTGCAGCGCAATGGCGGCGATGTCTTCAGCTACACGCTGCCGGCCGTCGATCTGTTCGGCAAGACTTCTTATACGTATTATTTTGAGGTGAGCGATGGTTATCGCACATATACGACAGATGTTCGCACGATCTTGAATACCGAAGCGCCTCAGCAGGGTGACCGGCTCAATGTCGCAGACGGTGACCTGCTCAGCGGAAATGTCCAGATCATCGGTACCGGAAATGACCTGCGCATCGATGGAGAAGAAGTCAGCGCTGATGCTGTCGCTTCCATCAGCGGCTCTGCCAAGCTCGCTTTCGATGCCTCTCAGACCGACGTCTTCTTCAAAAACGCCGTATCCATCGGCGATGACCTCATCGGTGTGTTCAATGAGGGCACATATGACAGCTGGGTCACCTATGACTATGATATCGATGCCCGCTATTTCGACGCACAGAGCGGTCAGCTCACGGTTGCTTTCCATGCCGGAAACAAGGCCAATGCGCTGGAGCATGACATCGAGAACAATGATGACTTTGTCTTGAAGAACATCCGCATGATCTTGCCGGACGGCCCGAGCCTGCGTCCGGTATCGTATGCCGGCGTGCGCGGCATCGGCGCCATCGAGCATACGGCGGAAAACTGGCATCCGCAGGTCGGCCAGTGCCATATCCTGCAAGGAAACCTTGCCCTTATCAAAATCCACTCCGTCAATCCGAAATTTCCGGCCATCCATATTGATGATGGAGCCGATGGGCAGATAGTCCTCTTTGTGCAGATGTTTAGTCTGGTGATGAGTCCCATCTTCGTTCAATCCGGCAAGGTAAACATCATTGCCTGCAGACCACAATTCTTTTGACTTTCTTGCCCATAAGCTAGGTGGAAAGCCTGTGACCTGAACTTCGCCCAGTGCTGTTTCTCTCGTAAACAAAGCACTGTTGAGAACTTTTGCGACCTTGGCAGCATCTTCTCCATAGAACATAAAATTGCCGCCAGCTTCAAATCCAACCAGAGTATCCGGGTGCTGCGCCTTTAATGCAGTGTATTCGGCTGCACTGGCGGCGTTCAGTTCAAGGGGAAAGTCGATGGCTCTTCTTTCTTTGTCCGACAGGTAGCGGTCAGACTGAATCATCAGGTCGATATACTTTTCAACCCGATCCCAGCGGAGGAGCGTTTTCCGATGGTCGGGATAATGCTCAAATGTCAGCCCCTTGCTGTCATGGTTAAGCCAACCACTGCTTCCGTCCAGATAAGTGTGCGAGGAACCACCGGGGCCGTATGGTGCGTATTCTTTGGCGAGAGCTTTTGCCCGGAGCTTTCGGTCAGGCTGCATCTGATAAATTTGCCATATCCGAAGTTTGCTATCTTCAAAATTGGAACCTCTGCGCAGCGCATTTTCAATCTCGGCCTGAGACAAAACAAAAGCGGAGGGCGATTTTTCGCTCTCCGCTTGGTCGATGGATTCAATTTGTTCGGCTTCGGTGGGAATAGCCACATCGAAGAAACTTAGCTGTAAATCAGCTCGTTCATCACCAGTTCCTCGGCCTGTGCTTTCAGGCTGTTCATGTGCTGCACCCACTCCATCTGATGCCGCTCTTTGTTCGGAGCCGGGTTCTGCTTCAGCAGTTCCTGTATGGTCTGCTGCATCCGGCTCTCTGCGGTCTGTTCCACTTCCAACAGGTGCGGATGCAGAGTCCCCGACAGGAGCATCGAATTGTACAGCACCGGGCGATGCTCCATCAGATAAGTCCGGCGCAATCTGCCGTATTTGCCCAGTGCTTTCTCCTGCTGGGGCAGGGTCAGGTTCGGGAGCTGGTAGTCCCCGACGGTCGAGTAGGTCACGTTCCTGCTGTTCATATTCATACTGGCTCCTTTCTACATTGCGGCGGCGGATTGTCGTTTTTACGGTTCGTTCGATGTTGCGCAGCACATCCCGGCTGCATTCGCTGACTGCGGTGCCCAGCGCATACACGGCGGCAGGCGTGGAAAAAGAGAAGATGGCCTGAAAATCGTCACGGTCAAAATGACCGTCCGGCTCAAGGCCGCAGCGTTCCAGAACCGTATACAGGATGCTGATTGCGGCGGCAGATTTGAACTGGAACTCCTGTCCGGCTTCATCATAATCCATCAAAAGCGAGCCGTCAACGATGGCACGAATGTCGCCGCCGTTGTTGTCCCAGTAATCTGCCACCAGTTTTCCGGCAACATCGGCAAGCTGCTGGCTGACACGCTCTCCGCTGATGCCGTAGGTCTTGCTCAACATTTCCGAAACCGGCTGCTTCAGGTCGTCGTTGTACTGCCACACCTCCGGGTCACGGGAATTGCGGCGCACCCCGGTATCCGACACATCAAAGACGTAGTGCAGCCGGGGGAATCCGCTGGATTCGTCCAGCAGGGCGATGCCCTTGGCACCCCGGCGCACATAACGGTTCATCCGGTTGTTCCAGATGTCAAAGTCGGCGCAGGCGGTGGCATCCGGGCGCTGGGCGTAGATCATGAGCTGGTCGGCAAAGGGGTACTTGTATAGCCGGGATGCGGTGGTCAGGTAGTCCGTCCAGCTTTCCCAGTACCGGGTCAAGCCGTTGGCTGTGCGCTGGGCAAGGGCGAGATATTCTTCGGTTTTGCTTGGCATTTTAGCCTCCTTCTTTAGTTTTTAGGGTATAAAAAGAGCGGGCAACCATTTTGGGGTTGCCCGCTGGAAAGTGTATTGAGATAAGATTATTTGCTATTGTCCTTTATGTACTTCATAACGCAGCACCCCATCACGATGACGGGAAGCACGGTTCGTAAACCGAGGTCGCCGACCCGCACATTTACATCAATCACAAGCCCTGCAAACCATGCCGCTAAAGTGAAAACAGTTGCCCATCCATAACTCATGAGAATTCATCTCCTTAATCTATAAAGTTACAGCTTCATAATGAGAAAATGTTTTGCGAACATCAAACACGCCAATGATTTTATTGCATTTTTTGCATAGAAAAGCGTTTGGTATCTTTGTCTGTCCTAATAAAATGCTGGAATTGCCAATACTGTGCCATTCCTGATAGGAAATTCTTCTAAGTCCTTTTTTATCAAACTCGTCTTTTGGAACCCACCCAACTGAGATACCAGCGGAAATCAATCCTCCCGCAAGCATTTCTTCTCCACAAATAGGACATTTCATATCAGCGTCTCCTAATCAATAGTACACTCAAAGATTTGATTTCACCACTTGATCTTAAATGGAATCAGTTCGCCAGAAACAATCCCAAAGAAATACAAAAGCCCGATTTCGATAGCAACACAGATTATCAGCAGAAGATTTGCAAGAGCTTTACTGTCGCTCAATTCTTCAATATTTTTTCGGTATTGGACAAAGACCCACATTTCAGAGGTGAAAAACAAAATGTAAAGGAGGCTGCTCCGAAAAAAAGCCATCATATTCGATAGCGCATAATTGATAAGAATAAGATTTATGGAATGAATAGCGACATCCAAAATCTTTGGGAATTTTCGTTTCATACACAGACACTCCAAACCTACAGTTCGGTTTCCACCGCAAGCTGCTCCTGCTTCTCTTTTTCATCAGCGATTTGGGTATCAACATCTTCGCGCATCTTTTTCAGAAGTGCAAGGACTCGCTTGATTTGACCTTTGGTATTCTCCACTCTGCTCTGTGCCTGATTGATGTGATCCAGAACTGCCCAGTCTGCAAAGAGGCCGTCAAAGAAGAAATCTGCAAATTTTAGAAAGCTGTCCACCGTAACCTGAAGGTCGGCGGTGATTTCAACATCGGAAAGTTCAGTTTTGAACCGCCGCAGTTCCACTTGAAGCTGTTCGATTTGTTCCTGCGCATCGTCCAGTTCCTCATACTTGGCAAGATCAGCCATCAAACCGCCGCCCATTACGTCCCATGTACTCCAGCCCTCGGCATTGTCGAGGGTTTCCAGAACTTCATTGACCGTATGCAGGGCGGTCTTTCCGGCGTTGATAGCTTCCAGCAGCTCCCGTTTTTGGACTTTCAGCGCGGCAATACGGCTTTCGCTTTCCGCAACCTGCTGTGCGGCAGGGTGGGCAGATGCTTTGATGCTTTTGATTTTTTCGGAAAGAGCAGCTTGATACTGCCTTTCGCAATCGGACAGCCGTTCCAGTCTATTTTGAATCTGCTCCAAGTCGGCATCAACGGAAGAAAGATCATGGAGAGCCGCATCGTACTTGACACGGGCTGCATAGGCTTCCTGCCGTTCCTTGTCCAGCTTTTCATCCATTTTTCCGATCACCTGATAGAAAAATGCGGCAAGGCTGTGTCCCTCCAGACGGTCCACATCAGCCTGCTCTGCCAGCTTGGATTTTTCCAGCTTTTTCAGGCGGTCAGCAAGCGTATCTCTCTGGGCGGTCAGTTCTTTCTGTTTTGCTTCGCAGCTTTTCTTTTCAGCGACCTGCTGCCAAAGCTCTTTCAACGTAGAATCATTCATATGGAATGTCCTTTCCCGGCATTACGTTTCTTCGTTCAGAAGCTGGTTCAAAAAATGCTGCCGATTATTTACAAATGTTTTGGTGATAACGTAGCTGTCCGTATCTTCATACTGACAAGGATGAATCGCGCCATTGTCGAAGCTAAAAATTTCAGCATCAGGCATTCCGAGGAGAATGGGTGAATGTGATACGATAATGAATTGCGCCCCTTCTTGGGCACACCGATAAATGTTGATCAGTAACGTGAGCTGCCTCTGCGGGGATAGAGCAGCTTCCGGCTCGTCAAAAATATAGACTCCATCTGCACCCATGTAGTCCTGCGCAATGGCGAGGAAACTTTCACCGTGTGATTTTTGGTGATAGCCTTTGGAGGGGTGATTGTCATCGGAATAGTCGATTTCCTTGGTGGCTACATTGTAGAAGCTCTCTGCCCGGAGAAAATACCCGAACTTTGGTCTACGATACCCTTTGGAAATCGTCATAGCCTCACATAGTTCCGAATGGGAGTTGTAGGTGGAGAATGAATAATTCTTCGTTCCACCCTCTGCATTGAAGCCGTAAGCAACAGCGATTGCTTCCAGAAGCGTAGATTTTCCGCTTCCATTTTCGCCAACAAAGAACGTAATGGGCTTATGGAATGTAAAAGTGTCGATTCCGCTGATGGCAGGAATCTGACGAACATAATTGTATGGGCGAACTCTGTTCCAGTCGATGGTCAGCCCTTGGATAAACAGATCGTTCATACAGTACTCCTTACTATATAATGTAGGAGAACGCTTAGTTCCGCTCGAACCCAAGATAGCGGGTGCCCTGAAAATTCAGCTTTCCAATGTCGCCCTCTACAAGCATTCCGTAATCCGAACCACTTACGGTAAGCTCCATTCGGTCGCCGCTCTCTACCTGAAAGGTCACATAATAGGTCGTGAACGTATGCGTCATCGTATTATCCGTACGGTGGCGAGAAACTTCCGTGCGCTTTGCCACCACCGTTGCCGGAACGGTCAGCCGCGGTGAATGGTTGTTCTTATTCCATGTGCTGATATTTCCGATGATGGCACACAGGATCATGCCCAAAACCACAAGGAACAGGATGGGAAACAGGATACTGAACAACAGATCAAACCCAGCGTAAAACATTTCACTCCTCCAAAATTTCTTCCAGCAGGTTCTTTACATCGTTCAGAAAAGATTCTTCTCCGAGGGTGTTCACCTTGAAGAACACCGCTTGACTGCCTCCTGCGGTGATGGCAGACAGCCGAATCGGACTATCTCCATTCTGGAACATGGTCAGTGTCAGACTCAGGCGGTTGCCGCCCATCATGCTGTACCGTTCAAACACACGGACACTGCACCGGGCATCGCCCTCTTTGAAATCACTGCCTGCCTCTAAATCTGCCGACCAACTGCTGTCCGGGATTTCATTTTCCAGCTTCCGAAGCAGTTTGTCAAAATTCTTGTTTCGGATGGTCTTTTCAAAGATTGCCATAATGGTTCCTCCGTTCTGACAATTAAAAATCGGTCCCTTATTTTTGATATGAGCAGAGCCACAGGAAAATTGCGGAGAAATCGCTTGAAGAGAGGAATTTTGTCTGATTTGATTATAGCATATCTTTTGGAAGAACAAAATACTTTATGTACGCCGCCCGCAGGCGGCAAAAGTCAGTCCAGTGGAAATTCCAGCTCGGCAAACTCTGCATCGGTCAGCAGCTTCAGCTTTTCGATAACGCCCTCCGACAGTTCCCGCAGGGCAGTTTCATCCGGCATCAGGTAGCACTGCATCAGCCGCAGTTCGTGGATAAGCCCCATCCGGGTGCCGGTGTTGTAGAGCATCATCAGCATCCGCTCTTCGTGGTTAAAGTTCATGTCCATCCCTCGCTTTCCTGCAGACGGTGGGGTTGCACTCCGGGGCATCGCATTTCTCTTTGAGATTCATCAGCACCGAAGGGCGTTCCGGCTGCTTGTCCAGAAACCCCTGTAAATCCTTGAAGCCGATGCTGTCCACATAATGCACAGACACCTCGCCATTGCGTTTAAGTGCGATCACATCGCTGACCGACAGGCTGTGCCCCTCGAAATCCTGCGGGCGGGAGAGGTTGAACATCTGAAATAGTTCTTCCAAAATCTCGTTGTTCGGCACATCCTGCCACATGGCGGGCAAATCAGCATAGTAGGTGACCTCATAATGCTCCGGGTCTGGCGTTTTGCCCCGACGATGCAGTTCCCGCATGGAAGCAAATCTTTCATCGAGGATTTTTTCGTCATGCCGCAGCTGCATCACCATATAAACATCGCACCCTGCGTTCAGAAACTTCTGCGGGATGTCTGTCATGGGTTCACCGTCAAAATTCTGGTTCCATTTTTGCTGCATCGTCCACCTCACAGTTCCGGTGCAGAACGTGCAGAAGATTTTGGCGCAGACGCATCACTTGCCAGTTCTGCCAGCTTTTCCAGTGTGGAAGGGCGATGGTCTGCACTCAGTTCCTCGGCTTCCTCAACTTTATCCATGACTGCATCGTAGTCCTGCAGTAGCCGCCGGCCCTTTTCCATGTGGTGTGCTTCCAGAATCTGCTCACGGGCTTCCTGAATGGTCAGTTCCGGGGCACCCAGCTGCCCGCCGTCCATCACAGAATAATCGCTGTGGTAGAGGGTGTAGTCCCATCCATCCTCACAGGACTGGATGGCAAGGTAGCCTTTGCCGCCCAGTTCCCATGCAGCCTGCTCGTCTTGTGTCTGAATTTCCGGGTAGAAGTCGGCATGGTTCCGTTCCATGATCTCGGCAAACTGGCAGATGTGGAACACATTGCCCAGACCGCCCATGTCAAAGTGATAATCATCCAGATGTTCCAGCCGTGCCGTAAAGCTACGCCCATCCGGGTAATCCACCTGTACAACTCCACCATCGGGAATACGGTAGAGGTCGTCATAGTGGCTGTTGATAAGACGAATATCCTTCGGCAGCGTTTCCGGCTCCCAGATGCGCCGTCTGCCGATACCCGCCTGCGGGATGTTTTCGAGGATCTTTACGCTTTCCTGTTGGATGGCCTTACGGTCATCGTCCGAAAGTTCAAACAGATACCAGTTCCGGGCGGCAGGGATGGCGTTCCGTCCATCTGGCGGCAGATTCTTTTCCGAAATCTGCCCGCTTTCCAGCGGCTCGCCAGTTACCTTGTTATAGGTGGCAAAGCCGACCCCTGCGCTGTTTTCCCGGAGATGCAGATAGTGTTCATCGTTGATAAGGTAGACCGCTTCTTTTATCTGCTCCATCAGCACCCACCTTCAAATTCCAGCGAGAACTTGCTGCGGCCATCGGGTTCGGTGCCCAGCAGTACGGTGGCGTTGTAGGTCTTGCCCTTGGCGCTCTTGCAGTCCTTCAGACGGACACGTCCATCCCGCAGCAGCTTGTCTGCCGCATGAGCATCCAGCCGCTTGCCCAGACGCTTAAAGAACGCATTGTCCTTCCACAGTACGAAACGGCACTCCCGGTTCTCGCAGAACCAGCCCTTTTCACGCTCCACAACATTTGCACCACAGTTGGGGCAGACACCAATGATTTTGTTTTTCATAAGCGCATTCGCTCCTTTCGCAGCCTCGGTGGTCGTTACCAGCGAGGAGATCATTTCTTTGATTTCAGTCATAAAAGTTTCCGGCTCCATTTCGCCACGTTCGATTTGCAGCAGTTTCGTTTCCCAATCGGCGGTCATTTCCGGGGACTGGATCTCTTCGGGCATCACGGTGATGAGGGCTTTGCCTTTGTCCGTGGGCAGCAGCACCTTGGTCTTTTTGGTGCCCTTCCGTTCCAGAAAACCCTTCTGCACCAGCTTTTCGATGGTGGCGGCTCTGGTTGCCGGGGTGCCGATGCCCTGACGCTCCACGCCCTCCGGCATACTGTCCGCACTGGCGGTCTCCATAGCGTGCAGCAGAGTGTCCTCTGATACGTTTTGTCAAGGGTGTTTAAGAACTTTTTTCGCTGTCATTCAAAATCAGACGCTTGATTTTGTCGCTCATGGTTTCTTTGCTCGTTTCACTGAAATGGATTTTGACGCGGTAGGTGGTCTTTCCGATTTTCTTTATCATTACAGGTGGCGCGGCTTCCTTTACGGTCAGAGGGGAAGCGGTTGCGGGGGTGCTGCGGTTGCTGGTGTCGTTGTTCATAGGCTCTCCTTTCCATGAGAAAAGCCCCATGCGGTCATACATGGGGCGGTGGTTTTGAGGTTGAAGTGGCGAAGTGGCAAAGTGGCAAGGTATCTGGGTTTTGCCACTTGGATTTTGCCAGTTCACTTTTTTAGGGCGTGATACCATGCTGCGCCGATACGCTTTGAGGTAATGCGCCCGTCAAGGTTTTTCTTTGCCGCCCGGACAGTACGGGCAGAAATCCCCGCGTCGGCTGCGGCTTTCTCTATGTCCTCGCTGGCAAGCTCTTTCCCGTCTGCCAGTAGGTCAAGTATCAGCTTTTCAGCCTGTTCGGTTTTGGTGGCGTTGTTGCCGCCCGCGCCGGACAGCAGCTCGTCGGCGGTGATGTCGTATTCGCCTATCCACGAAAAGCCCGTTTCCGGGTCAAGGCAAAAGGCAACGGGCTTGCCCTCCGGCGCAAGGGAAGATTTGTCATGGACGATAACGCGCACATTCGGCTCTCGCTTCACGCGCCCGATCAGCAGGACGCTCCTTGCTGCGGCGCGGAAGTCGATAGAACCTAATCCCCGGTATGCGCTCTGCCCTCCGGCAGCTTTGTTGAGATGTCCGATAAGGATAACGGCGCACCCGGTACGCTCGGCAACATCGGCAAGGCGGCGGAACATGGGGCGCACTTCGTTTGCCCGGTTCATGTCGGTTTTTTCGCCCATGTACGCCTGTATGGGGTCAAGGATAATCAGCCGCGCCCCGTTCTGCGTGATTGCCTTTTCTATGCGCTCATCGGAGAGGGTAAGCTCCCGCTTGGCTTCATCAATCACAAGCACCCGGTCAAGGTCTGCGGCGGCTTCTATCAAGCGTGGCTTGACGGTATCGCCCAGCCCGTCCTCGGCGGTCTGGTAAATCACTTGGAATG